>Ga0302202_10000748_pt1 | contig 41969 bp, 37 predicted proteins | sample II_Bog_N3_3_FD_194579 | JGI IMG/M metagenome (GOLD analysis project Ga0302202, IMG submission 194579) | Peat permafrost microbial communities from Stordalen Mire near Abisko, Sweden - II_Bog_N3_3 | ecosystem: Environmental > Terrestrial > Soil > Wetlands > Peat | place: Sweden: Abisko...
CGGAAAGCGGATTGCTTCGCCTCCTATGAAACCCTCTCCCAACCGTACTTGAGATAGACCATGAACCACTGGCTGTTGAAATCCGAACCGGGCACCTTCAGCGTCGACGACCTCGCCAGGGCGCCGAAGCGCACCTCCGCCTGGGATGGGGTGCGCAATTTCCAGGCGCGCAACATGCTGCGCGACTCCCTGAAGAAAGGCGATCTGGCGTTCTTCTATCATTCGAGCTGTGCGGTGCCCGGCATCGCCGGGATCGTCGAGGTGGTGCGCGAGGGCTACCCCGACGCAACCGCGCTCGATCCGCGGGATCCGCACTACGACGCCGCCGCGGCCGCCGCGTCGGCGCCCCGCTGGTTCGCCGTGGACGTGAAGCTCAAGCGCAAATTCAAGCGCGTCATCACCCTCGATGAGCTGCGCGCACATGCCGCCAGGTCGCTCGCCGGTCTGCTGATTCTGCGCCGTGGCAATCGCCTGTCCGTCACGCCGGTATCGAAGAAGGATTGGGATTTCGTTCTCACTCTCGAGTGACTCGACGCGTGTGGCTATCACACATCGGGCTACGAGTCGCGACGTATTGCTTGTAATTTGATTATTCGTGTATATACTCGGACCCCGGACTAACCCGACAACGGAGTTTCTAACATGGCAGCGAAAGCAAAGAAGGCGAAGAAGAAGGTAGCTAAGAAAAAGGCCGCTAAGAAAAAGTAAGCCTTCGAAAGTAATCAACTGTGCCCGCGTAAGCGGGCACAGTTGTTTTGGGAGTACGGAATATCGTGCCCGCCCGGGAGAAAAAGCGCCGCGCCGCGCAGGCGGCCCTCGGCCACGTCAAGGACGGCATGGTGCTCGGCATAGGCACCGGATCCACGGTCGCCGAGTTCGTCAAAGCCCTTCTGGACAGCGGAATCCGGCTCGCGGGCGCGGTCTCGAGCTCCAACGCCACCTCCGCACTATTGCGCGCCGGGCACATTCCGGAACTGGATCTGAATGCCGTGGATGAGCTCGCGCTGTACGTGGACGGCGCCGATGAGGCCACCTTCCAGGGCGCCCTCATCAAGGGCGGCGGCGCGGCGCTCACCCGCGAAAAGGTCATCGCGGGCGCAGCAGCCAGGTTCGTTTGCATCATCGACGACGGCAAACTCGTGGAGATCCTCGGGCGCTTCCCCCTGCCGGTCGAGGTGGTGCCGATGGCCCGCGCCTATGTGGCCCGGCAGCTCGTGAAGCTGGGCGGCCGGCCCGTATGGCGCGAAGGGGTGGTCACCGACAACGGCAACGTGATCCTCGACGTGCACCAATTGCGGCTCACCGACCCGGCCGCATTCGAGACCGCGGCCGATCAGATCGCCGGGGTGGTGACCGTGGGGCTGTTCGCCCGGCGCCGCGCCGACGTGCTGATCGTGGGCGGCGACGTCGGGGTGCGCACCCTCGTGCCCCGGGAGCCTGTCTAGATTTCCAGGCGCGTGCCGATTTCGATCACCCGGTTGTGGGGCAGATTGTAGTAGTCGGCGATGACCTGGGCACTGCGTGCCATCTGCATGAACGCGCGCCGCCTCAAGGGGCTGAGATCCGAACGCTGGCCGGCGATCAGTTGCTCGCGGCTCAGGAAATACGTGGTGTGCTCCGGGTCATAGGGCACCCCATGCGCCTCCGCCTCGCGCAGGATCTGCAGGATGTCCGGCTTCTCCATGAATCCCACCTGCGCCACGATGCGCACGATGCCGTCGCCCACCGGCGTCACGGTCAGGCGTTTGCTCGCCGTGACGCGCGGCTGCTCGCGGGTCACCACCGTGAGCAGCACCACGTGTTCGTGCAGGATGCGGTTGAACTTGATGTTGTTGAGCATGGCGCGCGGGATGCCCGAAGCCTTGGCGTCGAGGAACACCGCCGTGCCCGGCACCCGCACCGGCGGGTCGCGCTTCAGGTCCTCGAGAAAATCGCGCACCGGCTTCTGTTCCCGCAGCAGCCTTCCCATCATCGAGGCGCGTCCGGTCTGCCAGCTCTGCATCAGCCAATAGATGATCAGGCCCGAGGCCAGCGGCAGCCAGCCGCCATCTTCGAGCTTGGTCAGGTTGGCGAACAGGAAGGCCAGGTCGATGATGAACAGCAGCGACAGGCCGGTGCGCAGCGCCAGGCTCTGCCGGCCGCTGCGGGATTTGATCAGGCTCAGGATCAGCGGCGTGACGATGGTCATGGCGCCCGACACCGCCAGGCCGTAGGCCCCGGCCAGTGCGGTGGAGCTGCCGAAGCTCAGCACCAGGGAGATGGCCGCGATCATCAGCAGCCAGTTCATGGTGGGCACGTAGATCTGTCCGACGTTCTCCGCCGAGGAATGCTCCACCCGCACGCGCGGCAGCAACCCGAGGCTGACCGCGGTCTGGGTCACGGAGAACACGCCGGAGATCACCGCCTGCGAGGCGATCACCGTGGCCGCGGTGGCGAGGATCACGAGCGGCCACAGCGACCAATCGGGCGCCATCAGGAAGAACGGATTGGAGATGGCGGCCGGGTTGTGGATCAGCAGGGCGCCCTGGCCGAAATAATTGGCGACCAGCGCCGGCATCACCACGAATATCCAGCCGAGGCGGATCGGCGATTTGCCGAAGTGGCCCATGTCGGCGTAGAGCGCCTCGCCGCCGGTCACGCACAGGAACACGCCGGCGAGCACCGCCAACGCCGCCACCTGGTGTCCGGCCAGCATGCGCACGGCCTGCGTCGGGTCAAGGGCGAGCAGCACCCGCGGTTCGCGCACGATCCAGCCCACGCCCATCACCGCCAGGATCGCGAACCAACCGAGCATGACCGGACCGAACATCCGGCCCACCGAGCCGGTGCCGCGGCTCTGGATGAGGAACAGCCCGATCAGCACCACCACGGTGATGGGCAGGATGGGAAACTGCGCATTGGGCGCGGCCACGTGCAAACCCTCGATGGCGCTCAACACCGATATCGCCGGCGTGATCGCGCCGTCGGCGAAGAACAGCGCCGCGCCGAGGATGCCGAGGGTGCCGTAGACCTTGCGGCGCGGACTCTGCCTTTCGGTGTTGACCACCAGGGCGGTCAGCGCCAGCACGCCGCCCTCGCCCTTGTTGTCGGCGTTCAGCACCACGCTCACGTACTTGACCAGAATCACCAGCACCAGGGACCAGAACACGAGCGACAGCACGCCGAGGACGTGATCCGGGGTGACCGCGATGTTGGGGCCGGTGAAGCAGGCCGATATGGCGTACAGCGGACTCGTGCCGATGTCGCCGAACACCACGCCGAGGGCCGCAATCGCCAGTTGCGCGGTCCGTTTACCCGAGGAGTGTTCCACCGACATTCCGACTGGTGCTCCGGGCGGAGGGAAGGGCCCACCGCTGTGGGCCCTTGTTTGGCTGGGGGACTAGGATTCGAACCTAGGTAAACGGTGTCAGAGACCGTTGTCCTACCACTAGACGATCCCCCAAAACCGATCGCATACCGTTGCGGTGGACTGCGATTAGCGCTTGGAGAACTGCGTTCCGCGCCGGGCCTTGCGGCGGCCGACCTTCTTGCGCTCCACTTCGCGCGCGTCGCGGGTGACGAATCCCGCCTTGCGCAGCGGCCCTCGCAGCATTTCATCGTACGCCATCAGGGCGCGCGTGATGCCGTGGCGCAGGGCGCCCGCCTGGCCGGTGATGCCGCCGCCCTCGACGAAGGACCGGACGTCGAATTTGCCGGCGAGCTGCACGGCTTCGAACGGCTGGCGCACGATCATGCGGCCGGTTTCGCGGCCGAAGAATTCATCGAGGGTGCGGCCGTTGATCGACACCTTGCCGGTGCCCTGGCTCAGGTACACACGGGCACTCGAGGTCTTGCGCCGGCCGGTGCCGTAGAACGAGTTGACGGCTTTTTTCGTTGCCATGGAGCTTCCTAGACTAGATTTCCAGCGCTTTGGGCTGCTGGGCTTGATGGGGGTGTTCCTTGCCGCCGAACACGTGCAGTTTCCGGTACATGCGCCGGCCGAGCGGCCCTTTTGGCAGCATGCCCTTCACCGCGAACTGGATCGCCCGCTCCGGATGCTCCGCGAGCAGCTTGCCGAGGGCGATGCTCTTGAGATTGCCCACGTAGCCGGTGTGCTGATGATAGAACTTGTCCGTCAGCTTGGCGCCGGTCACCTTCACGGTGCCGGCGTTGATCACCACGATGTGATCGCCCAGATCCTGGTGCGGCGCGTAGTTGGGCTTGTGCTTGCCCTTCAGGCGATGCGCGATTTGCGAGGCCAGGCGGCCCAGGGTCTTGCCCGCGGCATCGACCAGATACCAGTCGCCGCGGGTTTCTTCAGGCTTGGAGAATACCGTGTACATGGGGACACTCGACAATATGGGTCTTGAACGAAAGGCGCGAAAGTGTACAGAACGGCGCGGCCCGTTACCAGTCCCGCACACTCGCGGCGGGACCTATAATATAATGTGTGCCATGGAGACTCGCCGACATGGCTTGATCGACCGCTTCATCGGCGAAATAGACAAGGCAATCAAGGTGTTGAGCGTACCGGCCCGGGCCGCCCGCGGTACCCCGACAGCCCCCGCGGAGGCAGAGGACCTGAGCGAATCGGAGCGCCGGCGCTCGCGGCGCCTGATGCGGGTGAACCACGCCGGCGAGATTTCGGCCCAGGCCCTGTACCAAGGCCAGGCGCTGACCGCCCGGGACCCGACGGTGGCCGGGGCCATGCGCAAGGCGGCGGCCGAGGAAACCGACCACCTGGCCTGGTGCGCGCAACGCCTCGATGAACTCAACGGCCGGGTGAGCCGCTTGAATCCCCTGTGGTACGCCGGCTCCTTTGCCATCGGCGCGCTGGCCGGCGCACTCGGCGGCGACCGCGCCAGCCTCGGCTTCATCGCCGAGACCGAAAGACAGGTCGAATCGCATCTCGAGGATCATCTTGGCCGACTGCCGCCGGCCGACGCCCGCAGCCGCGCCATCCTGGAACAGATGAAACATGACGAAATCCAGCACGGCGCAACGGCCGCGGCGATGGGCGGCCGCGAGCTGCCGTTGCCGGTGCGCTTCGGCATGCGCCTGATGTCGCGGGTCATGACGCGCACCACATATTGGATCTAGCAATCGCGGTAGTTCCCGTTTAATGCTTGCGATTCCGGTACTTATGTAATAAAACGTCCGCCAGTACGGGCATTTCAGCGATATTCGAGACCAGGGAGAGACCATGGAAGAAGGGGCCAAGGCCTTAAGCGACATTCCGGCGATCAATCGCTTTCTGAGCTATTGCCGGATCCGGACCGTCCCTTCCAAGACCGTGATCATTCACGCCGGCGATCTGCCGGACATCCTCTACTACATCATCAGCGGCTCGGTCGAGGTGATGATCGAGGACGAGGATGGCAATGAAATGGTGCTCGCCTACCTGAACAAGGGCCAGTTCTTCGGTGAGATGGGCCTGTTCTATGAACAGCCGACGCGCAGCGCCTGGGTGCGCACGCGCCAGCAATCCGAGCTCGCCGAGATGACCTATCCGCGCTTCCGGCAGATCGCCGCCGAGAGTCCGGGACTGATATTCGAACTGGCCACCCAGCTGGCGACCCGGCTCGACCGCACCAACCGCAAGCTCGGCGATCTGGCGTTCGTCGACGTCACCGGCCGCGTGGCTCACGCCATCATGGATCTGTGCGGCGAACCGGACGCGATGACACATCCGGAGGGCATGCAGATCAAGGTGAGCCGCCAGGAATTGTCGCGCCTGGTGGGCTGTTCCCGCGAAATGGCAGGCCGCGTGCTCAAGGTGTTGGAGGAACAGGGACTGCTGCGCGCCACCGGCAAGACCATCGTCGTGTTCAACGCCCGCCCCAAGGTCAAGACGCGGCCGCTCATCGTCCCGGTCAAGGCGGGCACCGCCGCCGGCGTCAAGGCCGCGCACTCGCGTCCGCCGGATGACGAGGAAGACGATGAGGACGAGGACGACGAGGAGTAGCGCGATCAGGCCTTGCTGCCGGCCTCGATCTGCGCCCGCAGGGCCTTGATGGTCGCCGCGTAATCGTCGCTGCCGAATATGGCCGAGCCGGCCACGAAGGTGTCGGCACCGGCGCGCGCGATGGCCGCGACATTGTCCACCTTCACACCTCCGTCGATTTCCAGTCGGATGTCGCGCTTCGCCGCCTGGATGCGCCGGCGTGCCTCGCTGAGCTTCGGCAGCGCCTCCGGGATGAAGGACTGGCCGCCGAATCCCGGATTCACCGACATGATGAGGATCAGATCGATCTTGTGGATGACATAATCCAGCCAGTTCAAGGGCGTGGCCGGATTGAACACCAGCCCCGGGCTGCAGCCGCTGTCGCGGATCAGCTGGATGGTGCGGTCGATGTGCTGCGTCGCCTCGGGGTGGAAGCTGATGCCGCTGGCGCCGGCCTTGGCGAAATCCGGCACCAGCCGATCGACCGGCGACACCATGAGATGCACATCGATGTGCGCGGTCACCCCGGCCTTGCGCAGCGCCTCGCACACCAGCGGACCGATGGTCAGATTGGGCACGTAATGATTGTCCATGACGTCGAAATGCACCCAGTCGGCGCCGGCGGCAAGCACCGCCCCGACCTCCTCGCCGAGCCGCGCGAAATCAGCCGACAGGATGGAGGGCGCGATGATGCTTGACATGAATCACTCTATCACTGCATGCCGCGCACCGCACGAATGCCCTCGTAGGCTTCCTGGATGCGCTGGGTCTTCTCCTTCGCCATCTCCGCCATCGATTCCGGCAGCCCGTTGGCCACCAGTTTGTCCGGATGGTGGCGGCTCATCTGCCGGCGATAGGCCTTGGTCAGTTCCTGATCGCTGACGTCGGCCTCGACCTCGAGCTCGGCGTAGCAGGCGGCCAGCGACGGGTACAACCCGCTCACGTGGCTCGAACCCGCCTGCCCGCTCTGCCGCTGCGCCCTCATGTAGGCTTCCATGCGCGCGAATTCGACGCCGGAGATGCCGAGCTTCTCGGCCAGGCGGGTGAGGATGACGCGGGCCGGCGGCGAGATGCCGGCGGTCACCGCCGCGCGCAGCTGCAGTTCGACGAAATTTCTCAGCAGATCATGGCGCTGGCCGCACGCCAGGCGCAGCCGCTCGATGCTGGCCTCGGCGCGGAAGAATCCCGACTTGCCGGCGCGGAAGAAGTCGATGGCACGGGCCGTGTCCGCCGGCGTCAGCTTGAGCTGCTGCATCACGCGGCGCGCGGCCTCGATCTCGGCCTCGGAAACCCGGCCGTCGGACTTCGCGATATAACCCATCATTTCGAAGGTGCTGCGGAAGAACACCTCGGATACCGACGGCGGCGGCGGGGCGCGGCGGCGTGAGGCGGTGGACTGATCGAACAGATGGCCGATGGCCATGCCGACGACCGCGCCCCAGACGTTGCGGGTGATCAGGAATCCGGCCACTGCACAGATGACTTTGCCTTTCCACACCATTCGCGTTGACCTATCCCACCCATCCCGCCACAATCGCCGCCGCCCCCAATAGTGCAATGGTAGCAGCAGGCAGCCGGGTACACATGCAACCATCACAGTCATCGGCACCGCTGTTCGAATCGCGGTTGAAATCGCTCAAGAAAATCCATCAGGGCAAGGTGCGCGACATCTATGACGTCGACGCCGACCACCTGCTCATCGTGACCACCGACCGGCTGTCGGCGTTCGACGTGGTGCTGCCGGATCCCATCCCCCGCAAGGGTGAGGTGCTGACCCGCATCTCGCTGTTCTGGTTCGCCCGCACCCGCCAGCTGGTGGCCAACCATGTCAGCAGCGTCGATGTACGGGAGATTATCACCGATCCGTCCGAGCGCGCGCAGCTGGCCGGCCGGGCGATGGTGGTCAGGAAACTGGCGGCGCTGCCGCTGGAGGCCGTGGTGCGCGGCTATCTGATCGGCTCCGGCTTCAAGGATTATGTCCGGTCGGGTGCGATCTGCGGGATTGAATTACCGCGCGGCCTCAAGCTCGCGGATCAGCTGCCCGAGCCCCTGTTCACCCCGGCCTCGAAGGCCCCCGCCGGCCAGCACGATGAGAACATCGATTTCGACGCCATGGCGGCGCGGGTGGGTGCCGAACACGCACACGCCATCCGCCGCATTTCGCTGGAGATCTATCGGCACGCGGCCGTGTATGCGCGCTCGCGCAACATCATCATCGCCGACACCAAGTTCGAGTTCGGGATCGACACATCCGGCCGGCTGCTGCTGATCGACGAACTGCTCACGCCCGACTCCTCGCGCTTCTGGCCGGTGGAATCCTACGAGCCCGGGATCAGTCCGCCGAGTTTCGACAAGCAGTTCGTGCGCGACTATCTCGAATCGCTGCACTGGGACAAGCGGCCGCCGGCGCCGCATCTGCCGCCCGAGATTCTGGCGCGCACCAGCGACAACTATGTGCGGGCCCTGGAGTTGCTGACCGCGGGAGCCTGACGGTCCGCGCGCGCCATCCCCCGCCACGAGCGGCCGGCGCCGCGCGGCTACTCGCCGGCGACGGTCATTTCCGACAGCAGCACCGAGCCGACGCGCACGCCGCCGCGGCTGTCCACATCGTCGCCCACCGCCGCGATGTTCGCGAGCATGTCCTTGAGGTTGCCCGCGATGGTGATTTCCGCCACCGGGTACTGGATCGCGCCGCCCTCCACCCAGAAGCCGGCGGCACCGCGCGAATAGTCGCCGGTCACGGTGTTCACACCCTGGCCCATGAGTTCGGTGACGAGCAGCCCGGTGCCGAGCCGTGCGATCAAGGCGCTGAGCCCGCCCTGCTGCGTGGGCGCGACCAGCAGGTTGTGCGCGCCGCCGGCGTTGCCGGTGGTCTTCAGCCCGAGCTTGCGCGCCGAATAGCTCGACAGGATATAACCGGTCAGCACACCGTCGGCGATCAGCTCGCGGTCGACGGTAGCGACGCCCTCGTCGTCGAAGGGGGCGCTGCCCATGGCCTTCGGCAGATGCGGCCGCTCCGCGATCGAGAACCCGGCCGGAAACACCCGCTCGCCGGCCGCCTGCAGCAGGAACGAGGACTGGCGGTACTGGCTGCTGCCGCGGATCGCGGTGAGGAAGTGCCCCATCAGTCCGCGCGCCAGCTCCGGCACCATCAGCACCGGCGTGCGCCGGGTCTTGAGCTTGCGCGGCCCCAGGCGCGCCAGCGTGCGGCGCGCGCTCTCGCGGCCGATGGACTCGGCGCTCTCCAATTCGCGCCAGTCGCGCGAGCTGCTGTACCAATAGTCCCGCTGCATGTCCTCGCCGCTGCCGGCGAGCACCACGCAGCTTAAGGTGTGCGAGGTGGTCGGATAGCCGCCGACGAAGCCGTGCGTGTTGCCGTACACGTGCAGCCCCTGGTGGCTGGAGAGCGAAGCGCCCTCGGAATTGTTGATGCGCGGGTCGTAGGACAGCGCCGCGGCCTCGCAGGCCTTGGCGATCTCGATCGCCCGGTCGGCGCCGACGGCCCAGGGATGCGAGAGGTCGAGGTTCGGCTGGGTGCCGGCCATCAATTCGGCGTCCGCCAGGCCCGAACAGGCATCCTCCGCCGTGAAGCGGGCGATGCTGCAGGCCTTCGCCACGGTCGCCCGCACCGCGTCAATCGACAGATCCGCGGTGCTCGCGGAGCCCTTGCGCCGTCCGAAATACACCGTGATGCCCATGTTGCGGTCGCGCTGGTGTTCCAAGGTTTCGACCTCTCCGAGTCGCACTCCGACCGAAAGACCCGTATCCTGGCTGACGACCGCTTCGGCCTGGGAGGCGCCGCGCGCGTGCGCCTCCTCGAGCCCTCGCTCGATGATGGATTCCAGATCGGTCTGGGCGAGGCGCGGGGGGCTTTGCGGCACGACGGCCATCGGCATCTCCATGGGGGTCCAAAGGGGGTTCCGGCACGCGATTCTACCGGCCCCGGTGATAGCATGGGCAATATGACACCCGAAAACGAGGCCGGCGAGGCCGGCGAGACGGAGCAGCAGCGGCTGAGCAAGAGCGCCCGCAAGCGCGAGGCCTCCTCCCTGCAGGAACTGGGCGTGAAGCTCTCGGCCCTGCCGGATCAGGAAATCAAGGAACTCGAACTGCCGGACAGCCTGTTTGTCGCGCTGCGTGCACTGCGCCGCCTGCCCTCGCACGGCGCGCAGGTGCGCCAGCGCCAGTACATCGGCAAGCTGATGCGCGAGATCGATCCGGAGCCGGTGCTCGCCAAGCTCGCCGAACGCAAGCAGCGCCACGACCTGGAGATCCGGCAATTTCAGCAGATCGAGCGCTGGCGCGACCGGCTGCTTGGCGAGGACGGGGCGATCGATGACCTGATGCGCGACCATCCGAACGCCGACAAGGACGAGGTTTCGCGGCTCATCGACAAGGCCGCCCGCGAGCGCATCGAACAGCGCTCGCCCGTGGGTGCGCGCGAACTGTTCGCCTATCTGCGGCAGCTCCTGGGTTGAGCCTTTGATCGGCATCATCATGGGGTCCTCGTCGGACTGGGAAACCATGCAGGCGGCCGCCGAAACCCTCGCCGCCTTGGGGATCGCGCACGAGGTGAGGGTGGTGTCGGCGCACCGCACCCCGGATCTGCTGTTCGAGTACGCCGCGGGCGCGCGGGCGCGCGGCCTGAAGGCCATCATCGCCGGTGCGGGCGGCGCAGCCCACCTCGCCGGGATGACGGCGGCCAAGACCTCGCTGCCGGTGCTCGGCGTGCCGGTGCAGACCAGGACCTTGAACGGGCTGGATTCGCTGCTCTCCATCGCGCAAATGCCGGGCGGCGTGCCCGTCGCCACCTTCGCCATCGGAACGGCGGGCGCAAAGAATGCGGCGCTGTTCGCCGCCGCGATTCTTGCCAACGAATCGGCCGAAATCCGCGCCGCCCTGGACGCATTCCGCCAGGCGCAAACCGCCGCGGTGCTCGCGCAGCCGGATCCGCGCGGGTCTTGACGGCGCGCCGGGTTTCCCGCATCGGCATCGTCGGTGCGGGCCAGCTGGGCCGCATGCTGGCGCTCGCCGGCTATCCTCTCGGTCTGCGCTGCTGCTTCCTCGATCGCAGCGCCGACAGCCCCGGGGCCCAGGTCGCTCCGAGTCTCATCGGCGAGCTGGAGGATGGCGCACTGCTCGAGGAGCTGGCGGCGCGCAGCGACGTGCTGACCTTCGACTGGGAGAACATCTCCGGCGCGGCGCTCGCACCGCTCGCCAGGCTCACCACCATCCGGCCGCCCGCCGCGGCGCTCACCGTGTCGCAGGATCGGCTGCACGAGAAAGCGCTGTTCAAGCGCCTGCGGATCCCCGTCGCCGCGCATGCGGCCGTGGACACGCGCGGCCAGCTGCTGCGCGCGGTGCAACGGCTGGGGCTGCCGGGCGTGCTCAAGACGCGCCGCATGGGCTACGACGGCAAGGGACAGTTCACGCTGGCGGACAGGGCAGCGATCGATGCGGCGTGGTCGGCCTTGGGCGGACAGGCACTGATCTATGAGAAATTCCAGGCCTTTTCGCGCGAGCTGTCCATGGTCGGTGCACGCTCACCCGGCGGGGAGACGGTATTCTATCCGCTGTCGGACAATCGTCATCGTGACGGCATCCTGCGTCACAGTCTGGCGCCCTACGCCGACGCGCGGCTGGAGCGCAGCGCGCGCAGACACCTCAAGCGGGTGCTCGAGGCGCTCGACTATGTCGGCGTGCTCGCCATCGAATTTTTCGTGGTGGGCCGCAGACTGGTCGCCAACGAGATGGCGCCGCGAGTGCATAATTCCGGCCACTGGACCATCGAGGGTTGCGTGACCAGCCAGTTCGAGAACCACCTGCGCGCGATCTGCGGACTGCCTCTCGGCAGCACGCGCGCCCTGGGCCACGCAGCGATGATCAACTTCATCGGGGAAATGCCCGATCGGGCGCGTTTGCTCGGGGTGGAGGGCCTCGCTTACCACGACTACGGCAAACAGCCGCGCGCTGGCCGCAAATTGGGCCACTGCACAATTGTCCGAAAACGTGCGGCCGATCGCAACCGGGCCTTTTCGGATACACTTGAGATGATGGGCCGCACCGACTGAGGTCGGCCGCCGGGCGCGAGTTTCACGGAAGACCGATGTATTTAGAGCTGTTCAAATTGCATGAATTGCCGTTCCGACTGAGTCCGGACCCGCAATTCCTTTATCTCAGCAAGCAGCACGCCCGCGCCAAGGCGTACATGGAATCGACCATCTGGTTCACGGACGGTTTCGTCGTGATCACTGGCGAGATCGGCGCCGGTAAGACCACCCTGATCGAAACCTTCCTGAAGGAGCTGCAAACCGACGTGGTGGTGGCGCAGATCAACCAGACGCAATTGTCGCCGACCGCGTTCCTGCAGACCGTCCTGGTGCAATTCGGCTTCTCGCCCTTCGCGATGAAGAAACCGGAGGTGCTGGCCACCTTGAACCAGTATCTGATGGAGCAGCACCAGAGCGGCCGCAAGATCCTGCTGATCGTCGACGAGGCGCAGAACCTCTCCAGCCGGGTGCTCGAGGAGATCCGCATGCTGTCCGGGGTCGAGACCACCAAGGACAAGGCGCTTCGGATCATCCTCGCCGGACAGCCGGAACTCAACGACAAGCTCAATTCGCCCGAGCTGGTGCAGCTCGCCCAGCGCGTGCGTCTGCGATTCCACCTGTCGGCCCTCAGCAAGACCGAGACCGCCGCCTACATCGAGCATCGCCTCGAGGTCGCCGGGTCGCAGGGCCGCCACATCTTCGCCGAGGACACCTTCCCGGTCATCTACCGCTACACCGGCGGCGTGCCGCGCCTGACCAACACCTTGTGCGACACCTGCATGATGTCCGCATTCGCCGCCAACCGCGATCACGTGACCGTGGCGGATGTCGAAGCGGCCGTCAAGGAGCTGCAGTGGAGCGAATTCACCAGCAACACCAACCGCGTGCCGGCGCTGCCCACGGCGAGCGCCGAGCCGTCGGCGGAACCGGCCGCCGCGCGGGCATCCGGGACCTCATCGCCGCAGACCGTGGGCCGGATACTGCTCGCGCAGAAGGGCGAGACCGCGATCGAACGGGAGCTCAAGCCGGGGCGCCTGGTGATCGGCCGCACGCCCGACAACGACCTGCAGATCGACAGCAAATTCATCAGCCGGCATCACTGCCAGATCGTGACCCAGCCGGACTCCTGCGTCATCGAGGACTTGAACAGCACCAACGGCATCTACGTGATGTCGAAGCGCGTGAGGCGCCATAATTTGAACGACGGCGACGTGGTGCACGTGGGTCAGCACGAGATCATGTACATCGATGAGCGCGTGCCGCGGCACCGGCCGAGCGATATGACCGACACCGAGGTGCTCGACAAGGACAAGGTGGAGTAGCGGGCGGGCGGATGCGCGCCGTTCAATCCCTGCCGACCAGCTTCTCGGCGAGGCGCGACAGCCATGACGTGCGCCACTGCTCGACGTTCAGCTTGTCTTTCTTTGCGCTGCTCCTGACGCGGCTCGCCTCGGCGAGCAGATCCTGCGGAAAGGCGACCCTGTATGAACCCGTCATTGAATCATCAGCCATGGGAGCTCCTCGATTGATGCGCCAGCCTACCGGCCTGCGCCGTCGCCGGATGCGAAACAGTGCGCGGAAATACCGGGCCGGCGTTCCATCGGGCGCGCCGGGTGTAGCCGGGTTGCGACATAAAGCGCCGGCGGGTGCGACCGGGTGCGCAGCGGAAAAAGACGCGGGCAAGCCGGTCAGCCGGTGCCCCCGACGGTGAGCGCATCGATGCGCAAGGTGGGCTGGCCGACGCCGACGGGCACCGACTGGCCCTCCTTGCCGCAGGTCCCGACGCCGCCGTCGAGCTTCAGGTCGCTGCCGACCATGCTGACGCGGGTGAGCACATCCGGACCGTTGCCGATCAGCGTCGCGCCCTTGACCGGCGCGCCGATCTTGCCGTGCTCGATCAGATAGGCTTCGCTCGCCGAGAATACGAACTTGCCGGAGGTGATGTCGACCTGGCCGCCGCCGAAATTGACCGCATACAGGCCCTTCTCGACCGATGCGATGATCTCCTCGGGCGCGCGTGTGCCCGCGCGCATGTAGGTGTTGGTCATGCGTGGCAGCGTCATGTGCGCGAAGGACTCGCGCCGGCCGTTGCCGGTGGCGGGCATGCCCATCAGGCGCGCGTTCAGCTTGTCCTGGATGTAGCCGCGCAGCACGCCGTTCTCGATCAGCACCGTGCACTGCGTGGGAGTTCCCTCGTCATCGACGTTCAGCGAGCCGCGGCGCCGCTCGAGGGTGCCGTCATCGACCACGGTGATGCCGTCGGCGGCCACCTTGTCGCCGATCCGGTTGGAGAACGCCGAGGTGCCCTTGCGGTTGAAGTCGCCCTCGAGTCCGTGGCCGATGGCCTCGTGCAGCAGGATGCCGGGCCAGCCCGGCGCCAGCACCACGGTCATCGAGCCCGCCGGCGCCGCGACCGCATCGAGATTCACGAGCGCCTGGCGCACCGCCTCGCGGCCATGATGGAACGGCTCCTCGCCGCGCAGCAGCTCATCGAGACCAAAGCGCCCGCCGCCGCCGCTGTAGCCCTGTTCGCGCCGCCCGTTGTGCTCGACGATGACCGACACGTTCACCCGCACCAGCGGTCGCACGTCCGCCGCCAGGGTGCCGTCGCTCGATGCGATGAGCACCACTTCGTGCACCGCCGCGAGCGACGCCATGACCTGCTTGACGCGCGGATCGATGCGCCGCGTATCGGCATCGATGCGCATCAGCCATTCGACCTTGTCCTCGTCGCGAATGGTGTCGAGCGGATCGATCGGCAGATACAGGCGGTGCGCAGCAGGCCGGTCCCAGGCCTTCACCGCATTGCGGCCGCCGCTGCGCGCGATCGCGCGCGCCGCCTCCGAGGCTTCCACCAGCGCCGGCAGCAGCACCTCGTCGGTGTAGGCGAAGCCGGTCTTCTCGCCGCTGATGGCGCGCACGCCGACGCCCTGCTCGATGCTGTGCGAACCGTCCTTGACGATGCCGTCCTCGAGCGACCAGGATTCCTCGCGTGACAGCTCGAAGTACAGATCGGCGTAATCGACGCCGCGGCTCATGAGCGCATCGAGCACCGTGGTGAGCCGGCCTTCATCGAGCCCGGAGGGCGCCAGGATCATCCGCTCGGCGATGGCGAGATTCGGCAGCATCATGCCGGCACCGCGGCCCGCGCCGCCGCGGCGGCGGCGCCGGGCGCCGCGGCGGCAGCCGCAGCAGGGCCGGCGAGGCGCCGATTGTCGAGCACCGGAAATCGCGCCCGGGTCTCGGCGAGCTTGTCGAGGTCGATATCCGCAGTCACGACGCCCGCGCCCGAAGCCAGCCGCGACAGCACGCCGCCCCAGTAGTCGCAGATCAGCGTATCACCGTAGGTGTCGCGGCCGTTCGAATGGGTGCCGACCTGCGCGGGCGCGACCACGTAGCACAGGTTCTCGATCGCGCGCGCACGCAGCAGCGTCTCCCAATGCGCACGCCCCGTCGGCACGGTGAAGGCGGCGGGCACGCCGAACCATTGCGCGCCCTGCGACACCAGGTCGCGGTACAGTTCCGGGAAGCGCATGTCGTAGCACACGGACATTCCGAGCCGGCCGACCGGGGTGTCGGCGACCACGACCTCGCAGCCCGGCACCACCGTCGAGGACTCGCGGTACTGCTCGTTGCGGCCGGGTATGGTGACGTCGAACAGGTGGATCTTGTCGTAGCGGGCGACGCGCCGGCCGGCCGCGTCGATCAGCAGCGAGGCGTTGGCGACGCGGCGGTCGCCGTCGCAGCGCAGGTTGATGGTGCCGCCGAGCACCCACATCTTCAGTTCGCGCGCGGTGTCCGTGAGGAAGGACTGCACCGGGCCGTCGCCGTCCTTCTCCGCGGCCTCGAGCTTGTCGGCGTCGCGCATGCCGAGGAACGCGAAATTCTCCGGCAGGCAGGCGATGTCCGCGCCCGCGGCCCGCGCTTCGCGCAGCAGCCGGCCGGCGCTGGCGAGATTGTCCCCGATCACATGGCTCGAATTCATCTGAATGGCGGCTACTTTGCCCATCACTTCGGTCCTTCTGCGGTTGCGGCGGCGGCCTCCGCGCTCTTGATGCGTTCGACCGTCGGATTGTCCCAACTGCCGGTGATGCGATAATACCCTCGCGCCAGGCCCTTCAGCGGCTGTTTGAACACCTGCGTGAAAACCAGCACCGCCGCGCCGAGCACCGGTCCGCCGAGCAGGGCGGCCGCCGGCAGGGAATTGCCGATGCTGCCCGTCACCACCGCTGTTTGGTCGTAATCCTTGTTTTTCAACCCGACCCTGCCGATCATGCCGATCTCCGCGGCCGGCCCCTTGACCAGCACGTTGTCCGTATACGCATTGCCGTCGCGCAGATCGAAGTCGCCGCGCGCCGTATCGAAGGCGAAGCCCTTGTCGGTCAGATCGCTGAAATCGAGCGCCAGGCGCCTCGGCAGTGCAGCGACGCTCGCCAGGCCGAGCACCCGGCCGGCGCCCGGCTTGATGCCGATCAATTGTCCCTTGTCGAGCGACACCTGCACGTGGCCGACCGACTCGGCGAGCGCGTCGGCCGTGGGCGCGCCCGCCCAGTGCAGATCGAACACGACGTGCCCGCTCTTGGCGGCGATGACGTCGGCGTAGCCGAGCTGCTTCAAGGTGCTCTGCACGTCGGTGCTCGCCAGATTGCCCTGGATGCGGCACTGTCCGGCATCCTTGCCGCGCCATTCACCCTGCGCGCCCAGGGTGAAACTCGGTCCGGTCACCGCCAGGCGATCGAGACTGATCCCGTCGTTGAGCCGGGTCAGCCGTGCCTGCACATCGCCGAAATTGCGCTCGCCCCAGACGGTGGCCTTGGAGTGGAAGGTGATGGCCGGTATGCCGTGCGGGTCGGCGGCCGGCGGCCGCTCGGCGCCGGCCGACGCCGCAGCATCGTCGAACTTCAGCCTTGCGAACTCGAGGTCCCAGGGCTCGGGCGCATCCGCGGCCACCGGTGCGCTCAGTCTGCCGCTGACGTCCGCACCGGAGAGCGCCAGCTGCCAGCGGGCATCGCCCACGGTCAGTTCGACGCCGACGCCGCGAAAGGCGAGGCCGAGGTAATCGACCTCGCCGATCTCGAGCTTGGCGGTGTGCAGGTAGGCGGACAGCGGCCGCGAATCCTTGTCCGGGCTGTGCAGCCGCAGCCAGCCGCCCAGATCCAGGCGTGCGATGTCGCCGCCGATATTGACTTGTTGGGAGTCGCTGAACTCCGGATCCTCGGTGCCGAACTGCAGGGCGGCCCTGCCGAGCCGCCAGCCGCCGGCGTCCGATTGCAGCGTCGCGGCACCGCGCAGCAGCGCTCCGAGCGCGAATTGCAGCTGTGCGCCGGCGGCCGGCGGCCATTCGATCTCCACCCACGACGGCAGCGGTTGGCCATAGGGCTTCGCCAACGGTTCGGGCAGCTTGAATTCAAACCCCGCCAGGCTGCCGCTGATTCGAAGCGAGCGCTCGCGCCCCGGGTCGGGCGCCATCTTGAGCACCGCATGCCAGTCCGACAAGCCGCTGATGGCGACGGCCGCCGGCAGCTCCAGGGCCGCGCGCAGCGCATCGCCGTTCAAGGTGCCACGGATGTCGAGCTGGGTGCGCTTCACGGGCCGGTTCTTGGGCGAGCGCGCCTGCGCGCGGAAGGGGCCGCCCAGCAGCCGGCCGCGCACATCCGCGTGCGCGATCTGCCCGCCGTCGATGTCGGCCTCGCCGATCAACTCCGTCGCCACCAGCGGCGACTTGACGCGGGCGAGCGTCAGGCCGTTCGCCTGGACGTGCACCAGGACCCGGCGTTGTTCGAAGTCGCGAAAAGGCAGGAACAGCTCGATGTCGGCGTGCAGCGGACCTGAGGCCTCGACCACGGAGAACGCCTGGTCGGTCAGGGCATCGAGCGGCGTGGCGCGCAGGTAGTCGAGCGCGCCGCCGGCGTCGCCGTCCGCGGTGGCGTGCACCGACAGTTCGCCGGTCTTGAAATCGGCGAATCGGACACTGCCCGATTTGATGGCGACGCCGCCGGGCTTCCCCGTCGACAGGTCGCCGGCGAGCAGCTGCGCGGAGAGTCCTTCGTTGCGAAACTCGGCCTCGCCGGACAGATTCTCGAGCGGCGCCCAGCCGGCCTGATAGTCCAGGGTCATGTCCTCGATCCGGAGCTTTGCGAGAAACAGGCCGCTGCCGTCGCGAAACGGGAAGCGGCGCACCGGACCATTGACGATGATGTCGGCGTGCGGCATGCGCCCGGCGAGGAAAGCCCGGTCCAGCCACTCGAGCGCCTTCGGTGCGATCAGCGCGCGCGGTAAGTAATTGTGCGCGGCCGTCACATCGCCGTTCTCCACGCCGCCCACGACGGTCAGTTGCGGCGAATCGCCGTTCGAGGGCTGCCGCCACGCCGCCTGCAAATGCAGCGCGGCATCCCGGTTGCGGGCGAGCAGCGCCGGCGTCGCGACCAGCAGTTCCTGCGGCGTGAGCTTCCAGTACAGGGTGGCCGTGACCACCTCGAGGACCGGCGGCTGCTGCCACTCGCCCGGCCAGGCGATGGCGACCGTGTGACTGTCCAAATCGACGCGCCCGCCGTCCTGGTCACCGGCAACGCTGCCGCTCAAGCCCCGCATCCCCGGAGCGCGGCCGATGGGCGCGAAGCCGGCGTCGTGAAATTTCGCCCGCACTCGCATGCGCCACGGCGCCGCGGCCGCCGTTCGGGCGAGTTCGAAGGAGGCATCCGACCATTCGCCGGTGAGCCCCAGGACGCGCAGCCGGTCGCGGATGTCCGGTTGTGGCAGCAGGCCGGTGAGCGGCGCCAGGCTCTCGGCGCGCAGATAACTCGCGCGGGCGCGAAGCTCGAGCAGCCCGGCCTCGTTGGCACGCCAGGTGACATTGAACTGCGAGGCCGGATCGTGGCGCCCGCCCTGCAGGGCCTGCACGCCCTGCCCGATCAGCGTCCAGCGATCCTGTGCGTGGGTGAGGGTAAGCTTGCCGCCGATCTCATCGAACCGGGCGCCGGCCGCGCCCTGCCCGGTCACCACCGAACGCGCCGAGAAGTCGAGCACCGCCCGCTCCGGCATGCCGCCCGCGCCGTTCGCCTTCAGCTCGAAGGCGCCGGTTCCGGCGTCGAGGCCGCCGAGGTATTCGGGCAGCAGCAGCCGCCACCCGGCGAAGGAAATGTCACGGCCGTGGGCATCGCCGCTCCAGACCATGGTGCCTGCATCGGTGAGGCCGTGCACCGCGCCCACCACGCGCAGGCTGCCGCCGAGCGCCGGCGGCAGGCGCCCGGCGGCTTTGACCTGCAGCTCGTCGGCGTCGCGCCGCAGCTCCAGATCGACGCCGGACAGCGCCAGCTGCGGCAGGGAGGCGTTCCAGTTGATCACGGTCACGCGGCCGTGGCGGATGTCCAGGGTGCCGTCCGGCAGATCATCGAGCGACAGCGCCGCGGCCGCGGGGTCCTGGCGCAGTTCGATCTCCGAGGCCAGGGCGAAGGCGTCCGGACCCAGGCGCGCGATCACGATGTCGGGGCCGTCGAGCTGCAGCCGGCCGGCGAGCAGCTTCTGATTGAAGATCAGCCGCCAGATGTCGGCCGCGATGCGTCCGCCCTCCGCGCGCGCCAGCACGCGGCGGTCGTCCTTGGAGCGCAGTTCCGGATGGTCGAAATACAGCTCCGGGCCGTACCAGCGCAGCGTCGGCTCCACGTGCGCGAAGCGGATGTGGAATCCGGTGCGGCGGTTGACCAGCTCCTTGATCTCATCCTGGTAGGCAGGCACGCGGTCGAGCGCGAGCTTGAGTGCCAGCGTCGCGAGCAGCATCAATCCGAGAAAGCCTGCCGCGGCGTACAGCAGGATTTTGCCGAGCGTGCGCAGCTTCATCTACATCAGCACGACGTCGTATTGGTCCGCCGAGTACAGGGACTCGGCTTGCAGCCGGATCGGCTTGCCGGTGGAGAGCTCGAGCTCGCCGAGCACAGCCGATTCCTCATCGAGCAGGCGCTCGATGACGTCCTGATGGCCGAGGACCACCAGCTGCTGGCACTCGAATTGGCGCGCCTGGCGCACGATCTCACGGAATATCTCGTAACACACCGTCTCCACCGTCTTGACGAAGCCGCGACCCTCGCAGGTGGGACAAGCCTGGCACAGCAGATGTTCCAAACTTTCGCGGGTGCGTTTGCGCGTCATCTCCACCAGTCCGAGCGGCGACACCGAGGAGATGTTGGTCTTGACGTGATCTTCGCCGAGTGCCCTCTGCAGGGCCTGCAGCACCTGGCGGCGGTGATCCGGCTCCTCCATGTCGATGAAATCGATGATGATGATGCCGCCGAGGTTGCGCAGCCGCAGCTGCCGGGCGATCGCCACCGCCGCCTCGAGGTTGGTGCGGAAGATGGTCTCCTCGAGATTGCGGTGGCCGACGAATGCGCCGGTGTTGACGTCGATGGTGGTCATCGCCTCGGTCTGCTCGATGATCAGATGGCCGCCCGATTTGAGCGGCGCCTTGCGCTCCAGCGCCTTCTGGATCTCCTCCTCCACGCTGTGCAGCTCGAACACGCTGCGCAACTCGCCGTACAGCTCGATGCGCGGCAGCGCCTCGGGCATGAAGGTCGCGGCAAACTCGCACATGTCGCGGTGCGCGTTCGGCTGGTCGACGATCACACGGTCGACGTCCGCGCGCAGCAGATCGCGCAGCACCCGCAGGTGCAGCGGCAGGTCGGCGTGCACCAGGCCGCCCGGCTCGGTGCGCAGCCCCCGCTGGCGCACCACCTCCCAGAGCTTTCGCAGGTAGATCACATCGGCGTTCAGCGCCTGTGGGGCCGCGTCCTCGGCCGCGGTGCGCACGATGTAGCCGGCGTTGCCGTTCTCCTGCGTGAAGGCCTGCACCGCGGCGCGCAGGCGCTCGCGTTCCGCCTCGTTCTCGATGCGCGATGAGACGCCCACGCCGCTGCCCTGCGGCATATAGACCAGGTGGCGCGAGGGCAGCGTGATGTAGGTCGTCAGGCGCGCACCCTTGGTACCGAGCGGATCCTTGACCACCTGCACCAGGATCTCGTCCCCTTCGGCCACCAGCGCGCGGATGTTGTCGGTGCGCGGCGCCTCGATGCCGGTGTCGGCGTGGCGCGGATCGAAGATGTCCGAGGCATGCAGAAAGGCGGTGCGTTGCAGGCCGATCTCGACGAACGCGGCCTGCATGCCCGGCAGCACACGCGATACGCGGCCCTTGTAGATGTTGCTGATCAGGCCGCGGCGGCTGGCGCGCTCCAGGAACACCTCCTGCACCACGCCGTTCTCGACCACGGCGGCGCGCGATTCGTGCAGGCTGGCGTTGATCAGGATCTCGGTGCTCACGCGTGGCGCCACCGCGGCACGCCGGCGGCATCGAGCAGCTCGGCGGTCTCGAACAAGGGCAGTCCCATCACGCCCGAATGGCTGCCGCTCAACGCCGCGACGAACACCGCGGCCAGTCCCTGGATGGCATAGCCGCCGGCCTTGCCGCGCGCCTCGCCGCTGTCCCAGTAGGCGGCGCATTCGGTCGCGCTGATGTCCCGAAAGGTGACTTCGCTGCGGCTCACGCGGCTCATGCACCCGGCCGCGCTGCGCAGCGACACCGCCGTCAGCACCACGTGGGTGCGGCCGGAGAGCGCGCGCAGCATGCGCGCGGCGTCGTCCCGGTCGGCCGGTTTGCCGAGGATGTCGCGGCCCACGACCACCGCGGTGTCCGCCGCGAGTACGGGTTCGGGCCCCGCCCCGCGGGTGGCGCGCCAGCCGTGATCGGCCTTGGCCTGCGCCACACGGGTCACGTAGGTGGCCGCCGGCTCCGACGGCAGCGCCGTCTCGTCGATTCCGGCGCCGACGACGCGAAACGGCACGCCGATCTGCTGCAGCAGCTCGCGGCGCCGCGGCGACTCCGAGGCGAGATAGACGAATTCCACCATGCCGCCAGGATAGCGAAGCGCGGGACGCTACGCTCGGTGATACGGATGGCCGGCGAGCAGGCTCATCGCCCGATACAGCTGTTCGGCGACGACCACCCGCACCAGGCCGTGCGGCAGCGTGAGCGGCGACAGCGACCAGGACTGATCGGCGCGCTCGAGGCACGGCGGCGCCAGGCCGTCCGGGCCGCCGATGAGCAGCGCGAGCGGTCTGCCCTCGCGCAGCCGCCCGGCGAGCCACGTGCTCAGAGAGGCGGTGCTCATGGCGGCGGCCGGGATCGAGAGCGCCACCACGTAGTCATCGTGTCCGAGCGCATCCAGCATGGCGCGGCCCTCGCGCTCGACGGCGCGCCGCGGATCCTCGCCGGCGCGGCGCGTGGCCACCGGGATCTCCACCAGATCCAGGGATAGCGGCGTGCGCATGCGCCTGCGGTATTCCTCGAACCCGCTGTTGATCCAATCGGGAAGCCGTGTACCGGCGGCGATCAACCGGCATTTCATGCGGGATCGGCGCGCTTCAGGCGCGCGCGGCGGCGCGCTTGCTGGCCGTCATGTCCCACAATTTTTCCAGTCCGTAGAATTCCCGCACCCGCGGCAGCATGACGTGCACGATCAGGTCGGACAGGTCGATGAGCACCCAGTCGCCGTCCTTGAGACCTTCGACGCCGTGCGGGCGGAAACCGGCCTCCTTCGCACGGTCGACCACCCGCTGCGCCACCGAGCGCACGTGCCGGTCCGAGGTGCCGCTCGCGATGATCATGTAATCGGCGATGTCGGTCTGGCCGCGCACATCGAGTCGCTTGATTTCGAGGGCCTTCATGTCGGCCAGGGCGTTGAGCACCACCGTTTCGAGCGATGCTGCGGCGTCGTGCGCCGCACCTGCGGGCTTCTTGCTTTTCGCCGCAGGGGCGCGGCGCGTGGTCTTGCGGGCGGTCTTTTTTCGGGTCGGCGGCACTACGTTGTCCGTGATTTGGAGTAACAATTCGCGTCGATGATCAGTGTACGCACGTTGTCCGGCATGAGGAACCGTGGGTCCCGGCCCATGGCGATGAGCTGGCGCACGTCGGTGGAGGTGATCTCGAGCTGGGTGACCGCATGGATGAAGATGTGGCCGGCGCGCATTTCGTGCAGATCACCGATGCGCCCGGTGCCGTGATCCACCAGCAATTCGCCGAGCGGACCCATGCCGGGCGCCCGCCAACCCGGACGGTGTGCGACGACCAGGTGCGCCAATTTCAGCAACTCGCGCCACTGGTACCAGTTCGGCAGGCTCAAGAATGCATCCATGCCGAGGATCAGGCACAGGCTCCGATCCGGATATTCGTGGCGCAGTTCGCCCAAGGTCTCGACCGAATAGGACGGCCCGGCCTTGCGCACCTCGCGATCATCCACCGTGAAGCCCGCCTGGCCCGAGGTCGCCGCCTGCACCATGCGCAGCCGCAGCTGTGCGTCGGCGAAGGGCTGGTCGCGATGCGGCGGATTGCCGGCGGGGAGGAAGCGGATTTCCTGCAGGCGCAGCGCCTGCAGCAATTCGAATGCGGTGCGCAAGTGGCCGTAGTGGATGGGACCGAAGGTGCCGCCGAAGATACCCATGGGGTTCATTGAGCTACCCTGCCTGAAATGCGGCGCGGTTGCAAAGCGCCGGCCATGCGCGCGGTGAGTCCGGTGAGCGCGGTCCACGGGTCGCCGGCCGCCAGTCCCTTGATGATGCGGTCGGCGCGGCTCGCCTCCACCAGCAATCCGGCGAGCGGCATGCTGCGCATGCGCGCGAGCGCCCGCGGCGCGGGCTTGGCCGCCAGGTTCCAGCCGCTGCCCTGGGCCGAATGCAGGCGCTCGCGTTCGCGCGCCTGCCACAGTCCGCGCAGCTCGCGCGTCAGCGCCCACAGCACCAGCGTCGGCTCCGCGCCCTCGTTCTTCAGTCCGAGCAGAATGTGCATACTGCGCCGCGCGTCGCCCGCCGCCGCCGCCTCGGCCACCTGGAACACGTCATAGCGTGCGCTGTCACCCACCGCGCAGAGCACCAGATCGGTGTCGATGCGTCCGCCGTCGGCGAGCAGCGCGAGCTTGTGCAGCTCCTGCCGGGCGGCGAGTAGATTGCCCTCGACCCGCTCGGCGATGAGCTCGCCCGCGGCGGCCGACAGCTCGACACCGAGGCGCGCGGCGCGGGCGGCGAGCCAGCCCGGCAGCGCCTCCATCTTGACCGGCCACACCGGCACCCACGCGCCGTGCTGCACGAACGCCTGCACCCATGGCGCTGCGGCCGCCTTGGCGTCGAGCTTGCCGGCGATCACCAGGCTCAGCACGCCGGGCGGCGGACGCGACGCGAGTTCGGCGAGCAGGCCCGCGCCCTTGTCCGGCTTGCCTCCCGGCAGGCGCAGCTCGAACAGCCGCCGCTCCGCGAACAAGGACAACGACTGCGCGGCGGCGTTCAACTCGTTCCAATCGAAGCCGCGCTCGACGAAGAACACCCGGCGGTCGGCATGGCCGGCGGCACGCGCGGCGGCACGCACCGCATCCGCCGCTTCCTCCACCAGCAGCGGCTCATCGCCCGAGATCAGATAGGCGCCCTTGAGGGCGCGCTCGAGGGCGGCGGGCAGCTGCTCGAGGCTGAGGCGCATCAGCCCCGGGCCGCGGCGATCCGCGCGCACGCGGCGTCGTATTCGCCGGCCATCCGCGCGACCAGCGCCGCGACCGGTTCGACCTCGTGGATGCCGCTGACGCTCTGGCCCGCGCTCCAGATGTCCTTCCAGGCCTTGAGCTCGGTGTTGCCGCCGCTGCCGAAGTTCATCTTCGATTTGTCCGCTTCGGGCAGATGCAGCGGATCGAGCCCGGCGCGCGCCACGCTCGCGCCGAGGTAATTGCCGGGCACGCCGCTGAACAGCGAGGTGTAGACGATGTCCTCGGCGCGGCTGTCGATGAGCATGCTCTTGTAGTCCGCGCCGGCGTTCGCCTCGGTGGTGGCGATGAAGCGGGTGCCGAGATAGGCGAGGTCCGCGCCGAGCGCCTGCGCCGCCAGCACATCGGCGCCGCTGCTCATGGCGCCCGACAGGATGATGGTGCCGGCGAAGATTTCGCGGATCTCCTTCACCAGCGCGAACGGACTCAACACCCCGGCGTGGCCGCCGGCGCCGGCGCACACCGCGATGATGCCGTCCACGCCCTGATCCGCGGCCTTCTGCGCATGCCGCACGTTGATGACGTCGTGGAACACGAGGCCGCCGTAGCCGTGCACGGCGGCGACCACCTCGGCCGGCGGGCGCAGGCTCGTGATGACGATGGGCACGCGGTGCTTGACGCACAGTTGCATGTCGTGCAGCAGCCGGTCGTTGCTGGCGTGCACGATCTGGTTGACCGCGAACGGCGCCACTGCGGCCTGCGGATTCGCACGGACGTGCGCGGCCAGCTCCGCGGTGATCTGCGCCAGCCACTCATCGAGCTGCGTGCCGCTGCGCGCATTGAGCGCCGGGAAGGAGCCGATGATGCCGGCCTTGCACTGCGCCAGCACCAGCTGCGGGGTCGAGACGATGAACATCGGCGCGCCGATCACGGGCAGGCGCAGACGGCCTTTGAGAACCTCGGGTAGGGGCATTCGCGCATCATAGCGCAGGCGTCGGGTAAACTTGAGCGCCAAGGGGGTGGCCATGACTTATCAGACACTGCTGTTCGAGCGCCGCGAAGGCGTCGCTTACGTCACGCTGAACCGCGCCGATCGTTTGAATGCGCTCGATCGGCAGCTGGTGGAGGATCTGACCGCGGCGGCAGCCGACATCGCCGCCGATGCCTCGCTGCGCGCGGTGCTGCTCACCGGCGCGGGCCGCGCCTTCTGCTCGGGCGCCGATCTGCTGCAGGGCGGTCTCACCGGCGATGCCGGAGAGGGTGCCGGCGAGCGGGTGGCCGCCAGCTTGCGCCGGCATTTCAATCCCATGGTGGGCGCCTGGTACGGGCTCGAGTTGCCGGTGGTGGTGGCCGTCAACGGCGTCGCCGCCGGCGCCGGCGCCAGCCTCGCGCTGCTCGGCGACCTGGTGATCGCGGCGCGCTCGGCCGTGTTCCTGCAGCTGTTCGCGCCCAAGCTCGGACTGATGCCCGACTTGGGTGCCACGTTTCTTCTGCCGCGGCTGGTGGGCAGCGCACGCGCCAAGGGTCTGGCCCTGCTCGGCGATCCCCTCTCGGCCGCGGACGCGGCCGCGTGGGGACTCATCTGGCGCTGCGTGGAGGACGCCGCGCTGACGTCCGAGGCCGAGTCCCTCGTGCGCCGCCTGGCGTGCGGGCCGACCCGCGCCTATCGGCGCATCAAGGCCGTGTTCAACGAAGGGCTGCCGCGCACCCTCGGGGAGCAATTGGATGTCGAGGCGCTGGCCCAGGGCGCGCTCGCCGACGGCGCGGATTTCGCCGAAGGGTTGGCGGCGTTTCGCAGCAAGCGCGCGCCGCGCTTCAGCGGCGGCTAGACGCGTGGGCGGCGGCTAGACGCGTGGGCGGCTGGAACCGTCAGCCGCGCCGGCCGATCTTCGCCACGGGGATGCGCACATCGGCGTTGGCCTTGGCGGGCGCCGCCGACCCGCAGTCGCCGCAGCCGCCGCAGCCGCCCGCGCGCACGGAGTGCACCGACAGGTGCTGCGCGATGGCCCGCGAGCCGAGCCACGCCGGCTGGCGCGACACCCACGCCGCCAGCGCACCGAAGGCGCGCGCCCGCCAGGACTTGGGTCCGAGAGTCGCTGCGGCATACAGCACGCTCGCGAGCACCGCCAGCGCCACCAGCAGATTGCCGAGCACGGAGGGGGCCGTCATGAGAGCGCCGTCGCAATGCGAAAGGTGAGCCACGAGGCCGCATAGGCCAGGGCGAACATGTAGGCCGCCATGATGAGCGGGTAGCGCCAGGAATTGGTCTCGCGTTTCACCGTGGCGAGCGTCGACAGGCATTGCGGCGCGAACACGTACCAGGCGAGCAGCGACAGGGCGGTGGGCAGGCTCCACGAGCGGGTGAGCAGCGGCGTGAGCGCGCTGGACACATCGCTGCCGGTCGCGGACAGGGCATACACCGTGCCGAGGGCGCCCACCGCCACCTCGCGCGCCGCCAGCCCCGGCACCAGTGCCACGGAGATCTGCCAGTTGAAGCCGATCGGCGCGAACAGCACCGCGAGCGCCGCGCCGAGATGTCCGGCGATGCTGTATTGGATGGCTGGGCCGGTGGCCCCCGGCGGCGGCGCCGGATACGAACTCAGCGCCCACAGGATCACCATCAGGGACAGGATGATGGTGCCCACCCGGGTCAGAAAAATATCCACGCGCTGCAGCAGCCCGATGCCGAGATTGCGCAGGTTCGGCCAGTGGTAGGCCGGCAGCTCGAGCATCAGCGCCTGAACGTGCCGGTGCCGCCCGGCCAGCGTGAGCACATAGGCGACCGCCATGGCGCTCACCACGCCGGCGACGTACAGCGCGAACAGCACCAGGCCCTGCAGTTGCAGGCCGCCCCACAACTCGCGCCGCGGAATGAAGGCGCTGATGATGAGCGCGTACACCGGCAGGCGGGCCGAACAGGTCATGAGCGGCGCGATCATGATGGTCGCCAGCCGATCGCGCGGGTTTTGAATGGTGCGCGTCGCCATGATCCCCGGAATGGCGCAGGCAAAGCTTGACAGCAGCGGGATGAACGCGCGCCCCGACAAGCCGACGCTGCCCATGATCCGATCGAGCAGAAACGCCGCGCGCGGCAGATAGCCGGAATCCTCCAGCACCAGGATGAAGAAGAACAGGATCACGATCTGCGGCAGGAACACGAGCACGCTGCCGACGCCCGCCAGCACGCCGTTGATCAGCAGGTCCTTGAGCAGACCGGCGGGCAGCACCCCACCCAGCCAGTCGCCGGCCGCGCCCACGCCGAGCTTGATCCAATCCATCGGCGCCTGGGCCCAGGCGAACACGGCCTGGAACACCAGGAACAGGATCAGCGCGAGGATCAGCGGGCCGAGCACCGGTTGCAGCGCCACGGCATCGACCCGGTCGGACAGCGTCACGCCGTCGATGCGCTCGCCGCCCACCGCGCCCAAGATGCGGCGTACCTCCGCCTGGTCGTGTTCGATGTCCGCCGCCGCCGGCGTCTGCCACGGCACCGCATGCCGTGCCGTGGCGAAGGGCGTCACGCGGTCGAGCACCGCGGCGAGTGCGCGCACGCCATCGGCCTTCACACCGATGGTCTCAACCACCGGCAGGCCGAGTTCGGCCGACAGCCGCACCGCGTCGATGAGAATGCCCTTGCGCCGGGCGATGTCGGTCATGTTGAGCGCTACCACCATCGGCAGGCCGAGGCGCTTCAGGCTCAGCACCAATCGCAAGTTCTGGCGCAGGTTGGTCGCGTCGGTGACGCACACCACCAGGTCGGGCTGGGTCTCGCCCGCGCGCCGGCCGAGCAGCACGTCGGCCGTCACCTGTTCATCGGGGGTCAGCGGATCGAGACTGTAGGATCCGGGCAGATCCAGGAGCCGCACCCGCAGTCCCGAGGGGGTGAGCAGCGAGCCTTCCTTGCGCTCGACGGTGACGCCGGCGTAGTTGGCGACTTTCTGGCGGCTGCCGGTGAGGACATTGAACAGCGCCGTCTTGCCGCAATTGGGGTTGCCCACCAGGGCGACGAGCGGCGCAACAGCGGGGCTTCCAGCCATGGCTTCACGCCGGCTGCGGCTGCTCCGGGCGTACGCGCACACACGCGGCTTCGAACAGCCGCAAGGCGAACGTTCCGGTGCCGATGCGAACGGCAATGGGATCGCGCGCCATGAGACCGCGCGCCACGATTCTCACGGTCTCACCGGGCAGGAAGCCGAGTTCCGCCAGGCGCCGGCCGATCTCCGGCGGCGCCGCGCCGTGCTCCGCGGAAACGGATACCACCCGCGCCATCCGTCCCGAGGCGAGCTCGGTCAACTGCATGTCGGAGGAATTCACCATGGATGCAATTCTATATGAGAATCGTTCCCATTCCTATCTAATATAGAAATGACGCACCGCACATTACCGCATTTGAGGGCGCCGTCACAGGGTGTGAAACCCAAGGCGGCGGCCCGATCCTGCTAATCTTGGGTGATCTTGGGGGTAATCTTGCGTTTTGGCCCATCGAGGGTGCGACATGCCCACGCTGTTTGAACGGATCATCGCCGGCGAGCTGCCCGCCACCATCGTCCACCGGGACGACCGCGTGACCGCCTTTTTGGACATCCGGCCGGCCGCGCCGGTGCATATACTGATCGTGCCGAACAAGGCCATCGCCACGGTCAACGACATCGCCGACGAGGACGAGTCGCTGATGGGACACATGGTGATCGTGGCACGCGATCTGGCCCGGCAACAAGGGATTGCCGACAGCGGCTATCGATTGATCGTCAACTGCAACTCGGATGGTGGCCAAGAAGTTTACCATCTGCATCTGCACCTGATCGGTGGACGGCACCTCGGGCCGATGGTCCAGCGCGCATAAGTGAAAAAGAAGGATGATTTGATGAAGAAGAAAAAAGCCGCTCACCCCAAGAAGAAGTCCTCCCAGCCCCGACCGGCACGACCCGGCGCCGGCGCCGCACGCGCCGCCCCACGCCCGGCGGCCCGCGCCGCCCCACGCCCGGCGGCCCGCGCCGCCCCACGCCCGGCGACCCGCACCGCCCCACGCCCGGCGGCCCGCGCTGCCTCCCGCCCGGCGGCCCGCAGCGCCTCCCGCCCGGCGCGCGGCGCCCCGCCGCGCCGCGAACTGTACCCGCCGATCGAGCCGTTCCGGCACGGCCATCTGCGCGTCTCGGATGTCCATGAGATCTACTACGAGGAATGCGGCAACCCCGCCGGCAAGCCGGCGGTGTTCCTGCACGGCGGACCCGGCGCCGGCTCCGACCGGCGCGCGCGCCAGTTCTTCGATCCGCATCACTACCGCATCATCGTGTTCGATCAGCGCGGCTGCGGCCGCAGCCGGCCGAGCGCCAGCCTGATCGAGAACACCACCTGGCATCTGGTCGCCGATATCGAACGGCTGCGCAAGCACCTCGGCGTGGAGCGCTGGTTGGTGTTCGGCGGATCCTGGGGCAGCACGCTGGCGCTGGCCTACGCCGAGGCACATCCCGAACGCGTCACCGAACTGGTGCTGCGCGGCATTTTCCTGGTGCGCTACGCCGAGATCCGCTGGTTCTATCAGCACGGCGCGTCGGAGATCTTTCCTGATCAATGGGAGCCGTATCGCGATCTGATCCCCGCCGACGAGCGCGACGATTTCCTGAGCGCCTATCACAAGCGCCTGACCGGGGCCGATCAGCGCGCCGCGCTCACCGCGGCGCGCGCCTGGGCCGTGTGGGAGGCCTCGACGAGTTTCCTGCACGGCAATGCCGACACCATCAAGCGCGCCGGCGAGGACCAGTTCGCCCTCGCGGTGGCCCGCATCGAATGCCATTACTTCGTGAACCGCGGCTTCCTGCGCAGTGAATCCCAGCTCCTCGACGATGTGCCGCGCATCCGCCACATCCCGGCGACCATCGTGCAGGGCCGCTACGATGTGGTGTGTCCCGCGACCAGCGCCTGGGCCCTGCACCGCGCCTGGCCCGAGGCGGACCTGGTGATCGTCCCCGATGCCGGTCATTCGGCCTTCGAGCCCGGCAATGCCCACGAGCTGGTGTTGGCGACGGACCGTTACCGCAGCCGCTGATGCGTTGCGCCCTTCTCATTGCGAGCGCCCTGCTGGCCGCCTGCGCGGCGGCGCAGGCGGCGCCGGCGAAGCTGCTGCGCTTTCCGGACATCTGGCACGACCGCATCGTGTTCAGCTACGCCGGTGACCTGTGGACGGTGGCTGCCGCCGGCGGCACGGCGACGCGCCTGACCGCGCACCCGGGCCTGGAACTGTTCGGCAAGTTCTCGCCCGACGGCCGCCAGATCGCGTTCACCGGTCAATACGGCGGCGACGAACAGGTGTACGTCATGCCGGCCGGCGGCGGTGCGCCGCGCCAGCTCACGTTCTATCCGGCCAAGGGTCCGCTCGCGGACCGCTGGGGCTACGACAACCAGGTGTACGGCTGGACCCCCGACGGCAAATCGATCCTGTTCCGTTCGGCCCGCGATGCCTTCATTCTCACCGGCTCGCGGCTCTACACGGTGCCCGTGGAGGGCGGCGCCGCGGTGCCGCTGCCCATGCCGGTGTCGGGCGCCGGTCATTATTCCCCGGACGGCACCCGGATGGTGTACTCGCCGCTGTGGCGGGACTTTCGCAGCGAAAAGCGCTACCAGGGCGGCTGGGCCAACGATTTGTACATCTTCGACCTCGGGCATCCGTCCCTGGTGCAGGTCACCGACGATCCGCGCACCGACCGCGATCCGATGTGGATCGGCGATGCGGTTTATTTCAATTCGGACCGCAGCGGCGTGTTCAATCTGTACCGCTACGACCTCGCCACCCGCCAGACCCGCGCGCTCACCCACTACCGCGATTGGGACGTGCGCTGGCCGAGTGCCGACGCCGACGGCCACATCGTCTACGAATTGGACGGCGAGCTGCATGTGTTCGACACCCGCGGCGAATCGGACCGCGCGGTGCCGATCGAGGTGCCCGCCGACGACACCAGCCGGCGGCCGCAGGCGGTGGATGCGGCCGACGACATCGAGAGCATCGCGATCAGCCCGGGCGGCGAGCGCATCGCGGTGGTGGCGCGCGGCGACGTCTTCGACGTGCCGGCCGGGCACGGCGTCACCCGCAATCTGACGCACTCCTCCGACGCCCACGATCGCGAAGCCGGCTGGTCCGCCGACGGCAGGCGGCTGGTGTACGTCTCGGACCGCAGCGGCGAGGATGAGATCTATGTGCAGGACCAGGACGGCGCCGCCGCGGCGCAGGCTCTCACCACCGGATCGGCTGCCCGCTATTTCGCGCCGGTGATGTCGCCCGACCAGAAACGCATCGCCTTCGCCGACAACGCCGGACGGCTGTTCTCGGTGGAGATCGCCAACCGCCGGCGCGTGCTGGTCGCGCGCGATCCGGCCGACATCGCACGTGAGTACCGCTGGTCGCCGGATGGGCGCTTTCTCGCCTACACCCTGAACGAGCCGAGCGGCTATTCCGGCGTGTACGTCTGGGCGGTGGCCGATGAGACCTCGCGGCGGGTCACCCCGGAGCTGTTCCGGGCGCATACGCCCGCCTGGGCGCCGGACGGGCAATTGCTGTATTTCCTGAGCGAGCGCGATTATCCGGCGCTCATCAGCACCGTCGAATTCGACTTTGCGACCGATCGCCAGACGGGTATTTTCGCGATCGCGCTGCGCAAGGGGTCCAAGAACCCGTTCGGCGTGCAGGATGAGGAACCGGGCGACAACAAGGCCAAGGACAAGGACACGGACAAATCTCCGCCCACGGTGCAGATCGATTTCGACGGCATCATCCAGCGCGCCATCCGCGTGCCCGTGCCGGCCGATGATCTGGCCAACCTGCACGTGGGCACCGACAACCTGCTGTATCAGCGCACCGTGCCGCCCTTCTACCCCCCCGACCCGGAGCCCAAATCCACGGTGATGTCGTTTTCGATCAAGGATCGGCAGGCGAAGCCCGTGGCCGAGGCGGTGAGCGCCTGGTCGGCGACCGCGGACGGCAGACACGTGCTTGCGAAATTCGGCGCGAAGGAGCTGAAGCTGTTCGAGGTCGGCCGGGGCGAGGACGGCGCCGGCGAGGATGCCCGCGGCGGCGACGCCCACGGCGATGGCAAGGCGGTGTCGCTCGCGGGGCTGGAAACCACGCGCATCCCCGCCGCCGAGTGGCGCGAGATCTTTGCCGAGGTGTGGCGCCGTTACCGCGACTACTTCTATGTCGCCAACATGCATGGCTACGACTGGGTGAAATTGCGGCAGAAATACCAGCCGCTGCTGGACTCGGTCGGCCATCGTGCGGATCTGAATTACGTGATCGCCGAGATGATCGCCGAGCTCACCGTGCAGCATGCCTACATCCAGGGGGGCGATCTCGGCTTGCCGAAGCGGCCGTTCGTCGCCCTGCCCGGCGCGCGCTTCGAACTCGATGCGAAGTCCGGCCGCTACCGCATCGCGCGCCTGTTCGCCGGACAGAACGAGGAGGAGCGCTACCGCTCGCCGCTCACCGAGGTGGGCGTCGACGTGCACGTCGGCGATTATGTGCTCGCGATCAACGGGCGCGAGCTCGATGCCGCCCACGATCCCTACGAGCTGCTCGAGGCGCCGGCCGGCCAGCCGGCCGAGTGGCGCGTGGCGGCCTCCGCCGATGGAAAATCCGCACGCACCATCCGCTACCAGCCGCTCGCGAGCGAGGCCAATCTGCTGTATCTGGACTGGACCGCCGACAAGCGCGCCCGCGTCGATGCCTTGAGCCGGGGCCGTGTGGGCTACATCCACATCCCCGACATGGGCGAGGACGGCTTCTACGAATTCATCAAGTGGTGGTACCCCCAGGTGCGCAAGGAGGCCCTGCTGGTCGATGTGCGCGACAACGGCGGCGGCGAGATTTCGCAGATGCTCATCGAACGGCTGTCGCGCCGCCTGCTGAGTCTCGACTACGCGCGCAACTACGGCGCGCCCATGACCTATCCGGAGGCCGTGCAGCTCGGTCCGCAGGCGGCGCTCATCAACGAGGATACGGCCTCGGACGGTGATATTTTCTCCTACATGTTCAAGCAGCAGAACCTCGGCCCGCTGATCGGCAAGCGCACCTGGGGCGGGGTGGTGGGCATCAACGAGCTCGGACCCTTGCTCGACGGCGGCACGGTGTACGTGCCGCAGGTCGCCACCGCAAGCGCCGCGGGCCAATGGATCATCGAAGGCCATGGCGTCGATCCGGACATCCGGGTCGAGCAGGATCCGGTGGCGGTGCTGGCGGGCCGCGATCCGCAGCTCGAGCGCGGCGTGGCCGAATTGCTGAAGCGGCTGCCGGCCGCACCGGCGGGTCTGCCGCCGCCGCCCGCGCCGCCGGTCAAGACCCCGGCACCCTGATGTCCGAACTCGCCACCCTGGGTCTCGCGCGCGCCACCGATGCACGGCAGATCGCGGAGATGTCGCGCGATTTGATCGAGCAGGGGCTCTCCTGGTCGTGGACGCCGGCGCGTGTGCAGCACTTCATCGGCGGTACCGACTCCTCGGTGGTGGTGGCGCGGCGCGAGCGGCGTCTGGCGGCCTTCGCCATCATGCATTTCGGCGATGACGTGGCGCATTTGAATCTGCTGGCCGTGGCGCCGGCGCACCGCCGCCAGGGCTTGGGACGGCGGCTGATGGAGTGGCTGACCGTCACCGCCGTCGAGGCGGGCGTGTTTCGCATCAACCTGGAGCTGCGCACCCATAATGAGGCGGCCCGGGTGTTCTACGAGAGCCTGGGTTTCGAGAAAACCGGCGTCATCCAGGGCTATTATCAGGGCCGCGAGGCGGCGCTGCGCATGTCGAGGCGCTTGGCGCACGATCCGTGCTGAGCCGACCCTTCGGCCCCACCGGGCGCACCGTCGCGGTCGTCGGTCAGGGCAGCTATCACCTGGAGAATGCCGGCGAGCAGGTCGCGCTCGAGAGCTTGCGCCGTGGGCTCGAACTCGGCATGACCCACCTCGACACGGCGGAGATGTACGGCTCCGGCGCCGCCGAGTCCCTCATCGGCAAGGCCATCCGCGGGCGCCGCGACGGCCTGTTCCTGGTGTCCAAGGTGCTGCCCCAGAATGCCTCCACCGCCGGCACGTTGCGTGCCTGCGAAGGCACGCTCGCCCGCCTGGGCACCGACCACCTCGACTGCTACCTGCTGCATTGGCGCGGGCACTACCGGCTAGAGGAGACCATTGCCGCCTTCGATACCCTGGTGCGCCAGGGCAAGATCCTCTCCTGGGGCGTGAGCAACTTCGATGTGGGCGATCTTGAGGAGGTGGCGGCGATTGCCGGCCCCGGGCATCCGGCCTGCAATCAGGTTCTCTATCACCTGCAGGAGCGCGCCATCGAACACGCGGTGCTGCCCTGGTGCCAACAGCACGGCACCGCGCTGGTCGCCTACACCCCGTTCGGTCAGTCGCCCGCGCCCTTCGAGCCGGCATCGCAGGCCGGCCGCGTGCTCGGGCAGATCGCCGCCGCGCATGCGGCCACCGCGCGGCAGGTGGCGTTGCGGTTTCTGCTGCGGCTGCCCGGCACCTTCGTCATTCCCAAGGCCGCATCGCTGCAGCACGTGGCCGACAACGCCGCGGCCGCCGCGTTGTCCTTGAGCGAGAAGGATGTTGCGCGCATCGATGCCGCATTCCCGCGCGGACCCCGGCCGCGCAGCCTGCCGATGCTCTAGTTCTGATCGCCCGGGGTCCAGGGCGAGGAGGACAGTTCCAGCTGCCGCAGGCGCGGACCCTCCAAGCGGCCGATTTTGATCGAGGTGTCGTACAGCACCACGCCGAAGCCGAGCAGCGCAATCACGATGGCGATCGAGGCGCGCACATGCCGCGCCTCGAAACTGCGCAACGAGGCGGCGAATCCGATCAGCGCGAGCACGGCGGCGACCACCACGATGGCATCGACGCTGGCGCGCTGCCAATAGCTGCCCCCGAGATGCAGCCACATGCCGAATTCGTCGAAGGTCAGCGCCATGGCCACCCCGTAGATCACCGCGGTCAGCAGCGCGGCGGTGGCTGCCGGCCGGCAGAACACGCTGTAGCCGCCCACACCGGCGAGCAAAAGAATGCCATAGTTGAGGTGGTGCACGTGGGTGCCGCGCAAGAACAGGTACAGGTTCGGCATGCGCTGCGACATGATGAGGAACACCACGGTGCGCGCCGCGATGAAGGTCAGAATGAATCCGAACAGGGCCCGGCGGGCGAGCTGCGCGGTATCCGGGGTCATGGGGCTCCTCGGGTAGGAAAAAACGAATGAATGATGAACGGAGGCCAGCATGACGTGGACCAAGAGCCAGCGCAACGTGGTGATCGCCGCCTATCTCGGCTGGACCCTCGACGCCTTCGACTTCTTTCTCATGGTGTTCATGTTCAAGGACATCGCCGCGGAGATGCATTCGAGCCTGCAGGTGGTCTCGACCGCAGTGCTGCTGACCCTGGGGATGCGGCCGGTGGGCGCCTTCCTCTTCGGCCGTCTCGCCGACCGCTTCGGCCGCAAGCCCGCGCTCATGTGGAACATCCTCGCCTACTCGGTGCTGGAGTTCGCCTCCGGATTCGCGCCGAACATGACCACACTGCTGTTGGTGCGCGCCCTGTTCGGCGTCGCCATGGGCGGGGAGTGGGGCATCGGCTCCGCACTCACCATGGAGACCATTCCGGCCTCCGCGCGCGGCTTCGTCTCCGGTTTGCTGCAGACCGGCTACCCGACCGGCTACCTGATCGCCTCGCTGGTCGTGTACCTGCTCTATGACCGGCTCGGCTGGCGCGCCATGTTCATGGTCGGCGTGATCCCGGCCGTTCTGGTGTTCTTCATCCGCCGGGGTGTCGATGAATCGCCGGCCTGGCGGGAAATCCAGCACCGCCCGCGCCTTGGCCTGATGACCGTGTTGCTGCGCCACTGGCAGCTGGCGCTCTATGCGATCGTGCTCATGACGGCCTTCAACTTCTTCAGCCATGGATCCCAGGACGCGTATCCCGGCATGTTCCTGAAGATCCAGCATCACTTCGACACCCGCTTGAGCTCGCTGTTGACGGCGATCGCGAACGTGGGCGCCATCTGCGGCGGGCTGTTCTTCGGCTGGCTGTCCGAGAAGATCGGCCGGCGCCGCGCCATCATGACGGCGGCGCTGTTGTCGCTGCCGGCGCTGCCATTCTGGGCGTTCGGCTCGACACCGTTGATCCTGGCCGCGGGTGGGTTCCTGATCCAGGTCGCGGTGCAGGGGGCGTGGGGCGTGATTCCCGTGCATTTGAACGAACTGTCGCCACCGCAGATTCGCGCCACGTTTCCCGGTTTCGTCTATCAGCTCGGCAACCTGTTCGCCGCGGTGAACCTGAATCTGCAGGTGGGCATCGCCGAGGCCCACGGCAATAACTATGGCCTCGCCATGGCGCTGGTGGTGGGCACGGTCGCGGTGGTCATCACCGTGATGGTGGCCTTTGGACCCGAGCGGCGCGGTATCGTCATGAGCGGCGCCGCCCCGGCCTGACGGTTGCGCTTGACGGTGGCTTTTTCCGGTCGGTCGGCGCGGACAAAGCCCGTGCCCTGTCGGCGCTTGACGACAGACTGCGCGACTTCCCTGGATTATGTCTTATTGCACGCGCATCCGCGCCGTAATTGGACTTAAATCTCCATACCATAATCGCTGTCTCAGAGATTATTCCGCTCGTTGGCGAATCAACCAGGGGATCCGGCACAGTAATGAGCAACGGCTTTCGCGGCATGCACATGCTCGCGGTGTTTCTGCTTTGCGGCATCGCCGCTTCGACTCGCGCGCAGGTCAATGTCACGACCTACCACAATGACATTTCCCGCACCGGACAGAACACGCAGGAAACCCTCCTCACCCCGACCAACGTCAACAGCAGCCAGTTCGGCAAGCTGTTCTCCGTGCCGGTGGATGGTGCCGTGTTCGCCCAGCCGCTGTATCTCGCGCAGGTTGCGATCGCCGGCGGCACCCACAATGTGGCCTATGTGGCCACCGAGCACGACAGCGTCTACGGCATCGATGCGGACACGGGCACCATTTACTTCCAAGTGAGCCTGATACCCGCCGGCGGCACCACGGTCAGCAGCCAGAACGATCTTGACTGCACCGACATCACGCCCGAGGTCGGCATCACCGGCACGCCGGTGATCGACCCGGTGGGCGGCACCCTGTACGTGGTCGCGAAATCCAAGGTCAGCGGCAACATCGTGCAGTATCTGCACGCCCTCGACGTCACCAGCGGCGCCGAAAAATTGGGCGGTCCGGTGCTGATCCAGGCCACCGTGAACGCCAATACCGCCGACGGCAACGGCACCACCGTGCATTTCGATCCGGTGCTGCACAACCAGCGCCCCGCGCTGCTGCTCGAGAACGGCCATGTGGTGATCGCCTGGGGCTCGCATTGCGACAGGCTTCCCTGGCACGGCTGGGTCATGTCCTACAGCGCCGGCACGCTCGCCCAGGAGGCGATCTACAACACCACCACCACCGAGATCGCCGCCGACAAGAACGGCTGCGGCGGCATCTGGATGTCGGGCGCCGGTCCGGCCGCCGACAGCGCCGGCAACATCTACTTCGCCACCGGCAACGGCGGCTGGAACGGCACCACCGACCTGAGCGACAGCATCATCAAATTGGGGCCGCCGGCCGGCGGCACCTTTCCGGTACTCGACTATTTCACCACCTACAACCAGGCCACCTTGGAATCCGAGGACGCGGATCTGGGCTCCGGCGGCCTGGTGCTGCTGCCGCCCTCGAGCGCCGGGGTGCAGCTGCTCGCTCAGCAGAGCAAGCAGGGCACGATGTTCGTGATCAACACCGGCAACATGGGCAAGTACTGCCCGAATCTCACGCCAGCCTGCAGCGGCGCGGATACCCAGATCGTCGAGGACCTGCAGGGCGCGAGCTCAGGCATTTGGGGCTCGCCCGCGTACTGGAACGGCAACCTGTACTGGACCGGTGCCAATGATCCCATCCAGGCCTACTCGTTCAACCCCAACGCCATCGTGCCGGTTTCCAAGGTGCCGACGTCCGCCAGCACGCAGATCTTCGCCTTCTCCGCGCCCACGCCCTCGATCTCCGCCAACGGCAACACCAACGGCATTCTATGGGCCTTGGACGGCAGCGCCAGCAATTCGACCTGCGCTGCCGGCGATTGCCTAGGGCTGTATGCCTACGATGCCACCAATCTCGGGCACATGCTCTACAACAGCACCCAGGCGGCGAATAACCGCGACTCGCCCGGCTCGGCGGTCAAATTCGAAACCCCCATCATCGCCAACGGCAAGGTGTATGTCGGCACTCAGGGCGCCCTGTCCGTGTATGGACTGCTGAGCACGACCAATCCAGCCTCGAGTCCCTCGCTGAGTCCGGCGCCCGGCACCTACACCACCGCACAGACCGTCACCTTGACGGACAGCACGCCGGGCGCGGTGATTTACTACACCACCAACGGCACTCAGCCCACCACGCAATCTGCGGTTTACAGCTCTCCCCTGCAAATCGGCGCCACGACGACGATCAATGCGATCGCGGTGGCGAGCGGTTATGCCGTCAGTCCCACAACCAGCGGGACTTATGCGATCACTTCCAACGGCGTGGGTTCGGCGGCGGTGAGTCTCGCGTCGGTTTATAACGCGGTGGGAATCGTCGCCGACGGCACCACCTTCACCGGGGGAGGATTCGACGGTGACGGGGATGCCCTGTCTGCCACCGCGCTCGGCACATCGTTCAGCTGGGCGGGCTCGACGTTCACCTTCGGCGCCGCCGGCACGCCCAACATCGTCAGCGGCGGCGCGACCGTCGCTTTGCCCGCCCAATACGATGCGGCCGTGAACGTGGTGGCATCCGCCGTCAACGGCAACCAGGCGAACCAGAGCTTCGTGGTCACCTATACGGACGGCACCAGCACCACCTTCACCCAGAACATCAGTGACTGGCACGCGGCGCAGAGCTATCCGGGTGAATCGCTGCTGATATCCATGCCCTACCGCGACGAGCAGAACGGCACCATGGACGCCAACGGGCCGTTCAACCTGTACGGCTATTCCTTTGCGGTCAACAGCGCCAAGCTAGTCAAGAGCATCACCCTGCCGGCCAATGCCAACGTGGAAGTGGTCGGAGTCGGAGTCAACACGGTCGCGGCGCTGACCCCGACGATGAGCCCGGTGGCGGGAACGTATACCGGCACGCAGTCGGTGTCCCTGTCGGACGGCACCCCGGGCGCGACGATTTACTACACGCTGGGCGGCGCGACGCCGACCACGAGTTCGACGCAATACACTGCTCCGCTGCAGATCGCCTCGAGCACCACCGTCAACGCGATCGCCGTGGCCGGCGGCTACGCCAATAGCCAGGTCGCGAGCGCCGCTTACACCATCCAGGCGCCGACCGCCACGGCGACTCCCGTACTGAGCCCGGCGCCCGGCCTGTACATGAGCGTGCAGTCGGTCACGCTGTCGGACGCCACCGCCGGTGCCGTGATCTATTACACCCTCGATGGCTCGACGCCGACCACGAGTTCCGCGAAATACACGACGCCGCTGCAAATCGGTGCCACCACCACCATCAATGCGATCGCCGTGGCGCCCGGCCTGGCGACGAGCCCCATGGTCGGCGGAAATTATTCGATCCAGATCCCGCTGGCACCGCCGCCCGCGTTCTCTCCGGCCGCGGGCTCCTACGGCAGTGCCCAGGTCGTGACGCTCACCGACAGCAATGCGGCGGCCGCGATCTACTACACCATCAACGGTACCACCCCGACCACGGCAAGCACGCCGTATACGGCGCCGATCCCGGTCAACACCACCACCACCATCGAAGCCATCGCGGTGGCCGCGGGATACGCGACCAGCCCTGTGAGCTTCGGTGCCTTCACGATCACCAGTCTGACGCCGACTCCGACGTTCAGTCCGGCGCCCGGCAGTTTCACGTCGGCGCAGTCTGTGACCTTGAGCGATGCGAATACCAGCGCCACGATCTACTACACCACCAACGGCACCACGCCGACCACGGCCAGTACGCTGTACACCGGCCCGATCCCCGTTTCGGCGAGCACGACGATCAATGCCATCGCGGTGGCGGCAGGCTATTCGGCCAGTCCGACCACGAGCGGCACCTATACCATCAACCTGCCGACGGCGGCGCCCGCACCCACGTTCAGTCCGGCGCCGGGCAGCTTCGCCACGGCACAAACCGTGACCCTGAGCGATGCGAATACAACCGCGACGATCTACTACACCACCAACGGCACCCAACCGACCACGGCGAGCACGCCGTACAGCGGGCCGATCACGGTCACCAGCACCACGACCGTGAACGCGATCGCCGTGGCGACCGGGTATTCGACCAGCGCAACGGCGGGGGGTACTTATACCATTCAGAATCCGAGCACCTTGGGCGTCAGCTTGGCATCGGCCTACAACGCGGTCGGGTTCGTGAAGGACGGCACTCCGTTCACCGGTGGCGGATTCGACACCGACGGCGATGCCCTGTCCGCCAATCTGATCGGCGCTTCGATCACCTGGTCGGGAACGACCTTCCCCATCGGCGCTGCGGGAACACCCAATGTTATCGGCGGTGGTGCCACCATCGCCCTGCCTGCGCAGTACGGCTCAGCCGTGAACGTGGTGGCTTCCGGCGTCAATGGCAACCAGGCGAATCAGACCTTCGTCGTCACGTATACCGATGGCACCACGAGCACCTTCACCCAGAACATCAGCGACTGGAACACGCCTCAGAACTACACGGGTGAGTCGCTGGTGCTCGCCATGCCCTATCGGGATGAGCAGAACGGGTCCCAGGATCCGAACGGGCCCTTCAATCTCTATGGCTACTCCTTCGCCGTCAACAGCGCGAAGCTCCTCAAGAGCATCACACTGCCGGCCAACCCCTACGTGATCGTGGTGGGCGTCGGGATCGTCGCGCCGGCGACGCCGGCGCCCACCTTGAGCCCCGCACCGGGAACCTTCAATAGCGCGCAGAGCGTGGTGCTGGCCGATGCGACGGCGGGCGCGGCCATTTACTACACCACCAATGGTGCGGCGCCAACCGCGGCCTCGACGCCGTATACCGCACCGATCCCGATCAGCGCCACCACGACCATCAATGCGATCGCGGTCGTCAGCGGCTACGCCGCCAGTGCCGTCGCCAGCGGCACGTACACCATCGAAGGCGCGGCCGCCGCTCCCGTCTTCAATCCGACGCCCGGTACCTTTACCAGCGCCCAGGCCGTGACCCTCACCGATGCCACGCCGGGCGCGGTGATCTACTACACGACCAACGGCACCGCCCCGACCACGGCCAGCACCAAGTACACCGTGCCCATCGCCGTGTCCGCGACCACCACCATCAATGCCATCGCGGTGGCGACGGGTTATACGCCAAGCGCCGTCACCACCGGCACCTACACCATCAATCTGCCGGCCGCCGCCGCGCCCGCCTTCGGCGTCGCGCCGGGCACCTTCACCACCGCGCAGTCCGTCGCCCTGACCGACAGCACGCCGGGCGCCGTTATCTACTACACGATCAACGGC
>Ga0302202_10000753_pt1 | contig 41777 bp, 36 predicted proteins | sample II_Bog_N3_3_FD_194579 | JGI IMG/M metagenome (GOLD analysis project Ga0302202, IMG submission 194579) | Peat permafrost microbial communities from Stordalen Mire near Abisko, Sweden - II_Bog_N3_3 | ecosystem: Environmental > Terrestrial > Soil > Wetlands > Peat | place: Sweden: Abisko...
CTCGTCCCCAAACGATGCCCGAAACTGCTGCACAGTCATCATCCGACCGCGCTTGCTCGTTGAACGCTTCTTCATGCGTCAAGAATATCGCCTTTTCTTCGCCTGAACAAGACTGATATTCATCTTCCCTTGTTTCTCCTCTCAACCACTCGAACCGCAGGATTCGATCCCTGCCACCTACTCCCCAAGACGGCAAGCAGGCTGGACAAGTCTCACAAAGTGCATGGCGACCACCATGAATCGCGGAGAAAAGCCGGAAGCACTCCAACCACGTCCTATCGCTTGCGCGAACGCCTCCACAGCAGCAGAAGCGAAAGCAGGAAGAAGATCGCAGCAGCGGCCCCACGCCTGAACATTGGGAGCCTCATGGCCGTCCCTTGCGTGGCTGCGCCTCTCCTGTACGCTGAAAGGCCTCGATCCGCTTGCTGTAGTGGCCGGTAAGGGCATTCCAGCGGATGACGGCGATCTCCTCCAGCATCTTCATCCCGTCCTTCAGGTAGCTCATCCGCGTGCGCTCGTCGTGCGCCCAGCTCACCGCAACTTCTTGGATCTGATAGCCGCGCTTCAGCGCGATGAAGAGGATCTCCGGGTCGAAGCCCCAGCGCTCGATCGTCTGCAGTTGGAAGACGGTCTGCGCCGCTTCGCGGGTAAAGGCTTTGAAGCCGCACTGGGTGTCGGCAAAGTGCAGCCCCATCACCATGCGGGTCACGGCGTTGAAGCAGCGTCCAAAGAATTGCCGGTACAGCGGTTGGCGATGGGTCTGGCGGCCTCTCTCCAGCCAGCGCGAACCGATGGCGATGTCCGCGCCGCCCTCAATGGCGGTAAACAGCCGCTCCGCCTCTTCGATGGGAGCCGAAAGATCGGAGTCGGTAAACATCGCAATCTCGCCCCGTGCCTCCAGCATTCCGGCGCGCACGCTGTATCCCTTGCCCCGGTTGCCGGGATTTTCTATCAGCCGGACCTCGGGCGCATTGCTTGCGAATGCGCGCACCAAAGCAGCCGTTTGGTCCTCAGAGCCGTCGTTCACCACCAGCACTTCGGCGTCCCAGCCGTGCGCGCGTACGCATTCCACCACGGAAGCCAGTGTCGCCGGAATGCGGGCGCTCTCGTTGTAAGCCGGAATCACAATGCTGTACTTTGGCCCCATCTTGCCTACTGGCCCCGTGCTGCCGTTTTGCGGTTGGTCCGTCACGTCCCCGTCCTTGTCCCTGCCCATCCCCAACTGGAACAGGGTTCCCAGGGAAAGGCTCAGAACATGATAACGCCCCCGGGCCGCGCCTGCCCCCGGCAATCGCCGCCCTGCCACGGAATGGCCCAACTTGCTGATGGGAAAAGGTTCAAATCCTCCCAGCTTGCATTTTTTCGCTTCCTAAAACGCCGAATCCGTTTATGCTGGGAGCGGAGGCCTAAACGGAATGACAAAGGCAGACCTGGTGGAAAAGGTGACCCGTCTGGGCGACCTCACTCGTCGCGACGGAGAGGTCATTGTCGAGACCATCTTCAACTCGGTGATCGGAGCCCTCAAGGGCGGGGACAAAATTGAGATTCGCGGCTTCGGCTCCTTCCGTATCCGCCAGCGCAATCCCCGCATCGGACGAAACCCCAAGACGGGAGACCGCGTGGAAGTCCCGGCCAAGAAAGTTCCCTACTTCAAACCCTCGAAAGAACTGCGCGACCTGGTCAACCCTCATGAGGCCGTCAAGGCTTCCTGACCGCACTTCCCTTCCCGCAGCCCACAACCCACCCCGCCGCCCGTGCCTCGTCCTCTCGTCGCCGGGCGGCGCTTCCCTCTCCTCCGCCCTATCGCACCCCTTCCCTTGCCGTCTTCCTCTCTTCCAGCCAATCCAGCCCCATGACTCCCGCCAGCAGCGGAATCAGCCACATCATCCGGCATCCATAGCGGTCGTCCACCACCGACAGAACGCCCGTCACCCCTGCGTTCAAAATCACCATGGAGAAAATCACCAGGCTCAGCCCGGCAAGCCGCGCGGAGTGGTGCCGCCACAGCAGCGGAATCGCCGTCCCCATCGCCGCCAGCGACACCAGAACCGTCCACCACTGGATCGACGTGACCGTATCCAGCGGCAACTCATCCCGCGCCTGGCGGCTCGCCAAATAGCTCGCCCGTGCTTTCGGCAACACATAGTCGAACTGCCCCAGCGTCCACGGATTGGAGTCGAACCCATACAGGCCGAAGGCCAATAGCTGTTCCCGGAAGTTGGCCGCCGATCTCTCCAACTGCTCTCGTGGATAGGCGCGCGCCGTGGCCAGAACCAGGGGCATCTCCTCCTGCTTCAACCGCGCCCTTTCGCCGTCGGAGAAAGCTTCGTAGCCGCCCTCCTCGCCCCACAGGAATTCGTCCGAATCGCCGGAGAGTTCCTGCAAATGGCCGCAGACCGCCCATTGCGCTTTTTCGCAATGTCCTTCCAGGTACCATCGTCCCGGCCCATCGGCAATCACCCGGGCCAGCAGGTAGGGAGGGCGCTCGCCATTGAGCGAAGGCTTCCCGTAGAGATAGCCATGCAGCGCCATCTGCGCCCCTGCCACCACCGCCAGAATCGCCGCCACTTCGCCCAGCACACGCAGTCGCCCCAGGAACGGCCGGCGTTCGAAAGCAGCGTAAACCACCAGCAGCACGCACAGCCCGGCCGCCAGCAGAAAATGCGAGGCGTGGGCGGCAATCCCCCACCCTGCTGCCAGATAAAGCCCCACCCGTTCTGTGCGGGAAAGGCGGCGGCGGGCCGTGCCGCGCGGACAATCTTCGAGCCCCACCCGTTCTGTGCGGGAAAGGCCCTCGCGCGCAAACGCTAGCAGATAAATGGCCAGATACGCCACCGGGCCCAGAATGTCGGGCATCAGGAAGGCCGAGTACCAGCTCGCGCTGGTCAGCAGGCTCACCGGCACCATCAGCGCCAGGTAGCGCGGCGCCGTCTGCCGCGGCGCAATGGAGCGCACCACCAGCCACACCGCCCAGGCCACCAGCAGGCATTGCAAATAGATGACCGGCCACGGATTGATGTTCCAATGCCAGGGCAAAATGCCCAGACTATAGAAGAGCGAACGCATTCCGTAGTATTCCGAGAAGTCGCGCAGAAAGACAGCCCGGGCCACAATCCGCCCGTCGTCCAAGTAGGTCATCGAATCCGGATAGAGCAGCGGAAAGCCGTTATACAACGCCGGCCAGGAAAGCAGCAGAGCCCCCAGGAACACCGCGGCGCAGTGCCAGGCAGTCGCCAAGCCCAGCCCTTTCGGCGCAAACTTCCAGCCCCCAGCCCCTGTGCCTTTCATGGCCTGGCGTCCTTCCATCTTTCCCTGTTGAAGTTGCACCCCATCCTACCACTGGCCCAGCCAACCCACGGGGAAATGAAACCCGCAGGTAATCGCCACAGGAACCAGTAACGCTGACCTCCCGGTCGGCTGTAGCGTGGACCTCCCGGTCCACGCCGTTCCCTACCCCAAAGGAGAACCGCTTCACCTCGCCAGAAGCTCGCCGTCAAACTCCTCATTCAGCCAGTCGCTGAAGGCGGAAAACTCCTCGTCGCGACCCAGGAAAGCCCGCACCATCTCTCTCCCCGGCTTTGAACCGCCCTGCTCCAGAACTTCCTTGCGGTAGCGGCTGCCGGTCGCGCAGCCCAGCAGATCCGCGGGATCGAACTGCGCAAAGAAATCCAGCGCAATCACCTTGTCGAAGGCGTAGGTGTAGTAGTTCGACGAGTAGCCGGTCAAATGGCCGAAGCTCGCGTACATCCGGTTGCCCTCAATCCACGTCCACGGCTGGAAACACTCGAAAAGCCGCCGGGTCGTCTCATCCAGGTCCAGGCCGCCCGGCTCCTGGTCGTGCAGGTCGAGTGAGAGCGTGGTGTAGAAGAGCTGCGAACGCATCCAGTCGGCCCGCCCGAAGGCTCCCGCCAGCTTCATCTTCCCGATCGTCCCAGAGGAGAGCGTTTCTCCCGTCTGGTAGTGTTTCGCAAAAGCCTGGAGCAGCTTTTCGTCGCGGAAGAACTCTTCCAGCATCTGCGACGGCACCTCGATGAAATCGCCCTCGGTGGCAAAACCGGAAAGCCCGACCCACTCCGTATGGCCGCCCAGGATGGCGTGCATCAGGTGGCCGAACTCGTGGAAGAAAGTGACCACGTCGCTATATTGCAGCAACCCGGGGTCGCCTTGTTCGCCAAAGGGAAAATTGCAGATTAGCGCGGCTTCCGGCAGTGCGCCGTCCCGCACGCCGGTCACAATGGGCGCGGCGGAAAACCACTTGTCCTTGCCCTCGCGCGGATGCATGTCCAGATAGAAGCGGCCCACCCGCTCATCGTTGTCAAAGACCTCGAAGACCGAAACGTCCGGGTGCCAGCCGGCGGCCGTCGAGCGCCGGAACTCCACCTTGAAGAGCCGCGCCGCCGTCGAAAGCACGCCCGCTTCCACCTGCGCATACGGAAAGTACGGCCGCACGGAATTGGAATCGAAGTCGAAGGCCGAGCGGCGAAACTGCTCGTACCAGTAGCCCCGGCTGGCGATGTCAATCGCCGCCAGATCGGGCTGCCGGCGCCGCGCGAAATCCAGAATCAGCTTGTGCTCGCGGCGCGCGCCGTCCTGGCTGGCCTGGTTCAGCTTGGCCAGAAACGCGCGCACGTTGGCCGCCGAACCCATCATCTGGTCGGCGGTGGCCAGGTCGGCCCAGCTCCGGAAACCGAGAATGGTGGCAATCTCCTGCCGCGTAGCCAGCAGGTCCAGAAGGATCTGTTTGTTGGCCGGGTAGGCGCGCGTGTTGTAGGCCCGCAACATGCGCTCGCGCAGCGCCCCACTCGTGGCAAAGGTCATCACCGGCTGCATCTCCGGCTGGTCGGTCGTCAGCGTAACGCGCCCCAATGCATCCGGCGCATGGCGGGCCAGATAATCGGCGGGCAGACCGTCCAGTTCGGCGGTCGTGGCCTCAATGGTCTTTCCGCCCTCCTGGATGTTGCGGCTGAATTCCAGGGCCAACCCCGTAGCCTTCTCCTGCAGCGCCTGCAGCCGGTCCCGCGTGGCCTGGTCCTTGTCCACGCCGGCCAGCCGATAGCTCAGCAGCGTGCGCTCCACGTAATGCTTCGTCGCCGGACTCGCGCCCTCGAGGTTGATGGCCGCCAATGCCTCGTACACCGCGCGGTTCAGGCTCAGCGTGCTTCCCGCCTGCGCCACCCGTTGCGCCTCAAGCTGCGCCTGGTCGCGCACGGCCTTCACGGCCGCCACGGAGTTCAGCACGCCCGCCTGTGCACCGGCCAGGCAGAGCTGCTCGACGGCCGCATCGTAGCAGCGGAGCGAGTTCTCCGGCGTGCGCGGCCCCTCGACGGCCAGCAGTGAAGCCAGCGCCGCCTCGTGCGCCCCCAGATGCGCTCCCACCCAGGCGGTCAGCGCCTCGGCGGATCGAGCTCCGCCCGCCTCCCAGGCGTGCAGCTCTTCGGTTCGGACAGCGGCAGAATTTTCCGTAGACGTAGACATGGTGGGCAAACTCCTCCAAACTTCCAGCTTGCCACAACCGGGCGGCGAAGTGCATCGGAACTTCTCACCAGTTGCCCTTCGCAGCAGCAGAACAGGCCGGCTGGCGGCTCACAGTGCTGTCCGCTCGCGCACACCGCTGTCCGGAATCGGACGCAGGTCCGTGGTGGAAAGCTCGTTCTGTCAGCCAAAGAATTCGAAATTGCCGGGGATTGCGGCATTTCAACTTTGGCAGTCGAGATGCTCTAAGTAAAGGTCAAACAAGGAGCTCTCCATGAGCGTTTTCGTGCAGAATCTCAGCTTTGCCGTACGGCAGTTGCGCCGCAATCCCGGCTTTACCGCGGCTGTGATTTTCACGCTGGCGCTGGCCATCGGCGCGAACACCGCCATCTTCTCCATCGTGAATGCCCTCATGCTGAAAAATCTACCCTATTCGCACCCGGAGCAAATGGGCGCGATCTTTGCCCGCATCAAAGGCCCGGAGCCGTCGGATGGCCGCCGTTGGATCAGCGGGAAACAATGGGAGTTGCTGCGCGACAACGTCCCCGCGTTGATCTCCGGCCTCTCCGGCGCTATGGCCTCTGGCGTCAATCTGCAGGCCGGCGAGCGAGCGCAGTATGTTCACTCGGCGCGAATCTCGGCACATTATCTCGACGTGCTGGGTGTTCACCCGGCTGACGGACGAAATTTCTCCGAGCTTGAGGACCAACCACACGGGCCGAAGACGGCCATTCTTAGTTACCGCCTGTGGCGCAGCACCTTTGCCGGCGACCGCGGCCTGTTGGGGCAATCGATCCGTCTGAAGGGCGAGCCTTACACGGTGATCGGCATACTGCCCGAAGGCGTGACAACTCCATTCAACGCCGACGTCTATACATCGCTACAACCCAGCCAACTGGGTGAGGGCGGAGGAACGAACTTCCAGGTCATCACGCGTCTCCGCGATGGCGCGACCTGGCAGCAGGCAGACGCCGAGATCAATCGCGCCTGGGCTCCGGAATTCGCCCAGCGCCACCCTTCCAGCCGGATTTTCTATTATTCTGTACCGCTGCAAAAAGGGACCACAGCGGAGCTGCGCCCCAAGGCTATCACGCTGATGCTGGCGGCAGGCTTCATCCTGCTGATCGCCTGCGCCAACCTGGCCGGGCTCACCCTGGTGCGCATGGTGCGGCGCACACCAGAGATGGCCACGCGGCTGGCCCTGGGCGCCTCGCGCTGGCAGATTCAGAAACAGCTCTGGACAGAAAATCTGCTGCTGGCGCTGGTAGGCGGCGTGGCTGGCGTGGCCGTGGGCTATGTGGCCCTGCACGGACTGCTCTCGCTACTACCGAAAAACTTCCTGCCCGTGGCCGAGGTGCCGCTGGACGGCCGCGTACTGGCTTTCACGCTGCTGGCTTCGGTGTTAACCAGCGTGCTCTTCGGTATGTTGCCTGCGCTGGCCACGCGCACGGTCGATCTGCGCTCGTCCATGGCGGCGCGCGCCGGAGCGGTTAGCGACCGGCTGCGTCTCCGGCAGATGCTGATCGCCGGCGAAGTGGCTCTGACAGTGGTGTTGCTTGCCGCCTCGGGATTGCTCATCCGAACGCTGATCCACCTGGAGACCCTGCCACCGGGATTCAATTCCGCGGGCGTCATGACCGCCAAAGCATCGCTCGACGACGCGCGCTATGCTGATCGGGCGGCTTTCCAGAAACTGATGAATCGGTCCATCACCGCCATGCGGCAGATCCCCGGTGTGCGAAACGCCGCTGTGGGGCTCACACTGCCTTATGAGCGCACCCTCAACGATAGCGTCACTCTCCGCGATGGCCTCCAGGCAGGCCAGCAGGTTGGCACCGACCTCGTTTACGTCACCCCCGGCTACTTCGACACCTTGCAGATCCCACTGCTGGCCGGGCGCGGCTTTACCGATTCGGACGGACCGGATACCCAGCCTGTCGCCGTTGTGAATCGAAGCTTCGCGCAAAAGTTTTACCCCGGCGCAAATCCGGTGGGGCACACGCTGGATAAGGGCATGGTGATTGTTGGAGTCGTAACGGACACTCAACTGTCATCGGGTCTGAACCCGATCGCGCCGCTCCAGAGCGAGGAGACTATGTATATCCCTGCGGCTCAGGTAAATCCGCGCTTCCTCCCAGTGGTTCATGTCTGGTTCCAGCCCAGTTGGATCGTCCGCACCGCCGTCCCGGTGGAGGGACTGACTGCACAGATGCAAAAGGCCCTCTCCAGCGCCGATCCCAGCCTGCCTTTCTCGGGCTTCTACGCCATGAGCGAACTGCGCGCCGAAACCCTGGCGACGCAGCGCATTGAAGTCGCCCTGCTCAGCGCCATGGCCGCTCTGGCGCTGCTCTTGAGCGCCGTAGGCATCTTTGCCCTGGTGGCCAACATCGTGGCGCAGCGGACGCGCGAAATCGGTATTCGAATTGCCCTTGGTTCGAGCGTCCGCCAGGCCATGGCCCAGGTTGCCGGATCCGGCCTCCGCGCCTCGGCCTTGGGACTGGTCCTGGGACTGCTCTTGTGCGTGGCCGCGCTGCGGGCTCTCCACAGCGTGCTCTACGGAGTCGGTATCTACGATGTGCCCACCCTCGCCGCCGTGGTCCTCACGCTGGTTCTGGTTACCCTGCTGGCCACCACTGTCCCGGCCCTGAGGATTGCCCGTATCGACCCTGCGACAACCTTGCGGGATGAATAGTAAGGGACTGCGGACCCAGGAAGAAACGCAGATACGCAAGCCGCTAAGGCTGCCTGCGCAACTGCGGTCTTGCATCCGCACTGAAACCCTTCTAAGATGCGTCAATTGACTCCTATGCTTCATGCTGCCAATGCCGCACCTGTTTCCACGCCCGCTCCAAGGCTGCGGGTGCCCAAACTGTGCGTGGCCATTCAGGCGGACTCGCCGGCGGAGTTGCTGGAACGTGCGGAGGCGGCGCTTCGGGACGCGAAATTCCTTGAATTCCGGCTGGACTCGTTGGCCAAACCTGCCGCGGTTCTGCCCAAACTCAAGGAGTTTCTAGCCGCGCATCGCGACGTAATAGGCCTCGCCACCTGCCGTCGCCAGCCCTTTGGCGGCAACTTCGTTGGGTCTTTGTCTGCGGAGTTTGACCTACTCATCAAAGCCGCCGAGGCCGGCTGCCGCATCGCCGACCTTGAAGTCGAGTCGGCCGAGGAGGCCAAACCGGCGCAGTTGGAGCACTTCCGCACCCGTCTGCGAGAGGCCGGCGCGGCGCTGCTGATCAGCTTTCACGACTTCTCGCGCACCAAGGGGCTGGAATCGGCAGCCCGGCGCATCCAGGCCTTCGCTCCAGAATTTGTTAAAGTGGTCTCGACTGCCCGCACCCTGGCCGACAACCTTGCCGTGCTGCGCCTCATCGAAGACCATTCGCTCTCCGCGCATGTGGTCGGCATCGCCATGGGCGAAGAAGGCCTTGTCTCCCGCGTGCTGGGCCCGCGTGCTGGTGCGGCGTTCACCTTTGCTTCCTCTTCCGACGGATCAGAAACCGCCCCCGGCCAGGTCACGGCCCGCACTCTGCGCGACCTCTACCGCGTCGAGCAGCTTGACCAGGCCACGCGCATCTTCGGCGTGGCCGGCAACCCCATCGCCCACTCCCTCTCGCCGCTCATGCACAATACCGCCTTCCGCCGCGAGAGCGTGAACGCGGTGCTGCTGCCCCTGAAGGTCCGCTCCCTGGACGACCTGTTGACCCTGGCGCGGGAACTGCCGCTCTCTGGCCTGGCCGTCACCATGCCGCTCAAGCAGGAAGTTCTGCCCCACCTTGCCAACATGGATCCGCTCACCGCCCGCATCGGCGCCTGCAATACGCTGCGCATCGGCGCGGACGGCAAAATCGTCGGCTTCAATACGGATGTAGCCGGTGTAGTGCGGCCCCTGGAAAAGCGCTTGACCCTGAAAGGCGCGCGCATTGCCGTTCTGGGCGCGGGAGGCGCGGCCCGGGCCGCCGTCTTCGGGCTGGTCGACCGGGGCGCGGAAGTCTTCATCGTCAACCGCACCCACGAGCACGCCGTCGCCCTAGCCAGGGAATCCAAAGCCAAGGCGCTCAAGCACGAGCAGTTTGCAAAAGCCCGCTTCGATGTGCTGATCAACTCCACGCCGTGCGGCATGGCAGGCTCCAGGCAGGCGCTCCCGATTGCCCCGAACGAGCTGAACGCCGCCCTGGTCTTCGACCTGGTCTATAACCCGCTGGAGACGCCCCTGCTGAAGCTCGCCAAAGAGCGCGGCATTTCGGTGGTAAGCGGCATGGAGATGTTTGTCCAGCAGGGTGCGCGCCAGTTCGAAATCTGGACCGGCAAACCCGCCCCCGAAGCCGAGATGCTGCGTGTCGTAGAACTGGAACTCCGCAAGCGCGGGTAAATTGGTACAGAGTGACAATCTTGTAACGCAAGAATCAGTAACGCCCACGAGCTTGATCGCCTACAAACGAGTAAACCTCCCGGTCGGCTGTAGCGTGGACCACCCGGTCCACGCTGTCCGCTACACCACAGAATCTCCTCTGTCATCCTCAGCGGAGATCAAAACAAATCTGTCATCCTCAGCGGAGATTGGCGCGTTTTGTGCGCCAATCGTAGTCGAAGGACCTGCGTTTGTTCTTCAGAGAACTTCTGACGATCCTGGCTCGCGGAGATCAAGAAGGAGTAACTGCGTCGCACTTCGCACATTCTTCAAATGTCACTATTCGAAAAAGAGGCTCTCAGCTTCCCGCCTCACTCGCAACGCGTAAAGTCAATCTCCGCAACCGTAATCTGCGCCCCAGGATTTCCAGCCAGAAGCGACGAGCCGTCCTGCTGAAAGATCGTGAGCGCGGAGGGCGGACTGCACAAGCCAGGGCCGTCCGGAACCGCATAAATCATGTAATACGGCACCGCGGTCCCCTGCATGTAGATGCCGTTAATAATCTGCAGCGGTCCTTCAGAAGGAACAGTAAATGAGTAAGTCGCGCAAAAAGGAACCCCTCCCGCACAGCTACCCGCTGTCGTAGTAAAAGTAGTGGTCGCTGAAGAGGTGAAAAGCGGCACAGCCAGACTCCACAGGTTCGGATATCCGCTCTTGGACTTCGATCCATCCAGGGCTGTCACAGCGTATTGCGGCACCACCGTTCCCGTCTTTGCAATCGGAGAACTGGTGATGACCCCCTTGAGGGTAGCTGGCAAGGATGTTTGCTGCTGGCCCTCAAAATCGCAGGTCACGCGACAGCCTCCCATTGCAATGGTTCCCAGGTCGGCAGCGCCAGAGATGGAAGCGATAAACGGGGGATAGGCCTTGCCCGTGGAGTCCAGCGCCTCCAGAACAATGGCCGATGGGCTGGCAATCGTCTCCGCGCAGAGTTTGAAGGCCCCATGCGCATCGGTTGCCCCCTGTTGCGTTGGGTAAAAATCGTAGATGGATGTACCGGAAAACTGCGTTCCCGACTCCAGAACCGCCACCCCTTGCGCTACCGGCTGGGAAGTCAAAGAATCCTGCAAAACCCCCGTGATGAGCAATCCTGTGCAGGCATTACCCGCGGGTGGAGCGGATGAAGTTGAGTTACCGCCACATCCAGCCATCCACAACCAGGTCAGGCAAGCGCACAGAACAGCTCGGCAAGCAGTCTTCATAGTCACCTTCTTCTAGAAGGGCGCCACAGACAGCCGCGGTTCGATCCGCCTCATTCTAACTCCAGGTAGTCAAGAAGACTTAACTTACTTTGCCTTCTTTTTCCCAGCCTTCCCCGCCTTGCCCGCCTTGGCCGCCTTGGCCTTTCCATCGTCCAGATGCCCCGAGGGGATCGGCCACATGTCGGCGCCCGTGCGCTTCACCGTTGTGTCAACCAGCATGTAGGTGATCGTGCGCGGAGAAACCGGCCGGGTCACGCCGGTGGCCGGATCGGTGCTCACATTCTGGCCGCTGGGAATCTGGAAGCTGAAGGTCGGCACGCTGCCGCCGGCCACGGGCTGGTAGGCGACCTTGAGCGGCAAAAAGCCCTGGATCGGGTGCACGCGGAAGGCCGTCTCGTAGCGGTGGTGCTTCAGGCTCCAGGTGAAAACGCGCACCTGGTCGAAGTCGAAGGGCAGGCCAGACTTGGGCGGGCTGAGCGCGGTGACGTACTGCGGAATCTCGTGCGTCGGCGTATTGGAGTCGGGGTCGGTGACCTTGTTCAGCACATACGCGCCCACGATGCGCTGCCCCTCGGCGTAGATGCCGATCTCGTCGGGCACATCCACGTCCACGCGCCCTCCCAGCAGCCACCCGGCGTGTCCCTCTGCATCGCGGACCAGCCACCAGTCTTCCATGGGCGGCGGCTCGGGCGCAAGCGCGGGCTGGGCGGGCGGACCAGCCGGAACGGACGGCTTGGCAGCCGGCTTGGATAGAGTGCCGGAGCTTTTCTGAGCGGGCGCCGGCGTTGGAGTTTTGGAAACCACCGGCTGGGGCGCCGGTCCCTGGCCCGGCGCATAAGCCTTGGGAACCGAGGCGCGCTCCAGAAGCTGAACCTTGGCGTTGGCGGGCAGCAGAAAGAATCGCTCCGTCTCGCGGCCGGGCGTCAAATGCAAATAAATATCGTCGCGGACCACGGCGGTTGCCACCACCTGGTCCGACTTGTGCTGGTCGGCAAGCTGGGTGAAGGTGTCGTAGGTCTTGCTGTCAATCACCGCCCGCTCTTCAATCCAGCCGATCTCGTTCTTCTCGGTCTTGACCTTGAGAAAGCGGCGGCCGTGTTCCAGGACTTCGAGCGACTGCCCGTTGCTCGCTTCGCCCACGCGGTTGGCGACGGCGGCCACACGGTCGTGCAGATAGGTCTGCCGGGCAGAAACGTACACCGTCTCGTGCGTCAGGTGCCGAAAGCGGCTGCATCCCGTGGAAAAAACCAGAAAGCACAGCAACAGGAGCGCGAAAGGAGCAACTCCGAAGCGCCGAACGAAAGAACCGAATGAGATTGGAAATAACGTGCGCACGGCCTGTGGCGATCCTTTTGAGGATAGCACTCCCGTGGGCTCAGCGAGTCGACGGATCGGAGAGTCAATCGGCCGCGGCCAGTCCGGCAAGCCCACCAGATTCCCTGCTCTCTAGAGTGGGTTCCACCAGCGAAAAATAACAGAAACCAAACGGCGCTTGCATCCCGCGCCCGACGGGGCGAAAATTGCGTGGAAAGGATTCCACTATATGAGAGTGCACTCCAAGTTGATGAGGGCAAGCACTTTATTTCTCTTCGGATTGCTCGTTGCAGCCTCCGGCTGGAGCCAGGCCAGAAAGATTCCCAAACACGGGCCAGCCGTGGTTTTGTTTAACGGCAAGGATTTGGGCCAGTTCGACACCTTCCTGCCTTCGACCGGACTCAACGCCGATCCCAACCACGTCTTCACCGTTGAAAACGGAGCCGTTCACGTTTCCGGCCGTGAGATGGGCTACTTCATCACCCGGCAGGAGTACAAAAACTTCTACCTGCGCGCCGAGTTCAAGTGGGGCGAGGGCACTTTCGCTCCGCGGGACGGCCAGGCGCGGGACAGCGGCATTCTCTTCAACATCCAGGGGCCAAACAAGGTGTGGCCGCGCTCGGTGGAGTTCCAGATCAACGAGGGCTGCACAGGCGACTTCTGGATGACCGACGGCGCCGCGATCACCGGCAAGGATGGCGTCCGCGTCACCGGCCCCGCTGGCGGCGCAGTCAAAATCGACCGCTTCAACAAGGGCCTGTTCAAAAACGTGACCGGCTGGCGCGACCCCACCTACGAGCTCGAAAAGCCGCACGGGCAGTGGAATGTCGTGGAGCTGGTCAACCGCGACGGGCACATCTGGCAGTATGTGAACGGCAAGCTGGCCAACGAGGGAACCGACGCCTTTCCGTCCAGCGGAAAAATTCTCTTCCAGTCCGAAGGCGCCGAAGTTTACTTCCGCAACATCAAGCTCTACCCGCTGAAATAAGAGGCCACTCCGGCCTTTTCGATCAATCCATCCAAGCTCGCCCCTAGTTCTGCGCAGCAGGCGGCAGGCTGCTGGGAATGGCGGCTGCTTCGGTGGCCTGGAAAGAGCCGAAGAACCGCTTCACGTCCTGCTCCCGCCGCGCGCTCATCGACGGAAAAGCGGCGGAAAGCATGTAAAGGCGTTTCCCGGCCATGATCAGCCGGGTGTCCATGACACCGCCGCTCGAATTGCGAGCCATGAAGTCCCGAGCAGGATTGCCGCCCGGCGCGCTGCGGGACTCGCTGATCAGGGTGGTTTGCGTACGCTCGAGCGCTCCATCCCTGGCTAGGTCCATTACGTGGTCAACGGAGCGGTTGGTGCCTTCAGCCACAGGCGGATTGTCGGCCCAACTGATGGAAAAGGTGGAAGCGCTGTCGGGGTTGGAGTAGACCATGCTAACCGTTTGCGTCCCGCCCTTCTCGTTGTAGGCGGGAACCTGGATGTCCTTGGTGTCGCTCGGCATCTCCAGCCGGAACCCGGCTTGGGGACGGTCCACCGTCTGCCAGTCGATGCGCGCGGGACGCGCGGCAGGCAGAACGGGTTCGCCAGAGGCATCGCTCGAGTCGGCTCGTGGAGTGAAGAGGCCGGCGAGCCCAAGCTCCTGGCGATGCAGGTAGGCATACGCGCATCCGGCGATCAGGAGCGCGGCCAATACAATGTAATGCCAGCGTTTCACCTCTAGAGAGTGACAATTTAAAAGGATTTATGCAAGGTGAATCTTCACTTTCTTTTCCCCGCAAAGAAGCGGAACTCCAACTCCAGCATCGAGTTCTCCCAAATTGCCCACTGTTCGCGCCAGGAAGTTTTTGTGGGAAGCAACCTTTCCTGAGGACGTGCATCTATCTATGTAACAAGCAGAGGCTTCCCCGATCCACCAACCTACCTTGAAAGGTATCCGCTCCTTTTGAAGGTCCTGTACGGACCTCTTCCCTCAAATCCCTCCGGACCCCCTCCCCTCAATGCCTCTCAAACGGGCCTGCTGGAAAGCAGGCCCTTCTGCTTCCTGCAGATAAGTACGAAATCCTCGATTGGATAGAATGAAATCGAGATGACCTCTTCCCACGCCTCAAAAACTCATTCCAGTCCGGAAATCCAGGCCATCGACGCTCTTTTTGAGCGCGCGGGCCTCACCCGCAGCCTGCGGGGCAAAACCGCGGGCGTAACCCGCCGCATGCGCACGGAGCGCGCGGAGGCGCACGAGCTCACCCCGCCCGCGCCCGTTCCCCGGATGGCGGCCAATGGCGTGGAGTGGCTGGCGGCTCCGGGTTGGGAGCGGATGAAGGGTCTGTGGCACGGCTTCAGCACCCGCCGCGGCGGGGCCAGCCGGGCCTATTGTCCCGAAGACGCCAGGGGCGAACTGAATCTTGGCTTTACCGCGGAAGACCAGCGGGAAGCCGTCGAACGCAACCGCCGCCTGCTCGCCGAAGCCATCAGCGGCGACGCGGCCACGCCCCTGATCACCCTGCGCCAGGTCCACTCCAACCTTCTGGTGGTGGCCACCTCAGCCGATGCCAACCGCGAACGCCCCTGGAAGGGCGACGGCATCATGACCAACGAGCCGGGCCTGCTCCTCGGCATTCAGACCGCCGACTGCATCCCCGTCCTGGTGGCCGACCGCAAGCGCCGCGCCGTGGCCGCGTTCCACGCCGGCTGGCGGGGCACCGTCAAGCGCATTGTCGAGAGCGGCATCGGCCGCATGAGGCTGGAGTTCGGCTCGCGCCCCGAAGACCTGGTGGCCGCCATCGGCCCCGGCGTGGGAACCTGCTGCTACGCCATCGGCGAAGAGGTCTTCTCCGCCTTCGAGTCGCAATTCACCTATGCCGACAAGCTTTTCCGCGAGGTCTACGACTCCGACCCCATCCGCGAAAAATACCCCATGCTCTTCCTCACCCAGCGCGCGCCCGGCCACTCGCCCATCGGCCCCAGCCTGCACCTGAACCTGGTGGAGGCCAACCGGCGCCAGTTGCTCGCCGCCGGCCTGAAACCCGGTTCCATCAAAGTGGTGGGAGGATGCACAAGCTGCCAGAGGGACCTCTTCTTCTCCTACCGCGCCGCACAAGGCCGCACCGGCCGCATGTTGAGCGTAATCGGCATCGCGCCGTAAAGGCAGCTGGCTGCTGAAAGCTGGTAGCTGTTGGCTGACAGGCAAGAATTTGTAACGCCTCCCGGTCGGCTGTAGCGTGGACGTCCTCGTCCACGCTCACTCAACACCGACGGCACATATGCTCCACAAGCTGATCACAGCTGTCAGCTGTTCACTGATCACTGTTCACTGTCAGCTGCCCTTACGGCTCCGAAACAATCGCCGCCGGGCTGGTTCCCGTTGAAGTCGAGGTCAGCGCCAGGTCGAGCTTGCTGGCGGTGGTGGTATCGAAGGTGTAAGCGCTCCACTCGGGGCTGCCGCCGGTACTGACCGTGAAGACGAAGTTTCCCTTGCTGTCCTCGGCCAGGCTGGAGGGTTCAATCCCCGTGACCGCGGTGTTCGAGAGCGCCGTCAGCACATAGGTCGTGCCGGAAACGGCCACCGAGAAACCCGAAATGCTGCCCGTGGTCGTTCCCGCCCAATTGGCCACATAGACATAGTTGCCGGTGGCCTCCGCCAGAAGTGCATGGGGCCCGGTTCCTCCGCTGGCGTAGGGAGAACCGCTCAGCTCGGTGAGGGAGCTGGAACTGACGGCAAAGGCACGCATGCCTCCGGGACTGCTGGAGGAATTGGGGAAGACCGAGGTCTCGCCGGTGTAGAGGAGGCGGCTCTGCGGGTCAAAGGCCACGGCAACAGCGGCGCCGGCGGAGTTCACCACGCCGATGGGGTTGGAGCCGGTGCTGAGCGGAGCACTATTGCTCGCGTTGAAGGAGAACGCCTGGGTGCCGGCCGAGCCCAGCGCCACGGCAATCAAAGCGCCGCTCGGAGAGATGGCCATCTGCTGCACCGACGCGCCGGCCATGGGCAGGGTCTGGACCGAGATGGCGGTATTCAGCACCCCGGAAGAGGTGACCGGAATGGCGGAGATGCTTCCCAGGTCCGAAGCGTCCAGCAGCCATTTCCCGGTAGGGTCCATGGCAATGGCCTTGGCCTGAATGTCCTGGGAAACCACGGCTCCCTGGGTCAGGGCTCCGGTGGAGGAATCGATCGTGTAAAGGTAAATGCCGTTGGTCGAGGCCACATAGAGCAAGTCGCCCGAAGGACTGACGGCCATGCTGTACGCCAGCCCGTTCACGGCGTAGGGGCTGCCTGAAAGCGCGGTCAGCGTGCCGGCGTTGATGTAATAGCCGGAAACCGTGTTTGCGGCGGTCGTGGGAGCGTTGAGAATATAGAAATTGCCACTTGTCAGGGTGGTTCCGCTGGGAGTGGTGCTCGTACTCGTGCTCGGAGCCTGCCAGAAGTTTCCACAGCCGGCCAGACCCGCCAGCAGCGCCGCCGCACAAAGCACCCGTGCCCAACTTGCGAATTTCATCTCCGCTCCTTCAGCGCCATCCGCGAGTCATCTCTCCAATTGCTATCGAGTCATTGCCAATACCGGCAAGAACAAGAATTTGTAACGTCGACCTCCCGGTCGGCTGTAGCGTGGACGTCCTCGTCCACGCTCACTCAACTCCGATGGCAGAGATGCCCTAAAGCCAGCTCTCAGGGTATCGCCTGAGCGCGCGTTCTGTCTCATGGCCCTCTGCGTCTTGTTGCCTCATGGCTTCATAGGCCGCGCTCATCGCCCCCTAAGGCCTTGCTGCCGCAAAGCTTCACAGGCTGCGGAAAAACTCAATACGGAGAGAGGCGGGGGTTTTAACCCCCGCATAAAGCCAGCAAAAGTCCGTGCGGCTTTAGCCGCGGAGGGATCCTTCTCGCGGCCTTTCCCCAGCCTGTTCCGCGCCCACACCGGCCGTCCTGAGCCAATGACGCAGTGCGGCAGAAATCCGCTTGCGGAAGGCCTTCACCACAGAACGTGAGACCGGCAAATTCTCAGGCGAGAGCCTGGACACCGTCGAACACCGCGCCGATCGCGTAAACCACCGAAGCCACCCGCACCACCGCCAGCACCAGTTCCTCGGTTGCGCCCTTTTCGCGAACCACCTTCTCATGGGCGTCCACGCACTTGCCACAGCCATTAATCGCCGAGACCGCCAGCGCCCAGAGTTCAAAGTCCACTTCTTCCACGCCATGGCCGCGCAGCCCGTTCATGCGCAGGCGCGCCCCCATCTGCGAGTACCTGGGATTGGAGCTGAGGTGCTGGAACCGATAGAAGATATTGTTCATGCCCATGACGGCGGCCACGGTTTTGGCCGCTTCCAGGGCTTGCGGCGAAAGCTGCCCAGCCGCATCGGCCAGCACGGCCGCGGTCAGCGCTGCGCTGCGCGTAGCAAGCGCACTGGCCGCCACCGTGCCCCACAACTGCTGCGCCGTCAGCTCGGTATTGTTCCGCACCAGGGAGGAATAGTTCAGCTTCAGGTCTTTGGCGGAAGGAGGAAGACTGTCAATCAATGCATCGAGACTCATGTGTGCTCCGCACAGCCAACAGCGAACAGCTAACAGCAGTCAGTTCCCTGACTGTACTGTGAGCTTTCAACTGTTTATTTGTTAGCTGATTACAGTTAGCCGTTGGCTGACAGCTGTTAACCGTTAGCCGACAGCTGACAGCTGACGGCTGCTCTTACGCGTGGATCGTTTCTTCGCCCTTGTGCCAGTTGCAGGGGCAAAGCTCGTCGGTCTGCAAGGCGTCCAGAACGCGCAGAACCTCCTGCGGGTTGCGGCCCACCGAGAGGTCATTGACAGAGACGAAGCGGATGGTGTTTTCCGGATCCACAATGAAGGTGGCGCGCAGGCAGACGCCGGCCTTCAGATCCAGAATGCCCAACTGCTCGCTGAGTTCGCGCTTGATGTCGGAGATCATGGGGTAGGGCAGGTTCTTCAGGTCGGCGTGGTTGTTGCGCCAGGCCAGGTGGACGTACTCCGAATCGATGCTCGCGCCCAGCAGCTGCGCATCGCGGTCGGCGAACTCCTGGTTGACCTTGCCGAAAGCGGCAATCTCGGTAGGACAGACAAAGGTAAAGTCCTTGGGCCAGAAAAAGTAGACCTTCCACTTGCCCTCGTAGCTGTCTCCGGTAATGGTCTCAAAAGCTTTCTTGGGGTCCAGATCCACAACGGCGGTCAATTCAAAAGCGGGAAACTTCTCTCCAACAGTCAGCATGTATAACTCCTTCAAGGTGATGGGTGGATAACTCTACGCGGACGGCAAATACGCAGCCGCGACGAAAAAAAGGTACATGAATCCGTTTGCGTGCCCGTCGCCGGTCGACGCATGAACATAAGGCAAGCCGTGCGGGGGCTGTCCTCTAAGAGATGCCTGGGAAGGGGCGTCGATTCAGAAATCTGGACCAAAAAGGTCCATTTACAATGCGGTACCGCAAGGCGGGAAAGTACAAATGTAGAAGATAGGGAATAAAGACTTCCAGGAAGATGAAAGTCTAGTTGGGTCGCCCGCCCGAAGCCGAACGCCGTCGGAAGCGCTCATCCAGAGGCTGGCGGCCCTGAAAGCCGGCCTCCACCGTGTGCCAGAACTCGATGGCCGTCTCCCCCATGCGCCAGCAGAGCAGAACCACCTGGTCGTCCACCCGGCAGGGGAAATCCAGCAGCCCGCCGTCCAGGTCCTTGACCTGCACGCCGATCGAGTCGATCTCGGCCACGCTCTCGCGGGCCAGTTGCAGGTGCGCATCCATCTCGGCGCGCAGCTTGGCCACCTTGGTCACGTCCACCCTCATACCGCCGGAGACGTAGATGCGGCGCGCCATCTCGGAGAGGCTAGCCTCGACCTCCTCCGCCGCCTGTTTGCCCTCAATCGCACGCTTCAGCAGCGCTTCCAGCACCGGGAGCAGAGAGTGCGCTTCTTCGAGAGTGAAGGTCTTCATGGGAACCTCGTGCCATTTAGAATACGACGAAACGGAACGGCAAAACTAGTCAATAGGGAACAGATGGCAGGGTCAGGCAATGCGGGCGGATTGAGAGTTGAGGTTCCCCTTTCCGAAACAACAAGCCACGGAAAGGAGGGGCACCACGAGTCTGAAGGCTGAAAACTGACGGCTGACGGCTGAAAGCTGCCTCACCCCACTTCCAGCATCCGGTCCAACGCCACCTTGGCCCAGTGCTTGACGCTCGGGCGCACCTGGATGCGGTTGACCACCCGCCCCTTGACCAGGTTTTCCAGAGCCCATGCCAGGTGCTGCGGAGTGATCCGGTACATGGTGGTGCACAGGCAGCCGGTATCGTCCAGCGTAATCACCTTTTTGCCCTCGGCGGCAAAGCGCCGCGCCATCCGATTGACCAGGTGAATCTCGGTGCCCACAGCGAACATGGACCCCGTCGGGGCGTTCTCCACCAGCGCTATCAGCCGTTCCGTCGAGCCCAGGGCGTCCGCCTTCTGGCAAACCTCGAAACGGCACTCGGGATGCACAATCACCTGGATGCCGGGGTACTTCGCGCGCACCTGGTCCACATGGCTGGGCAGAAAGCGCTGATGCACGGCGCAATGCCCCTTCCACAGCACGACACGGCTGGCCTCGAAGCGGTCTTTGGTCTGCCCGCCCTGAAGCGCCCACGGGTCCCACACAACCATCTCGTCCAGCGGAATCCCCATTGCAAAGCCCGTGTTGCGGCCCAGGTGCTGGTCGGGGAGAAACAGGATGCGCTTGCCGCGGGCGAATGCCCACTCAAAGGCCGCGCGAGCGTTCGACGAGGTGCAGACCAGCCCGCCGCGCTCCCCGCAAAAAGCCTTGATGGCGGCGGCTGAGTTCATGTAGGTCAGCGGAATCAGGCCGTCGGTCAGGTGCAGGCGTTCCAGCGCCTCCCAACAGGCTTCCACCTGGGAAATTTCCGCCATGTCGGCCATGGAGCAGCCCGCGTTCAGGTCGGGCAGAATCACCTGCTGGCCCGGGTGGCCCAGCACGTCGGCGCTTTCGGCCATGAAGTGCACGCCGCAGAAAACAATGTAGTTGGCGTCGGTTTCCGAAGCGATTTTTGAGAGTTTGTAGCTGTCGCCAGTCGCATCGGCAAAGCGGATCACCTCGTCGCGCTGGTAGTGGTGGCCAAGCAGGATCGCCGCCCCACCCAACTCCGCGCGCGCGCCGGCGATCCGGGCGTCCATGGTGTGGTCCGGCAGCGCCAGGTAATTTTCAAGGCTGCAAGAGCCTTCGGCCTCCGGCGAGGCCGCCGTTGCATCATCGAGAACCAGGTTCAATGTCTTCCGCCTTCAGCCCAGCTCGCCTCTCCGAGTCTCGGGCAGGCGGTTGGACGGGGATGTTGAAAGCTAACGCGGCTGCAGTGGATGCACTGGCTTTCCCCGGGTTTTCGGCGTTTGCGCCGTCCGCTCCAGGAACAGTCCCCACCCACGGGGTTGTTGCAGTCCTCTCACATTCATGGATGCGGCTTGAGCCCGGCGGATTCCAAAATCCACCCGAACCGGCCGCTTCCATTGCAAAACAGTGTAACAAAAACGTAACAGTTGGCCCAAACGAACTGCGCGAGTCAGAGACCAGCGAACTGAAGATCGGGAGCAGCCGGCCTACCGTCCCGGCTGGCAAAACCACCCGCTGACCCCTTCAAATACCCCCCACCGTTTGTGATGCCCATAGGCAGACGGGTATCATTACTCCTCATGGGGATGCCGCCAACAATTGAAGTTGCGAATATCGGAATGGCCGACTCGCTGATCCTGATGGTGATCGCGCTGGTGGTCTTCGGGCCGCGGCGGCTGCCGCAAATTGGCCGACAAATCGGCAAGTTGATGTACGAGTTCCGCAAAGCCTCCAACGACTTCAAATTCCAGATGGAAGAGGAATTGCGCAACTCGGAAGAGTCCGACCGGCGCAAGAAGGAAGAAGAGCGCCTGCGCGCGGTTGCCGCTGCGGCTCCGGCTCCCGGAACCACGGAAGTGTCCCCAGTTCCTGAAGCGGGATCGGAAACAGCAACTTCCCCGGCAACCGACGCCTCGCAGACCCCGGTACCCGATGGCCAGTTCCCCACCCCCAGCCCCTATCCCGGAGAGGAAGTCTATCCTCCGGTGATTGAGCCGGCGGCAGCCGAACCCGCAGAGCCCACCGCGCAGGTTCAGCCCGTCCTTCAGCCCCCCTCCACCGGAGAACAGGTCCCGGCGGCGCGGCCATGGAATCTGGAAGACGAGTTGGGAAAACTCTCCACTCCCGAAGCCGTACCCGAGACCCCTTCCGTCAGCGGCGAAAAGCCCGCGGAAACGCCTGCCGACCCATCCCAGCCGGCAACCGAGCAGGCGGCCCACAATGCTTGAACCCTCGGACGCTATTGAAAAAGCACGCCATGCCGTGGCGGAACGCGTGGAACTGCCGGGCATGAGCCTGATGGAACACCTCGACGAGCTGCGCAAGCGGATCGTCCACTCCGCCCTCTACCTGATCGCGGGTTTCGCCGTGGCCTGGATCTTTCGAGATCGCCTCGTCGATTTCATTCAGGCGCCGCTCAAGCACGATGGCAAATCGCTCAACATGATCCACCCCATGGACGGAATGAACCTGGCCATCCATGTTTCGCTGGTCGGCGGACTCATCCTCGCCTCGCCCTTCATTCTCTTCCAGGTGTGGCTTTTCATTGCCCCCGGGCTCTACCAGAAAGAGCGGCGGTTTGTGGTGCCCTTCATGGCGGCCACCGTCGGACTGTTTTTGGCCGGCGCCTACTTTGGCTACTTCTGGGTTTTGCCCAGCGCCGTGCACATTCTGCTCGATGTCTTCGGCGGCAAGTTCACGGCCGTCATCAGCATCGAGGAATATACGGGATTCTTTCTCTCCATCATCCTCGGCTTGGGCCTCAGCTTCGAGTTGCCCATTCTCATCTTCTTTCTCGCCCTGTTCGGCATCGTCAGCCCACGCTTCCTCTGGAAGAACATGCGCTACGCGATTCTTGTCATCTTCCTCGTGGCGGGCATCATTTGCCCCATGCCCGACCCGGTGAGCATGTGCATCTACGCCACGCCGCTCTTGGGGCTCTACCTGATCGGCATCGGCGTAGCCTGGTGGGTCCATCCCTCGCGACGCAAGGCCAAAAAGGCCAAGGAGGCCGCAAAGTGACTTTTCCTTCGTCTTTGAAAATTGCAGCGGCGGGGATGCTGCTGGCCATGCCATTAGCCCTTCCGGCGCAAACCCACTTCAACGGCGCCAAAGCCCTCGAATACGCACGCCAGTTTGTCTCCATCGGCCCCCGCTGGCCCACCAGCCAGGGCCACGCAAAGGCTGAAGAGTTCCTGCGCACCCACTTCCAGCACGACCAGCTTGAAGAAGACGCCTTCACCGCCAATACGCCCATCGGCCCGGTGGCCATGCGCAACTTCATCGTGCGCTTCCCCGGCAAGAAGGACGGCCTAATCGTCCTGGCCACCCACTACGAGACCAACTACTGGCTCAAGGACATCAACTTCGTCGGCGCCAACGACGGCGGCTCGACCACCGGCCTCCTCATGGCCATCGCCGACCAGTTGCGCCCCGCAGTGGCGGGCGGCAAAAAGCTCGACGGCTACTCGGTCTGGCTGGTCTTCGACGACGGCGAAGAGTCGTTTCTGCCCCAGTGGACCAACTCCGACTCGCTCTACGGCACCCGTCACCTGGCCGCCAAATGGGCCGGAGACGGCACGCTGGCCCACATCAAGGCTCTCTTCGTGACCGACATGATCGGCGACAAGGACCTGGACATTCAGCGCGAGACCCAGTCCACCGCCTGGCTCGCCGACCTGGTCCGCCAGGCTGCCAAAAAATACGGCGACGAGCGCTACTTCTTCAAGAAAGAAGAAGAAGTCAGCGACGATCATCTGCCCTTTGTAAAGCGCGGCGTACCCTCGATTGACGTGATCGACCTGAACTACGGCCCCAATAACAGCTACCACCACACCGCCAAGGACACCATGGACAAAATCAGCGCCCACAGCCTCACCATCGACGGCGACGTCCTCCTGGAAACCGTGCGGCTGATAGGGCAGAGGTAAGTACAGCTGTCAGCTTTCGGCCGTCAGCGATCAGCAATCGGTCGTCCGTGACCAGCGGTCAGCTTTCAGTTCTCAACGATCAGTTGTTGGGCGCCATCTAATGAATTGGTTTTGAAGGGGCACAACATACTGCCGGCTGACAGCTGAAGGCTGATAGCTGACGGCTGACAGCTGAAGGCTGATAGCTGACGGCTGACAGCTGAAGGCTGATAGCTGACGGCTGACAGCTGCTTTTCGGAGCATTCATGCTTGCAGGCGAATCGTGGGTCTGGTGGCTGGGGTTCCACGCGGTAGTGGCGGCGCTGTTGCTGACCGATTCCCTGCTGCCGGGCCACCGGCGTGACTCGCGCCACGCCCAGGCCATCACCTGGATCTGGACGGCGATGCTGGTAGCGGCCGCGGCGGCCTTTGCCGGATGGATCGCAGTGGCCAAAGGCCGTCAGCCCGCCCTCGAGTTCGTGGCCGGATACGCCATCGAAACCTCGCTCAGCATCGACAACCTCTTCCTCTTCCTGATCATCTTTCAGGGCTTCCGCATCAGCCCCCGGCGCCAGCACACGGCCCTTGACTGGGGCGTAGCCGGGGCAGTGGTTCTCCGCGCGCTGTTCATCGCCGCGGGCATCGCGCTGCTCAGCCGCTTCCAATGGATCACCTGGGCCTTCGGCCTCTTCCTGCTCTACGCGGCCTTCCGGCTGGTACGCGGCAACTCGGCGCGGGCGGCCATTCCCGGCTGGATTCGCAAATTGCAGCCAGCCCAGGGGTCGCTACTGCCGGTCATTCTGGCGGTCGAGTTCACTGACCTGCTCTTCGCCACGGACTCCATTCCCGCCGTGCTGGCCGTCAGCCACAATCCCTTCGTTGTCTACACCTCGAACATCGCCGCCGTGCTGGGCCTGCGCTCGCTCTACTTCGCCCTCGCCGCCCTGCTGGACCGCTTCCGCTATCTCCACTACGGCCTCGGCGCTCTTCTGGCCTTCGTAGCTCTGAAGATGCTCGCCGCCCACTGGATCGAGATTCCCATCACGCTCTCTCTGGCCGTGATGGCAGCGATCCTGGCAGTCTGCGCAGTGACGTCGATAAAAGCAGGGACGAGGGTCGAGGGAATAGGGAATAGGGAATAACAGCGAGACCTGTGGGCCCTTATTTCCAATGCCCGGCCGCTCTACGAAAGTCACTGCTTCAAACGTCCCACCTGACGACTGAATGCTAATCGCTGAAAGCTGACGGCTGAATGCTGACGGCTAGAAGCTGACGGCTGAAAGCTGGCCCAGGCCTTACCACTCCCAGAACCCAACCCCGCCCTCGCCCGTAAAAACCGAGTGCTTCCGGAACCGCTCGTCGTCGCGCGTGGGATAGTCATTGCGGAAGTGCGCGCCGCGGCTCTCCGTGCGGGCCAAAGCCGAGTGCAGAATGGCGCAGGCAACCCGGCTCAACGCCCGCGCTTCGGCCAGCCGGCGGCTTCCCTTCCCTTGCGCGGCCAGCTCTTCAAAAGCAGCGGCGCAAGCCTCTTGTGCCGCAAATCCCAACCGCAGCGTGGATTCCTCGCGAAGCAATCCAGCATAGGCCCACATCGACGCTTGCAGTTTCTCGATCGTCTCTTCGAGATGCGCTTCCTCGGCTTCGTTGAGTGGAACGGGCAGCGCCAGAGGCGCAATGGTAGTCTCGATAGGCAGCCGATCCAACAGCATGGACTGCGCGGCCCTCGCGCCGAAGACCAGCCCCTCCAGCAGCGAATTCGAGGCCAACCGGTTGGCGCCGTGAACCCCCGTGCAAGCAGCTTCTCCCGCCGCGTACAGGCCGCGTAAACTGGTCCGCCCATCAAGGTCCGTCTTGATGCCGCCCATCAGGTAGTGGGCCGCGGGGCGAACCGGAATCAGATCGCGTCCCAGGTCGAGCTGGTACTGCGCCAAAAAGGCGCTGATGCCGGGAAAGCGGCGATGCAGGTCGAGGTTCTTGATGTGCCGCATGTCCAGATGCACGATGCGCGGCTCAGCCGGCGTCGCGCCCATACCTTCGCGCGTAATGGCGCGCGCCACCACGTCGCGCGGAGCCAGTTCGAGCAGCGGATGATAGCGCTCCATGAAGCGCTCCCCGCGATCGTTACGCAGGTAAGCGCCCTCGCCGCGCAAAGCTTCCGACAGCAGAAATCGCGGCGCGCCGGGCAGCGAAAACGCGGTCGGATGGAACTGGTAAAACTCCATGTCGGCCAGCTCGGCCCCTGCTTCCGCAGCCAGCGCAATTCCGTCCCCGGTGGCCACAGCGGGATTTGTCGTGTCCGAATACACCTGTCCCGCCCCGCCCGCTGCAATCAGCACAGCCCCGGCGCTCACCCGCTCCAGATGGTTGTTGCGGTCCAGCAGGTCGGCGCCAATCACCCGTCCGTCGGCGCTCACCAAACGGGTAACCGTGGTCCACTCGGCAAAATGGATGCGCTGGTGGGCTCGGGCAAAAGCGGCCAATGAGCGGCTGATCTCCGCGCCCGTCGCGTCCCCGTTGGCGTGCAGAATGCGGGGCAAAGAGTGCGCGCCTTCCCGTGTGCGGAGCAGCGCGCCATTTTCGGCGTCGAAATTCGCGCCCCACTCAATCAGCTCGGCCACCCGCACCGGGCCTTCCTCCACCAGCACCCGAGCCGCCGGCCTGTAAACCAGCCCGTCGCCCGCGTTCACGGTGTCTTCCAGGTGCAGCGCCACGTCCTCGTCGCCCTCCATGGCCACCGCGATGCCGCCCTGCGCATAGTGTGTGTTCGACTCCGCCACTGACTCCTTGGTGACCACCAGGACATCGCCGTGCCGCGCCAGTTCCACCGCCGCGCGCAACCCCGCCACGCCCGCGCCCATCACCAGAAAACCCACCTGAGAGACTCTTGCCATAACCTTTGAGGCTACCACCGCCCGCAAAGCCACCGGCCAAACTGCATTACGATGAAATCAGCATGCAGACCATACGAGTTGAAACACCTACGGCAAAGTACGACGTGATCACCGGCAGCGGGTTGCTGCGTACCCTGGCCCCGCGCATCCAGCGGGCGGCGGGCAAGCTGCCGCGGCGGGTTTTTGTGGTCACCTCGCCGGAGATCTGGGGCCTGTGGGGCGAGAGCTTTCTGGAGTCCTTTGCTGAGCCGCCCATCACCCTCTTCCTGGAGCCGGGCGAAAAACACAAGACCCTGGCCAGCGTGGAGCGCCTGCTGCGCCAGATGGCCGATGCGGGCGGCGACCGCGGCTCCCTTCTGATCGCCTTTGGCGGCGGCATCGTGGGCGACGTGGGCGGCTTTGTGGCCGCCTCCTACATGCGCGGCATTCCCTATGTGCAGGTCCCCACCACCTTCCTGTCGCAGGTGGATTCGTCCGTGGGCGGTAAAACCGGCGTGAACCTCCCCGAGGGCAAGAATCTGGTCGGCGCCTTCCACCATCCCCGCGCCGTCTTTGCCGACATCGAACTGCTCGGCACCCTGCCGGAGCGCGAGTTGAAGGCCGGGCTCATGGAAAGCGTCAAGGCGGGCATCATCCGCGACCGCGCGCTGGTGCGCTATATGGAAGAGCACGCGGAACAGATCCTGGCGCGCGACCCCAAGGCTCTCGAAAAAGTGATTTCCGCCTCCATCCGCATGAAGGCCGGCGTGGTCGGCCAGGACGAGCGCGAGGGCGGCCTGCGCATGATCCTCAACCTCGGCCACACCGTGGGCCACGCCCTCGAGCAGGCCACCGGCTATAAAACCCTCCTGCACGGTGAGGCGGTGGGCTGGGGCATGGTGGCCGCCCTCTACCTCGCGCGGGAGCGGGGCACCATTTCCGCCCGCCAGTTCGAGCGGCTGGAAAACCTGATTCATCTCTATGGGCCGCTGCCGGAATTGAAACTGCGCGCCGCGCGCGTGGTCGCGGCCACCGGCGGCGACAAGAAGAACCTCGGCGGCGTCAGGCGCTTCGTCCTCCCCCTGGGCATTGGAGGCGCCGGCGTAGTAGAAGACGTGACCCCAGCCGAGTTGGAGAGCGCGGTAGCCTATGTGGTCGCACAAGCATCGGAGAAGCGGAGTTAGCGGAGTTAGCCTGGTTAGCGGAGTTAGCGCCCCGCCTCTTGGGTCAGCCCAGCATGAATTCGCCTTGTAACAGGGCGCGACCTCAGTCGTGCCGCAAAGGCAGTAAAAAACACCGTGGCTAAAAAGGCTGCGGAAAAACACGAACCGGAGGGAGGCGGGGGTTTTAACCCCCGCATAAGATCAGCATCATCAAGGTGGCTTTAGCCACGGAGGGTGTTTATCGCAAGTTCTACCTGAAAGCCGGCCTTTTCACGCAGCCTGTTTAGCCCCTGAGGCAATGCCAGATCGTAGAGCCGTCCTGTTATAGCTTCCCTGGCGAGTCAACAAGCCAGCAAATTCGCGGAGTAAAAACGTTGCAATACGAGGGGACAATGACAACAACCGGAGCAAGACCACCGGGCGCTCGAGACGAAGCCGGCGCAGCCAAAGCCGTGCAGCAGATGTTTGACTCCATTGCGCCCCGCTACGACCTGCTGAACCACGTCCTCTCCGCCAATATCGACCGGCTCTGGTGGGCCCGGACGGCGCGCCGCTTCAAGACAATTCTGGCCGATCCCAACGCCGCCATCCTCGACATCTGCTGCGGAACCGGCGACATGACCAGGGCTCTGCTCAAGCGCCGCCCGCGCGGAGCACGCCCCATTCTGGCAGCGGATTTTTCCCGCGGCATGTTGAGCCGCGGAGCGCGAAAATTCCACGCGGCAGCGCCCGGCGCACCCTGCGCAGTCCCTCTGGAAGCCGACGCCCTGCACCTGCCTCTGCGCTCGCAGTCCATCGACCTGGTGGTGACCGCCTTCGGCTTCCGCAACCTGGCCAACTACGAGGCCGGTTTGCGCGAATTCCATCGCGTGCTCAAGCCCGGCGGCCAGTTGGGAATCCTGGACTTCAGCGAGCCGGGCGGACTGCTCGGCAAAGCCTACGCGGTCTACTTCCGGCGGGTTCTGCCAGCCATCGGCCGTGTCATCTGCGGCAAGGACGGCCCCTACAACTACCTCCCGTCCTCGGTGGGCAGTTTTCCGCCTCCCCCTCAGATGTTGGCGCTGATGGCCTCCACCGGCTACACCCACTGCGCGTGGCGTCCCTACACTTTTGGCATTGCAGGGTTGTACACGGCCACCCGCGCCGCTGTAGCCTGAAAGCGCGATGAGTACCGCTATCCCCAATGCGGCCGTCAATGCCGCGGATAAACGGCGCGTGGCGCTCAACTCCATGCTGGCCGCCGCCGCCATGACGCTGCTCAAGCTGGCCGCCGGCCTCTTCTCCGGCTCGCTCGGCGTGCTGTCCGACGCGGCCCACTCCGGGCTGGATCTCGTGGGCTCGGCCCTCACCTTCTTTTCCGTGCGCCTCAGCGACCTGCCAGCCGACGAGGGCCACACCTACGGCCACGGCAAAATCGAAAACCTCTCCTCGTTCGGCGAAGTCATCCTGATGGCCGTCTCCAGCGGCTGGATCATCTATGAGGCGGTGCGCCGCATCCTGCACCACTCGCTGGCGCTGCACCACTCGGTGTGGCCGGTGCTGGTGGTTCTCACCTCCATCGGGGTGGATTTCTGGCGGTCGCGCCGACTCCGCATCGTAGCCAGGCGCACCGGTTCGCCCGCCCTGGCCACCGATGCCTTCCACTTTGCCTCGGACATCTGGTCCTCCGTAGCGGTACTCTGCGGCCTTGGCGCCAGTTGGGCTGGAATGCAGTTTGGCATCCCCATCCTGCGCTTTGCCGACCCCCTGGCGGCCATCCTGGTTTCAGCGCTCATTCTGCGCATGACGATACACCTGGGCCACGAAGCGGTAGGCGTGCTGATGGACGAGATCCCCAAGGAGACGCGGCGGCGCATCGTCAACGAAGTGGAACACGTGGAGGGCGTCCTGGCCGTCGAGCAAGTCCGGGTGCGGCGCGCCGGAGCCGGCTATTTTGCCGACCTCACGCTGGCCCTGCCCCGGCGCTACACCTTCGAGCACACCGGCGAGCTGGTCCGCACCGCCACCGACGCCGTGCACCGCGCCCTCCCCGAGGCCGACGTGGTCATCCACACCGTGCCACGCCAAGCCAAGGCTGAAAGCATCTTCGACCGCGTGCGGGCCGTGGCCGCGCGCAATAACGTCAGCGTGCACGAGCTCAGCGTGCAGTCCCACCGGGGCCGCCTGCGCGTTGAGCAGCATCTGGAGCTGGACGAAGCCATGCCCCTCCTGAAGGCGCATGATTTTGTCACCGCCATGGAAGCCGAGATCCTGCGCGAAGTGCCGGAGATCGACGCCGTCTTGACCCACATCGAAAGCGAACCGTCCACCATCGAGCAGCCGGAAGAGACGGTCGAGGAAGACCGCCGCCTGGAACAGGCCTTGCGCACCTCGGCAACGCGCTTCCCTGAGATTGTGGACGTGCACGAGATCCAGGTGCGCCATGCCGGCGAACACATCTATATTTCCTGCCACTGCACCCTGCCGGACGACCTCATCATGCAGCGGGTTCACGTGGTCATTACGGCTCTCGAAGACCGCCTCAAAAAAGAATGCCCTGAGGTGGACCGGGTGATGATTCATCCCGAGCCCGTGGCGGATAATTTGCGCTAGTACTACAGTTGTAGATCGACAGTTGTAGATCGACGATTCCGGAGGGAGCAGGGGGTTTTAACCCCTGAAAATGCGCAAAACCTGTGGGCCTTTACAGGCTGCGGAAAAACTCGATCCGGAGGGAGGCCGGGGTCCCCAGCGACGGGTCCTTGTCGCTGGGGTGGAAGAAGGGGGTTTTAACCCCCGCATAAAGCCAGTAGAATCGGCGCGGCTTTAGCCGCGGAGGGATGTTTCTCGCGGCTCTCTCGCAAAAGACCGGCCTTTTTCTGCAGCCTGTTTCGGCCCGGGCATGTGCTCCATTTCTGGAACTTGAACGAAATAAAACTTTAGTACTAGGACCAGAGAGGCCCCTCACACCATGATTGCGTGCAGCGAATGGAAGCTCGACAACATCTTCAAGGGAATTGCGGAGCAGGGGAACGCGGTCTTCTTTGACGCCAACCCCGAACCTGCGCAGGGCCCCGGCGGGGAGCAGGAACCATGACCAGGCGGGGCTTTGTGAATTTCTTTCAGATGGCTTCGCTGGTGTTGGCGCTGGTCACCGTCTCGCTCGTGGCGGCCATCGCCACCATGCATTTCGCCATTCACGGCGCGGAGGTGACTGTGCCCTCGCTGAAGGGCATGACCGTGGCCGATGCGCGCAGCCAGACCTCGGGCCTGGGGCTGGACCTGGACGTGGACAATCGCTACTACTCGGGCGACGTGGCCGCCGGACACATCCTCACCCAGTTGCCGCCGCCCGGAACCGTGGTGCGCAGGGAGTGGCGCGTGCGCGTGGCGGAAAGCCTCGGCCCCCAAGCGGTCGAAGTGCCCGACACGGTGGGCACCGAAGAGCGGCTGGCCGCGCTGAAACTCAGGCAGGCAGGCCTGGAAGTGGGCGTCATGGCCAGCCTTCCCTGGAGCGGAGCCGCCGAGGGAGTGGTTCTGGCCCAGGACCCGCCGGGCAAGGCGCAGGGCATCGAGCGGCCCAGCATCAACCTGCTGCTGGCCGCGCCAGGCGACGACGCGGCCGACGGCTTCGTGATGCCAGACCTGACCGGTCTGCCCGTCCTCACCGCGCAGGCGCAGTTGGCCAAGGTAGGCATCAAGGCCGCGCCCCCCGCCTTTGTGTACGCTCCCATATCTCCGGTAAGCAGCGGAGGCGCCATGCCCACCCTCCCCACCCAGCCGGGCGCGGTCACGGCGCAACAGCCCCCAGCCGGCTCGCGCGTGGACCAGGCCACTCTGGTGAAACTGACGGTGGCAAAATAGCGAAAGACAAGTATCTGGGGTCAGAGGTCAGGGATCAGGCTGCGGAAAACTCGATGCGGAGGGAGGCGGGGGTTTTAACCCCCGCATACAGCCATAAAAGTCAGCGCGGCTTTAGCCGCGGAGGGATGGTTCAGAGTTTCTGCGGATTTTAGAGCGAGGTGAAAAAGATGGGATGGAACGAGGATCTGGAAGCCATCGCAAGGCAGGAGCGGGAACTTGAACTGCCGCGCCTGGACGCGCAGATGGCCTGGGAACTGGGCTCGCGTTTGCGGACTTTGGCCGATGAACGCGGACTGGCCGTGGTCATCGACGTGCGCCGCTTCGGCCAGCCGCTGTTTTATGCGGCCATGGACGGAACCACACCCGACAATCCGGAGTGGGTGCGGCGCAAGAGCAATACCGTGGCGCGCTTCCACCGCAGTTCCTATGCCGTCGGTCTGAAAGAGAAGATAAGAGGCGAAACCCAGACCCAGGCGCAGGGACTGCCAGTAGTCGATTTCGCCACCCATGGCGGATCGTTCCCTCTGCGGGTAACCGACGCAGGCGTGGTGGGCAGCGTAACCGTCTCCGGACTGCCGCAGCGCAGCGATCACGAACTGGTAGTCGAAGCCCTCTGCGGCCTGCTGCGGTTGGATTTCGCGGAACTGAGTCTGGGTCCGGAGTAGTGACCAAGTCAGCGGTTTCCTTGCGTAAAATTAAGCCCCACAAGCGCACAATGTTCTTAATAGGGAGCGAACGCCAACAGGGAGTAACGCCAACAGGAGCGAACGCCAACAGGGAGTAACTCCCGGTCGGCTGTAGCGCGGACGTCCTCGTCCGCGCTCACGCTCAGAGCGAAGAGAATTTCCCGGCAGTCAAAGGTCCCAGGAATGACCTTTTCTGCGGCCGATTTTGAGCCAGAAACAGCCAAAAATAGTCCTACCCCCCACCCCCCCTATAGTGAAATGATCACTTTTTCGACGATAAAAATCGCATAAACATATAAGAATGAGCACTATACAAAATACCATAGTTAACTGACTAGTAACTGTAAACCCCCGATTTTAGCCCCTTTTTGGCCGTTTTTGGCCTGATAATGCCCCAAAACAGCTCAAAATCGATGCCAAATTGACCCATTTTGTCGCTCCCGTGCGGCAGAAGTGAGCAAGTGTCGATCGGGCCATTTCAGGCCGTTCGTTCCATCAGCGCGATGAAAAAACCGTCGGTTGGAAAAATGCCAGGCAGCAACCGCAAGGAACCTTCAGCGGTGAGGCAGCTGCGCAGCCGATCCGCTCCGGAGGCAGTCAGAATACCCTCGGCCAACAGCGCTTCAATCCGCGGCTCCAGCGAAACCGGACGCGCGTTCGGGGTTGTGCCGAGCGCAGCAGCAACCACCTGCTCGTTCTCTTCCGTCTCCAGGGAACAGGTGGAGTAAACCACGCAACCGCCGGGACGGACCGCTCCCAGCGCAGCCGTCAGAATCGCCCGCTGCCGTTCGGCCTGGCGCGCAAAGTCTTCGAGTTGCAGCCGGTGGCGAATCTCCGGGTTGCGGCCCAGCGTTCCCGTGCCGCTGCAAGGCACGTCGGCCAGCACCAGGTCGAAAACCGCTTCGTCCGTCAGAGCGCCCGCGTCGGCATGACGGCACTCGACCCTCTCGCCCAAACTCGCTAGCCGCTCCCGCAGCAGCTCAAACCGCGGAGCGCTGGATTCGCACGCCAGGATGCGGGCCGATGGGTTGCGCTCCGCCAGGATCAGCGTCTTGCCGCCCGGCGCCGCGCACGCATCCAGAATCCTCCGCTCGTTCTGGTTGAGAGTACCGACACAGCAGGCAGCCAGTTCCGCCACCAGTTGCGAGCCTTCGTCCTGGAGCCGCACTCGGCCCTCGCGGAAAGCCGCCGTCGCCGTTACATCCCCGGCGACCACGGTGCGCGCAGCGCTCAGCAGATCGCCCGGCTTGAGGACGATGCCGTCGGCGGCCAGTTCGGCTTCGACAGCGATGCTTTCCAGGCGGATCGAGACCAGCGGCTGGCTTTGTCCGTGGCGGCAGATAGCGCGCGCCGTCTCCAGTCCATAAGCGTTTGTCCAGCGCTCCACCATCCAGGCGGGATGCGCCTGGGCCTGGGCCAGTTCCGCCGCGGAGCCTTCGGAGAAGTTGAAGAACGAGGCTCCCAGCTTGCGCAGAACCGCGTTCACCATGCCGGAGGCGAACTTGTGGCCGGCCTGCTTGGCCAGCTCCACGCTCTCGGCAATCGCGGCGCGGGCGGGAATGCGATTCATGTGCAGCAACTGGAAGGCGCCCAGCCGGAGAGAGATGAGGATTTCGCGGTCGAGCTTGGCGTGGGGGTGCTTCAGAAGTGTCTGCAACTGGTGGTCGAGCTGGATCTGCCAGCGCAGCACGCCCAGAACCAGCGCCGTGGCCAGGTTGCGGTCGGGAGCGGAAAGATCGTTGACCGCCTTGCCGCGCAGAAGATCGTCGGAGTGGGATTGCCCGCGCTCGACAGCCATAAGAATCTGGAAGGCCGCTTTGCGGGCTGCGGAGATGATGGGCCTGGGCTTCAACAGAGCCTCTTGCTGGGGGGCCGCCTTACGCGTAGCGGAGATGGGAGGTTTGGGCTTCAACCCAGCCTCTTCACGGCAGCGATCTGCATGCCGCGCAGGAACTCGGCGGCGGCCATGCGCTTTTTGCCCTCAAGCTGAATCTCGACCAGTTCCAGCCAGGTTTTGCCGGCGCAGGCCACCAGAAAACGGTGGTTCTCCACCAGGATTTCGCCCGGCTGCGCAGAGGCAGGAGCAGTGAAAGTCGAAGCATCCGCAACCGCAAGATGGTGAACGATGAGCTTTTTCCCTTCAAGAGCCGTGAAAGCGCCCGGCCAGGGCTGAAAGCCCCGCCAGCGATTTTTCAGTTCCACGGCCGTGTGTGCGGCAAAGCCCATGCGGCCGTCTTCGCGGGTCAGAATCGGGGCCAGTGTGGCTCCGGCGTGATTCTGCGGCTGCGGCTGAAGGCTCCCATCGGCCAGTCCTGCCAGGGTCTCGACCACCAGGGGCGCACCGCCGATGGCCAGTTCCTCGAAGAGATCCACAGCGGTCTGCTCCGGTCCGATCGCCAGCGCCCTCTGTAGCAGAATGGGCCCTGTGTCCAGGCCTTCTTCCAGCAGCATGGTGGTATTGCCGGTGACGGTCTCGCCCCTAGCCACAGCCCACTGGATAGGCGCTGCGCCGCGATACTTGGGCAGCAGCGAGCCGTGCAGGTTGATGCAGCCCAACCGGGACAGGGCCAGCATCCAGGATGGAAGGATGCGCCCGTAGGCCACCACGACAATGGCTTCCGGCGCGATAGCTTCAAGCTGCGCGCGAAACTCCGCATTGTTGCGAATCTTTTCCGGCTGCGCGACGGCCAAGCCGGCAGCTTGAGCCGCGACTTTGACCGGAGGGGCGGTAAGTCGCTGGGCGCGGCCCACCAGGCGGTCGGGCTGTGAAACCACCAGCGCGATCTCGTGCCCCGCCTGAAGCAATGCCTCCAGCGTGGGAACGGCAAAGCGCGGAGTGCCCAAAAAAACGAGTTTCACAGGAGGCCTTTCGGGATTACCACGTACCGTCGCGTTGCATCTTGCGGATTTTGCGCTGGACCAGGTCGCGCTTGAGGGCGCTCATGCGGAAGATAAACAACATGCCGTCGAGGTGGTCGATCTCATGCTGGAAGCAGCGGGAGAGCAGCTCTTCGCCATCCATTTCGAACCACTTGCCGTCCAGATCCTGGGCGCGGATGCGGACCTTGGCGTAGCGCACCACCTTCTCCATGATGTCGGGGAAGCTCAGACACCCTTCCGTCTCGTACAGTCGGCCCTCGTGGAAGATGATCTCCGGGTTGACCAGCACCAGCTTCTGCGCCGGGTCCTTGCCGCTGCTCAGGTCAATCACCGTCAGACGCTTGGCCACGCCCACCTGCTGCGCCGCCAGACCAGCGCCCTGCCCGGCATACATGGTCTCAAACATGTCGGCCGCAAACTTGCGCAGTTCCGCATCGAATTCGGTGACCGGTTCACCGGGCTTCAAGAGCACCGGATCGGGATATTTAACAATCTTCAAAATCATCTCAGTTTCTAATATCTCCGTATCTGTTCGATGTACCCAAGGAAATTTCGTTTCATTTCGAGGGCCGAGTCGCCGCCAAATTTCTCCTGTGCCAGCCGCGCGACGGTCAGCGCCACCATGGCTTCGGCCACCACCCCGGCCGCAGGAACCACGCAAATGTCCGACCGCTCGTAGCTCGCGCTGGTAGTCTCGCGGGTGTCGAAGCGAACCGACTCCAGCGGCTTGCGCAAGGTCGAGATGGGCTTCAAATAGCCGCGCACCACCAGGTCCTCGCCGTTTGAAACGCCGCCCTCGATGCCGCCGGCGTTGTTGTGCGGGCGGGTAAAGCGGGTAGGCTGGCCGTTGTCCTGGGCAGCGTACTGGATCGGGTCGTGCACCGCGGAGCCGAAAGACTCGGCGGCCACCACCCCGCGGCCAATCTCGACAGCCTTGACCGCCTGAATGCTCATCACCGCCCCGGCCAGCAGACCGTCGAGCCGCTCATCCCAGTTGACGTAGGTGCCCAAACCGGCAGGAACGCCGTGAACCACCACCTCGAAGACCCCACCCACCGTGTCGCCGGTGCGGGCTGCTTCTTCAACCTCTTCCTTCATGCGCGCTTCGGTGGCCGAGTCCACGCAGCCCAGAACCACTTCCTCCTTGGCGGCAAGAGCAACAATCTCTTCCCAAGTGGCGGTGCGTTCCAGTTCGACACGGCCCACGCGCAGGACGTGGCTGGCGACCTCGATGCCCAACTCCTTCAGCATCAGCTTGGCCAGGGCCCCGGCGGCAACGCGCGAAGTGGTTTCGCGAGCCGAGGCGCGCTCCAGCACATAGCGGGCGTCGGGAAAGCCGTACTTGAGAGCGCCGGCCAGGTCGGCGTGGCCGGGACGCGGCGAGGCGACGGCCTGATGCTTGGCGGGGTCCCCCGCCTCAACGGGGAGCTTCTCTTCCCAGTTCTTCCAGTCGCGATTGACCAGTTCAATGGCCACCGGGGAGCCAATGGTCTTGCCGTGGCGCACGCCGGAAAGCACATGGGCCTTGTCGGTTTCGATCTTCATGCGGCCACCGCGGCCATAGCCCTGCTGGCGCCGCCACAGTTCGCGGTTGACGAAGTCGAGGTCGACCGGCACGCCGGCCGGCAGCCCGGAGACCAACGCGATCAATGCCTCCCCATGCGACTCACCGGCAGTTGAAAAACGAATCATATTCTATTGATTGTAACGGAGAAGCAGCTGTCAGCGATCAGCCATCAGCCGCCAGCCATCTACTATTAGCGGGTCCAGGTCCACGAGCAGGCTCAGCCTGGCAGGGGCTTTCATGTATTCTGCTTGCGTCTGAGAGCTCGCCACGATTTACTGATTGCTGATAGCTGAAAGCTGCCCCTTATGACCTACTTCCTTTTCAAGACCGAACCTGCCGTCTACTCCTTCGACGACTTCCTGCGAGATCGGGAAACCGTCTGGGACGGCGTAACCAACCCCACTGCCGTCAAATACCTGCGCGAGATGAAGGCAGGAGCCAAGTGGATTTTTTACCACACCGGCGACGAGCGCACCGCCGTGGGCACAGGAAGCGTGGTCACTGTGGACCCGGCCGATCCCAAGGTTCCCATCGTCAAGGTCAAGGTGGGTAAGCGCCTCAAGCAGACCAAAACCCTGGCCGCCATCAAGGCCGAGCCTCTCTTCGTGCAGTCGCCCCTGGTCCTCATCGGGCGGTTGTCGGTAGTACCTTTGACCGAAGAACAGTGGGAGTGGTTTGTGGCATGAGGGAAGAGTGAACAGGGAATAGGGAATAGGGAATAGGGAATAGGCTCCGCTGGCTCTCCCGATCAGCTGTTTTGCAAAACGACTCCCTATTCCCTGTCCCCTATTCCCTACTTCTTGCCTTCTCCCAGCCATGCGCGGGTATTCAGCATCTGGCGCTGATCCAGGGCCCAAACCTTGCCGGTTAGCTCGTCGGGGGCTTTGCCTTCGCGCGCGCATTTTTCGAACTCGTTGGCAATCGCCTGCATCTTGGCGTCCAGATCGTCGAGGAAGTTCAGCACCAGCGCTTCGGGAATCATCGGCAGCTTGGGCGAGCCGAATTCGAGCTTGCCGTGGTGCGACAGAATCATGTGCAGCACCAGCGTCTTGAGGCGCGGGGGGAAGTGGGGCAGGCTGTCCATGGTGCGCTCGGCCAGGGCGGAGCCGATCTGGATGTGGCCCAGGAGCTGGCCCTCGACGGTGTACTCGAAGCCGGTCGCCCACGAAAGCTCACGAATCTTGCCGATATCGTGGAGCAGGACGCCGGTGAGCACCAGATCGCGATGGAGGATGGGGTAATGGGGGACAACGCGGTCGGCCAGGGTGAGCAGGCTGACCACGTGCTCCAGAAGTCCTCCGAGCCAGGCGTGGTGAAGCTGCTTGGCGGCCGGAGCTTCGCGGTAAGCGGCGGCCAGAACCGGGTCCGCGAGGATGGTAGTAAGCAGGCGCTTCAGGTCGGGTTCGGTGAAGCTGTCGACAAAGCTCAGAAGCTGGGCCCACAGGTCGGCCACGTCATAGTTGGTCGAGGGCAGCAGGTCGGCCTTGTCCGCCTCGCCATCAGCGGCCTTGCGGAGTTGGTCGATCTTCAACTGCATGGTGTCTTTGAAGCGGGAGGCGCTGCCACGGACCTTGACGATGTCGCCGCGCTCGAAGTCGCGGGCGATGCGCGGGTCGTTCGGGTCCCAGACGCGGCCTTCCATGGAGCCGGTCTTGTCGCCTAAAGTGAGGCTGAGATAGGGCTTGTTGGTCGAGGTGGTGCGCTGTTGCCGGGCCAGGACCAGAAAGAACCCATCGAAGAGTTTGCCTTCGTCGAAGGCGGCAAGATCGGCGATATAAATGTCTTTCATAGAGACCACCATTGTAAACACAGGCCAACTCCCACGCAGAACCGGCTCGGCCTGCGAACTAGTACTACAGTTGCAGATCGGGGATTCCGGAGGGAGCAGGGGGTTTAAATCCCCTGAAAATACGCAAAATCTGTGGGTCTTTACTGGCTGCGGAAAAACTCATTTCGGTGAAGGGTACGGGCTTCAGCCCGTACATCAACGCAGCAAAATCAACGTGGGCTTTAGCCCCCGAGGGATGCTTTTCGGGCTTTTTCCCTTACATTCCCCCTTTTTCCGCAGCCTGTTTAGGCACTGGCATGTGTCCCAATCCGAGAACTTGAACGAAATACAAGTGTAGTTCTAGGCATGAAACGAACCGGAAGTCCTGTTCCCCCGTGCGCCTGCGGTTGCGGGACGGCAAGGGATGGCAGCAGGCTGTCAATTCCGCACAGAGTTTCCCCGCCGCCACTTCAAGAGGGCCTGCCGGAACCAACCAGGCAAAGAACCGCCAGGGGATGATATGCTGTCTCCGCTTCAAACAAAACGATTTACTTCAGGCACCCATGGAGCGTCCTCCACGATGAAAAAAGCACTGATATTCTTGGCGATCGTTGGTTGGATGGCCGGCTCCGCGTGGGCTCAAACTGCGGCGAAGTCCACCGCCGCGGAAGGCGCGTGGGTAGCCAGTTGGGGTGCCTCGCAGCAGATCCCGGAGCCGCAGAATGCACTGCCGGCTGACGATCTGCGCGACGTCACCGTGCGGCAGATCTTTCACCTGTCCGTAGGAGGCCAGGCGCTGCGGGTGCATCTCTCCAACGCCTTCGGAACCGGGGCTCTCCACCTTATCTCGGTGCACGTCGCCCAACCGCTTTCCGCCAGTTCCCCAGAGATCGATCCCCAGAGCGATCGGCAGCTGACCTTTGCCGGGGACACCCAAGTGACCATTCCACCCGGCGCCGAATTTGTTTCGGACCCGCTTCAGTTTCCGGTGCCGCCCTTGTCCGACCTGGCCGTGACCTTTTACATCGACCTTCCACCCTCCCGGGAGACGGGGCATCCGGGATCCCGCGCCACTTCCTATTACCTGCACGGGAACGCCGCAGGCCAAGCCAATCTGTCGGAAGCAAAGCATGCGGATCACTGGTACCAGGTTGCTGAGATCGACGTGCAGGCTGCGCCGGGCGCCTCAGCGGTCGTGGCTCTGGGAGACTCCATCACCGACGGACACGGCGCCATCACCAACGGAAATGACCGCTGGACCGATGTGCTGGCACAACGCTTGCAGGGCAAACTGGAGACACGCACCATCGGGGTTTCCAACCAGGGCATCGGCGGCAACCACCTGCTCACCGACGGCCTGGGCCCAAATGCCTTGGCGCGCTTCGATCGCGATGTGCTGGCCCCCGCAGGGGTGCGATGGGTGATCGTCTTTGAGGGGGTCAACGACCTGGGCGACCTGGCGCGAGACGGCGAAGTATCTCCGGCCGAACATGCAGCCCTGGTCAGCCGCGTACTCGCGGCATATCAGCAGATCATCGCGCGCGCCCATGCACACGGGCTGCGCGCCTATGGGGCAACCATCACTCCCTACGCCGGTTCGAGTTACTACCATCCCGGGCCACTCAGCGAAGAGGACCGGCAAAGTGTGAACCAATGGATTCGCGCTGCCGGGCACTTTGACGCGGTGATCGACTTCGACAACGTTCTGCGCGACCCGCAGCACCCCAGCCAGCTCCTACCCGCCTATGATTCCGGCGATCACCTTCACCCCTCCCCTGCCGGGTACAAGGCAATGGGAGATGCAGTTCCTCTGGCCTTGTTTGCGCGGGGACTGTGACACACCCATCGCGAAGGACAGTTCAGCCGCATGCACAGCGATTTCAGCGCGCTATACGATGCGATCCAGCCACTGGCTCCAGAAATCCGCGGCAGCCTTTTTGAGGGCCCGCGCGTGCACGCCAGCGGCAGCCCTCAAATCGGCAGCATGGATGCCCCTCTCGTGCAGTTCACAGGCATGACCCACATACCAGCGTTCGAGTCCCGCAGCGGTGACCTCGGGATGAAACTGCAAGCCTAGCGCGAAATCCCCGATTGCAAATGCCTGGTGCGGGTAAGCATCCGTCCCGGCAAGGTGAAGCGCGCCGGACGGTAGATCGAAAGTATCTCCATGCCAATGGAAGACGGATAAACCCGGCGCCAGCAGTGGGGCGAACCATGCGGGCGTTTTTCCCTCCGTGGCGCGCTGTAATGGTGCCCAACCGATCTCGGCGCCGTTCGGGCCAGGGAAGACCCGCGCGCCTGCTGCCGCAGCCATCAGTTGCGCGCCCAGGCAGATGCCGAGGATCGGTTTCCGCGCCGCCAGCCGCTGGCGAATGCAGCGAATCTCGCCCTCAAGAAAGGGATAGTCAGAATAATCGTAGACACCAATCGGGCCGCCAAGAACCACCATCAGGTCGCAGGATTCAGCCTGGAGCAAGGGAAACTGCGCCGTACTTGCATCGACAGTCTCGATGCGGAAGCCGCGTCCTCGCAATGGCGCATCGAGCGAGCCGAGGTCTTCAAATGGGACGTGATTCAGGACGAGAGCATGGCGTTCTCGAGTGCTCATACGAATATAGTAGGAGGAATTTCCGGGGCCAGGAATCCGGAAGGCCGCAGAAACAGGGGCTGGCCTTCCAGCTTGGGTGACCGCAGTCACAGTCTTCCCTCTACGCGTGGCAGTACGCTCAGTAAATGGTTATCGATATAACTTTATCGAATAATATATCCACTGACGGTCCGACGCCGCCATCCATTCCGCAGGCGAGCCTGCGACGGTTGCCCCAGTATCACCATTATTTGGTGGACCTTGCGGCCAAAGGGATCACTCAGGTGAACTGCAGCATGATCGGCCGGGATTTGAGTTGCGTCCCCGTCCAGGTCCGAAAAGACCTCCAATATACAGGCATCATTGGCAAGCCAAAGACCGGTTACTCGGTCGCTGAACTCATCCAGTCGATTGAAACATTTCTCGGCTGGAACAACGTAAACGAAGCTTTTCTGGTGGGCGCCGGCAACCTCGGCACGGCTCTGCTTGGGCATGAGCGGTTTTCAAAATTCGGCCTGCGCATCGTAGCCGCCTTCGATACCGACCCAGCCAAGGTAGGCCAGCGGATTCACGAGAAAGCCGTATTGCCCCTCGATGAACTGGTCGATCTTGCGCAGCGGATGAGCATCCATTTGGGAATCATCACGGCACCTGCCGAAGTAGCGCAGACCGTGGCGGATGAAATGGTGAAGGCCGGCATTCTGGCCATCTGGAACTTCGCTCCCGTGACGCTGAAGGTTCCCGACCACATCTTTGTGCATAACGAAGATCTCTACTCTTCCCTCGCCTCGCTTTCCTGGAAACTGGCCAAGCGGTTCCGCGTTCCCATTCAAGAGAACTGAAGCCGTAGGCGTGACTGGAGCCCCTCGCGCGCTCATCCGATACCTCTGACAACAGAGCTGTACCTGCAAGAATTTGTAACGCCGTGTATGACAGCGTCGGCTCCTGTCAACTAATTTTCGCAACAAGGCCCTTGTTGTGGTCGGAGGGGTGTCAAGGGCGCCGTTGTTTGGCGTTCATCT
>Ga0302202_10000754_pt1 | contig 41777 bp, 32 predicted proteins | sample II_Bog_N3_3_FD_194579 | JGI IMG/M metagenome (GOLD analysis project Ga0302202, IMG submission 194579) | Peat permafrost microbial communities from Stordalen Mire near Abisko, Sweden - II_Bog_N3_3 | ecosystem: Environmental > Terrestrial > Soil > Wetlands > Peat | place: Sweden: Abisko...
ATGGAATTCCTGGACGAACCCGCTTGAACCGAAGCAGTGCGAAGAGTTAAGAGCCAACTGAACCCGGTAGCTGCGCCCGCTCGGCAATCAGTACCGGAATCCCATCCACAATCGGATAGGCGCGCCCGCACATTGCGCACACCAGCCGCTGCTCATCAACGGAAAACGTGGCATGGCAGGCAGGGCATGCCAACAACTCGAGCAAACCCGCGTCCAGTGGAACATGCCGGCTTGGTTTCTCAGGCATTGCTATTGCACAGTCGCGTCGGGATTGGCCCCAGAATCAGCAGCCGGGTTCTGGCTGGGCGGGGGCACAGGACGCACACGCTTGGCAACGCCTGCGAACTCCTGCTCTATGCGCGCGTTGGTCTCCGCAACGGCAAACTCGTAAGCCACGCGAATGCCGTTGAAGATGGCCCGGTCGTTCGACGAGCCGTGGCCGATGATGCACACGCCCCGCACGCCCAGCAGCGGCGCGCCGCCATACTCTCTGTAATCAAGGCGATGGCGAAATTCATTGAACGCCTTGCGTGACAACAACGCTCCAACCTGCGCCGTCACCGTGCGCGTCAATGACTCACGCAGCACGTCGCGGACAAACCGCCCAACGCCCTCGCTGGTCTTCAGCGCCACGTTGCCCACAAAACCATCACACACAATGACGTCGGCGAGCCCGCTGAAAATGTCGCGGCCCTCGACGTTGCCAATGAATTTGATGGGGAGCGCCTTCAGTAGCGGGAAAGCTTCGTGGGTCAGATCGTTGCCCTTGCTTTCCTCTTCGCCGATGGAGAGCAGACCCACGCGGGGCTCTTTGATCTTGAGCACGGTACGGGCATAAATCTCACCCATCACTGCGAACTGTTCCAGATTCTTGGGTTTGCAGTCCACGTTTGCGCCCACATCCAAGAGGACGCAGGGGTTTCCCGTGGAACTCGGCATTGGCGTTGCCAGGGCGGGGCGATCTACCCCCGGCATGGTGCCCAGAACCCCTTTGGCTGTTGCCATGGCAGCACCGGTGTTGCCTGCGGTCACAAACCCCGCAACCTTACGGTCATGCACCAGCCTCAGACCGACGCGCATCGAACTGTCTTTCTTGGTACGGTACGCCTGGGCCGCCTTCTCCCCCATGCCGATCCTTTCGGTGGCATTGTGGATAACTATAGGCAGGTCTTCATTTTCCAGTTGCTCGTCCAGAAGATCGCGCAGCTCCGCCTCCGGCCCAATGAGATGGACACGCACAGGCAGAGTCTGGCAGGCGAGTATCGCCCCGCGGATCTCAGGCTCAGGAGCTTTGTCGGAACCTACGGCGTCAAGCGCTATATCGATGAGCATGGCCTGACCAGTCTACAACAGCACAGGCTCGTTACTTGGCTGCTTCCTTCACTTCCAGAACATGCTGCTTTTTATAGACGCCGCACTTGGGGCAGGCGCGGTGGGGCAGCTTCTTCTCGTGGCAGTTGGGGCAATCAGACAGGCCTACAGCCGTGAGAAAGTCGTGAGAGCGGCGGAGAGCGGTGCGGCGCGTTGAGTGGCGCCTTTTCGGATTAGGCATGGTGCAATTCCTTTCGTGTTCTCGCCCGCTTTCCAGATCCACACGGGATCTGGCTGCCTTCCGGCTCAGGCGGAACACCCTCAATCTCTTGGGGTTAGGTTCAGGGCTTTACCTTGCCACGGAGTCCAGCCAGCGCTTCCCAGCGGGGGTCGCCTGGACCCTCATCGCAGTGGCACGGTTGGCTGTTCCGGTTCTGGCCGCAGCGCGGGCAAAGTCCTTTGCAATCAGGCTTGCACAGTGTTCTGACTGGCAGAGACAAAAGCACCTGCTCCCGCAGCACATCTTCAAGCAACAGACTGTCTCCTTGATAATACCCGATTTCTGTTTCCGGCGCAGTAATCGACCGCTCGGGCGCCTCGGCATCGGCTTCGGCGGGGCGGAAGATGAGGTCGAATTCGGCGGCCAGGGGAACTTCCACCGGCTCGACGCAGCGGGCGCATGGGATTTGGAACTTGCCCGCGAAATTACCCCTAAGTCGAATGTCTGCAACGATATCCTTTGGTCCGCGGTGCTCGTGCAACACCTCGGCCTGGCCTGCTGTGGCCAGTTGGCCAACCTGCTCGGCTTCTTCGCCCAGATCGACCGCGCCCGGAGCCAGCTCCAGGTCAAAGTCGATTGGTTCCCGTTCCAGTTCAATTACCTTGAATTCCATTCTTTGAGCGTACGGCGCAGGCACCCGCGCGTCAATGAGGGAGAACAGGGAACAGGGATCAGGGGTCAGGGGTCAGACACCCCGGCGATGAAGACCTGCCGCCGCATCACGGCACCAGGAGGTCAAATGGCTGCTCGGAGGGTTGCGCGACCTAGCTGAAATGGTCGCTCAAGAGGTTACAAAAGATGCGAAAGGGTTGAACCTGTGGTTGCGACTCGTTGAGACACGTACCTTGCGGGCAGCCTTTTTGGGATGTTTCGGTTGCAGAGAGTTTAATTGAACGAGGTTGAGGGTTGTGGAGATTTAGCCGTTTTTTTGAAAGTCGCGTTGATTTCGCATGGTCTATCGGCTTAAACCGTTGATCCTATGTTATTTATTTCAATTTTGTTGGTAGTGCAACTGCGCACGGAAATGGATACACAAGTGCTGACATTAAGGCTGCCTGCGATTCCTGACCTCGTTGGTTTCAATATTCTCAAGTTGCCCCCCTCGCTGCCGATGAGTACCAAAGAGTCGTTTCAGAAGGGGCTGCCTGCATGTCAATGGTTCGTAATCTACCAATCTCCCGCAAAATCACCTTTGCTTTCGGCATCGTTTGTTTTCTCTGCGTGTCGCTTGGGACATACACTTTTTTCACATTCCGCGACATCGCCACCAAGAATGCGGATGTGAGCGCCAACTCGCTGCCCGCCTTGATCGCCCTTGCGAATGCCCGTGGGGGAATCAACTCTGTGCGCCGCGAAGACCTTGAGATGTTGTTGTGCCAGACTCCAGCATGCCTGGCGGAGCATCGGGACAGGCGGCAGAAAGCCATTGACAGTTATAAGACGGCAGTCGCGGTCTATGCGCCGACAGTCAGCTATCCTGGGGAACGCGAACTTTACGAGAAGTTCTCCGCAGCGTTCACGCAGTACCTTGAATCCAGCAATCGCTCACTTGAACTTTTGAACGCGGGAAAGACCGGGGACGCCCTTGAACTGTGCGCTTCGGATTCCGTGCTCGCCAGCTTCGATACGGCCCTGTCGGTGCTGAACGACGATCTCTATCTAAATGGAAAATATGGGACCGAAGAGTCTAATGCTGTCACCGCCTCCGCCACCCGCGCCACATGGATCGACATCGGAATCTCGGTCCTGATCGTTCTACTCTGCGCAGTGGTTGGTATGTTTCTGACGCGAGAGATCGCACCCCGGGTCGCTCACCTGAAGAACGCCGTGGAAGCAATGGCGGCCAAGGATATGACCGCGAATGTGCGGGTGACGGGCACCGATGAAATTGGTCTTCTTGGTATGGCGTTTAACGAGAGCGTCGCTGCCATGCGCTCTGTGCTGCAATCCGTGGCCCAGGGCGCGGAGACTCTCTCCGCCGCAACTACCCAGATCAGCGCCCGAGCCGTCCAGAGCGCCGGAAACGCCAACACTCAATCCAGCAAGACCAACCAGATTGCTGCCGCTGCGCAGGAAATGACTGCGACCATTGGCGAAATCAGCCATAACGCTGAGGGCGCGGCTGTCGCTAGCCGGCAATCGGCCGAAACTGCCGAACAGGGTGGAGCGGTGATGCATGCCGCAGCCGCCACCATGCAGAAAATTGCCCATGCCACCAGCACCGTGTCCGAGAAAATGACGTCTCTCTCCAACCGCTCAGAAGAGATTGGCAAGGTAGTGAGCGTGATTCAGGAGATCAGCGAGCAGACCAACCTGTTGGCGCTGAATGCGGCGATTGAAGCGGCGCGCGCGGGAGAACACGGCCGCGGATTTGCGGTAGTGGCCGGAGAGGTTCGCCGCCTGGCAGAGCGCACCAAGGGCGCCACCGAAGAAATCGCAGGCACCATCCGCAGCATCCAGGAAGAGACTCGGGCCACCTTGCAGGTGATGCAGGAGAGCCGCACCGCGGTTGAAGCCGGCATTGGAGAAACAGCTAATGCCCGGCAAAGCCTGGAAGCGATCATTGAGTCATCGAAGCACGTCGAACAACAGATCCATCTGATCGCCACAGCCGCCACGGAACAGACGTCCGCCTCCAGCGAGATTTCGGAGTCCGCCGGTCATATATCCCAGCTATCGGTTGAGAACGCCCAGGGAGCCGAAGAAGCCGTTGAAGCGCTCAAAAACCTTGCCTCTCTGGCCAACGACCTGGACGGCATGATTCGGCAGTTTCGCCTCAACGAAGACAGGCAGCAGGGGAGCTCTTTCGCCGGCAGGAGTCAGGCGTCGGTCCAGCCGGCTCTAAGGCCTGCGCACTTCTAAGAGAACATGAGTGAGATTTGAGCGATAAGTTTCGGTTTGCGGCATTCCGAAAATGCTGTGTACCTCTGTACGAAATCCAACAGGAGCCACTGAATGACCAATACGATTCGATCCTTCGCCATGTTTGCTGCGGCTGCATCATTTGCATGCGCTGCTGTCTTCGCCCAGAGCTCCGGGGAAGCGCTTTATAAACAAAGGTGCCTCAACTGTCACGGCGCAAACGGCTTGGCCGGCTCTGGCGTGGGCAAGATCATGAAAGTAAAACCGGTAACCGATCCGGAGGTTATGAAGCTCACCGAACCGGAGATGGTTCAAATGGTCCGTAACGGCGCAGGCAAGATGCAGGCTTACAAAGGTGACTTGACCGATGCACAGATCAAGGGTTCGGTCGATTATTTCCGAACTTTCATTAAATAGAGACGCATTCGATGGTTTGCAGCCTGATCGTTCCCGATCTCTGCGCGCTTCCGGGAGGGAGCGAGAAGACGCGATGGCCGAGGGTTGGTTTGTATGGAGTCCCGATCCATCGAGCGAGGAATTCTAGATGGATGGGATGGGTCTGAAGGCCGTCCCGCCGGGGCTAAAGTCCAACTCGTTTTGTGGGTTTTATGGCACGAGTGAACTTGTGCCATAAAAAGAAACCGAATAGCCCGATGGCGGATGGTCGGCATTTGTGCTCTCCCGCCCTTGCGCCAGAAAAAAGGCGCGAAAATGGGGCACGCGACCTTTGTGGGGATCCAAAGTTTCATTTCCCGTGGGTCGGCGAACCCGATGGATGACTGATACAAAAGCACGCCCAGAGCGGAGTTTCTCGCCGAGCAGTGGAGTTCCGCACCTTCGCACATCCACGTTAAGGGATCATTACGAGCAGCCTCACTGCAAGCCATCCCGCTTTGCTGCGTCGCAGAATTCACACAACTTGCCGCGACTCAGGGACCGCGCCGTATGGTAGCCTCCGGGTGAGGGAGAGACACTCTGAATGAGCGCCGTCAAGTATGACCTGGCCGTTATTGGTTCCGGCCCCTCCGGGCAGCGGGCTGCCGTTGCCGCCTCAAAAAACAGAAAGCGTGTAGCTGTTGTGGAGGCGCGCTCCGTGGTTGGCGGGGTTTGCGTCAACACTGGAACTATTCCCTCAAAGACCATGCGCGAAGCCGTGATGCATCTCTCCGGCTACAACTACCGCACGGTCTATGGCATGAATTACCGGGTCAAGGAAAAGATCACCATGGCCGATCTGGCCTTCCGAGTACAGGGAGTGATCAAGACTGAGGTAGACGTGACTGAGGCGCAGCTTTCCCGCAACGGCATCGACATTTTTCATGGCATCGCCAGGTTCATCGATCCCCACCAGGTGCGCGTGGAGGGTCCGCAGAACGATTACACCATTGATGCTGAGCGCGTGATCATCGCCGTGGGCACCAAGCCAGCCGTCTCCTCCAAAGTTCCCATCAATGGCCGCACGATTATCAACAGCGACCAGGTGCTGGACCTGCCAACGCTTCCCCGCACGCTGATTGTAGTGGGCGGCGGTGTGATTGGCGTGGAATACGCCTGCATGTTTGCTGTTCTGGGTGTGCGGGTGACGCTGATTGAAAAACGCGACCGTCTGCTGGAATTTGCGGATCGCGAAATTATTGAGGCTTTGAGCTATCATCTTCGCGATGCACGCGTGACCCTGCGGCTTGGCGAAGAGGTGCAGAGCGTGGAAGAGTTGCCCGACGCCACCGTCGTGGCCAACCTGGAAAGCAAGAAGCGCGTCTCAGGCGATGCCTTGCTTTACGCCATTGGCCGGCAGGGGGCGGTTGACGATTTGAACCTTTCTGCAGCGGGTCTTGAGGCCGATAATCGCGGGCGCATTCCCGTGGACGAGCACTATCAGACCAAGGTGCCGCACATTTTTGCCGTGGGCGATGTGGTCGGCTTTCCTTCGCTTGCCTCGGTCAGCATGGAGCAGGGACGCATTGCCGCTGCCCGCGCCTTCGACGATACCGCGACCAGTTCGAATCCGAGCTTCTATCCGTATGGCATTTACACCATTCCCGAAATCAGCTTTATTGGCAAGACCGAGGAACAGTTGACGGACGAGGATGTTCCTTACGAAGTGGGAATGGCGTACTACCGCGAAACCGCGCGCGGGCAGATTCGCGGGGATACAACAGGGCGGCTCAAGCTCGTGTTTCATCGGGATACGCGCAAGGTGCTGGGCGTGCATATTATCGGTGAGGGGGCGGCGGAGTTGGTGCACATTGGGCAGGCCGTGATGGTGCTGGGCGGCACGGTGGACTACTTCATCGACACCGTCTTTAACTACCCTACGCTCGCCGAGTGCTACAAGGTAGCTGCCTTTAACGGAGTTGGGCGGTTGAATCGCTACCAGTCGGGTTGAGGACCCGAACGCCAGACGCGACCAACAGCGGTTGCTTTGAAGCCGACCTCAGTCCTCGAAGCGCTTCCACACCCGGGCAAGATTCAATTGAAAGCCCTCGACAGGTCCTTCCCCGGCGAGCGTCTGCGAGTTGATGCGCTCAACCTTCAGCCCCGGCCGGTACACCGCTGCCTCGCGCCGGTAAGGATCGATCAGCCAAGCCAGCCGCGCTCCGTTCGCGATCCAGTCCTCCATCTTCGCCCGCATCGCCGCGACGGTATCCGACTCAGAAAGCAACTCGATCACAAAGTCCGGGCAAACCTGCGGAAAGCCCCGCAATGCTCCCTTAGACAGCGCACACAACCGCTCCTCGGACAGGTAGGCCGCATCCGGGCTTAGCGTCGAACCGTCCGGCAGTCGAAATCCTCCGCTCGAATCGAAGACCCGCCCGCGCTCGTGACTCGCCCACCAATTGCCAAGCTGCATGGAAATTTCCTGATTGCCGCTGCTCGTCCATCCACCTGCCGGAGGATTCATGCGCACCGCTCCTTCTCGCGTGCGCTCAAGGCGCAGGTCGGCATTCTCCCGGCACATCGCCTCGAACTCCGCGTCGGAAACCGGGGGATCGAGCACCAGCACCCTGGGGAGCGTTTCCCAATCGATTCGCACGAGCGTCGCCATGCATCAATGTTACCCCAGGTTGCTCTGGCAACGCTCGCCCGGCTCGACGCCTTCCGCGCCCCTGAGCTATTCTTGTCTCGGATTCAGCTCCCCTGCCCACACTTCGAGCTGCGCTCCCGCACAAGGAGACCCCGAATGACCACCGCTATCGGCGTTGTGATGACCGAACACATTGTGGCTGGCAGGCTTGAAGACCAGCGGCTCACCAGCGAACTCCTCCGCTATCCCACCGACACGCACGAATTTGATTCGCTCATCGCCATACCGGGCGGCGACCTTGTGGAGCTGCTGGCTAACGAGATTGCCAGCCTTGCGGGCAACGGCCAGGGCGCAGTGGACGCGGTGGGCGTGGCGGTTCCTGGAATCATCCGCTATGGCGTTGTGGAAGATTCACCCAACCTGACTCAGATAAAAGGAATGCGCCTGGCCGAGGAACTGACCAAGGCCCTTGGTGCGCGCGGCATCAAAGCACCGGTCCACATTGCCAATGATGCGGACGCTATTGCCGCGGGAGTGGCTGCGACCCGGGGGCAGCTCAACAAGCTGACGCGCGTGTGGACGCTGGGCAACGGCATTGGGTATGGGCGCTGGCCCTACGTGGATGGCATCTGGGAGGGCGGCCATGTGACCGTGACGCTTGACCCAAAAGAGAAGTACTGCGGATGCGGCGGCATTGGGCACCTGGAAGGCATTATGGGTTACCGCGCCATGCGCATGCGCTTTCTTGATCTGGAGCCGGAAGAGGTTTTCGCACAGTCCAAGGCCGGGGATCAGCGCTGCCGCGAGTTTGTGGATTTGTGGCACCGCGCGCTGGCTGCCGCAACCGCATCCTTCATTCATCTGGCAGGGCCGGGACGGTTCTATTTCACTGGCCACAATGCACATTTCCTTGAGATTCCCGTGTTGCGCGCCCATCTGGAATCCATGGTGAAGATGAGTTCGCTGCAGAGCTTCTCGCTGGAAGTTCTGGAGCCGGACGACGCTACCGCGCTGCTGGGTGCGGGCGTCTCTGCCATCCGCGCGCTGGCCTCGTAAAGACTCTGATTTAGCTTGATGTGTTACCTGCGGCTTGCTGAAGACTGCGGGTGGCGGCCGGCGTGTGCGCTTTCCCAAGACGGAGGGCGGGGTGGGAATCTCGAGTGGCCGGCCCAGGCAGTGATTTTTGGACTCGATGAAAAAATCGATTTACCAAACTCGTGATCAGGGCCTATTATTGGCGGCGGGAAAACAACCAAATTTCTTGTCGCAGGGAAGATTATGAGACGGTCCTTTGTTTCCGCAATGTGGGTTATGACCCTTGGCGTCGTTCTGACAGGTTTCATTGGCTGCGGTGGTTCATCAAACACAACGCCTCCACCGGCTGCATCCATCACCAGCTTCACGGCAAGTGCAGCGACCATTACGGTGGGACAAAGCACGACCCTGACGGGGGTGTTCGCCAACGGAACCGGGATGATTACGCCGGGGAATGTTGCCGCTACGAGCGGAACAGCGGTGACTGTGACTCCGACCGCGACGACGACGTATACGCTGACAGTGACTCCAACCAGTGGGTCGGCGGTGACGGCGACTACCACGGTTACTGTGAACCCGTTGCCGACGATCGCGAGCTTCGTGGCCAGTCCGGCGACGATTACGGCGGGACAGAGCGCGACTTTGACTGGGGTGTTTGCTAACGGCACGGGTGTGATTACGCCGGGAAGCATTGCCGCCACCAGCGGGACGGCGGTTACCGTAAGCCCGACCGCGACCACGACTTATACGCTCACCGTGACCCCGGCCAGCGGCAGCGCGATTACGGCGACGGCCACTATTACCGTGAATCCGGCTACCACCTCGGTTTCAGTGGACCTTGCCACCCCTGGGATTCCGGTTACCGATCAGATTCTCGGGATGAACATGGCTGCCTGGTATGACGATGTGGGTAACGCTACGACTGTGAATAGCGCGTTCTCGCAGGCGGGGATCAAGGCGATTCGCTGGCCGGGTGGGTCATGGTCTGACGACTATCATTGGGGCTACCAAACCAGCAGCAGCACACTGGTCACGTCGTATATGTGCCAGACTGCGACCCCGGTCACCGGGGGCTGGGGCGGCTACAGCACCTTTGCCGAATTTGTGAATGCCATTCCGAAGGCAGGCCCTTATGATCTGGCTCTCACGGCCAACTATGGCACAGACGAGGCTTGCACCGGCCCCGGCGATCCGAATGAGGCGGGCGCGTGGGTGGCTGCGGCCGTAACTGACGGCATCACCCCAAGCCACATGACGGTAGGCAACGAGGAATATGGGACTTGGGAGACTGACCTACATTCCAGCCAGCATGACGGTGCGACTTATGCAAGCACAGTCGTCGGAAGCAATGGCTACTATTCGCTGATCAAGGCGGCCTCGCCGAATACGCTGGTAGGTGTGGATGTTGAACCGAGTTATGCTCCGTGGGATCAGGATGTGATGTCTGGCGCAAAGGGATCGTATGATTTCGTGGAATACCACTCGTACCCGGAGACTCCTGGACAGGAAGACGATACAGCTCTGGTGCAGCAAGATCCTCAGAAACTGACCGCCAATATCAACACGATCAAAGCTGAGTTGACCAAGTGGGGGGTTCCCAATACGCCCATTTACGTCGGCGAAATCGGCGGCCCTTACAGCAATCCGGGGAAGCAGAGCTGGTCGATTACGCAGGGGTTGTATGCAGGGCAAGTGCTGGGCGAGATGATGAACGATGGAATCTCGCGGCTGACGTGGTGGATCGGCTTCGGCAACTGCAACGGGCAGGCGGGAAATGACAGCGCGTCGGTTTACGGATGGCAGAATTTCGGGGCTTATAACGTCTTCTCGGATGGAGCTTCCGATTCCTCGTGTCCTGACGCCGGGCCCGCCGGCACCATGTCGCCCACGGCACGCGCGTTTCAGCTTTTCAGCAATGTTGCGATTAACGGGCAACACGTACTGACCGCAACTGTCGGCGGAGATACAACGGATGTGCGGGCTTACGCGGCGACCAACCCGGCTGGTACGGCGCTGGTACTGTTCAACGTAAATGAAACTACGTCTGAGCAGGTTGTGGTCACGCTCACGGGGAAGACGTCCTCTTCAAGCGTGAAAGTGACGACCTACGACAAGGCTCTATACGACTTGTCGGGGTCGCCGACGGGAACGCCGCCGGACCCGTCGGGCACCAGCACCTGGGCGCCACCAACAATTACCGATATGGGAGCGCAAACGCTGCCGATGACTCTGACTCTGAGTCCGTGGAGCATGAACGTCGTCATCATCGAGTAAGCGCTGCCCCTATCCGGGCCTGAAGGCCTCGCATTCGGGCCCTGTTTTCAGGGGTTTGAAATCCCCTGTTCCCTCCGGTAATCAACCATAGGCTGTCTCGGATTCCACATCGAGGCAGCCTTTTTTTCGTCTGCCCGTTTTCTCGGTTTGAATCTCGCATCGTTCTTTCCCCTTGACAGCTTAGGAGAGCGAGCGTACATTCCTAATCATCTTAGGGGTGTTTCTTGACTGACCAGGCACAGCTTCTTCCCGGCACTCTCGATCTGCTGATTCTCAGGGCCGTATCGCTTGGCCCGCTGCATGGCTACGGCATCCTGCTCAGGATCGGGCAGATCTCCGATAATGCGCTGCTGATTGAGCAGGGCGCTTTGTATCCGGGACTTTTTCGCCTGGTCCGCCAAGGGCTTCTGAAGGCCAGTTGGGGCACGTCGGAGAACAATCGCCGCGCCAAGTTTTATGAGCTCACCGTGGCGGGACGCAAGCGCCTGAGTGAAGAGACCGCCAGTTGGAATCGCCTTGCCACAGCTATCGCTGCGGCACTTTCGCAGCAGCCGGAGGAAGCATGAAAACCCTTGACTCGTTTCGTGCACGCATTGCGTCGTTCTTCCATCCCGAGGACCTGCGGGATGAAATGGAAGAGGAATTGCGCTCCCACATTGCTCACCGCGCTGACGATCTGGAACGCACTGGCCTGCGCCGCGATGAAGCGGAACGCCGCGCTCGGATCGAGTTCGGCGGCCGCGAAAAGTACAAGGAAGAGATACATCAAGCAGCCGGCACCCATTTTTTCGAAACGCTGTTAGAGGATCTACGTTATAGCCTGCGCGTGCTGCTCAAGTCGCCCGGCTTCACCATCACTGCCGTGTTGACACTGACGCTGGCCATCGGCGCCAACGCAGTCGTCTTCGGCGTATTGAATGCTCTCGTCCTGCGTCCGCTGAATGTGCCTGAGGCGGAGCGCCTTTTCGTAGTTCAACATGGGAGCGACGTCGCGTCCCACTCCTATCCCGATTATCTCGATCTTCGCCAGCGCAATCGCAGCTTCGACGATGTGGCTGTTTTTGCCATCTCTCAGTCAGGGCTGGATGAGGGCAAGGATCCAACCAATGTGTGGGAGTACGAAACCAGCGGAAACTATTTCGACACATTGCGCATTCAACCGTATCTTGGCCGATTGTTCCACGCTTCGGATGAGCATGGCCCAAACAGCGCGCCGTATGTCGTGCTGTCTTACGCATATTGGCACACCCATTTTCAGGACGATCGCGGTGTGGTGGGCCGCGTTGTTCGGCTCAACAGGCATCCATTCACCGTCCTTGGCGTGGCTCCTCCAGGGTTTCAGGGGACCGTCTTGTTTTTCGCTTCAGATATCTTCGTGCCCATCGTGAACCATGAGCAGTTATCCGGCGACAAGTTGATATTGAACGCGCGCGGGAGCCATTGGATGTTTGAGATGGTGGGACGTCTGAAGCCGGAGGTCACACCGATGCAGGCCATTGCCGATCTGAACTCCGTGGACTCGTATCTGAAAAAAAGCTATCCCAAAGAGGAAGGTAATGGCACCTATACGCTGGCGCGGCCTGGTCTTCATGGCGACTATTTGAACGGGCCAACGCGGGCTTTTCTCACCGGATTGATGCTGCTTTCGGGTTTGATCCTGTTGGCGGCCTGCGCCAACCTGGGCAGCCTGTTTGCGGCGCGGGCCGCCGACCGTTCCAGAGAAGTAGCCTTGCGCCTGGCACTTGGTTCGAGCCGCAATCGCATACTGCGCCAGCTATTCACCGAATCCGTGCTGCTTTCGCTGGTTGGAGGCGTAGCGGGACTCGTGGCGAGCATTCTACTTTTGCGCCGGTTGAGCGTGTGGCAGCCATTTCCGCGATTCCCTCTCCATGTGCCGGTAAGTCCGGACGCAAACGTTTACCTGGTGGCTGTGGTCCTGGCGTTGGTGAGCGGAGTTCTATTCGGAATTGTTCCTATTCGGCAGGTGCTCCGGGCCAATCCGTATGAGATTGTCAAGGCGGGATCGGCAGGCGCATTCGGACGCCGAATGACCATGCGCGACGTATTGCTTGTGGTCCAAATTGCCATCTGTGCCGTGCTGGTTACTTCGTCTATGGTGGCCGTGCGCGGACTCATGCGCTCCATGCACAGCAACTTCGGTTTTGAGCCGCGGAACGCGATGCTGTTGGATACTGATCTGACGACGGCAGGCTACAGCGCCGAAAAAGTACCCGCAATGCAACGGCGCATGATCGATGCCCTACAAGCGATTCCTGGCGTAGATTCCGTAGGATCGGTGAATTATCCGCCGTTAGAACCGCCCGGTACCTGGCAAGGGCTTGTTTATACCGACACAACCGAGGATCTGAATCCATCGAATGCCGCGGCCGAACCTAATATGTTCAACGTATCTCCGGGCTACTTCCGCGCATCCGGGACATCTCTATTGGCGGGCAGAGCCTTCACATGGCATGACGACACCAACGCCCCGCGCGTAGCAGTAGTGAACCGGGAGTTCGCAAGCAAGATACTGGGCTCCGTACCGGACGCTGTCGGCAGGTATTTCAAGCTGCAGGATGGCACGCGCGTGCGGGTGGTGGGTCTGGTCGAAGACGGAAAATACGGGAACCTCACTGAAGCCCAAAAGCCTGCCATGTTCTTTCCCTTGCTGCAGTCGCCGGCCAGTTGGACATGGCTGGTGGTGCGCTCGAGCCGCGACCCGCAGGGGCTTGGCGTAGCCATGAGAAGTGTGCTCCGGGACATCGACCCAGGGATGGTTCTGGCGATTCGCCCGTGGAGCGCAGAACTGGGCGGAACTTTGTTCCCCTCGCGCATGGCGACAGTGTCACTCGGCGTGCTGGGGTTGATGGGCGGCATGCTGTCGATTACCGGCATCTTCGGAATGGCGGCTTACTCGGTGAGCAAGCGGCTGCGCGAATTGGGAATTCGCATTGCTCTCGGCGCAAAGCGTAAGGAAGTGCTGCAGGCGGCACTGGGCCGGCCATTGAGGTTGCTCGTCTTTGGCTCTGCAGCGGGATTGCTACTGGGGCTGCTGGCTACCCGGGTGCTGTCAACCATCGTGTATCAGGCGACTCCGCGTGATCCGCTGGTATTGGGCGGTGTGGTTGTGGCCATGTCGTTACTGGGACTGGTTGCGACGTGGATTCCCGCGCAACGGGCGCTTTCGGTCAATCCGCTGATCCTGCTTCGAGAAGAGTGATTTGTCGTGATTAAGAAGCTTCACGGTCTCCGAGCAATGGGAGGAATTATGAGAATTCTCGACTCGTTTCGCGCACGCATTGGGTCATTTTTTCATCCCGAGAACCTGCGGGCGGAGATGGAAGAAGAACTTCGCTCTCACATTGCCCACCGGGCCGATGATCTGGAACGCACGGGCTTGAAACGCAGCGAAGCGGAACGCCGCGCACGGATTGAGTTCGGCGGACGCGAAAAATACAAAGAAGAAATTCATCAGGCCGCCGGCAGCCATTTTTTCGAGGTTGTTTTGCAGGATATGCGCTATAGCGTGCGGGTCTTGCGTAAGTCTCCCGGCTTCACCATTGCTGCCGTTTTGACACTCGCTCTGGCCATTGGCGCAAACGCTGTGGTGTTCAGCGTGATGAACGCGTTTGTGATTCGCCCGCTCGATGTGCCGCATGCGGATAGCCTTTATGCACTGCAGCATGGAAACGAGGCCTCGGGGTATGAGTCATATGCCGACTATGTGGATCTGCGCGATCGCAACCATACCTTTGAATCGCTGCTTGCATATAACGCCACTCAGTTGGGACTCGATGACGGCAGGGATCCAAGCAGCGTGTGGGTGCTGGAAGCCAGCGGGAACTATTTCGACACGATGCAACTGAAGCCCTACCTGGGGCGTTTTTTTCATGCCGCGGATGAGCACGGACCCAACAGCGCTCCGTATATTGTGTTGACGTACGACTATTGGCACACCCATTTCCAGGACGATCGCGGGGTGGTGGGGCGCGTGGTGCGGCTGAATAAGCATCCCTTCACCATCCTCGGTGTGGGGCCGAAGGGATACAACGGAACGCTGATGTTTTTCAATCCGGAGATATTCATTCCGATCGTGGAACACCCGCTGATTGGCGGGGAAGAGCTGAACACGCGCGAACATCACTGGGTGTTTGAGTTGATGGGGCATCTCAAGCCCGGGGTGACTCCGGAGCTGGCAATTGCGGATCTGAATTCGATTGGAGCGCAACTGGAAAGGGCCTATCCCAAGGACGAGCGGAAGATGACCTTTGTGCTGGCTCGGCCCAATCTTTACGGAGATTATCTTGGTCGACCGGTGATGGCGTTTATGGCAGCGCTGATGCTGCTGGCGGGGCTGATTCTGCTGGCTGCATGCGCTAACCTGGGCAGCCTGTTTGCGGCGCGGGCCGCGGACCGATCCCGCGAGGTAGCGTTACGACTGGCGCTGGGCTCGAGCCGCAAGCGCATCTTGCGCGGACTGTTCACGGAAGCGCTGCTGATCTCGGTTGCGGGGGGTGCTCTGGGGCTGGCGGCAAGCGTGGTGCTGCTGCGCGCACTGACCGCGTGGAAGCCCTTTCCGCGGTGGCCGATTCATATCGGCGTCAATCCCGATGGACATGTGTACGCAGTCGCAGTGCTGCTGGCGCTGGTGAGCGGTCTGCTGTTTGGCGCGGTTCCGGTAAGGCAGGTGCTCGGCACCAATCCATACGAGGTGGTGAAGGCGGGGTCAAACAGCCGAGCTGGAAGGCGCTTCACGGTGGGCGACATGCTGCTGGTGGTGCAGATTGCCATCTGCGCAGTTTTAGTTACCTCGTCGATGGTTGCAGTGCGAGGGCTGGCGCGGTCGTTGCATGCCAACTTCGGATTCGATATTGAGAACATTCTGCTGGCAGAGACTGACCTGGGCATGGCCGGTTACAGCGAGGAGCGGGTGCCCGCAATGCAAAAGCGGATGGTGGAAACGCTGGCGGCGCTTCCCGGGGTGGAATCTGTTGGATTTGCGAATGGTTTGCCGATGGGGGATGACGGGGGAAGCACCGATGTATTCAACGACAACACGACCGATCTAAGGCCGTCGAACGCGGTGACCAATGCCTGGATGTACAGCATATCTCCGGAATACCTGCAGGCCGCCGGCACCAAACTGCTGGCCGGAAGGGCCTTTACCTGGCAGGACAACAAGGACGCGCCGCAGGTTGCGGTAGTGAACGCGGAGTTTGCACGAAGGTTCTTTGGATCAGAAGGCGCGGCGATTGGCCACTTCTACAAGACGAAGGATGGACGGCGCATCCAGGTAGTTGGCATCGCGGAAGACGGGAAGTATGGGAGCGTGACGGAGGAGCCGAAAGCGGCGATGTTCCTGCCAATTCTGCAATCGCCCTCACGTTCGACGCAACTGGTGGTGCGCTCAACGCGCGATCCGCAGCTATTGGGGGCGGCGATGAGAGGCGCCTTGCACGAGTTGGATTCGGGACTACCGGTGCTGATTGAAACGCGGGAGGGGCCGATGAGTGTGATGCTGTTTGGCCCGCGTATGGCGACAATTTCGCTGGGTGTTCTGGGTCTGATGGGCGCGATGCTCTCTGTGACCGGGATTTTTGGGATGGCTGCCTACTCGGTGAGCAAGCGGCTTCGGGAGCTTGGCATTCGGATCGCCCTGGGCGCTCAGCGCAAGGAAGTATTGCAGGCCGCCCTGGGGAGACCCCTGAGACTGCTTGCCATTGGTTCTGTGGCAGGATTGATCCTGGGAATTCTTGCAGGACGGGTGCTCGCCTATATCGTGTATGAGGCTACGCCGCGGGACCCGCTGGTGCTTGGGGGCGTTGTGCTGGCGATGCTGTTGCTGGGTCTTCTAGCAACCTGGATCCCTGCTCAGCGCGCGCTCGCCGTCAATCCGTTGACCCTGCTCCGCGAAGAATAGGGCTTTTGCCGGTCAGCATCTACGCAGGTAGGTGCGAGACAGCCGGTCGTGCCAGGTCAGGTGCTCCTCATCGAAGATGGCCCACGCCAAGCCGAGACCCACTGGCAGAACCGACAGCAGGAGAGCTGCCAGACGGCCCCGCAATTGCGCACGGGTTGGCAATTCGTCGTCGAAAGTGCACAGGGAAACGCCTGCATACTTCATACCCGGCGTGCCTTCGGCCAGGGTAAAGAACAGCGCATGGTAGAGCACTGCGATTACCGCCAGCGCAACCACCGAAATCAGTTCCATTTCCTTGATGGGTGGCATCGACTTGAGATGCCCGGCCAACCCGGCAGCCGCAGCGAGAAATGCGCCCACAATCAGCGCGCCATCCACCACCGCAGCCATGGACCGAATGCCAAACGGCGCCAACTCTAACGGGGGCGTCTCAACAACTACTGCTGATTCCGCAACTCTCTCGGTGACGGGTTCGGCGTCGAGTTCAATCCCTGACCACACCGGCCCCTGCCATTCGGGCGCAATGGCTGCGTTCAAATCCCCAGGTGCCTCAGGTTCAGTGGAGATGCTTGCCGGGTCCACCTCGAAAATGCTCAACTGCCCTGAAGGCGCAGCGATTGCGGCGTGCCCCTCTGCGCGGCGCGGGCGAACCTTGCGGGTGGCCACCAGCTCGCGCGGAAATTCAATCAGGTTGGCATGGCTGGGCGGGGCAGGTTCCACAACGTGAAAGCTCTCCCCGGCAGGCGGCTCCTGCGGATACATTTCCGGTGTCCAGGTCTCTTCCGCAGAGTTCTCATAGGCAACCGGCCCGCGCGTCGCACGGGTTTCCACAGGCTCTGACGAACGGACAGGCAAATCCGCATCCCAGCGGATTCCAACCGGCTGGCGATCAAGCGATTCCCAATCCATTCCCGGTTCGGGGTCCGGAGCCACGACGGAGACGGACTCTACTGGGTCAATCGGGGCAATCGGATTAGTCGGCTTGATCGGCGCAACCGGCGCCTTCCATGCCAGCTCAAGGCCGTGATCGGCGTGACTGCTGAAACTCGATGTGGCCCAGCGTCCTTCGCCGGCCGATGCAGCTTCCAACTCCGCCAATATCGATTCAGCTGCTGCCTGTGCCTCGAGAGCTGCACGCGATGCAGCTTCGGCTGCGCGCACTGCGCCGCGAGCTTCCTCTGCAAGCATCTCGCTGAAGCTGGGAACCGAGGCATAGCGGGCTGCCACGCGCGCCGCTGTCTGCGCCGCGCGGCTTGCTGCGGTTGCAGGCACTACAGGTTGCGCAGGTGCAGGTGCCGTAGAACCATTCTTCTGGGTTTTGTGCGCGGCAATGCGCCGGTTTACTTCCTGCTTCCAATTGGGTGCCAGGGCGGCTTGGCTGGGGGATGTGCTCAAGGCTCGAAAAGTCCCTTCTACGCGACTCTTGGGGCCGCCTTCTTTCACTTGCGGCTCGTGCGGCCCGCATGTCCTCATCGTAACGGCGCATTCATGGTCATCATCCCAAAAATGCCCTGGGGGTATCGCATGAATACACAGGCACAAATTGAATCAATGCGATTCCAGTGTTCCCCAGCGCCCCGCGCAGACTTCTGCACCTGTCTCAGGCTGTCCGCGTCCAATGCACAGGTGCCCCCTTTTGCTATGCTGAGCCTTGGTCCTGGGATGCATTTGCGTAACCTGGTTGTGATCGGCGTGCTCGCGCTCTGTCGCCTGCCCCTGGGCGGGCAGGCGCCGACTGATGCCCAGCCTCCCGCGCCATTGCCTCCAGCTTCTTCCGCGTCTCCCGACTCTGCCTTGCCGGACGACCCAAGCCAGCAACTGCTGCCCGTTGCCCAGCCTGAGCCCGAAGCCACAACAGGCGTTCCCTTCAAGGCGACAACCGACCCGGGCGGCCGGCAAATTTGGAAGGCCGATACCTGGACGGGCACGGGTGGGGTCGAATTCTTTTATCGCGACTACGTTTTGCGCGCCGACAAAGTGACTTATAACCGCGCCACCACCGAGTTACAGGCTGAAGGTCATGTGCAGGTGACAGGCGGGCCTGACGATGTGATCATCAACGCGGATCATGGCGACATGCGACTCAACTTGCACACCGCGCGTTTTTATCATGTCAGCGGAACCGCGGGCGTGCGAGCCGGATCGCATACCATCGTCTTCAGCACTGCCAATCCCTTCTACTTCACGGGTAGGGTCCTGATCCAGAATGGCGAAGGCAGTTACAAAATCGTGGACGGGACGATGACCAACTGCCGGTTGCCGCACCCCGACTGGCAGTTGATTACCCGCGCCATGACCCTGGAAAACAATAAGGCCTCGACTACGAATGCCCTTTTTAAATTCCTCGGCGTGCCGCTGTTCTGGCTGCCTTACCTGCGCCATCCCACCAACGAGAGCGGGCGCGAAAGCGGGTTCCTCATCCCAGTGTTCCCCAGCAACTATTCGTCCATCCGGGGCTATACTTTGGGCGAGCAGTATTACTGGGCCATCAACCGCAGCATGGACATGATCATCGGCTCCGAATACTACAGCAAGCGTGGCTTCGCGCCGAATGGAGACTTCCGCTATAAGGGGCCCGGAATCGACCATCTTTCCGTTCGCTGGAATGTCCTGCTCGATCGCGGCTTTGAAGAACTAGTCGGCACGAGCAACCCCTCGGCGAAAGCCGCGATCGTTGGCCCCGGAGATCAACGGACGAGCCCAGCTGGGTATGAATACGTGAACCAGGGTGGGGTTGACATCGGCGCTAACGGCCACAAAGATCTTTCGTCGCAGACAAATGTTGTGGGTATCGTCGAGTTTTTGTCCAGCTATGTCTATCGTCTTGTATTCGACGACAATTACTCGCAAGCCGTCAGTTCCCAAGTATCGAGCGTTGTGGCCGCGACCCACCAGCATAACGGCTTTATCCCGTCCGTCTCACTTGAGCGCTTTCAGACATTTGCCAGCGCCACCAATGGCGACGAGGCGCGCATCATCCACCTGCCGAACCTGCACTACGATGTTCTGGATCGCCCTCTGAGTGCTTCCTCGGTTTATTGGGGACTTTCCTCATCCCTCAGCTATATCTCCCGTTCGGAGCCCCAGTTCCACGCCCGCAATATCGGTCGAATTGACTTCTATCCCCATATTTCGCTGCCGTTTTCCGTGGCTGGATGGAGCATTGTTCCAGAAGCTGCCGTCCACGATACTTTCTACTCCGGCAGCCAGAATCCCAACCTGAGTGGCGGGGGCGATGCAACACCAGCGGTTAGCCACGAAGCGCTGAATCGTACCGATTTTGAGGCTTCCGTGGATATCCGTCCGCCGGCGCTTGAGCGGGATTTCCGGCTCTCCGGGTGGAACCATGAGTTGCGGCACGTGATTGAGCCCGAATTGACGTACCACTTTGTCGGCGGCATCGGGGAACAGGCGCGCCACGTGCTTCTTATCGACACCACGGACATCGCCACGGATACAAACGAAGTGGGCTATTCGCTCACGCAGCGCTTTTATCTTCGTCCTCTAACGCCGCGTCCCTGCAAGCCGGAAGAGGTTCCCGCCTCCGGCGGTTGCGTTGATCAGCTACGCGAATGGGCCAGCTGGCAGATTGCACAAAAGTTCTTCCTCGACCCATATTTTGGCGGGGCGGTTATCCCTGGCCGTCGCAACACTTTCGACTCGACGCTCGGACTTACACCTGTCGCCTTCCTCACTGGTCCTCGGAATCTGTCACCAGTCATCTCGCGCATGCGCTTCGAGGCTATTGACCATATGCGGCTTGAGTGGGATGTGGATTTTGACCCCAAGACAGGCCGAATGGATGCAGACAACCTCTTTGCCGGCTATAGTGTGGGAGGCACAACGGTCGGCCTTGGTCACGCCATGCTTAACGCCATCGACGAGAAGACCAGTACCTCCTCCTCAGGTCTGCTCCAGAGCCAGCAACTGCAGCCCTTTGTGACCATTGGCAAGCAGAGCGGCAGCGGGTTCAATTTCGCAGCCAACGGCGGCTATGACTTCGTTCAGAATTCAATTCAGTACGCTGGGGCACAGGCTGTTTACAACTGGGATTGCTGCGGCCTGACCGTGGGGTACCGTCGTTTTCAGTTGGGCACAGTCGGCACCACAAGCCGGAACGAAACGCAGTACCTTTACAGCTTTACGCTCGCCAATTTTGGCAACGTCGGCGACATTCGCCGCTCCAACTCGGTTTTCCGCGATCCGACGCTTCCGCCGATTTACTGAAAATCGTGCGGGGCGTTCAGACCACGTAAGCTCAGCAACTGGTTGCCTTTCCGCTCCGACTGCGTCAACTCCCTGTCGGCTTTCGCCTTTGTCCCACCGCCTCCATTGCCCGGCTGGGGTATCCTTTCCTGAGAGGATTTGAATTTGTCGCGTACTCAATTATTGGCCGCCCTGCTTGCTTTTGCTATGACCGCAGGCTGCAAAGCCCAATCCGCCCCTTCCCAGACGACTCCGCAACACACGCTGGACACTGCGACTTTGACCCGGCATATCGAGGTGATGGTCCGCTCCCAGTTCAACGTACCGGGGGATTACGCCGTCACGCTCGGCGAACGCAAACCGAGCCCCTTTACCGGCTACGATTCGCTGCCCATCACACTCTCTCGCGGCCCCAAAAGCACTGTCGTGAATTTCCTCATCTCGACTGACAATAAGACCCTGGCGCGACTGGAAACCTTCGACCTTGCCGCCGACCCCATTTTTTCCATTGACGTTTCTGGACGGCCGATACGCGGGAATCCCAACGCCAAGGTTACCGTGATCAACTTCGACGATCTCGAGTGCCCGTACTGCGCGCGTCTCCACCAGACCCTCTTTCCATCTACGATTGAGCATTACAAGGACACAGTCCGGTTTATCTACAAGGACAATCCCCTGCCTCCGGAGATGCACCCCTGGGCCGTTCATGCCGCGGTGGATGCGAACTGCCTGGCCGCGCTGAAGAACGATGTTTACTGGACCTACGTGGACTATCTCCACTCCCACGCCGACGAAGTCACTGGGCCGGACCGCAATCTTCCCAAGAGCTTTGCCGCACTCGATCGCATCGCCCGCCAGGAAGGCACCCTGGCCAGGCTCGACTCCGGGAAACTTGACGCATGCATCAACAAGCAAGATGACTCTGCAGTCCAGGCTTCGTCTAAGCAAGCAGAGGCCATGCGGATCGAGTCCGCTCCTGCGGTGTTCGTCGATGGCGAGCGTATCGACGGCGCAGTTCCTCAAGAACAGTTGTGGCAAGTCATCGACCGGGCTCTGCGCGCGGCAGGCGTCTCGCCTCCAGCTCCTGTAGCCCCTCCGGCTCAACCATCCAGCGCCGCAAAGCCCGGGGGAGCAGGCAAATAGGTATGTCGTGCTTTCGTCACACCGGCTTGTGGATTTATCCTTGATAGCTGGGACCGACGCGGTTCCATAGGAGACACAGGTTGCAAGTCGAATCCGCTTTTACTGTGCGTGCCCGCTCTGCCGCCTTTATCGTTCTGAGCGCCACCCTTCTTATCGCTGCCTCGGGCTGCCGCCATTCGCTCTCTCCCGACGTGGTGGCCACCGTCAACAATAAGGAGATCCTGGGCGCCGACCTTGAGAAGTATTACAAAGCCAGGTTTGGAGAAAACCCGCAGCAGCCTTCACCGGAACAGGCCAGTATCCTCCACTTGAACCTTCTTCAACAGCTCATCGACGATGAGATTCTGCAGCAGCGCGCCGCCAAATTCAATCTCACGGCATCCGATGAAGACGTTAACGCCAAACTGACCGAGATGAAGGCGCCCTACACGCAGGATGAATTTGACCGCTCGCTCCAGCAGCACAACCAGACCTTGGACGACCTAAAGCGCGAAGTGCGGCGACAGTTGACGACGACCAAGCTGCTCAACAAGGAGATCGAGTCCAAAATCAACATCACCGATGCTCAAATTGGCGCATACTACACTGCCCACAAAGCCGAGTTCAATTTCATCGAACCGCAGTACCACCTGGCCCAGATTCTGGTCACGGGCGCTCCATCCCAGCAGCCGGGTAATTTGCAGAACAACAAGGCCTCAGGCGACGCAGATGCGAAGAAGAAGATTGAAGCCTTGCACACCAAGCTCGATAACGGCGAGGACTTTGGGAATGTAGCCATGAATTTCTCCGAAGACAAGGACACCGCTTCCAGTGGAGGCGATATGGGCTTTGTTGCCGATTCAGCTCTGCACAGCCAGCCTGCGGCGTACGATTCAATCACAAAGCTGAAGCCTGGCCAGTTCACTGATGTTGTCCCCATCGTCGATCCCCAGTCGCACCGAACCATGGGCTATGCGCTTTACAAGCTCGTGTCGAAGGAAGTGGCTGGCCAGCGCGAGTTGAACGACCCCAGCGTACAGCAGCGCATCCGCTCCGGCCTTCGCGAAGTCCGCGCCCAATTGCTCAAAGACGCCTACTTCGAAGTTCTGCGCGACGACGCCAAGGTGCATAATTACCTGGCTGACCAGATCCTGAAGGACGGCGCCAAGTAGGACGCATCTCGCATCGCAATCTGCGCCAGAGCTCATAAGTCGAACTCGAGATCGACCTACGGATCAAATTCAGGTCTGAGCCCGGCGTCGCGAGATCTTCGAACGGTTGTCTCAATTATCTGCAGCCGGCCACAAACAGATTGAGCAAAGCAATCGATCGGGTTGCGTCGCGTCCAAGGCGATCGTCGGCACCTTTTTTACTCGTCGAGACTTTGAGTTCAACACAAAGCAAAACGGCCCCCGCGCAATACGGAGGCCGTTTTTGTGTGAAGCGAATGGTGGCTACTTCATGTTTCCGTTCGAATCCATGGTGATGCCGCCAGGGCCCTTATCCTTCTTTTCTTCGTTGGCCTTGCGCGTGCCCATCGCCTTGGTGCGCCACTCGTCGGACTTCGCCATGTCATCTTTTTGAGCGCCTACATCTCCCCAATCCTGGTCCGCCTTGCTGCGGTACACCAAGTTCAGATAAACCATGGCATCGTCATAGTTCGCCCTGTTGGCAACAGCCTGGGTCAGATATTGCAGCGCTTCCTCAATCAGTGGTCCGTTCTCAGCCTTGAGAGGCTCCATGACCTTCTTGGGAGCTTTTGGGTTACCCTCGCCGTCATCGTTGATTCCTTCCGGCGACAGGGCACCGAGCAGGTTTTGATGCGCTTCCGTCCAGTCGATCACGCCGATCGTATATGCGGCCTCAGGGTCCTTCGGATCCACTGCGAGGACCTTTTTCTGCCATGTTTTGGCATACTCGAGGTTCACTCTCTGTTGCTTCGGATTGCTGGGACTGGCGATGCTGAAATAGATGGCCGCGATTTGTTTGAGGCTGTTCACGTCGGTCGGATCCTTGTCCAGAACCTCCTGGAACATGCCGATGGCCTGTTGCGCAGTCTTCAGGTTGTCTGGCGTATCCGAGCCGGGAACCACATTTTGAGCGAGTGCGGTGGCCAGGTAGCTCTTTGCCATCGGAAGGCTTGGGTCCAGTTGCGTTGCCTTCTGAAAGTGGTCGATCGCCTCTTCGTATTTGGCGCTTTTGTAAGCGTCCACTCCCTTGTTCAATTGGTCACGGGCTGCAAGGCGGTTGCACCCGCTCATGGAAAGCACCATGCCGGCCAACACAACCGCGAGCGCCGTATTGCGTGCGGGTCCATTCATTTTCGTGTCCTTCTCCTTCAGGCGAGTGCATATCAATCGCGCGCCTGGAATCTCTTAGCAGCTGGTTGCGTGCGGGAGTTTCCGTAACGAGGATGGAAATCTACACCTCCCGCCGCCCGGAATTGCCGTCTCAAACTAGACGGCGAATTCTCGACCGGCAGGGGCGCCAGTATCGCCCAACTACTGGCCTGCAAGAATCTTCGGTGTCATTAATCCGATGTGATCCACGTTGGCCGCGCGCCCGATATCAATGACTTCGGCAACATAGGCAAAGTTGAGGTCGTCATCACCCCGGACGAACATGATGCGTTCGGCGCGGTTGGCGTAGATCTCAGTCAACCTTCCCAGCAGGTCGGTCTTGTTAACCGGGGTCTCATTGATTTTGTATTGAGGCGGGCCGCCGGGAACATGGATTACCTGCACCACAATCGTGCGATCGTTCTGCTGTTGCTGTTGCGGGTTTTTGGGCGGCTGAGGCACCAGTGCATCAAGACCCTTGGGCGTTACTGGCACAATCACCATAAAGATGATCAGCAGCACCAGAAGAACGTCGATCATGGGCGTAACGTTGATGTCGGAGGAATAGCCTCCTCCGCCTCCCATTGACATTGCCATGGCTTCAAACTCCTCGCTTCAGAAAATCGTTAAACTGAAACTGCGGGCACAGAAAACTACTCGCCACCCGCCAGATTGCCTTCTTTTTTCTGCGTCAGCAGGCCCACATCTTCAACACCCGCTGTACGCACTGCGTCAATCGCGTCTTCAACTGCCCGGTACTGCGCGCGCGCATCGGCACGAATGAATATCGTCTTGCCAGGCTTGTCTGCCAGCTTGTCGCGAACCCTGGCTCCGAGCTCGTCCACTGCGACCTTGTCCTGGCCGAGGAACACGCCGCCGTCCCGGGTGATCGCCACTACTATGGCATCTTCCTTGTCGGCATCGGGCATCGACTCCGGATTGTCCACCTTGGCCATATCGACGGAGACTTTGTTCTGAAGCATTGGGGTGATGACCATGAAGATGATCAAGAGAACCAGCATGACGTCCACCATCGGCGTGACGTTGATGTTGGCAGAAATGTTACTGCCTTCTTTGCGAACCGCCATTGCCATTGTTTAGGCTCCGTACTGCAAAAATTTTTATTCCGGCCGGCTTCCGGCAACGCTGAGCGATCCCATGCCCGGCGCGAACTCGAAACCGTGGGCGGGAGATGAATGGTCCCCCGCCCGCGCAGCTTCTCGCTCAGGCCGACAACCGCTTCGCTTAGCGCTTGTGGCTCTGCTTGATGAAGTAGTCGATGAGTTCGCTCGAGGAGTTATCCATCTCGACGTCGAACGCTTCGACACGCCCTGTGAAATAGTTGAAGGCCATAACGGCGGGGATAGCCACGAGCAATCCGAACGCTGTCGTTACCAGAGCTTCCGAAATACCGCCGGCGACTGCACCGATGCCGGAGGTCTTCTGGGTAGCGATCTGCTGGAAGGCGTTCAGAATGCCGACGACGGTGCCGAACAGGCCGACGAAGGGCGCCGTTGCGCCGATGGTAGCCAGGACGCTGAGGCCTCTCTTCAGCTTGGCGTGGACGATCGCTTCCGCCCGCTCCAGTGCGCGACCCGAGCTCTCAATCGTCTCTTCGGTCGGCTGACCGGCTGAGGCGCGGAACTCCTGCAGACCAGCCGTTACAACCTCGGCCAGGTGCGACTTCTTGTTGCGATCGGCAATCTTGATCGCTTCTTCCAGCTTGCTGTCTTTCAGCGCGCCGGCAACCTTCGGGGCAAATTCGCGAGACTGCTTCCGGGCTGCGGTGAAGTACAGGTAGCGGTCGATCATAACTGCCAGCGACCAGATTGACTCGATGAAGAGAAGAATGGCTACGCAGCGTGCCAGCCATCCCATGTGTTCCCACAGCCCCATGGGGCTGAAGCTTACCGTCTGCTCCCCTTCCTGGAAGAGGGCAAGGCTGCTGACCGTGTGCGAAGCGAAATGTGTGAGCTGAGCGAGAATCACTGAATCGTTCCTCCTAAGGAGTTTCTTGTGAATTGCGATTGCGGTGCGGTTGCTAACGAATGCCGAAACTTCAATTTGCGCATTCGAGTAAAAAGCGAAACTCCTTCCCTAGATGCGAGAAGGAGCCAAGATGTTTGTCATCCGCCGAGGCTGTACACCACGTTGACCGTGGTTTCCACTTCGACCGGTTCGTTGTTCAACAGATAAGGCCTGTACCGCCAGGATTTCACTGCTTCCATGGCCGATTGCTGCAACATCGCGGGGCCGCTGATCACACGCAGGTTTTCGATCGTCCCCGTTTTTGAAATCGTCGCCTGCAGAACCACGGTGCCGGAAACGCGTGCAGCCTTGGCAATCGGCGGATACATCGGTTGAGTCTTCTGCAGCAACATGCCGGCCGCGACGCCGCCGGAGATGTTTACCTTCTTGGGGGGAGCGGCCTGAACCTTGGGTGCGGGGGTGCCCGAGAAGATGCCGCCCATCACGCCACCTGCGCTGCCACCAAGACCTTCCATGCCGGCAACGCCGAAGCTCTGACTCGGGGGCGCTTCCTTCTCGGCAACATTCTTGATGTCCTTGGGAATCTTGGTAGGCGCAATCAGCTGGTTGTTCATCATCTCTGACTGAACATGCACTACATGGACGACTTCAGGCGGAGGAGGTGGGGGGGGTGGGGGGGGTGGGGGCGGCGCTACCAGCAGCGTCTGCATTGCGGCCTTGGGCAGTGCTTCAGGGTAGATCAGCGGAATCAAAACCAGCAGCACAAGAATGGAGCCGTTGGTAATAAACGTCGCCATCATCCAATACTTGCTTTTGCTCTTGATCCTGCCCGCGGATTCAAACGTGGAATCTTCAAACATGGCCAACCTCGAATCGGGTCTCGGTTACATCTACTTAGACACCACGGAAACATCAAATGTTCCCGAGCGCCAAAACAGTGCTACAGGAGCGTGCTCCACTTCTATCAGAACAACCCACCACATGCAAAACCTGCTGCGAAACCGGTGCAACTCGAGCCAGGATGACCACCTTACGCTCGTGCGCGCTTCGCCGCCGGAAGAATAACAGCCTTGTCTTTGCCCGCTCGCCACTCCTGCCACGACACCAGCATTGGCGCCGCTACAGCGATGGACGAATACGTTCCGATAAGAATACCAACCACAAGCGCGAAACTGAAACCTCGCAGTACAGGACCGCCGAAAATATACAGCGAGAGTACCGTTAGAAACGTAAGTCCCGAAGTGAGAACGGTTCTGCTCAAGGTCTGGTTGATACTGCGGTTCACCACATCCGGAAGCGCTTCACGACGGCTCAGGCGGAGATTCTCGCGAATACGATCGAACACCACAATGGTGTCGTTCATCGAGTAGCCCACGAGCGTCAGAATCGCGGCGATCACAGTGAGGCTGATTTCCTGGCCCGTCAGCGCAAAAGCACCTAACGTGATCAGCGTATCGTGAAAACAAGCCACCACGGCGGCCACACCGTAAATCAACTGGAAGCGGAACCACAGGTAGATCAGCATCCCGGCCATGGAGTAGAGGGTGGCGAGGAGAGCCTGCTTCTCCAGCTGCTTGCCTACCGTGGGACCCACAACCGAGATGTTCTGTACTGTGAATGGGTTATTGTAATGGGCCTTCAGCGCATCCTGGATGATTCCCTGGCCCACATCGAGCGAGGTTTCATCATGCTGCTCGGGCAGACTGATCAGCACGTCATTGCTCGATGAAGTACCTACATCTCGAATCGGCTGGATTTGAACATCCTTGATACCGGCTGACTGAACAGCCGCTCGAATCTGTTCCACGTCCGGCATGCTGGCAAACCTGAGCTGCACATCTGTGCCGCCGCGGAAATCCACGCTCAAGGGCACCGGGCTGCGCATTCCGCCCACCGGGTTTGCCCAGTTCATGCCCATCTTCACCAAACCGGCCACGCTGAAGATCAATGAAAAGCCGAGGAAATACCACTTCAGCTTCAGCCAGTCCACATTTACGCCGCGAAACAATTCCACTGGTTCTCTCCGCTTCCTGGTGCCGGAACCCATGTGCTCCGGCGTTCTTGATTTTCGGCCGCCAAACAATTCAGGCTCAGCCGTTTCTTCGCCTCGGGACTAGATCGAAACTGCTTGCCCCGGCTTCAACTTATTCAGATGCCAATCGAAGATGGTGCGCGATACATAAACCGCCGTGAACAGGTTGGCCGCAAGGCCGATTGTCAGGGTGGTCGCAAATCCTCTGACCGGGCCACTGCCGAAGACAAAGAGGATAGCTGCCGACACGATGGTCGTCACGTGCGTGTCAATGATGGTCACCCACGCATGCGCAAAGCCCTGCTCCACGGCTGCTGAGGGACCCTTGCCTGCGCGCACTTCTTCGCGGATACGCTCGAAGATCAGCACGTTCGAATCCACGCCCATGCCGATGGTCAGAATGACGCCGGCGATGCCCGGCAATGTGAGGGTAGCGCCGCTCCAGAAACCAAGAACGCCAAGCAGAATGACGAGGTTCATGACCAACGCCAGATCGGCATTGATGCCCGAGCCGCGATAGTAGACAAGCATGAATGCCATGACCACGAGCACGCCAACAATCGCCGCGGTAATGCCCTGATGGATCGAGTCCGAACCGAGCGATGGCCCCACCAGCCGGTCCTCGATATAGTTGAGCGACGCCGGCAATGCTCCGGTCCGCAGCATCTTCGACAAGACCGTGACTTCTTCGGGGGTAAAGCTACCCGTGATCTCGCCCGAATCGCGAATCGGGCTCTGAATGTTGGCGACTTCGCGAACCTGGCCGCCCATCACGACCGCCATGCTCTTGCCGACATTCTGGCTGGTGTAGTCGTAGAACTTGTCGCCGGCCGCGTTGGTCAACGTGAAGCGTACATTCCGTCGCCCGGTCTGATCCGTGCCTGGATCTGCGGAGCGGAAATCCTGCCCACCAACGATGTAATTCCGTTGCAGGACATACACACTATCCGAATCCGAACCGGTGGCGAGGTTCCCTGAACCATGCAGCAGAACGTCTTCCGGGGGCACCGTGGCGCCCAAACTGGCAGTCGCTTCGGCTTCGTCTTTATAGGGGCCCCCAACCACCGCGTGAATCTCAAGACGTGCGGTGGTATTAATGATGGCCTTTACCCGGTCAAGGTCTTCAATACCCGGGAGTTCCACCAATATCTGGTTGTCCCCGAGCCCATACTTCTGAATGACAGGCTCGCTGACGCCGAGCGAGTCGACGCGCTCGCGAATCGTCTCGATAGTCTGTTCAACAGTCTGTTGTTTCAGCGCGGCTTCAGCCGTGGGCTTCAAGGTCAGGGTGAACGTGTTGTCTGCGCCCCCGCCCGTCAGGTCGTATTCGTTTGAATACTTGGTATCAAGCGTGGTCCGGACGGTATTCGCCTGTGCCTGCGTGGTTCCCTCTACGTGGATCACTTGCGGCTTGGCTGGATCGGGATAAATCTGGGCAAACGTCAGGTTGGCCGTTTTCAGTTCCTGCTGGATCTTTGCCGCGGTGTTCTGCGTTTCCGCGCTCACCGCTTCGGACACCACCACCTGCAAAATCAGGTGGGCGCCACCGCTAAGGTCCAATCCAAGGTGAATCCGCTTGCCCAGCGCTTCTTCCAGCGCGGTGCCGCTTAACCCCTTAGGAAGCCCGAAGATGCCGTATACGCAAACCACCAGCACCGCAATAATCAGGGCAATTCTGTTGTTAAGATTCTTCTTCATCGTCCCGTTTCTCTTATTTCTCTGGTCAAAAAAATCAGGCCCCTGCGCCATTCTCAGTAATCACGGACGCAATCGCACTTTTGGAAATTTCCAGCTTGATATTGTCTGGCGCCACTCGAATCACATATGCATCGTCCTTGACGGAGATAATGATGCCGCGAATTCCCCCGGCAGTGGTCACCCGGTCCCCGGTCTTAATGGACCCGAGCATGGCCTGCCACTCTTTTTGCCGCTTCTGCTGGGGACGGATCATCACCAGGTAGAGCACTGGAATCAATAGTAAGGGCAGAAGCATGGTTAGATTGCCCGCAGCCCCTCCGGCGGGCATATCCGCCAGTATTGCCAAACACTTTGCCACACTCATCCGTGCACTCTTCCTTCGCTCATTCCCGGACGCGATCGCGGTCGCCTACTCGGGGCACAGGCGCACCCAACCTTAGTTGGCCGCCCTTATAAATTTGTCTCCGGGAATGTTCCTGGCCGCCGTTCGGTCCGGCTAAAATGTCCAGCCAGACTGCATGGGTAGGCCGCGATTGCTGTACGCTTTGACCTCTCTTCCGGCCCTGCGCCTGCGTTCGTGCCCTTTTGACCCAACTGCCGTTTGCTTCCTGTTCGACACAGCTTTCCATCAAAATCCCGAATCGGCGAACCACGCACTTTACCCGGTGATTCGTTCCTTCCGGATTCCGAAAGAATGCCTAGAAAGATAAGATACGCGTGGCCGGGGGCGTGTCAAGGTGGACGATGGTGCGGGAACCCGGCTGGACGCGCCTCCCTGACATCATTCAACCACTCAAAATGCGCCTATAGAACCCTTAGGAGTCATCTGCTCACGTATTAATGCCCTGCACAGTCCCTCACAATTCTTCAATAAGAATCCACAAATCCGACTCTTATGGTGCTGGTTTTTCCGGTTCGTCGCCCGAATCTTCGACCAATACTGCCGACCCCGGCACCACATCGAAGCTGATGCCGTCAGTCCCAGCGGGATGAAACGTGATTCGGAGCGGCTCTCTCTGCCATTCCGCCTGGCCGCACGCCGGGTCCGCATGGTCTGTGGCATCAAACCCGGCCAGCTTCTTCGCGAGCACCGGCTTGCGTCCCGCCACCTGCGCCACAACGGCGTAAAGGCTCTTGCCGCTCGCAGTCAACCCGCAGTATGCCCCATAGTCACGAAACCAGCTCACCTGGCTGACCCCGGGATCGTAGTCCGGCAGCTTCATCGCCACTACGTGCCTGGTCACCCTATCAACCAGCAGCCAGGGACCCCGCTGCCAGACCCACTGTCCCGCTTTGTCGCCGGGAAGCGCGTCGTTCAGCCGGATTGCGCGCCGCACCACGAAGCTGCGGTCCGTCACCTCGTGAAGCTCGCCAGTGGTCCACTCCTTCACCAGGCTATCCACGAGGAGCGGTCGAATCTTCAACGAAGTTTCGCCCGCGGTTGCACCGGCCGGGTCGCCAGTCTTCGAATAAGGCACACGACGGAATGCCCCCAGCCCCAACGTATGGACCTTGGGCACAGCCGAACCAGGCAATGCGCTCAGCAGGATAGCCGCAAACACCGTTCCCGCAACCCGCAACCGTCGCCGAACTTGCATGGACGACTCCTATTCCCGCGCAGCCTCGACGGCCCGCGCCACGCGGAACGCCGTGCCTTCATTCAAGTGCGAAGCCAGCACCTGCATCCCTACCGGCAACCCCGACTCTGTTGCCCCGCACGGTACCGTCACCCCGCAGATACCCGCCAGGCTGGCCGTCACTGTATAAATATCCGCGAGGTACATCGCAAGCGGATCGCCCGTCTTCTCACCGAGCTTGAAAGCAGCCGTGGGTGCAGTCGGCGTCACAATCGCATCTACTTCGGCAAAAGCTCTTAAGAACTCCTCAGCCAGGAGCCTGCGCACCTGCTGCGCTTTCAAGTAGTAGGCATCGTAATAGCCTGCGCTCAGTGCGTAAGTACCAAGCAGAATGCGGCGCTTCACCTCGGCGCCGAAACCCTCATCGCGCGAATTGCTGTACATGGCATTCAGGTTCCCCGATGAAGCCGAACGGTGCCCGTAACGCACTCCGTCGAATCGCGCCAGATTTGCGCTGGCCTCCGCCGTCGCCACCAGGTAGTACACAGGAATCGCGTACTTGGTCAGCGGCAATTTCACAGGCTTTACACTGCAACCCGCCGACTTCAGCGACTCGATTCCCTTCTCCACAGCGGCGCGGACCTCGGGGTCGAGACCGTCGCCGAAATATTCGGCTGGAACACCGATGCGCAGCCCCTCTGCGGGGCGGTCGCTCTCCACTGAATAATCCGGCACCGGCGCAGTGGAGCTTGTCGCATCTTTTGGATCGCTGCCCGCGATCACGCTTAGCATGGTGGCGGCGTCCCGCACATTGCCCGCAAATGGCCCCACCCGGTCGAGGGATGAAGCAAACGCAATCAGCCCGTAACGCGAGACGCGCCCATAGGTAGGCAGGACGCCGACGACCCCGCAAAAGCTCGCGGGCTGACGGATTGATCCCCCTGTGTCAGAACCCAGTGTGGCAACGGCCAGGTTGGCCGCAACTGCGGCAGCCGAGCCGCCACTCGAACCGCCCGGAACCCGCTCCGTATCTACAGGATTGCGAACCGGGCCGTAGGCGGAGTTCTCATTCGATGAGCCCATGGCAAACTCGTCGCAGTTCAGCTTCCCCAGAAGGACCGCTCCCGCGGCTTCCAGCTTCTCTACAACGGTGGCGTCATATGGAGGCCTGTACCCTTCGAGGATTTTCGATCCTGCCGTGGCCGGTGCGCCGCGCATCACCAGAACGTCTTTGATGCCCACCGGAATCCCCGCCAACGGCGGCAGCGGATCGCCCTTTGCCGCCAGCGCGTCCACGCGCTCCGCTTGCGCAAGCGCACGCTCTTTCGTCAGGCTCAAATACACGTTGAGCCGCGGATTTAGTGCCTCTATGCGCTCGTAATAGCTTGCCGCCAGGTCCGCTGCACGGGTCGTCCCGGACGCAATCTCCGCGCGCAAATCCGCCAGCGCCTTCGGCTTTTGAACAAACGTTTCAGCAGTCATCATTTCGCTCGCCAAATGCGCTTCTCTCTTTCGAAACATTCACACTGATAGCTGAAACCTGACAGCTAGCTACTGTCTCTCGATCACTTTCGGCACTTCGAAGAAAACTCCATCCGTCTCGGGTGCCTGATCAAGCACGATGGCCCGCTCCAACGAAGGGCGCCGCCCATCCACTCGCAAGCCGCTTCCTCCCGGCGCGCTGAATAGTTCAGACACCTGCGCCAGCGGCGCTACTCCGTGTGTATCCAGCTCGTTCAGTTCGGCGACGTAATCCAGAATGGCGTTCAGATCGTGAAGCATGTGCCCGCTCTCTTCCGGCGTCAACTCCAAATGCGCCAGTTCGGCTACGCGCTCCACTTCGTCCACGGTTACTCGTTCGCTCATCTGCTGCCCATTCCTATTCGTCCTGGCTGTTGCGACGCCGGTTCAGCATCGCTGAACTCTCCACGCCGGAAAATAAAGTATAGCCCGTCCTGGGTTGCCGTTCTTCCCCATGCTCCCGCTTGCTTATCAGTACACAATAAGCGTCACCGTCAAGCTGTGCTGCACACCGGCCGACGTTACATTTACGGGAACCGAATACGTTCCTGACGGGGTAGCGCCGCTGCCCCCGCCACCGGTTGATCCCCCACCCCCGCCGCTTCCGCCGCCTGAACTTGTGCAACTTGATACGCCACCGACCAGAACGGCCAGCACTAGACAACCTAGCAGTACTCTCCTACGCCTGGTCCATCCCAGGGGCAATAGCAACAGCACGCAAGCTGCAGGAACCAGGTTCCATGCCGCGGTCCCATTCAAGCGCGCGCTCGTTGCCGCCTTCCCAACCGAGATCCCCACTGTTAGATTGCCGGTCACTCCTGAATTCAGTGTCTCGGATACTGGATTGAAGACGCAAATCGCGTTCGCCGGAAGAGTTCCGCACGCAAATGTGAACGTCCCCGCTGCTCCCGCCATTGGAGTAACGTCCACCGCATAGCTCGCTGTCTGCCCGTTCGAGACCGTTACAGAAGTCGACCCGCCCGAAGTCACCGTGAAGTCGAACCCCGTACCCGTCAGCGAAATTGTCCCCGATGCTGAAGCCGTGCTGCTGGTAATGTTCAGGGTTCCAGTCTGCACACCGGCGGTGACAGGAGCAAACTCAACGCCAACCGTGCAGTTTGCGCCGGCTGAAAGCGTCGCGCCGCAAGCGTTGTTCACCAGTACGAACCCTGACGAAGCTGCCAGAGCCAGCCCGGCAAGTCCGCCTGCTCCCAGGTTGGTCACGGTCACCGTCGACGGACTACTCGATACACCTATCCCAATGGTGCCAAAGGACAGCACCGCCGGCGTTGCCTGAATCGCCCCCATTCCGCCGCCAGTCCCACTCAGGGTCACGGTAGCCACATTCGCCACCGATCCGGAGGTTATCGTCAGAGTTCCTGTCACATTGCCCGCAGCCGTCGGCTGGAACGCAACCCCAACCGTGCAGCTTGATCCCGCCGCCAGGATGCTGCCACAGCCATTCTGCGCCACCGTGAATTGCGGGCTAATGGCCACTGCCAGCGAATTTGCTACAAGGTTTCCCGTGTTGCTGATAGTCACAGTTTGCGCGGGGCTTGCCTGCCCAGGCTGCTCGTCTGGGAAGCTCAACTGCGACGGACTCACATTGAGCCCCATCGTAGTTGTCGCTGTCCCGTTCAGCGATACGCTCACTGGCGTCACTCCTAGGGTCGAAGAAGAAACCACCAGCGTTGCCGCGCTTCCTCCCGTCGACGCTGGCGTAAACCTCACCTCCACGGTGCAACTGCTTCCGTTCGTAAGTGTCGTCCCGCACGTAGTCGTCCCAATGACGAAGCTGCTTGCCGCATTCCCCGAAAATTGGAACCCCACGTTCACCATAGGAGCGCCGCCAGAGTTCGTCACCGTCAGCGTCGCGGGCGCGCCGGCTACCCCCACCTGTTGCGCCGCAAAGGTCAGACTCGTCGGATTAACGCTAATCACGGGAGGAAGCAGCCCTGTTCCAGTAAGTGCAACCGTTTGCGTTCGCAGCAAGTCGGAGATTGTCAGCGTGCCCGCTTGGCTGCCCGACTGGCTTGGCGCAAACACAACGGACACCGAGCAGTTCGCACGCCCCGTTAGTTGAGTACCGCAATTGTTCGATTGTTGGAACGCCCCGCTCGCCGTAACCGCAATCGACGTGAGAGGCAGGTCGCCGCTATTTGTCAGGATCACCGTTTGTGCTGTTGAGAGCTGACCGACGATCGTTCCCGCAAAGCTCAGGGATGTGGTCCCCAGCGTGTCTGTCGGTGGCGCTGCGCCGGTACCGCTGAGCGCAACGGTTTGCGTTCCGGCATCGTCAACCAGAGTCAACGTTCCCGTAGCCGCTCCGGTCTGCGTTGGCGCAAACTCCACCATGATTTGGCAATCCGTATTAGCCGCCAGCGCGCTCGCACTGCAAGAGTTGCTGGAAATTGTGAATGGCGGCGTAACCGTCAAGCTCGTGATTGGCAACGGGAGCGATCCGCCGTTGCCAGCCTCTACCTGTAGCGGCAACGAAGTCGCCCCAACAGCGACGGCGCCAAAACTCACAGCGGCCGGCGTCAGGGTCACCAGCGCGGCCGCCGTGCCCGTTCCGTCCAAACCCACCAGCACTTGTCCGCCGCGTACGTTCAGGTCGATTGTCATCTGCCCTGTCCGGAGCCCCGTCGCGGTAGGCGTAAACGTTACGTTGACGCTGCAACTCGCCCCCGCCGCCACGGGCGCGACCTGACAGTTGTCCGTCTCATTGAAATCCCCACTCACACTAATTGCGCTAGTGGTTAAGCCAGGCGTGCCCGTATTTGTAATCGTCACCGTCAGTGCGCTGCTTGTCGTCCCAAATACTTCGCTGCCAAACATCAGTGAAGTCGGGGATGCCGTGACACTCGTCAATGCCGTTGCCGCACTCCACAGCGGCATCTCCCACACGCCGCGGCCGTACGTCCCCGCTATCAGCACCTGGGCAGACGCCGATGCACTGAGCTGGGTAACCGGAGCTTCCGGAAGTCCGGTTCCGAACGCCGACCAGCAGTTCGACGGCAGGTTTGCGCAGCTCCCGACCTGCGTCGTGAAATACACGCCCACATCCGTCGCCAAGTAGACCGTGTTCGCAGTTCCTGGGTCCACTACAACGCTGCTTGCAGGAGCCCACGGAAGATTCGCTTGCAGCGCAGCCCAATGCGCCCCGCCGTCAGTTGACCGGTACACAACCCGCACCGCTTGTGGCTGGGTTGGAATTCCCTCAACTGTCACGTACACCGTGTTTCCAGTCGCATCGTGCGGATCGATATAAATGCTTGAGATATCGAGCCCGAAAGCATTCAGCCCCTGGCTATCGTTCGTCACTGGATTCAGCGTCAGGTCATTCCACGTCGTTGCGGCAACGTTGGCCGGATTCACCATCGCGCTCAGTACATGGCCCGGCAGCAGCGATCCACCACCCGCCGAACCGTAGGTACCCACATAGACGACTTCGTTCCCGCCAACCAGAGTCATCGCCGTAATCGAGCGAATCAGTGCGTCCCCATTGCACGCGGCACTCCCCGATCCGCCGCTTCCGCCATCGAGAATCGGACTGATGGCATTGGCACTCGTCCACCCCAAACCATTTGCCGGCCCTCGCCAAACCCTGCAAGTCCCAATCAGCAACTGCGTCTCGTCGAACGGATCAACCAGGAAAGGCGCAGGCGTCGTCATGGTAAACCCATCGCCACCTACTTCCGCATCGCTCACGACCGGTGTCGCTCCAAAGCTGGAAGGAGTGCAATCGCTCACCTGGTTGCACAGGTAAATGGACACTCCCTCTTCGGCGTTCACATACCACTTGTCTTCATTGGTCGGATCAATCGCCACTGCGCCTCCGTCCCCGCCGAGGACTTGTGGCCATTGCGCCGTTGGCCCGCTTGTGCCCTTCACTCCCGCCGTCCCGTTCACGCTCAGTCCGGCCATCATGGTGTAAGGCGAATTGGTCGACTGCGACAGGCTCATCACCTCCGCCAGCGAGCCCAGGCCTCCATTCAGATTCTGAAAGTGGATCGCATCTGTCGCCGCGCAGACCGCACCCGTTTCCCCAATCGCGTCCAGCGAGCGCCAAAGCCCGCTGTCGTTGCCCACAAAAATCGCCAGCGGATTTGCCGTGCTCCACCCAAGCGCATGTTGATAGGGCGCCACCTGCGCGCTCATACATGTATTCGCGTTGGTCGTATTCCGCCACACGCAGCCCATGGCCAGGCTGCATCGCCACAAGTCGCCATCCCCAGCAAGCACCACCGTATCCTGTTGCGACGGGACCGCCGACAGCGCCAGCGTATAGTCGCCGTTCTCAATCGTTGCCGGCCCTTCCGGAGTGCTCGTCTCGAGAAGAGTCGTCTTCAATTGCTGCGCAAAGCTGATTGTCGGATTGGTGCAGACTCCAGCGCTGATCGCGCACTGATCCTGCCACAATCCCTGGTCCTGATTGTTCAGGTCAACGGTCCATGCAAATGTGTCTCCTGTTTGCGGATTCACCGCCAGTGTGCCGCGGAAAATCGGGCACGCAATTGATCCCGTCCCCGCTGCATTCGTCGGGCATATCGCCGCGGTAAGCCCTGCGCCCGGCTGAGCTGTCATCCGCGTCCACGTCACGCCATCCGACGACTGATAGTACCCATGAAACCGCATCGCCGCCACAAACAGCTGCCGCACCGGATTCCACACCACCGAGGTCGCGGCATTACCGTCCGGCGGTGCAAATGGATCCAGCGGCCCTTGCACATCCACACCGGCGCCATCCGTAATCTTAGCCAGGTTCCAGGTCATCCCGGAGTCATTGGAGTAGTACAGGCCCTCATAGCTCAATCGCGGACGGTCCGCATTCACCAACGTTCCTTCGTAAGCTTGTGAAACCGCCGCCACCACCAGTGCCGGCGTGGCCGTGCTCCACGCGAACCCGGCAAAGCCCTCCCCGGCAAACCACCAGCCCAGATCCGCAGTCCTCTGGATCAAACTCCACGTGTTGCCGCCGTCCGCCGAGCGCAGAATCCCTGCCCCATAGTAGGAATCGAGCGCATCGTTCGGATCGCCCGTCCCCGCAAGAATCACGCCCGTCTCGCCGGGCTGCACCGTCAGCGCTCCAATGCTGATTGAAGCATCCTGGATACCGCTTAGCGCCGAGAGAGTGTCTGTCAACGGAGTAAAGGTCACGTTCGCGGCGCTCGATGTGTCTGCGTTCTGCGCCACCCAGACACCGCCGCCGGTGGTGCCGATGTAAAGTCGATTGCCCGTTGCGTCCGAAGGGTCGAACGCCACAGCAGACACCCTACCCGTCACAAGACCATAGCTCGGCGTCAATACCGCCGTCGGCCCCAGCGGCTGCCAGGTGGCTGTAGATGTATTTGAGGATGTGGAAGGCGTCCGCGCAAGAGCTTCGCTTCCATGGTGTTGCGCATGGTCCAGCCCCATCGGCCTCTGGCCTGGCGCAAATCCGCGCTGGGCAAGAAATCGTTGCGCCTGCCTCACGCGCGGTGGTCTTTTTCGATCAGGCCGCGCCGGCGAACTTTGTGCTCCGCCCATGCACGAAGCCAAAGAGAAGCCAGTTAGAACCAACCCGGTCAGCAGTACGAAAGCCCATCTGCAGCCTCGCAACGCTTCGGTTAGTCGAATTCTTCCGCCGCACCAACCGGAATCACCGGCCAAAGGTTCAAAGAACTGCATGTTCGCACACGTCCTGAATCCGATTTCGGCTTCCCCTCTCTCATCATCCGAGGGGGATTAAACGAAATCCAATGGATTAAATCGTGTGAAACACGTAGTTTCCGGGAATGGAAATGTGCCTCATTATAGGCCGCTGCAGGTAGCAGCAGAATGTGATGACGCTTACGCTTCACGGTTTCAAGATATTGGCTGATCTCTCTACCCAGTCCGGCCGACCTGCTGCTGTATATACGTTGCCGCGTTAAACTTCTTTGCTGTCGAGGCACCGGTCATGGTCCGCACAAGCCCAAAGATTGGCCGGTCAAACCACGGACGGTCGTGGCGGCCGACAATTGCCCATGCGATCCCGGCATAGCCGTTCGGATCGCGCCCATCGAGTTCGTACTTGTCATTCAGCACCACGGCCCACTCAAACGCGCGTGCCGGATCCGGCGCCCACTCCAGAATCTTCTTCCCCCAATACATACGCATGTAGTTGTGCATCCAGCCCGTGTCCACCATTTGCCGCTGCGCCGCGTTCCAAAGGTCGTCATAGGTTTCGCCACGCTCCAACTGGGCGAGTGTGTAGCGATGCGGACGCGGATCGCCAGCGTGTTCGAGCAGCGTCTTCCGCGCCCATGGCGCTGCGCACTCCCAGTTGTCATAATTGGGCTCGTGGCGGACGAAAAGAACGGCGAGTTCCCGCCATCCAATCAGTTCGTCCAGGAACTTCTCGCCGGCGACTGCAGGCGCCTTTCCCGCCTTCACGGCCGCTTCCACCGCCAGGGCAATCGTGAGTGGTCCGATGTTGCCAAAGTGCAGGTACGGGGACAGCCGGCTGGTGCCCTGCACCTCGGGATGGTTGCGCGTCTCCTCATAATTCTTGAGTTCTTCGTTCACGAACTGGCTGAGACGCCCCATCGCCGCATGGGTGCCTCCAGTGAACGTGTCCACCGGTCCCACGGTGCGATCGAGTTTGGTGAATCCCTCGGTTATGCCGCGCGAAAGATCGAAGCTTGGTAAAGACGTCCGTGGCTTCCACTTGTAAATTGGCGAGATCTTCTGCGGTGCAACAAGATACTTCGGCAGTTCCCGCTTCAGATGGGGCCGAAAATGATGCAGGAGCACGAAGCTGCGGTCGAACACGCGCGACGGCACCACCACATCCGCATCCACCGTCCAGAAAGGAATCTTGAGCCGCTTCGCGAGAACGCGCCGCCACCGTTCCGGCTCACGGCATGGATTCTCGTCGCCGATCAGCAGCGCCGCTTCCGTCTCTTCAAGAAAAGCCTCAAGCGAGTTGTTGGGATGCCGACGCACAACGAATCCCACGCCGCGCTGCGCCGCGTCTTCTGCGACATCCCGAAGCCCCTGTTGCAGAAAGTGATAGTGCCGCAAATTTGCATTGGGGTAATTCGGAATCACTGAGAAATACACCACCACGGGTAGCCCAAGCAGGTTTGCCGCTTCAATGGCTACACCGAGCGCAGGATTGTCCACGATGCGGACCGCACGCTGCATCCAGTAGACGACGCATTTCGCATCGTTGCGCAGTTCCCCGCCGCGCCGGACAACTACGTGCGCCTGATTAGCGAGGTTGCTAATTTCTTGCGGGGCGAGAGGGGTGGGCGAACTCATTCTTCGAATGGTTTCACAGCAGGCTTATGCGAGTCTTTATGGTGTGTTGCGATAGATAAAACGCAAGGCCGTATATTTTGCTGACACGGAAGCGACTTTCGTATCGATCATTCCGTTCTCTCGCAGCAGCGAACGTACGGTTGTCTCATTGATCGCATGGCCTTTTCCCTTGGCATACACCATCCAGATCGGCACGCCTTTATGCAATTGTGCTTTCGCATCCCGCAAAGCCGCATTCAGCGATTCTGGTGAATCCACACAAGCGAGAATCAGGCCAGCGTCCTTGTTGGCGATCTTCGCTGCTGCGAGCGCCTCGTTGAGCGCTTCGTCGCAGACTTCGCCAATGACTCGTACGACGGTGGTGTCTGTAATTCCCAACTTGCGCGCGAGAGTTGGAGGCGGGTTATTTATGGCCGCGGCCCACTTCTCCGCCGCTGACCCGAGAACGAGCTGTACGGCTTCGCCTGCAACATTGAAATTGAGGCGGTCGGCATTCGTGTTCACATTCTTGATTTCGTTGAATGGAACCCGTTTGCGGATCGCTCCGCGCAGGATGATCTCATTCGTCTCGAGCAAAGCCTTCACTTCTGCCACTGTCCCGTTCCAGTCGCATGTGCAAACCGCCTCCCGTCCCATTGCGCCCCCTCCTTACCCCTCGCGCAGACTTCAAGCACCAAATGTCGAAGGCCGCCCAAAAGGCGGCCCCAACTAATCACTAACCACTATTCACTAACTTCCTACCACCGTCCCCAGGCCCTGCTGATGTAGTCCGACAGCGTCATGCCAATCAGCACCAGAAATGTAAACAGCCCCGCACCCACAGTCAGCTTCGTCAGCCTCGTCGAGTACTTCACGCCCATGAAGAACAGGATGACTAACGTTGCCTTCACTACGCCGATGAGGAGCGCGACAATCGGATTGAACACGCCCATTTCAACGTACGACGCCCCAACGGTTACCCCGGTGAGTACCAGCAGTATGCCGAAAATGACTATGTAGACAATCGGCGGCGTAACGTGATGCTCATGCTCGCCGTGCGCTGCCCCGTGTTGAGTTTCAGTGTGTTCGCTCATGCCGTTAATCCCCTAGTTGGCGTGTCTGCTTATCAGGTAAAGAAGCGGAAAAAGGAATATCCAGACAATGTCGACAAAGTGCCAGTACAGGCCGAAGTTCTCAACAAACGTGACGTGCCCCGCTGTGTAAGCTCCGGCTTGCGCCCTGAAAATCATGAATCCCAGAATGGCAATTCCGATAATCATGTGCACCGCGTGCATCCCAGTCATTGCAAAATAGAGAAAG
>Ga0302202_10000759_pt1 | contig 41486 bp, 31 predicted proteins | sample II_Bog_N3_3_FD_194579 | JGI IMG/M metagenome (GOLD analysis project Ga0302202, IMG submission 194579) | Peat permafrost microbial communities from Stordalen Mire near Abisko, Sweden - II_Bog_N3_3 | ecosystem: Environmental > Terrestrial > Soil > Wetlands > Peat | place: Sweden: Abisko...
GCGGCGTCGGGCTCGCAGACGCTGGCCTCGAGCATCTCGACGGTTTCGGCCGCGATCGGCGAGACCAACCGCTCGGCCGAGCAGGTGCTGGATGCCTCCGGCAAGGTCTCCACCGCCGCGGCGACCTTTACCGAGCAGGTCCGGCAATTCTTCATCACCCTGCGCAGCGGCCCGATGGAACGACGTCAGCAGGACGATCCGGCCTACAGAGGTCCGGACCGCCGTGCCGGAAATCGCGCAAACCGCAGTCCGGACCGCAAAGTCGCCTGATCGGGGGGCGCCGCTCTCCCTCGCCCCGCAAGCGGGGCGAGGCGAAACCCGAACTGCCGCGTGGGCTTTTCAAGTTAAGATCATCATGCCCTCGCGCGTGCAGGATTTCGCCGTCACGGCGAAAGCTGAACTTGCCACCCATGCACCGCCTGTGAGATGACCTCGGCGTCTCTCCAGCAGGTGTCGCCATGGCAAAAAACAAAACTCCGCAAGAGCTCCGCAGCGCGCGCTGGTTTGCGCCCGACGATCTCAGGGCCTTCGGGCACCGCTCGCGCGCGATGCAGATGGGCTATGCGCCGGAGGAGTGGAAGGACCGGCCTGTCATCGCGATCCTCAACACCTGGTCGGATGCGCAGCCCTGCCACATGCACTTCAAGAGCCGGGTTGACGACGTCAGGCGCGGCATCCTGATGGCCGGCGGCTTTCCGATGGAATTGCCGGCGCTGTCGCTGTCGGAATCGTTCCTGAAGCCGACCACCATGCTGTACCGCAATCTGCTGGCGATGGATGCCGAGGAGCTGTTGCGCGGCCATCCCGTGGACGGCGTGGTGCTGATGGGCGGCTGCGACAAGACCACGCCGGCGCTGCTGCTCGGCGCCACCAGCATGGGATTGCCCGCGATCTATCTTCCCGCCGGGCCGATGCTGCGCGGCAACTGGAAGGGCAAGACCCTGGGCTCGGGCTCGGACGCCTGGAAATACTGGGACGAGCGCCGCGCCGGAAAGATCTCGGCGAAGGACTGGGTCGATGTCGAGGCCGGCATCGCCCGCAGCTACGGCACCTGCATGACCATGGGCACCGCCTCGACCATGACCGCGATCGCCGAATCCATCGGCATGAGCTTGCCGGGGGCATCCTCGATCCCGGCCGCGGATGCCGGCCATATCCGCATGAGTTCGGAGTCCGGACGCCGCATCGTCGAAATGGTCTGGGAAGACCTGACGCCGCAAAAAATCCAGACCAGCGCTGCGTTCGAGAACGCGATCACGGTGGCGATGGCGATGGGCTGCTCGACCAACGCCATCATTCACCTGATCGCGCAGGCGCGCCGCGCTGGCCATGACATCGGGCTCGACGATTTCGAGACCGCCAGCCGCAAGGTGCCTGTCATCGCCAATGTCCGGCCGAGCGGCGACCGCTATCTGATGGAGGATTTTTTCTATGCCGGCGGCCTGCCCGGCCTGATGAGCCGCATCCGGGATCACCTGCATCTCGATTGCATGACGGTGACCGGAAAGACGCTCGGCGACAACATCGCTTCCGCCGAAGTCTACAATGACGATGTGATCCGGACCGTTGCCAACCCGATCTATGCCGAGGGCGCGCTCGCCGTGCTCAAGGGCAATCTCGCTCCCGACGGCTGCGTGATCAAGCCCAGCGCCTGCGAGCCGCGCTTCCTCAAGCACAGCGGGCCGGCGCTGGTGTTCGACGACTATCCGTCGATGAAGCGGGCGATCGACGATCCCGATCTCGATGTGACCGCCGACCACGTGCTGATCCTGCGCAATGCCGGCCCGCAGGGCGGGCCCGGCATGCCGGAATGGGGAATGCTGCCGATCCCGACCAGGCTGGTAAAGCAGGGCGTGCGGGACATGGTGCGGCTGTCGGATGCGCGCATGAGCGGCACCAGCTATGGCGCCTGCATCCTGCATGTGGCGCCGGAGGCCTATATCGGCGGCCCCTTGGCGCTGGTGAAGAACGGCGACCGCATCACGCTCGATGTCGCCGCCCGCAGCATCCATCTCGACGTGCCGGAAGCCGAACTGGCCAAACGCCGCGCCGAATGGCAGCCGCCCGAGGTCCGTTACGAGCGCGGCTATGGCTGGATGTTCACCCGGCACATCCGGCAGGCCAATGAAGGCTGCGATTTCGATTTCCTCGAAACCGGCTTCGGCGCGCCGGTCGGCGAGCCGGCGATTTATTGAGTTGCCCTACTGGCCGCGCCAGGGCGGCGGCTATCGTTCTGCGGATGCTGCGCAACGCGCCGCCCTTGCGGCGTGGTGCGCTGCTGATCCGGGGTCCCTGACAGGTGGTCTGTATGGCTCCCGGCTCCGCGGAGCACGCGAAGTGCGCTGCACCGCGTCCGGGACAGGGGTTTACGCCTCGCTCTGCTTCGCCAATCCCACCGCCCACAGCGCGAAGGCATAGGCGATCGCGACTTCGTCGAGCCGGTGGAAGCGGCCCGAGGCGCCGCCATGGCCGGCGCCCATGTTGGTGCGCAACAGCACCGGCCCGCCGCCGGTCATGGTGGCGCGCAGCCGCGCGATCCATTTCGCCGGCTCCCAATAGGTGACGCGCGGGTCGGTCAGCCCGGCCATCGCCAGGATCGCCGGATACTGCTTCGCCGTCACATTGTCATAGGGCGAATAGGACAAAATGGTGCGGAAGTCGGCTTCACTCTCGATCGGATTGCCCCATTCCGGCCATTCCGGCGGCGTCAGCGGCAGGCTGTCGTCGAGCATGGTGTTGAGCACGTCGACGAACGGCACCTCGGCGACGATGCCCGCGAACAATTCGCCGGCGCGATTGGCCACCGCGCCCATCAGCATGCCGCCGGCGCTGCCGCCATGGCCGACGATGCGTTTCGTGCCGGTGTATTTGGCGTCGATCAGGGCGCGCGCCGAGGCCGCGAAATCGTCGAAGCTGTTGGTCTTTTTCGCGCGCTTGCCGTCGAGATACCATCCCCAGCCCTTGTCCGAGCCGCCGCGGATATGGGCGATGGCATAGACAAAGCCGCGGTCGACCAGCGACAGCCGGTTGGCGGAGAACGAGGCCGGCATCGCCATGCCGTAGGAGCCGTAGCCGTACAGCAGCAAGGGCGCCGTGCCGTCGCGGGCCAGACCCCTGGCGTGCAGGATCGACACCGGTACCTCGGCGCCGTCGGGCGCGGTCGCCATGATCCGCGTGGTGACGTAATCGGCCGGATCGTGGCCGGAAGGAATTTCCTGGCGCTTGCGCAGGCTGCGGGTCCGCTTCGCCATGTCGTAGTCATAGACCTCGGATGGCGTCGTCATCGACGAATAGGAAAACCGCAGATTGGTGGTGTCGAATTCATAGCTGCCCATGGTGTCGAGCGAATAGGCGGCCTCGTCGAACGCGATGGCGTGCTCCCCGCTTGTCGCGAGGTCGCGGATAATGATGGCCGGCAGCGCGTTGGCGCGCTCCAGCCGCACCAGATGGCCGGCATACAGATCAATGTCGATGATGTAGACGCCCGCGCGATACGGGATAAGGTCGCGCCAGTTGGCGCGTTCGGGCGCTTTCAGCGGCGCGGTGACGATCTTGAAGTCGATGGCGCCATCGGCATTGGTCAGGATGAACAATTCATCGCCGCGGTCGGCGATCGAATATTGCACGCCGGTTTGCCGCCCTGCGACCAGCCGCGACGGCGCATCGGGATCGGCAAGGTCGATCAGCCGCTGCTCGGAGGTTTCGTGGTCGCCGCCGGCGATCATGCAGAACCGGCCGCTGGTGCTCTCATGGATATGGGTGAACCAGCCGGCATCGTGCTCTTCATAGACCAGGACGTCTTCCGCCTGCGGGGTGCCGAGGCGATGGCGCCAGACCTGCATCGGGCGGTGGTTGTCGTCGAGCTTGACGTAGAAGAACGCCGCGGAATCCAGTGTCCACACCACCGAGCCGTCGGTTTCCTCGACCAGATCGTCACGGTCGGTGCCGTCGGCCCAGTTGCGGACCCGGATCGAGAAGTATTCCGAGCCCTTGATGTCGGCGCTCCAGGCTTCGAGATTGTGATCCGGCGAATGCCGGGCGCCGCCGAACTTGAAATAGTCGTGGTCGGCCGCCAGCGCGTCGCCATCGAGTACGATCTGGACCTCTCCGCCGTCGCGCGGCGTGCGGCCGAACATTTCGTGCTGGCCGCCGTCGCGGAATTTGCGCAGATAGGCGAAGCCGCCGTCCGGCGACGGCACGCTTGAATCGTCCTCCTTGATCCGCCCGCGCATTTCCGCGACCAGCGTCTTCTGCAGGTCCCTGGTGTGGCCGAGCAGGCTTTCGGTATAGGCGTTCTCGGCCTCGAGATGGCGCCGGATGTCCGGGTCCAGGAGGCCGGGGTCGCGCAGCACTTCCTGCCAGTTTTCGTCCTTCAGCCAGGCATAATCGTCGACCACGCGGATGCCGTGGGTGGTGAAGGCATGCGGCCGGCGCGGCGCCACCGGCGCGGCAGGCGAATGCTCAGGTTTTTGCGTCACTCGTTCCTCGTCTCAAGCCTGCGAATCGGCGGCCAGCGTCACCGCCCCATATCGGGGCGGTGGCAGCGGATTGCCAGATCTGCGGCCGCGATGAAAGCGTCGCCGCAGCCAGCCCCCGGTCAAGCCGGGCTGGTCCGGGCAAGGCGAGCGGCGATCGCAGATGATCGAGACTGACCGGGGAGGGCCCACGCGGCTCGGTGGAACCGCCGCTTGGTGCAGCTGCTCGAGCGTCAAAAAAAGGCGATGAGCGCCATGGCGCTCATCGCCGGGTTCCCTAAATCCGGGCCGACGACGGAAACAAGGCGCCTTACGCTGCCTTGACGTCGATCTTCTTGGCGGGCTTTTGCGCTTCGGGCTTCTTCGGAAGCGTCACCGTCAGAACGCCCTTCTTGAAGCTTGCCTCGATCCTGTCGGTATCGACGCCTTCGGGAACGGCAAAGTAGCGCTCGAAAGAGCCGAAGCGGCGTTCCTGCAGATGGTAGCCCGTGCGCTTCTCCTCCTTGTCTTCCTGCTTCTCACCCTTGATGGTCAGTCCATCATTGTCGAGCTTCACCTCGATGTTCTTCTCGTCCATTCCCGGCAGTTCGGCGGTGACCTCGTAGGCGTTGTCCTTCTCGACGATGTCGACCGCCGGCGCGGCGGTCAATTTCAGTTCGCGGCCCCAGAACGGCTGGATGTCGAATACCGAGCGCCGGAACGGGGACAGCCACGAGTCGCGGTCGAAGTCCTCAAAAAGGCGATCGACTTCCCGGCGCAGGTTTTCGAACGGGCGCCACCCTTGCACCGCCGTGGCTTTTTCTCCGACCTTCTTTTCCTCGGCCTTCACCGGCAATTTGGTTGCAGCTTCAGCCATGACAAAATCCTCCTGTCAAATCGGCAGGCCTTATCGGAGCGACGTCGAATTCGATCGACTTCAAGCAAGATCAAGTCGCCGCCAAAGGCCTCGATTAGCATCTCATCGCGCAGAACGGCGATCATTGACGCAAGTCAAGATGCCCATCGTTCGGTTGCAATTTTCTTCCAGGTCGCAGACCGGGCAGATGAACCACGCAGACAGCGAAGTGAAGAAGACATGACAGCGAGAAGAAATCTCCCAGCTCGACTTGCGCGACCTGGCGGCATTGATCCGCTCGTTGCGACAGCCGTCGTCCGGTTCAAGCCGCCATGCGTTCAGCAACGACTTTCAGCGGCGCTGTCCGGTTCTTCAAAAGCCCGGCCAAAGGCTTCCCGTCAGGCATGGACCCGCATCGCCTCGCAAGCAGGCAGCGGAATTTGAAAGCCGGGAGGGAACGGCGATGCCGCAATGTTCTCCATCGCGGCCCGTTCCTCCGCCAGGCGCTTTTCGATGAACTGCCGCTCGAGCTCGGTGAGCTTGGTGCCGAGCAGCCGGCGGTAGCGGCGGATGTTGTCGCGGTGCGTGCGCAAGCGCGCAAGTTTATCGTCCGGCATCGTCGTCATCCGTTGCTTGGATGCCTGTCTACGCCGCCAGCCCGATCCGCGCCGCCGACTTGATCCGGTTCGGCTTGCCGCCCGGCGGTCCCTTCGGCGCGGGATCCAGTGCGGAAAGCGCATCGAGCACTTCGTCGATGGTCACCATGCGGCGGGATCCCGGCAGTTCCCGCAGCGCCGGGTTCGATGTCACGGCGGCGGCATCCGACGCCCAGGAAGCGAGGATGGCGCGTTTCTCGCCGATCGACAGCGCGCGGTCGGCCAGGACGTCGCGGGGATGATCGTAAACCAGGCCGGGATGCAGAATCGCATTCAGGTCGATGATGTTGTCACCATGATCGAGCATGGGAGGTCCTCCTTCTCCTTTCGTTGGACACCTCTGGTTTTGCCTCGGGCCGGAGCGAAAGGTCCGGCCGCTCCCGCCCGGCGCCGGGCGGGAGCTCGAAAATTCCCGCAAGGGATATTACGCGGCCTTGCCTTCGAGCTGATGCACGTTGCCGGCCGGCGCGCCATTGATGGCGATCCGCCGCGGCTTCATCGCCTCGGGGATTTCCCGCACCAGTTCGATTTTCAGCAGGCCGTTCTCGAAGCCGGCGCCCTTCACCTGGACGTAGTCGGCGAGGTTGAACTGCCGCCTGAACGGCCGGGCCGAAATGCCCCGGTAGAGGTATTCGCGCTCGGTCTTGTCGGCCTTGCTGCCTTCGATGGTGACCACGTTCTGTTCCGCCGTCACCGCGATTTCGTCCGGCGAGAAGCCGGCAACCGCGAGCGAGATCTGATAGCGGTCGTCGCCGAGGCGTTCGATGTTGTAGGGGGGATAATTGTCCTCGCCGGCGCGCTGGGCGGTTTCAGCGAGGTCGAAAAGGCGGTCGAAGCCGATGGTCGAACGCCAAAGGGGAGACAAGTCGTATGTGCGCATAGCCAGATCCTCCAAAGAGCAAAATGGGTACGAGCGGCACCGGACACGACCGGTGCCCGTCTCAGATCCCCGACCCGTCTGGCATCGGGGACGCCGCCTTGCGGCAGCAGACGGAAAATAAAAAAATCCGGTTTTGGTTTCAAGAGGGGAGCTAAAAAATTTTGCCGCCGTCCCGGCCATGCCTGACGGAAGGTTAACGGAAAACCTGCAGCGATCTAGCCCGGCGCGAGGGATTGTCCCACGGCATAGAGAGAGCATTCCTTCCATGCCGCCGTGCATTGCCGCATCGCTTCTTCCCCGGCCTGGTCGATCGTTCGCGAGACGGAGGTGACCGACGAGCAATGACCGCCGCGGTTCCAGGCAAACGCCTTGATGTCGGTATTCGCCCTTACATAATAATCGAAATAGGCGCTGCATGCCGCGTTCAGCGGCGCCGGCGCCGGAATGGCAGCCCGCGGAGGCAACTCGACAACCGACGCCGTCGGCAGCTGCAACCCATTCAAGAAGCCTTCGATGGAAGGCCACCACAGTTCGGCGGGGCCCATCACCAGCATCGCATGGCCCTCGACGCCGAACGGCGGCAGGATCTGCAATTGCGCCGGCGCGCCCGAAGCCACATAGGCCTCGAACATCCGGTGGCCCAGGGCCACAGGAATGTAATGGTCGTTCTGCGAATAGATCCACAGCGCGGGGACACGTGCCGTGCGGCCAAAAATGCCGGCGTCCTCCACCAGATGGTCCGGGCTGCAGACCCGATCGGGACCGGCTCCGCCGTGGCCGCCCGCGAAATCCAGAATGCCGACAACGCCGGAAGGATTGGTCGCCGCGGCGGCCGTCACGGCCATGCCGCCGGTCGAGTGACCCAGCAGCAAAACCCGATCGGGGTCTACCCAGGGTTCGCCGCGAAGTACGGCGATAGCGCCGCTGACGTCCTCGGCCGCTGTTCGCGCAACGGCGAGATAATCCCGATTGTCGCACGTACCGGAGAGAGTTTCGGCAAACCGTCCCTCCGACCGGCCAAAGCCGCGGCGCATGATCGACACCGCCGCGTAGCCCCGCTGTGCAAATGCCAAAGCCGGATCGAGCAGGTCGACCGGCGATTGCTGGGCCATCGCGGTACCGAGCGCATCACCGGTCGCGCGAGGCGTGCCGTGAACCAGCAAGACCAGCGGATAGCGTTCAGGCCGATCGGGACGGATGACGGTCGCTTCAAGCTTTACCCGGCTTCCATCGGGAAGCGCGATCGGCAGCATCAAGGTTTCCTGGATCAGGCCCGGCCAGGCGGTATCGGCCGCGGCCGGACAGAGCGCAAGCATGAGCGTCGCGATCACGCAGCCAAGCCGCACCATGGCGCTATCCCTCATTTCCGCGAACGGCTTCCCGCATTGTCCTCGCGCCCGGTCACACGTCGTCAGACGGCCTTCCTGATCAGGCGCTCCAGCGCGCCAAAATCATGTACCCGGACCGAGGCGTAGCTCAACGACAAAACGCCGTCGCGCTCCAGCCGCTTCAGGTGCACGTTCAACGCCTGGCGCGAGATTCCGACGGCCGAGGCGAGTTCCTCCTGCGACAGCCTTATGACGCTTGCCTGCTTTCCGGGCTCGCGCTGGGCTTCCGCATAAAAAATCAGCCGCTGGGCCACGCGAACCTGGACCGGCATCGTGCTCAGGCTCGCGATGTGGGTCATGGCGAGACGGTGGTGTTCGCAGAGCAGGCGCGCGAAGGCGGCGAAATGCGACGTGCTTTCGTCGGCGAGTTTTCGAAAGTCGCCGACGCCCAGGTGGAGAACCTCGCAGCGCCCGACCGCAAAGGCTTCGGAATACCGGGGCAGGCCGTCGAACAGCGAGGTCTCGCCGAACCAGGATCCGGCCGTCGCCACCAGCAGCAGCCCGTGGCCGCCCTGGGCGGAGGTTTGCGAGATGTGCACCTCTCCCGAAAGCACCGCAAACAGGCCGTTCGGTTCATCGCCGGCTGCGAACAACAGCGTGTTTTTTGCCGGCCGGATCCGCCCGACGGCGACGATCCTGTCGGCCAGATCCCGCGCCAGCCCGGCGAACCACGAATTGCCACGAAGGACCCTGGCCGCGGTTCGCTTGTCCATCCGAGGCGTCTTTCGACAGTTGCCGGCAACCCCGATTGTCAAGCGCTTGACAGACTTTTGCAATGGCCGGCCTTAGCCTGATGCGGTGCCGGCAAGCCAGGGGATGCAGCCAATGGACCGCAAGCCAGAGATATTCGACAAGGTCCAGCGCCTCTACGGCGTACGCGGATGCAATGATCACGAGCTGCATTGCCTGCTCAAATTCGAGCGCCCGCTCGACCTCGACGTGCTCAAGCAATCGGTGTTCGCCTCGATCCGGGCCATCCCTGTTCTCGGCAGCCGATATGTCGACGGCGTCCGACCGCGCTGGGCCAGCCCGGCTGCAGGCGATCTGGACGAGGTGTTCTCCACCGCGTCGAGCGAGGCGGAGCTCGAGGCCTTCATGGTTGCGCGCGACGATGAACGTTTCGGTCCGCAGCTGAGGGCCTGCGTTCTCGACGCGGAGTCCTTCGCCATCGCGTTCAAATTGAACCACATGATCTGCGACGCCGCCGGCTTCAAGCAGTTTCTCGGTTTCCTCGCCGACGTCTATTCGCGTCGGATCGTGGACCCGGGGTACCGGCCGCCCGAGATAGATGCGGACAGGAGCATGCGCGCGGTGCTCGATCGTTTCGGCATGGGCGCGAAACTCAAGGCGCTGCTGCTGCAGAACGGCGACAACAACCGCCCGGGCAATCATCGTTTCCCGCTCAGCGGCGATCAGAAGGCCGAGCCATTCATCGTCACGCGAAAGCTCGGCCGATCCAGGCTGACGATGCTGACAGGCTACGGCCACGAAAAACACGCGACCTTGAACGACATCGTCCTGACGGCCTTTTATCGCTGCATGTTCCGCAAGCTGGCGCTGGGCGCGGGGGAGGATCTGGAAATTCCGCTGATGGTGGATATGCGCCGCTATCTCGGCGATACGAATCAGTTCAGGACGCTGACCAATCTGACATCAATGGTGAGCACGCGGCTGGATTTAAGTCGCGACGAAAGCTTCGAGAACGCCCTCGGCAGGGTGAGCGCGATCATGCGCGGCAAGAAGCGCGCCGACCTCGGTCTCAACGTGTTCGTCAAGCTCGATCTTCTGTACCGGCTGTTCGGCGAGCCCGCCGCCGACCGGATTGTGCGGAAAAGACTGAACAATCCCCTGATCTGCATGACGAATGTGGGGATCCTGAGCCCGGCCCGGCTCTGCTTTGGCGGGCTGCAGCCATATGACGCCTACCTTTGCGGATCCATCAGATACAGTCCATATTTCCAGCTTGCCATGAGTTCGTACAACGGCGAACTCACGCTGACCGTCAATCAGTGCGGAAGCGCCGCCGATCGGCAGCAGATTCTGTCTTTCCTGGGCGATGTCGACGCCGAATTACCGGGCGAGGGCCTGCCGGCTGCTTCGTTCGGAGCGCTCGGGGTGGGCTGATTTGGTCATCCGCTGCGTACCCCAACCCGTTTCGCATCGCGTTTGCGCGACGCTCACGACCCTGCCCCTGCAGGGAGGGAAAAAAGCGATCAGGGACGGCTCGTGCCATAGGCGATCGCGCTGCCAGCGGCAGGGATCGTGGGTTGGAAATTACGACTGGTTCTGGCGCGACGCGACGGCATCGCGATACAGGGCGGCATATTGTCCTGCGCGATCGCGCCACGATACGTCGGTCGACATGCCGTTGAGCTGCAGTCTTCGCCAGGCCTGCTTGTCAGGGAAGAAACCGGCGGCCCGGCGCAGGGCGCCGGCGAGACTTTCGACCGTGACGGGAGCAAACCTGAAGCCGGTCGGCGCGCCACCGGCCATGTCGGCCTCGGCAACGTCGATGACGGTATCGGCAAGTCCGCCGACGCCCGATACGATCGGGACCGCGCCGTATCGCAGGGCGCAAAGCTGGGTCAAGCCGCAGGGCTCGAAGCGCGACGGCACGACGAGGGCGTCCGAGCCGGCCTGAATGAGATGGGCGAGGGCTTCATCATAGCCGATCACGACCGCCATGCGGCCCGGATTCGCTTTCGCGGCCGCCTGATAGCCGCGCTCGAGGTCCGGATCTCCACTGCCCAGCAGGGCAAGCTGCATTCCCTGGTTCACGATGGCGGAAACGTTCTCGAGAAGGAGATCGAGTCCCTTCTGCCACGACAGCCGGCTTATGACGCCGAGCAGCAGCGCATCGGGGGATGCCTCCAGGCCAAGCCGCCGCTGCAGGGCGGCCTTGTTCGCCGCACGGGATTGAAGCTCGCTGGCGCTGAAACGGGCGGCGATGTGCGGATCGGTTTGCGGGTTCCAGACCGAGCTGTCGATGCCATTGAGGATACCGCTCAGCACCTTCGAGCGCTCGCGCAACAATCCGCCCAGTCCCATGCCCCCTTCATCTTGCTGAATCTCGACGGCATAGGTCGGCGAGACCGTCGTGATGCGATCCGCGAATTGCAGGCCGGCCTTCAGGAAGCCGACCATTCCGTAATATTCGACCCCGTGAATCGTGAAGGACCGGGAAGGCAACCCGAACGCATCGAGCATTTCAGGCGGGAACTTGCCCTGGAAGGCCATATTGTGAACCGTCATCACGGTGCAGGGCCGGGGACCGCCGGCATAGTGCAGATAGGCAGGCGCCAGTCCCGCCTGCCAGTCGTGGGCATGCACGATGTCAGGCACGAATGACCGGACTGCGCCCCGGCCGATTTCGGCGGCCATCCGCGACAGCGCCGCAAAGCGCACGCCGTTGTCGGGCCAATCCCTGCCGTCCGGCCCGGCATAGGGATTGCCGGGCCGCGCGAAGAGGTGCGGCGCATCGAGCACCAGCAGATCGAGGCCGGCATGCGAGCCGCCGAGCAGGCGGACCGGTCCGCCATGCAAATGCGCCCACTCCAGCAGGACTTCCGCCGCCGGCAGCGCCGCGAGGACATCGGGATATCCCGGCACCAGGGTTCGCGTTTCGATGCCGCAGGCGTGCAACGCGATCGGCAACGCGCCGACGACGTCGGCAAGGCCGCCGGTCTTGATAATTGGATAGATTTCCGAGGCGACTGCAACGACGCGAAGCGGCGTCATGCATTGAGCCTGTCGATCATCGATTGCGTCACCAGCGAGATGCCCTGCGCGGTGGTTCTGAACCGTTTCGCATCGAGTTCGGGATCTTCTCCGACCACCAGGCCTTCCGGAATTTGAACACCCCGGTCGATGACGACATTCTTCAGCCGCGCATGCCGGCCCACATTGACGTAAGGCAGCACAACCGCGTTTTCCACGCTGGCGAACGAATTGACGTGCACGCCGGTAAACAACAGGGAACGGCGCAGCGCCGCGCCGGATATGATGCAGCCTCCGGAAACCAGCGAGGTCACCGCCATTCCACGCCGGGCCTCCTCGTCGTGAACGAATTTGGCGGGGGGCGTGATCTCGGCGTAGGTCCAGATCGGCCACGCGCGGTCATAAAGATCGAGCTCCGGCAGGATATCCGTGAGATCGATGTTGGCGGCCCAGTAGGCGTCGACGGTTCCCACGTCTCGCCAGTAGACGCGCGGATCGTCGCCGGACCTGACGCAGGAACTGGAGAATTGGTGGGCCACCGCCCGGCCGTTTTTCACGATATAGGGAATGACGTCCTTGCCGAAATCATGGCTCGAGTTCGGATCATTGGCGTCGCGCCGCAACTCGTCGAACAGGAACTTGGAATCGAAGATGTAGATTCCCATGCTGGCCAGCGATTTGTCGGGCTTGCCGGGCATCGGCGGCGGATCGGCCGGTTTCTCGAGGAAGGATTGGATCACGCCATGGTCGTCGATGTGCATGATCCCGAATCCGCTGGATTCCGCGCGCGGCATCTCCAGGCACCCGATCGTGACGTCGGCCTGCTGCTCGACATGCTGCCTCAGCATCAGTTCGTAATCCATCTTGTAGATGTGGTCTCCGGCGAGCAGCACGACGAACCTGGCGCCATGCGGTTCGATGATGTCGATGTTCTGGTAGACGGCGTCGGCGGTGCCAAGATACCAGTTGGTTTCCGAGATGCGTTGGCTCGCCGGCAGGATGTCGAAACTCTCGTTCCGCTCCGGACGAAAGAAGTTCCAGCCCATCTGCAGATGCCGGATCAGGCTGTGAGCCTTGTATTGGGTGGCCACCGCGATCCGGCGGATCCCCGAATTCACCGCATTGGATAGCGCAAAGTCGATGATGCGCGATTTGCCGCCGAAATACACCGCCGGCTTGGCACGCCTGTCGGTCAGTTCCAGGAGCCGGCTTCCGCGCCCGCCTGCCAGAACGAAAGCCAGGGCGTGGCGTGAAAGCGGTTCGTTGACGGCGGCCATCTGATCCTCCCCGGAGCCTCGAAGGCTTTGTCCCTCGATCCCTCGAAACCTTCTCTTGTCCGGAAGGCAAGGTCGAGGGCCCGCCGATTGTAGCGGGAGCAATGGCCGATCGGAAAGCGGTATGTCGGAGCTGCCGCTGCCGAGGCGCCGGCACCGATCCGGCAGGGCCAGGCGCTCCGCAGCTTAATGCGATGTGAAGCTTCTAAATCCCGATTTAATGGTGCCGCATCGCGTGCGCGCTTAATACTGTCCTATCTACAACGGCTGTATGAGGACCGGGATGTCGGCTTCGCTGCTTCGTTCCAGGTTCCGGGCAGGAGAATCCTTGCTGCCTCAAAGGGTCGGCCGCGCGAACGGCAAGGTTGCCCTGATTGCCGCGGTCTTGTTCGCGCTGGCGTGTGGTGTCGAGACCATGGCGGTTCCGACCCTGGGGCAATCGCCCGATCCACGGCAAGTCACCGGCGATCACGTGCCAAGCAAGTATCCCTGAGGCCGGCTGTCAATGTCAGCCCGTGCCGCGATGCCATACCTGCCTCCCTGCACAACATCAGACTGGCAGGCTTCGATCATATCCTCACCAAGCCGCTCAAGATTCCCGGCCTGATGAAAATCCTGCGAGCCGCCCCCAAGGCTGCCTGAGCGGACGGTTGGTGCCTCGAAGCCACGTCAACGACCGGGGACGGACGCTGCGTAAACACGCTGCGAGGCAGACCAGCCCGCATCAACCGGGCGAAATGCCGGAGATGTCGTGATTCGCTTTTGCGCAGGCTGATCGGCCTGTTGCGCGTCGGGCATCTCCTCCCCAACTGCCCGGCGGCTCAGGCTGCCGGGCGCTTTTTCAAGAAAGCCGGCCGCGCCATTGGCAAGCGTGAACCTCCGAAATGAGGTTCGCGCGGTATCAAAGCAGCCACCGCTGCGGCAATGGTCCCGGCCGCCGCCGCAGTCGATCCGCCTGGGCGACGGCGCGGCCTTGCAGCCCGCACCGCCCTCAGGCCTTCACGGTTTCGCCGAGCCAGTCGATCGCGGCTTCGGTGCCGCCCTTGCCGTGAGGTATACCGAGCGCCTGCAGCCCGACCTCGATCACGCCCAGCGTGCCCAGGATCATCGGCGCGTTGACATGGCCCATATGGGCGATGCGGAACGCCTGGCCGTGCAGTTCGCCGATGCCGGTGCCGAGCACCACGCCGCATTTTTCCTTGCAGTAGCGTTGCAGCGCGACCGGGTCGTGGCCGCCTGACATCATCACGGTCGTGACGGTGTTCGAGCGCTCGGCGGGCTCGGCGATGTTGAATCCGAGCGCCTTGCCCTCGGCCCAGACCGCGACCGCGCGGCGCACCGCCTCGGCCAGCAGGCGATGGCGCAGGAACACGTTTTCAAGTTTTTCGTCGAACAGCATGTCGATCGCCTGGCGCAGCGCGAACAGCAGATGAACCGGCGCGGTGCCGGCATATTTGCGATAATGCTCGGCGCCTTCGCGTTCGGTCCAGTCCCAATACGGGGTCCGCAGACCGGCGGTGCCGTGCACCGCGCGGGCGCGTTCGTTGGCGGCGACGAAGCCGAGGCCGGGCGGCGCCATCAGGCCTTTCTGGGATCCCGACATCGCGACGTCGATGCCCCAGGCATCCATCTCAAACGGCATGCAGCCGAGCGAGGCGACGGCGTCGACCATGAACAGCGCCGGATGGCCGGCCGCCTTGATCGCCTTGCCGATGGCCTCGATGTCGTTGACGGCGCCGGAAGCGGTATCCACCTGCGCCACCAGGATGGCCTTGATGCCGTGATCGCGGTCGCGCCTGAGCCGGGCCTCGACTTCCGCCGGCCGCACCGCGCGGCGCCAGTCGCCCTTCAGCACCTCGACTTCGGCGCCCATCGCGGCGGCGGCGTTGCCCCAGCCGATGGCGAACCGGCCGCTTTCCAGCACCAGGACCTTGTCGCCGCGCGACAGCACGTTGCTGAGGGCGGCTTCCCAGGCGCCATGGCCGTTGGCGATGTAGATGTAGCTGCGTCCCTTGGTGGCGAACAGCCGGGAAAGATCGCGCAGCAGGCTGTCGGTCAGATTGACCATGGTGTCGGAGTAGATGTCGAGCGCGGGGCGATGCATCGCCCGCAGCACTTCGTCGGGCATCGTGGTGGGCCCGGGAATCGCCAGAAATTCCCGGCCGGCGCTAACGACCATTGGCTTGTTCTTTCTTTGTCGGCGGCCGTGCAGGCAGGGCCGGGTGCGAAATCAAAGCGCATCGGCAGATGCGCGCAGGGTTCAGCTTGAGGTGTTTACGGGGCAGGGAATACGCGGGAGCGATGAGGAAGGAAAGCTTCCAGCATGTTGCGTTCAAGCGCGCGCTGCTCCCCTCCCCCTTGCGGGCAAGGGTATCGCATATCGGATTTTCTACGTCATCCGCGCGGGAATCCTTCTGATTTTGCGTGGCGTTGCAACGAGTCGTCGCTGCGGACGCAGGGACCCATACGCCGAGGACTAGCCCTCCTCCTGGCGGGGAAAGGAAAGACCATCGCCGTCGCGCATCGACTTGAACATCAGGCACTAGCGCTTGGTCTCGCGGCAGCCGGCGGCCTCGGCCTCGTCGACCGAACAGAACCAGCGCGTGCCCTTGCTGATCTGCATCTTGATCTGCGCATACCAGCGGCTGGAGGGCTTGTGATAGATGCATTCGCCGGAACGGTTGACGTTGCCCTTGATCACGCAGTCGGGCGAGGGCGCCACCGGTCCGGAGGCCGACGCCAGCAGGATCGCGCCGGCGTTGTCCGGCGGCTTGGCGGCCCCGAGAATTACGGTCTTCTTGTTGCGGACGCGCCAGTCCCATGGCGCGATGAACGCCCCCTGCCACATGCCGGCCTTGGCCTCGCGCGCGGCTTTTTCATCGGCGTCGTAGTCATGGGAAAAACGCACATAGGACAGCGCCCATCCGCTCTTCACCATCCATTTCTGGATGTCCTCGCCGTCGACTTCGCATTTCGCCACCGATCGGCCGCGACGGTCGACCCGGTCGACGTGGCAGGTCCAGCTCTTGTTGGCGACATGGCGCATGAGCTCGTCGCGGGCGGCGACGCCGCAGGTCCAGCGCTCGCCCTTGGTGTTGAGGCAAAGCTGATCCACCGACGGCGCATCGATCCCCTGCAGGCGGATCCGGGAGTTGCCGATCTGGACCTGGTTGCCTTCGTGAATCCTGGGAATCCCGGAGATCTCGGCAGCTTGCGCCGTCGCCGGCAGCAGCAGGAGCGCAATTGCCAACGGGATTTTCATCAACATGCAAAGCAGCCGGATTCAATGTGAACGGACAATATCATATCCTGCCCTATCGCCGAATTGTGGTCGGGATTTGATCGGGGGCCGGGGTGGGTGTCCGAACGCGATCGGGCCGGCAAAGCCAGCAGGGCGAGCGCATGCGCGGCCCGGTGGCGCGCCCACCATGCGCTTCATCGGTGGGCGCGGCGCAAGGAGCGCGCTTGCCCACCCGGCGGGTCAAGATGTTCTGAGCATGGCGCGGCGGGCCAGCGCCAGACCCATCAGCACGAAGGCCGAGGTGACTTCGGGACCGCCGACCAGGATGCGGGTCGGGGTCTTCATCTTGTTCCATTCATAGGCCTTGAACGGCCCATGCCGGCCGCCTTCGCCGAGATGGCCGATGATGCAGTGCAGGGCGGGCGTGAACGCGGCGGTGTCCGCGCCGAGATGGCCGAGCGCGATCAGCGCCAGGGCGGCATCGAACACGTTCATCTCGGCGACGATCAATTCGCCCTCGACATAGCCGAGCACCCGGGTCCGGATCAGGTCGAACGCCCCTTCCGGGTCGATCACCCGCCGTGCCCCCGGCGGCAGCGCGCTGAACGCGGCGTAGCAGCGGCCGAAATAGGCGCAATAGAGCTCCGGCAGATAATAGATATGCGACCGCGGGTCGGTGAACGCGCCGCTCAGCGCCAGCCGTTTCTGAAAGCCGAGGATCCGCTGCACGGTTTGCAGCCGCTGCGGCGTCTCGACGATCTTCCATCGGCTGAGATTGCGGAAACTGACCTCGAGAATGTCGAGATTGAGCGTCGGGTCGAGATCGTTGCCGAACGGCCGCTCACCGGCGAGGTTGTCGATCCATGTGACGACGCCGCCTTCGTAATCGATGTTGTCGTTGAGCGGCACCGTCACCTGCGGCTCGTTGGCGCCGCCGCCGACCTGGTAGCCGGCATAGAAGTCGATCAGCGGCTGCTCGAGGATCGGATCGGTCGAGCCGGCCTGGGCCGCCGCCGAAAACGCGCAGGCCGTGGTGTCGCAGTCCGGCACGTAGACGCCGAAGCCGAGATCCTGCTTGATCTGGGCGAAGAACCGGCTGAAGCGCGGATGCGGCAGCGGCGCCAGCGCGGTGATGACGCTGACGTTGCCGCCATCCCGCGCCCGCACCTCCTCGCGGCTGGTGACCAGGCAGAAATCGATCATCTCGGAGATCGCCCGGCGCGAGGCCGCGGCCTGATCCGACGACGCCAGGCCGGTTTCCGCAAAACTCAGCAGCGCCTCGGTGAAGAATGCGTCGTAATAGGCCGAACGATGCCGGATCTGCACCGGCTCCCACATCGGTTCGGCAATGCCGGTCCATGGCGGGTTGATGAGGGCGCTGGCCGGCGAGCGGGCGATGAACACCCGCGCCAGGTTGAACAGCAGCGTCGAGTTCTTGTAGCCGCGGGAATTCAGTCCGGTCAGCGCCATCAGCATTTCACGGCCCCCGATATCGGGGTCGCCGATCAGGTTGAAGGCGGCGTAGGTCGGGATGAAGCCGGACCTGCCGAACGAGCGCAACAGATGCGCGCCGCAGCGCCGGATCACGGGCTCGATCTCGGACAGGCCGGGCGCGCGCCGCGGCGGCGGCGCGAGCCTCGGCTTGGGGTGCCGCAGATCGATGGTATCGAGCAGCTCCGCCACCGGCTGGCCAATGGCCGCCCAGTCCGGGGAGGCATCGGCGCGGGCGCGGATCAGCGCTTCGCGCAAACCTTGCAGCCGCTGGGGATCGCATAATTCGGCAAGGCCGGTCCGGCGCAGCAGTGGCCGCAAGGCCGGATTTGCCAGCGCGGTCCGGTAGAATTTGCCCAGATGGGGGTCGCCGCCGGCGGCTTCGCGCAGCACGGGATCGCAGACATCATAGAGCGACGGGCCGTCCTTCCGGGCCGTCAAGGATCGGTAGGCGGCACGGGCAACCTGTTGGAAACGCATGCAGTTCTTTCCCGGCGATGCTGTCGCCGGTCCCACCTGGCCCGCGGCCATCCGCCACTCGCGGCCGCCGCCCGCCTCCCCTGACTTGCAAGTGCTTGAAAACCTACACGAATAGCCGTGAAACACAAATGTGATCGACGTCACTCCGGAGTGGAACCCGGAAGTGCAACAGGGTTGCACGAGCCAGCGGGGCCATGGCGGCAGGGCAAGCGGTGCGACCCGCAGGGCCCGCATTCGCCAAACGAGGTTGCCGGAGATGGGGTTGCGGGTTAAGGGTTTGTTTGTTGCAGTGCCGCAAATTGAACGTAATTGGACGACAAACCGTCCTGTACTCCCTCAAACCTAGATGGCCCTGACGCCACTAACTGGCGCGCCTTGGGCCATGACCGGGAATGAACAGTGATGAACATGCGTAAGCTCCGCCTCTCGCGCCGCTCGATCACCACCGCCGCCGCCCTGGTCGGGGTGCTGTCGCTCGCGATCGGTGCCCATGCGGCGCTGAACATGCGGGCGCTGGATGCCGCCAAGGCGATCGCGACCGAGCAAAGCGGCGACGCCGTCAAGCAGGCGCCGCGCCTCGCTTTGGTGATCGGCAACGGGCATTATCCCGATGCCGGGGCGCCGCTGACCCAGCCGATCAACGACGCGCGGGCGCTCACGGCAGCCTTGCGGCGCAACGGCTTCGACGTCGATGTGGTGGAAGACGCCAGCCGCGACGACATGGATCGCGCCGTCGACCGGCTGAAAGCCAAGATCCGCTCGGATTCGGTGGTCATGCTGTATTTCGGCGGCTATGGCGTTCAGGTCGGCCGCGAGAGCTACATGATCCCGGTCGACGCGGCGATCTGGAAGGAAGCCGATGTGCGCCGCGACGGGCTCAGCATCGAAGCGGTGCTCGACGTGATGAAGGAGCGTGGCGCGCGCGCCAAGCTCGTGGTGATCGACGCCTCGCGGCGCAATCCCTATGAGCGCCGCTTCCGCGCCTTTTCCCACGGCCTGGCGCCGATCAACGCGCCCGACAACGCGCTGATCCTGTCCTCGGCGACGCCCGGCAAGGTCGCCGACGATTCCAGCGGGCAGTACAGCGTGCTGATGGCCGAACTGCTCAACAACCTCAACGCCCAGGCGCAGGGCGCCGAGGCCGTCTTCAACAAGACCCGCGTCGCGATCTCGCGCGCCTCCGAAGGCGAGCAGGTGCCCTCGGTATCCTCGTCGCTGTTGGAAGACGTGAGCTTCGGCGCGCGCGAAGAAAAAGCCGGCGGCTGAGACTATTCCGATCGCCTCATCCTGAGGAGCCGCGCTCTTGCGCGGCGTCTCGAAGGATGGCCGCGAGTCCGTGCCTGCTTTCCATCCATCCTTCGAGGCGCTTGCTGCGCAAGCTCCTCAGGATGAGGCCTGAGCGCTTCTCAGGCACGCCCACAGGGTCGGTCTATCGATAGGCCGTAACTTCATCCCTTCTTTCCCCGCTATTTCGCCTCGACGCCCGAGGCCTCCGGCCGGACCGGGTCGCCTTCGCGCAGCAGCGCGCCGGCCCGCGCCACCACGATGTCGCCTTCCGCCAGGCCGTCGCGGATTTCGACCTGGCCGCCCGACATCAGTCCGACCTCGACCCGCCGGGTCTCGACCCGCTGGCGCCGCACCACCTGCACCACGGTGCCGGCGGTGCCGTAGAGGACGGCGGTGAGCGGCACCGACACGCCGCAATTCTGGCCGGTCTTGATCAAGGCGCGTCCGGATGAATTCACCAACAGGCGCTGGTTCGACGTCACCGCGATGGTGACCTGGCCGAGCTGGCTGTTGGGTTCGACCGTCGGCGCCACCCGCGTCACCTTCCCATTGACCTCGCCGGCGCCGACGATCTTGATCCTGGCGGACTGGTTGACCTTCAGCCTGGAAAGGTTCTGGGTCGGCACCAGGCCGATCAGGTCGAATTCGCTGCGGGCGAGGATGGTGAACAGCGCTTCGCCCTTGCCCGACGCCAGCGCGCCGATCACCGCGGAGGAATTTTCAATCAGCCCGGCCACCGGGGCCTGCACCTGCACGGTGCCGCCTTCGGGAAGGCTGAGCCGGGCCAGGGTCTGGCCGGCGGTCACGGTGTCGCCGGCATCGGCCAGCACTTCCGTGACCTTCAGACCTTGCCGCTCCGGGCGCACCGCGGCTTCCTCGCGCGGGCGGATGATCCCGGATGCCTCCACGATGGCGTCGAAGCAGGATTTTGCCGCCTTGAGCACGGTGACCGCCGCCCCCTTGGGCGTGGCCTCGGCATCCTCGGCGGCACGGCAGGGCGATGAGGCGAGGGTCAACAGCGCGGCGATGGCGGGGGCGAGCCATTTTCGCGATAGCGCAGGCGCGGCGGAACGGTTCATGGGCAATCCAGTCCGGTGTCCGGAGGCCTTGGATAGCAGAGCGCGGGTGCCGCGGCCAAGCGGCTTCGGCAGGCCGGCTCCAACCCGGTTTTGCAGCAACCATCCGGCGCGGGGGCGTTTGCTGATCCGACCCAGATCATCTCCGGCTTTATCGCATGGCACCGTGTCCGGCGGCGAACGGTCGATCCCGGTGCGCCGATCGCCCGCCCGCTCCCGGGCTCGCCCCGCGCCTGGCTTGGCCCGACGGGCAACTTGGCCGATTTCGTGTCGAGGCCTTGCGACCTCTTTCACGGGCGCGTGGCTCGAATCCTACTTTGCATGGGGTTGTTTTCGATATTTTGGTTGGGCCGCCTGCAGCACGGGAGGATGATACCGCCGCGCCGCCCGCGCCTACTGCTTGCGCCGCCGCGGCTCGCTGGAAACCGCGGCTTCCGCGGCCTCCGTCTCCTCGCCCTGTTCGCGCCAGCGCAGGATCTCCACCGCCAGTACCGGATGATTGAAACCTTTCAGGTGCAGCGCATCGAGCGAGACGCCCTCGGCCCATTGCTCGACCATGCCGTAGACGCGCTGGCTGACCACGATCTGGCCGGCCTTGGCTTCGTCGCACAGGCGCGAGGCGAGATTGGTGACGCTGCCGATCGCGGCGTATTCGAGCCGCTGCTCGAACCCGATCTGGCCCAGCGTGGCGTAGCCCAGCGCGATGCCGACGCCGAAGCCGAGGCTGTGGCCGCGGTTGTGCCATTTCCGGGTCAACAGGCCGATGGTGTCGCGCATCTCCACCGCCATCTTGACCGCGCGCCTGGTGTGGTCGGCGAACTGGATCGGCGCGTTGAACAAGACCATCACGCCGTCGCCGGCATAGCGGTCGAGCGTACCCTCGTAGCGGAAGATCAGTTCGCCCAGCGCGGCATGATATTCGCGCAGCACGTTCATGGCTTCCTCGGGCTCGGTGCTTTCGGTGAAGGCGGTGAAGCCGCGCAGGTCGCAGAACACCACCGTCACTTCGCGGCGGTGGCTGTCGAGCAGCGCATCATGGCCGTCGGAGGAGGCGATCAGCTGCGCGACCTGCGGCGCCAGGAAGCGCTCGAGCCGGCGGATGCGCTCGATTTCGGCGAGCTGCTTTTCGACCCGCTCCTCCAGCGACCGGTTCCAGTTCAACAGCTGGTCGGTCTGCTCCTGCAGCTTGCCGGCCTGCTGCTGGACCGTGCTGTGGGCCGAAGCCAGTTCGCGGCCTTTCTGGTCCACCTCGGTGAACAGCCGCGCGTTGCGCATCGCCAGCACGGATTGATGCGCGAAGGTCCGCATCAATCCGATCAGGTTCGGCGAAAACGCGCCGGCGGCGCGCCGCAGCACGACCAGCGATCCCAAAATGCCCTGCTGGTCGACCAGCGGCACCACCAGCACCGAATGAAAGCCGGCCGGTACCGCGACCTCGCGCAACAGGCCATCGGCAGCCTCGGCAAGATCGGGGATCGCGACCGGCTCGCCCTTGGCCGCGGCCTCGCCGAGCACGCTTCCATGCTGGTCGATGGCCAGATGGCGGCCTTCCGCGGTCTGGCCGATTCCGATTGCCTCGGTCAGATCGAACTGCTGCCGGGCGGCGTCATAGCCATAGATCAGCACGGCATCGGCATGGGTGATTTCGAGCGCCCGCGCCGCCACCGTGGGCAGCACGGCGTTGAGATCGAGCGAGGAGGCCACCGCGCGCCCGACTTCCTCCAGCACCTTGAGTTCGTTGACCGACTGCGCCAGGTCGCGGGTGCGCTCCTCGACTTTGGTTTCGAGCCCGGAATAGGTTTCCTGCAACTGGCCGGCCATGCTGTTGAACTGCTCGGCGAGTTCCTCCAGTTCGTCCGCGGTGTGCACGTCGATGCGGTGGCTGAAATCGCCGGCCCCGAGCCGCCGGGCGCCGCTGCGCAGCGCCGTGATCGGAATCAGCATCCGGCGCGCCAGCAGGGTGCCGGCCAGGATCGCCACCAAAAGCCCAAGCCCGATCAAGAGAAAGATCCGCAGCAGCTGGTCGCGGATCGGGGCCAGCGCCTGCGCCGTCGGCTGCTCGAAGAACACCCGCCAGCCGAGCTTGGGCACCTCGCTCGACGCGGTCAACACCGAATGGCCGTCGGTATCGGTGCCCGAAGCCGGAGCCTCGCCGCCCGGCGCCAGCACGGCGGCGACCTGTGGCAGCGCCGAGAGATCCCTTGCGATCTCCGGACCCCTCGTGGAGCTTGCCAGCACCCGGCCGTGCTGGTCCACCACATAGGCAAATCCGGTCTTGCCGACCTCGGCATCGCCGAGAAAATCCGACAGCAGGCGCAAGTCGATCTCGGCCAGGGTGACGCCGGCGTTGAAGCCGGTATGCGATTCGGCGATCGACATATAGGGCACCGAATCCCTGAAATAGGCCGGCGCGTAGGTCACGCCGTTGCTGACGGTCGCGGTGAATCGCATGTCGCGGGAGAAATCGGTTCGGCTGCCGACCACCTTGGCCGAGCGCGACAGCCGCAATTGTTCGCGGCCATTGCCGTCGAGAAACGACAGTTGGCCGACCGCCGGCACCTGGTTCAGCAGCTGGGCGTAGTCGATGCGGTGCTGGTCGAGCGTGTCGGCGAAGGCGCGGGTCACCCAGCTGATCTGCCGCTCCAGCCCGGAGATCGACTGTTCGATCCGCCGCGCGGTGGCCTCGGCCTTTTCGCCCATGGCGTCGGTCAGCATGGTCTTGGTGCCGCGGTAGCTGATCCAGGTCTCCACCGCGCCGTTGACGGCGAGCACGAACACCACCAGGCCGACCAGCGCGAGGACATATTTGGCGAACAGGCCTTCGCGGAGCAGCCAGATCTTGTCCTTGACGCCGATCATCCATGGTCCCCGGAAAGCCGGCAGTGCCGTCTCGGCGGCCGCCGCAGGCATGGCCATTTCAGCCATGATTTCCTTAGCACATTTCGGGGAGGCGGGCCTTGGGCTGTGGCGGCGTGGTTACTGCCCGGCGGCGGCGAACTGCGTGGCCGGGCTGGCCTCAGCGGTTGAACAAATTCCGCAACAGGTCGTTCATCGGTTGGCTGTCCTGCGTCTGCGGCGGCGGAGCCGCGGCGCCCGGCGGCGATGCTGCGGGGATATTGCGACTCTGGCCCAGGCCCTGTTGCAGCAGATTGCCCAGGGTTTCACCGAGCTTGCCGCCGAGCGGAGTGTCACCCGAATTGCCGCCAAGTCCGCCCGGCGCGCCGTTGCCGCCGAACAGGCCTTTTCCCATCTCCTTGAGCTTGGCATAGGCCGCATCGGGATTGTCCAGCATGCCGGCCACGTCGGGATAAATCCGCGGCTCGGACCAGGGGCCGTCGATCACGACGGGAATCCCGAGCCCGACCGGATCGGAAGTGCGGCCCTGGCCCTCGGTGGTCATCACCAGTTTCGGCTCCACCCGGAACCCCAGGGTTTTGGCGGCGAGGTCGACGGTGCCACCACCGGTCACGCGCACCAGCGGTCCCACCAGATTGAGATCGGCGGTGGTCGCCTGTCCCTTGTCGACCCGGAACGATGCCGAGAGCTGGGTGAGGTCGGTGGTCTGCTCGCCGTCCTGCTGCCATCCCGACAGCATGCCCGAGGTCAGTGAGCGGATCATCCGGGCGACGTTGACGCCGCGAATGGCGCCGTCCTGGAACACGGCAAACACCGTCCCGTTCAGGTTCGACATCACGGCGCGCGGGCTGGCACCGGACGAGCGCAGCGCCAGCTTGGCCTGCAGCTTGCCGTCGAGCTTGTCGAAATCGGCCGCACTGCGCAACAGCGGCAAGGCGCGGACGCCGACAAGATCGCCGTGCAGCGCATAGGCCGGGCCGGCTCCGGACACGTCGACGTCGAGTTCTCCGCTGGCCTGGCCGCCATAGGCCCCGAGATTGGAAAACCCGGCTTTGAGCACGCCGCCGGCAAGCGCGGCGTCGACCGCGGCGGGCGCGATATGGGCAGCACCGACATTCAGTTCGGCGGCGGAAACCCGCAGCTGGGCGTCGACATAATTCAACCCGGTCAGGTCGATGGTGACGTTGCTCCAGGGCTGTGGCGTCGCTTGCTGGGATCCCTGCTGCGAATCCTGCGAAACCGATGCGGCGGGCGCCGCCGCGATCGCGACGTCGAGCCGCTGGAAATCGAGATCGAGCTTCACCAGCGGCTTGCTCGCAAGATCGATCGACGCCCATCCGTTGAACGCGCCGTCGCCGATGGTTCCGCTGACCCCGTTGATCATGACCACCGCGCCATTGACCCGGACCTCGGCCCTGGCCGACAGCGGCGCCTGCAGGAAGTCGGAAGCCTCCAGCGAAAGATCGACTGGAATGGTCTGCCGTCCCGTGGGCGCAGCCGGCGCCGTCGCCTTGATCGCGAATTTGAGCGGATGGGTACCCGCCTGCGCGCGGCCGCTGATCGCGATCTTGCGATCGCCGCCGATCCGCGCCTCGGCATCGATGCCGTCGATATGGTCTTCGACGCGGTCGCGCAGATTGGCGAAGGTGATGGAGCCGTTGCTGACCCTGACGCGGTCGATCGAGACTGCATCGCCATCCCCGCCGGCGGACGAGGCCGGCGGCCGCGGCGACGCCTTGGCGGAGGCCGATGACGCACCGCGCTCGCGTAGCAGCGGCACGTGCAGAACCGGATGGTCGATCGCGAGCTCGGTGATCTCCGGATGACCCGACCACAGGCTGGCCAGCGACATCTCGGCCTGCACGCTGCCGATGGTGAGGCGGTCGCTGCCGTCGCTGTCCTTGGGATCCTGCAAGGCGACGTCGTTCAGGGTCACGTTCAGCGACGGCCAGATCCCGATCCGGGTCGCGCCCGAGACCGTCAGCCGATAGCCGGTGTCGCGCTCGACCCTGGCCTGCATGGCCGAGGTCATGAAGTCGGAGGGAATCCCGATGAACATGAGCAGCGCCACCACCACGATCATCGCGGCAAGCGCCACTCCGGCGATTTTCAATGCTCTCATGTCGATATTCCAGATCGCGCCAGCCGCATTGCTTGCGGCCGCGCCGTCGCCGGGCACGGCCGATGGCCTGAGCTTATCCCGGAATGGGGAAGGGGCTGAAGGGAGCGCAAAAATAATCCGGAGGTGCTGCAAAGCTATGTGACTTATGACACACTTCGGTCGCGTGAATTTTGCCAGCGGCCCGTTTCGACGACTTCAGACAAGATTTCCGGAAGGCATTGCGATGAGCAAACAGACCGAATTTGCGGTTATCCTGAAGATGAATCCGATGTTCGCGGACCTCGGCGCCGACGAGTTGCACCGGATATCCAGCCTCTGCCACACCCAGCAGCTTGGCGTCGGCGAGGTCCTGTTCCAGAAGGGCGACAGCGGCGACGCGCTGTTCGGGGTTCGCCGCGGCCAGATCCGGATCGAAACCGGGGCCGCCGACGGAAGTCGGCTGACCCTGAATTTCATGGGCCCGGGCGACCTGTTCGGCGAGGTCGCGGTGCTCGACGGCCAGAGCCGCACCGCCGACGCCACCGCCGGCGAGCCGACCGAATTGTTCGTGCTGCGCCGCGAGGACTTTCTCGCCCACCTCGAACGCGAGCCGAAGGTGGCGATCAAGATCATCATGCTGCTGTGCCAGCGGATTCGCTGGCAGAGCGAGCGAATGGAGGAATCGGTGCTGCAGCCGCTGCCGGTGCGGCTGGCGCGCCGGCTCTGCGCGCTGGCCACCGATTACGGATCCGAGGTGCATATCTCGCAGGAGCAGCTCGGGGTGTTCGTCGGCGCCGCCCGCGAAAGCGTCAACCGCCAGCTGCAGCTGTGGCGCAAGGACGGCATTCTGGACCTGCAGCGCGGCCGGATCCTGCTGCAGGACATGACCAGGCTGACGGCGGCGGCGAGGAACGAGTAGCGGGCTGGCCAGCGCGCCGCCGGCGTGGCCTCACTCAGCCGCCGGCGAATGCACGATGGAAGGCGGTGCCGGCGGGGGCTTGTGGTCCCCTGCCTGACTGGCTGGCCGATGCCCGGTGTCAATATCGGTATCGGCGTCCGAGCCGATCAGTTTCTTGCCAAACCGCCAGAACAGGGCGCCGATGTCGTCCATCATCATGAACATCGCCGGCACGAACACCAGCGACAGCACGGTCGAGAACACCAGGCCGCCGATCACCGCGAGCGCCATCGGCGAGCGGAATTCGCCGCCGGCGCCGAACGCCAGCGCCGAGGGCATCATGCCCGCGGCCATCGCGATCGTGGTCATGACGATGGGGCGGGCGCGCTTCATGCCGGCATCGATGATCGCCTCGTCGCGCGGCTTGCCGTCCCTGATCGACTCCACCGCGAACTCCACCAGCATGATGGCGTTCTTGGTGACGATGCCCATCAGCATCAGGATTCCGATCCACACCGGCGTGGTCAGCTGCTTGCCGGTCAGCAGCAGCGCCACGATCGCGCCGCCGATCGACAGCGGCAGCGAGAACAGGATGGTGATCGGCTGCAGGAAGGTGCCGAACAGCAGCACCAGCACCGCATAGACCATCATCAGCCCGGCGGTGATCGCGGTGGCAAAGCCGTCGGACAGTTCGTTGAGGCTTTCGGCGTCGCCGGACGGGCTCACCTTGACGCCCTTCGGCAGGCTCTTCATGACCGGCAGATCGTAGATCTTCTTGGTGGCATCGCCGAGCGCCGCCGACCCGACGAGGTCGGCCGCCACCGTGGCCTCGCGTTCCCGATCGTAACGGTTGATGCTGGTCGGGCCCTGGTCGAGGGTGATGTCGGCGACCACCGAAAGCGGCACGCCGCCCTTTTCGCCGTGCTCGCCGAGCGGCACCCGCAACTGCTCCAGCATCTGCAGGTCGCCGCGGGCGCCGTCTTCGAGCTGGACCCGGATCGGCACCAGGCGGTCGCCGGCGTCGAATTTGGCCAGCGCCGGGCCGACGTCGCCGATGGTGGCGACGCGGACGGTCTGCGACAGGCTTTCGGTGGAGACGCCGAGCCGTGCGGCCAGATCCGCCCGCGGCTGGATCCGCAGTTCGGGCCGGTCAAGCGAGGTCTCGGAAATCACGTCGGAGAGCAGCGGGATGCGCTTCATCTGGGTCGCGAGCTCGCTGGCAACGTTGCCGACGATGTTGCTGTCGGCGCCGGTCACCACCAGCGAGACCGCCCGCAGGCCGTTCTCGTCGAGGAACCAGAACCGGATATCCGGGACGTTGTCGAGTTCGTTGCCGATCGAAAGTTCGAGCTCGCGCTGGGTGATCTTGCGTTCGGTTTTCGGCGTGTAGTTGATGATCAGCGCGGCGCGGCGCACCTCGAAGGTGCCCGGCGGCACCCGGCCGCCGTCGACGAACACGCTCTTGACCTCAGGCCGCTTGCGCAGCCGGGCGACGATCTCCTCGGTGGTCTTCTCGGTGAACGCCAGCTGCGAGCCGGGCGGCAGCTCCATCGCCAGCAGCGAGCGCGCGGTATCCTGGGCCGGCAGGAAGCCTTGCGGCAGCAGCGTGATGCTCCAGATCGAGGCGGCGAAAATGCCGAAGCCGATCAGCACGGTGACGAGATGATGCCGGACCGACCAGGTGACCAGCCTGGTATAGGTTCGCAGCACCCGCCCCGGCGGCGGGTCGTCATGCGCATGATGCCTCAGGAAATAGGCCGCCAGCATCGGCGTGACAAACCGCGCGGCCAGCAGCGAGAAGAACACCTGCACCGAAACCGTGATGCCGAATTGCTTGAAGAACTGCCCGGCGATGCCCGACATGAAGCTCGCCGGCGCGAAGATCGCGATGATGGTGAGACTGATCGCGATCACCGCCAGTCCGATTTCGTCGGCGGCCTCGATGGCGGCGCGGTAGGGCGACTTGCCCATCCGCATATGGCGCACGATGTTCTCGATCTCGACAATGGCGTCGTCGACCAGAATGCCGGTCGAGAGCGTGATGGCCAGAAAGCTGACCAGGTTGAGCGAGAATCCGAGCAGGTCCATCGCCCAGAACGCCGGAAAGATCGACAGCGGCAGCGAGATCGCGGCGATGATGGTGGCGCGGATGTCGCGCAGGAACAGCAGCACGACGATGACGGCGAGAATGGCGCCTTCGAACAGCGTCGAGATCGCGGCCTCGTAATTGCCCTTGGTATATTCCACCGAGGTGTCGATCAGCTTGAGGTCGACGTCGGGATAGGCGATCTTGAGCGCGTCGATCCGCTTCTGGACCGCGGCGGCCACCACCACGTCGCTGGCGCCCTTCGAGCGCTTGATGCCGAGCGCCACCACCGGCTCGCCGTTGAAGCGGGCGAAGGTGCGGCGGTCGGCGATGGTGTCGGTGACGGTGCCGAGATCGTCGAGCCGCACCTCGCCGCCGCCGAACAGCGGAATCATGGTGCCGGCCAGGTCGTTCAGGGTCTTGGCGCCGGCCAGCGTCCTTATCGCCTGGTCGTTCTTGCCGATCTCGGCGCGGCCGCCGGCCAGATCGACATTGGTGCCGCGCAGGCTCTGGCTGACATTGACCGCGGTGAGGCCGGCGGCCTGCAGCCGGTCGGGATCGAGCGACACCAGGATCTCGCGCTCGACACCGCCGATGCGCTCGACCTGGGCGACGTTGCGCACCCCCTGCAGCGCGCGTTTGACGACGTCGTCGACGAAATAGGACAATTGCTCGGGCGTCTTGCCGGGCGAGATCGCCGCATAGGTGACGATCGGCAGGCCGATGACGTCGACCCTTTGAATCAACGGTTCGTTGACGTTCTGCGGCAGGTTGGCGCGGACCCGGGTGACGGCGTCCTTGACGTCGTTGAGGGCGCGGTCGGTGTTGGTCTCGAGCGCGAACTGGATGGTGGTCAGCGACAGCCCGTCGGTGATCGACGACGAAATGTGCCGCACGCCCTCGACGCCCGAGACGCCGTCCTCGATGGTCTTGGTGACCTGGGATTCAAGCTCGGCCGGGGCGGCGCCGAACTGCGATACCGCCACCGAGATCACCGGGATGTCGGCGCTGGGCAGCCGGGTCACCGCCAGCTTGGTGAAACTGACCCAGCCCAGCACCAACAGGATGATCGAAAACACGATGGAAGGCAGCGGATTTCGGATCGACCATGCCGAGATATTCAGTGCCATCAGCGTACCCGCGTCCGATCGAGGTCCTCGGCGAACATGGTCTTGATCTGGTCGCCGTCATGCAGCGAGCTGCCGGCATCGGCCACGACGATTTCGCCGACGTCGAGGCCTTCCAGGATTTCGATGCTGCTGTCGGATACCAGCCCGACCCTAACGTTGCGCGTCTCCACGGTGTTTCCTTTGACCACCTGAACGGTCAGATGGTCAATGGCGGTCAGCGGAATCGCGACCCCGCAGCTGCGCTTGGCGTCGATATTGGCGCGGGCAAACATGCCGACCTTGAGCGAGGGGTTGTTGGTCAGCGAGATCCGCACATGGCCGAGCTGGGTGGCGCGATCGATCTGCGGCGAAACCAGCCGGACCCGCCCGACCAGGTCCGGCGCATCGTCCCGGCTGATGCGCACCGTCGCGCCGGGATTGAGCTTCAGCATCTGGAAACTCGGCACCTCGGCATCCAGCTCGATCTCGTTGTTGATGGCAATTCGGAACATCGGCCCGGCCTGCGGCGAGGCCGGCGCGCCGGCAATGGTGCGGACCTCGGTGACCAGCCCGGCGGCCGGCGCGCGCAGCGAGGTCGGGGCCGCCCGGCCGCCATTGTTCGGGGCGCCAGGCTGTGCCGGAGGCGGCGTCAGCCGCGCCAGCTCCTGGTTGTCGGCGACGGTGTCGCCTTCATGGACCAGAACCTCGGAAACCCTGGACCCTTCCTGGTCGACGCCGACAACGGCTTCGCGGCGCGGCACGATATATCCGGTGCCCCGCACCAGGTCGGAGAAACAGGCATTGGTGGATTTGGTGACGACCACGAGGGCGTTGCCGGGAGTTTCCTTCTCCTCGGGGTGTGACCGGTGCTCGATCCAGTAGTAACCCGCGCCCAGCGCAGCAATCGCCACCACGGCTAGCGCGGGCTTGAGGTATTCGGAGAGCGTCATCGCCGGTTCAATCCATCGCTGCCGCAAGAGTATGGCCGAAAATGCCGCCAATCAGAAAGGGCTTTGACGGGAGGCGCACCGTGACAGGCTTCGCAAAACAGCCCGGACGGTGGATGCAGAAGCGGCGAGGCGTCCGGAAAGGCTGCGACGGGTCCCATAACGAAAGTGCGTCCCGCGAGGCTGCGGGACGCAGTGCCGCTGCAAATCTCACCCAGCGCCCCAACCCCTTCACTTCGATGCGGTGGTCTTGTTCGCCATGTTGACGACCTGCACGCGGCGGTTGACTTCCGCCGTCGGGTTACCGGGATCCTTGAGTTTGGTCTTGCCGTATCCGACGGTGACGAGGTCCGAGCCGGCGATGCCGAACTTGTCGGTCAGATAACGCTTGATCGAATCGGCGCGCCGCTCCGACAGGTCCTGATTATAGGCCTCGCCGCCGACCGCATCGGTATGGCCCGCGACGATGAAAGTCGAGCCCTTCAGATCCGGATTGCTCAGCGCCCGTCCCAGCGCCTGCACCGAGGGCAGCGATTTGGCGCTGATGTCGGCCGAATTGTAATCGAAGTTGATTTCGAGATCGATTTTCGGCTTGTCCTTGGCGATGGTGGCGATTTCCTCACGCTCGCTGGTCGAAAGCGAGCGGGTGGCCCGGTTGCGGATGGTCTGGACAAATTGTCCCTCGGCGGCGACCGCCGCCGGATCGGCCTGGGGGCCCACCGACAGGCCCCGGGTCAGGGGCTTCTTGGCCGGGGCGAGCGCCCGCAGGATCTGATCCTCGGTCACATCGTCGCCGGCACGGACGGTTGCGACGCTGACGGAAAGTGCTGCGGCAATCGTCACGATCGAGAGGATCGCGGCAAGATTTCTGCTTCCATGCATTTTCGACATTGCCAGTCCCTCCTGAAGAAATGAGCTCGGTTTCAAACAAGTTGCAAACGGGCCGGCAAAAATCCCGCCGGACGAATTGATCGCAATCACTCGCGGCCTTGGCTGCTTTTCCCTGTGTCTGCGGCACCCGGCCAAGGGTTCGAGCAACGCCCGGGGCTCCAACTCAAAATATCGTCAGCGTACCCCGTAACTGGCGAATTCCTTCACAATATCCGGATCCATGGCCTTGGCATTGGAAATATCCAGTTCGCCCTCCGAGATCGCGCCGTTGCGCTGCCTGGCAAGGCCGCGCCCGTAAAGCGACGAGGTCAGTCTCGGATTGATCTTGAGGGCTGCGTCGAAATCCGCGATCGCGTTCTTGGTCTGCCCGCTCTTCAGGTTGACCAGGCCGCGGCTGTCGAGGGCGTCAACAAAGTTGGGCCGCAAGCGCAGCGCCTCGTTGCAATCCTTCAAGGCCGCCTGCAGGTCGCCGACGACGGTACGGGTCCAGCAGCGGTTGTTGTAGGCTTCGACGTCCTTGGGATTCAGCCGAAGCGAGTCATCGAAGTCCTTGATCGCCAGATCGTACGCCCCCTTGCTGGCGTAGACCTGCCCGCGCCGATAATAGGCGTTGGCGTCGTCGGGATTGTCGCTGAGCCTGGCGGTAAGGCTCTTGATGGTCGGGTCGTCGGCCAGCGCCAGCTCGTCATTCTTCTCAACCGGTTTTTCCGCCGGCTTTTCAACCGCCTTGTCCGGTGCAGCGGTCGGGATATCAACCGGCTTCGGAGCATCGATGCGGGGGGCTGGCGGCGGCGGCGGCGGCGATTCGGGAGCGGGCTGGGGAAGCGCCGCCACGGTAGCGGACGGCCGCGCGCCCGGGATAAACGAAAAGTCCTCGGCCAGGGAGGACGAAATCCAGGGCACCTGCTCCTGGCGCGAGGCGCGGGTGACGCCGACGCGGGTCCGATTGAGCGTCTCTTCCGCCATCAGGTCGGGAACCCGGATTTCCTTGAGCAGTTCCTGGACGAACAGGCTGTGATCGCTGCCATTGTCCGAAATCACCGAACTGAGCGCCGCCGAATACATCACCAGCGTTCCGTTCGGAGCAATCACCGGCGCGAGGCCGGCCGAAAAACTGCGGAACCGGCGCTCGAACGGATTGCGTCGCGAGGCGTCGATCAGGGCGATCTTGACGCCGGCACCGCGGTTGTTGATTTCGCCGAGCACCGCCTCGAGGCTGACGCCGTCGCGCCGAACATCCGGTTCGGTCCAGATCTGCGCATCGACCGGGATCATGTAGCTCTGGCGGGCGGCCTGCACACCGAACCCGCTGAAGAAAATCAAGGCGACGGAACCTGGCTTGATCCGCCCGTACAGCCGATCGAATGCGCGGCGCATGGCCTCGCCGGTCAAATTCTCGCCGATCTCGACGTTGAAGCCGTCGTGCTTGAGCTCGTCGGCGACGTCGCGGGCGTCGTTGATGGGTTCCTTGAGCGGCGCGTCGGCGTCGGGATATTTCGCATTGCCGATCACCAACGCAAACCGGTCGGAGCGATCGCCCGCGACCGCCGACGAGCCGATCGGCGCTATCGACAACATCGAGATGACAAGCAGTGCGAGGCGAATTCTCATACCAGGGCGGTCCAGCCGACAAGGCGCCGATCCCAGCTCGCGCCTCGGCGACCTTACTCTACGCAAATCGCATTATCAAACCGGGCGCGCTGCTCCTGTCAACTCGGCGGCCGCCATTGAGTGCGGTCGTTAACGCCGCGCGCGGGCCGAGGGCAGGGCCTCGGCCGTCGGGTCCGAATCGGGGCTTTCCGACGAATTCGCCGATGCCCGCGAGGTCGGCGTTCGCCATGCCGGTGACGGAACCATGACGGGGGAGGAGGGCCGTGTTGCGATCACGCCGCGCCGTGCGGCATAATGTGACCGATCTCACATTTCTGCCGGGTTTGACCTTTGCGGATGACGGTGGCTTGGTGCGCCGCGCGGCCAATCGCGCAACCAAAAAAGTGAAACCGATGGGAAACGTCTACGAGATTTTCGCTCTCCGCTACGCGACGATGTCGGCGCGCACGCCCCATATGAATTACCTGGTGCCGGATCCCCACGAGACCACGGCTTCGGATCTCGATTATTTCGTCTGGCTGATCCGCGGCGGCGGCCGCGACATTCTGGTGGATACCGGCTTCAACGCCGCGGAAGCCAAGCTGCGCAACCGCACGCTGACATTGAATCCGGTGGAAGCGCTGGCAGCCTTCGGGGTCGAGGCCGGCGACATCCGCGACATTGTCGTCACCCATCTGCATTACGATCACGCCGGCAATCTCGATCGCTTTCCCAATGCACGGTTTCATCTGCAGGACCGCGAGATGAGCTATGCCACCGGACGCTGCATGTGCTTTGGGGCGCTGCGGCATCCTTTTTCGGTGGAGCATGTCACGCAGATGGTGCGCCACGTCTTCGGCGAGCGCGTCACCTTTCACTCCGGCGACGGCGAGGTCGCGCCGGGGGTGACGCTGCATCGCGTCGGCGGCCATTCCGACGGACTGCAGGTGGTTCGGGTCGAGACCGCGCGCGGTGCGGTGGTGCTGGCGTCCGATGCCGCGCATTACTATGGCAACCTGCATCGCCGCAGCCCGTTTCCGATCGTCTACAATATCGGCGAGATGTGCCAGGGCTGGGAAATCGTCGAGCAACTGGCGGGCGATCCCGACCGGGTGATTCCCGGACATGATCCGATCGTCGCCGCGATCTATCCGCGCGCCAGCGACAAGGTTGATGCGTTCGCCTTGCACATGAAACCGTCGCGCTCGTTCGCCAAATGAGCCGCGCGGGCGATCGGATGCCGGCATACCGGACCATCGGGTTTATCGGCCTCGGCGTCATGGGCGAGCCGATCTGCCGCAACCTGATCAAGCACAGCGGTGCGCGCCTGATCGCCTACGATTTGTCGCCCGAACCGCTGGCGCGGCTGCGCACGCAAGGGGCCGAGATCGCCGGCTGCGTCGCCGATGTCGTCGGCGGCAGCGACATCGTGCTGCTGTGCCTGCCGAGCGCCAGGCATGCGCGCGCGGTATTCGAGGGCGACGGCATCCTGAAACATATCCGCGAGGGCCAGGTCGTGGTCGATCTCGGAACCTCATCGGTGCAACAGACCCGGGATTTCGCCGCGCAGTTGCAGGCGAGGGGCGCGTACTGGGCCGATGCGCCGATCGCACGCACCCGGCAGGCCGCGCAGGATGGAACGCTCAGCGTCATGGTCGGCGCGTCGCCGGAACTGTTTGCCGCGATCGAGCCCCTGATCCGCTGCTTTGCCACCGATGTGACGCGTTGCGGCGGCACCGGCGCCGGGCAGGTGACCAAGATCCTCAACAACATGGTGCTGTTTCAGACCGTGAACGCGCTGGCCGAAGCGGTCGCCGTCGCCAAACCCAATGGCGTCGATCCGGCGCTGCTGCTCGACACTCTTTCGAAGGGTTCCGCCGACAGTTTTGCGCTGCGCAATCACGGCCTGAAGGCGATCGTGCCGGAAAATTTTCCGGAACGCGCGTTCTCCACCGAATATGCCCTGAAGGACCTGTCCTATGCGCTGGAACTGGCCGATGATGCCGGCATCAGGATCCGCGGCGCCGAGCTGACCGGCCAGGTACTGCAGGAGGCCATCGATGCGGGTTCCGGCGCGGCCTATTTTCCCGTGATCGCCAGGCATCTCAATGAGACTGGCCGCATCCTGCAGCCGGCACCAGCCGTGATGCCGATCGATCGCCTTGCCGGGCTGACACCGACCCGCAGCCGGGCCGTCGTTCATGGTGATCTTGTGTTCACCGTGGCGGTGGCGCCCGATCCGGTCACGTCCTCGATGTACGAGCAAAGCGTGAAGGCGCTCGCCCGCATCGACGAGAGCCTGGCTTTGAGCGGCTCGCACAAGGGCAGGATCCTCTCGGCCGTGGTCTATGTCGCCGACATCGGGCGGAAGGATGAAATGAACCGTGCCTGGGACCAATGGGTCGACCGCAGAAATCCGCCGATGCGGGCCTGCCTTGGCGTCGAGCTGGAACCGCCGCATCTGGTCGAAATCGTGGTGACAGCCGCGAAGTAGGCGGCCGCCCTCGGCGGCAATCGCACGCTTCAATAGGCGCCCTCGGCTTTCCCCTGCCGGCTGGTCTGCACCAGGTCGAGGCTGCCCTCGATCTTGCCGAGCATCGCCGCGAACTGCTGCTGCTCGCGCGCCGTCAGGCACGACAGGATCGCCTGCTCCTTGCGCAATAGCCGCGGAATCAGCTGTTGGTACAGGGCCTTGCCCTTGCGCGTCATGCGCAGCACGAACTCCCGGCGGTCGTCCGCATTTTCGACGCGTTCCACCAATTGCCGCGACATCAGCGCGGTGACCGCGCGGCTGATGGTGGATTTGTGGGTTCGGGTGCAATGGGCGATGTATTGTGCGCTGCAGGCGTCGTTGCGAAAGCCGAGCGTCGCCAGCACCCGCCATTCCGGAATATCCAGCCCGTAGCGCTGCTGGTACTCCTCGGAAAGCGCGGCGCTGACCTCGGCGGCCAGCCGGTTCAGCCGGAACGGCACAAAGCTGAGCAGGTCCAGTCGGGAGTTCGTCGGCGCGGTGGCCTCACGCGAACCGGTGCCCACGTTGGCTGCAGTCTTTTTTGCCAAGCATCTCTCCAATTTGAGTTGACGGCGGAACCGGCTCGGAGTTTAGATAGTTGCAGATGCGACTATCATAGGGGGGACGTGGTCCCTTGGCCAGAGCAAGCTGATCCCATGGCGCAGCAATCCAAAGCCCAGTTCGGCTATCGCCGGCATCCCGACCAGGATCGCGCCGGCGCCATTGCGGCCGAGCACCCCGTGGTGGTGGTCGGCGCCGGACCGGTCGGGCTGTCGCTGGCGATCGACCTGGCGCAGCGCGGCCAGGCCGTGGTGCTGCTCGACGATGCCGACCGGATCGGCGACGGATCGCGGGCGATCTGCTTTTCCAAGCGCTCGCTCGAGGTGTGGGATCGCCTCGGCGTCGCCCGGCGCATGGTCGACAAGGGCGTGGTCTGGAAAGTCGGCAAGGTGTTTCTTGGCCGCGACATGCTCTACCAGTTCGACCTTTTGCCGGAAGACGGCCACAAGATGCCCGCCTTCATCAACCTGCAGCAATATTATGCCGAATCCTATCTGGTGGATCGGGTGCAGGAATTGCCCGCAATCGATTTGCGCTGGCGCAACAAGGTCACGGGACTGAAGCAGCACAACGATCACGCGGAGCTGGCCGTTGAAACGCCGGACGGTCCCTACCGGCTCCGCGCGCAATATGTCGTGGCCTGCGATGGCGCGCGATCGGCGCTGCGCGGCATGGTCGGCGCTGAATTTGCCGGCGAGGTTTTCGAGGATCAATTCCTGATCGCCGATGTCAAGATGACCGCGGAGTTTCCCACCGAGCGCTGGTTCTGGTTCGACCCGCCGTTTCATTCCGGCCAGTCGGCGCTGCTGCATCGCCAGCCCGACGATGTCTGGCGCATCGACCTGCAGCTCGGCCCCGACGCCGACCCGGCGGTCGAACGGTTGCCGGAAAACGTCCGGCCGCGGATCGAACGGATGCTCGGCCATGGCGATTTCGATTTCGAATGGATCTCGCTCTATAAATTCCAGTGCCGCCGCATGGCGCGCTTCGTTCATGAACGGGTGATCTTCGCCGGCGATTCCGCCCATCAGGTGTCGCCATTCGGCGCGCGCGGCGCCAATTCCGGCCTCGAGGACGGCGAAAATCTGGCTTGGAAGCTCGCCATGATGTTGCGCGGCGAAGCGCCATTGGCTTTGCTGGAAAGCTATCAGCTCGAGCGCGGACCGGCGGCGGATGAAAACATCCGGGCCTCGACCCGGTCGACCGATTTTATCGCGCCGCACTCAAGCCAGGAGCGAAGGTTGCGCTCCGCGGTGCTGCGGCTTGCCGCGGAAGCCGAGTTCGCCCAACGGATGGTCAATTCGGGCCGGCTTTCGGTGCCGGCGGTCTATGACACGCCGCTGTCATCGGCCGATGTCGATGTCTGGAACGCGGGGCCGCGGCCGGGCGCGTCGATGCCGGACGCGCCGCTGGTGCGCGGCAATGGCGAGCCGGTCTATCTCACCGAGGCTTTTGCATCGGCCGGCGGCGGTTTTGTTCTGCTGGAAAGCGCCAATGGCGAAGCGTTGGAGCCCCCGGCGGGAATCGGCCGGATCCGGATCGGCGCCGACGCGCCGCTGCACGATAATGCCGGATTGTTCGCAGCTCGTTATGACGCCACGCCCGGCTCGTCCTATCTCCTGCGCCCGGACGGTTATGTCGCGGCGCGATTCAGGCATCCGACGCCGGCGGCGATCGAACAGGCCGTGGCGCGCGCCAGCGGACGGGGTTGGGAACATCGATGACGCTTTCGACAGCATCGAATTTTGCAGATCCCGACGCCGCCTATCGGCTGATCGTCGAGGCGCATCGCGGATTGAGCGAGGCGCAGAGCGCCGACCTCGATGCGGCGCTGGTTCTGGTGCTCGCCAATCATATCGGCGATCTCGAGGTGCTGGGCGAGGCCCTGGCACTCGGCCGGCGCCGCACGGTGGATGCCGAACAACAGCAGCAGCAGCAACAGCAACAGCAGATCACGGAATGATTGGAGTCGTCATTGCGAGCGCGTCGAAGCAATCCAAGGCAACAGGCAAGGCATGGATTGCATCGTCGCAGCCGCCTTGGCCCCAAGGCGGGCTTCGGCGGCCAAGAGCGCTCCTCGCAATGACGGTCCCAGACTCAGAACTCGCAGAGGGAATGAATTGATGGCCAAGGGTTTCGCCTCCACCACCGACATGGCGGAGAAGAAGATCACGTTCTCCGAGATCGGCACCGATCTGTATGCCTTCACCGCCGAAGGCGATCCCAATTCGGCGGTGATCGTCGGCGACGACGGCTGCATCGTTTTCGACGCCCAGGCGACGCCGGCGATGGCCAACAAGGTGATCGAGCGGGTTCGCACCGTCACCGACAAGCCGATCAAATATGTCGTGCTGTCGCATTATCACGCGGTGCGGGTGCTCGGCGCATCGGCCTATCACGCGGAGGCCGTGATCGCCTCGCAGGAAACCCGCCGGCTGGTCGAGGAACGCGGCCAGCAGGACTGGGATTCCGAATATGGCCGCTTTCCGCGGCTGTTCCAGGACGCCCAGAGCATCCCCGGCCTGACCTGGCCGACCCTGACCTTCGAAGGCGAGATGTCGATCCATCTGGGGAAGCGCGAGGTGCGGCTGATGCAGCTCGGCGCCGGACACACCTCCGGCGATATCGTGGCATGGGTGCCGGACGCGGAGGTGATGTTTTCCGGCGACCTGATCGAATACCATTCGGCCTGCTACTGCGGCGACGCGCATCTGCGCGAATGGCCGGCGACACTGAACGAGATTCGCGCCTTCAATCCCAAGGCGATCGCGCCGGGGCGGGGCGACGCGCTGAAGGGCGTAGCCACCGGGCGCGACGCCATCGCCATGACCCGCGATTTCGTCACCTCGCTGTATGGCGCGGCCGAAACCGCGGTCGCCCGGGGCCGCAACCTCAAGGAGACGATGGCCGCGACCCGCGAAGTGATGGATCCGAAATTCTCGAAGTTTGCGATCTACGAGCACTGCCTGCCGTTCAACGTCTCGCGCGCGTTCGACGAGGCCTCGGGAATCGACGACCCCGTGATCTGGACCGACAAGCGCGACCAGGAAATGTGGGCAAGCCTGCAAGGAGGATGACCATGAATATCAATACCTCGCCCGACCTGATCAGCCGGAGCTCCGTCAACATCACGCCGGGCTACATGTCCGGCTTCGGCAACAGTTTTGAAACCGAGGCGCTGCCCGGCGCGCTGCCGATCGGGCGCAATTCGCCGCAGCGCTGTCCCTACGGGCTATACGCCGAACAGCTGTCGGGCTCGCCGTTCACCGCGCCGCGCGGCAGCAATGAGCGCTCGTGGCTGTATCGGATCCGGCCGTCGGTGAAGCATTCCGGCCGCTTCGGCAAGGTCGATTCCGGGCTGTGGCGCACCGCGCCGTGCCACGAGGTGGAGATGCCGATCGAACAGTTGCGCTGGGATCCGGCGCCGATCCCGAAGACCGACATGACGTTTCTGCAGGGCGTGCAGACCATGACCACGGCGGGCGACGCCAACACCCTGGCCGGCATGGCCGCGCACGTCTTTCTCGTCACCCAATCGATGGTCGAGCAGCATTTCTACAATGCCGATGGCGAGATGATGTTCGTGCCGCAGCAGGGCAGCCTGCGGTTCGTCACCGAGTTCGGCCGGATCGATGCCGAGCCCGGCGAGATCGTGGTGATCCCGCGCGGCGTCAAATTCCGCGTCGAGATTCCGGCCGGCCCGGCGCGCGGCTATCTCTGCGAAAATTACGGCGGCGCCTTCACGCTGCCGGAGCGCGGTCCGATCGGCGCCAATTGCCTGGCCAATGCGCGGGATTTCCTGACGCCGGTCGCGGCCTATGAAGACAAGGACACCCCGACCGAATTGTTCGTGAAATGGGGCGGCTCGCTGTTTTCGACCAGGCTGCCGCACTCGCCGATCGACGTGGTGGCCTGGCACGGCAATTACGCGCCCTACAAATACGATCTGCGCACCTTTTCGCCGGTCGGCGCCATCGGCTTCGACCATCCCGACCCGTCGATCTTCACCGTGCTGACGTCGCCGTCGGAAACCGCCGGAACCGCCAATATCGACTTTGTGATCTTCCCGGAGCGCTGGATGGTGGCCGAAAACACCTTCCGTCCGCCATGGTATCACATGAACATCATGTCGGAGTTCATGGGGCTGATCTACGGCGTCTATGACGCCAAGCCGCAGGGCTTCACGCCGGGCGGCATCAGCCTGCACAATCTGATGCTTCCGCATGGCCCCGACCGCGAGGCCTTCGACCACGCCAGCAACTCGGAACTGAAGCCGGTCAAGCTGACCGGCACCATGGCCTTCATGTTCGAGACCCGCTATCCGCAGCGCATCACCGCGCATGCCGCGAAATCCGCAACCTTGCAGCAGGATTACGCCGATTGCTGGAAGGGCCTGGAAAAGCGGTTCGATCCGAATAGGCCGTGAATTTGAGAACCCACCCTTGTCATTGCCGGGCTTGACCCGGCAATCCATTTGCTTTCGAAAGATGGATGCCCGGGTCAAGCCCGGGCATGGCGACTGCCGGAGAGCTATGTGACGCATCCCAACGATCCCGGGCTTCGTTCCTTCATCGACGTCGATCCCGTGTCGGACTTCCCGATCCAGAACCTGCCCTATGGGGTGTTTTCGACCGCGGCGTCGCCGGCGACGCGGGTCGGGGTCGCGATCGGCAACTTCGTTCTCGATCTCGCGGTTCTGGAAAGCGAAGGCCTGGTCGATCCCGCCGCCGGGCGGGGCGTGTTCGCGCAAGCCTCGATCAATGCCTTCATGGCGCTGGGACCCGAGGTCTGGTCGCGCACCCGGGCGCGGATCAGCGCGCTGTTGCGCCACGACAATCCCGAGCTGCGCGACGACGCCAAGCTGCGTGAGCGCGCGCTGCTGCCGATGGCGGACGCCAGGCTGCTGCTGCCGGTCGCGGTTGCCGGCTACACCGATTTCTATTCGTCGAAGGAGCATGCCACCAATGTCGGCACCATGTTCCGCGACAAATCCAATCCGCTGCTGCCGAACTGGCTGCACATTCCGATCGGCTACAACGGCCGCGCCTCCACCGTCGTGGTCAGCGGCACCAGGGTGCGCCGGCCGCGCGGCCAATTGAAGCCGCCGAACGCCGAACTGCCGATATTCGGCGCCT
>Ga0302202_10000760_pt1 | contig 41466 bp, 42 predicted proteins | sample II_Bog_N3_3_FD_194579 | JGI IMG/M metagenome (GOLD analysis project Ga0302202, IMG submission 194579) | Peat permafrost microbial communities from Stordalen Mire near Abisko, Sweden - II_Bog_N3_3 | ecosystem: Environmental > Terrestrial > Soil > Wetlands > Peat | place: Sweden: Abisko...
CGTTTCGGCGCCGGCGCCGGCGCCGGCCGGACCAGGATCAGCAGCACCCGACGCTTCGGCGGGCGGCGGGTCCACGGGGCCGGCCGTCGCGTCGCCCGTCGCTCCCGTAGCGTCTGCGGCCCCCGCCGCCGCGGCGTCATCGGCACCGCCACGACGTTTCGGGCTGTGCGCGCCTCCGCGTCGTCTGTCTCGGCGTGCCATGCGGTGACGCTAGCAACCCTGAACCGTGGCGCCGGGTCAGGTACCCGTGGCCGGGGCCCTGCGGCTCAGGTGTAGGCCGCGTACCCGGTCCGGTCGACGATGCCGGCCAATTCGCTCCCGCCCGTGGCCACCACCTTGCCGTTGGCCAGGACATGGACCACGTCCGGGCGGAGGACGTCGAGCAGGCGCCGGAAGTGCGTGATGGCCAGGACACCCAGGCCCCACTCGGTCGTCGCCTCCTGCACCCGCCGTCCGACGTCGGCCAGCGCGTCGACGTCGAGACCCGAGTCGATCTCGTCGAGCACGGCGAACCTCGGGCGGAGCACACCCAGTTGCAGGGTCTCGTTGCGCTTCCGCTCACCACCGGAAAGGTCGACGTTCAGCGGGCGGTCGAGGAAGCGCTCGTCGAAGCCGATGCGTGCCGCCTCGTCGTGGAGGCGGCCCAGGATGTCCGGCCCGGGACCCTCGCCCGCGACCGTCTGACGGGCCGCCGTGAGTGACTCGACGAGCGAGACCCCCGGCACCTCGATCGGATGCTGCATGGCGAGGAACAGTCCGGCCCGCGCCCGCTGCCAGGTGGGCAGCGACAGCATGTCGATGCCGTCCAGGGTGACCGACCCACCGAGTACCTCGTAGCCGGGACGACCCATGAGGACATGGGCCAGGGTGCTCTTTCCCGAGCCGTTCGGGCCCATGACCGCGTGCACCTCGCCACTGCGGACCGTCAGGGAGAGGCCCTGGAGGATCTCGCGTCCGGGGATGCCGGCACGGAGGTCGTCGATGACCAGTTCGCCCGTACTCACGGCACCACCACCGAGACCTCGCCCGAGGCCACGATGAGTTCGTAGACGGGCACCGGCCTGGTGGCCGGGAGCGAGCAGGGCGCGCCCGTGCGCAGGTCGAAGGTCGAACCGTGCTTGGAACACTCGATCTCGCACTCGGCGCCCCACACCTCTCCATCGGCCAGCGAGAAGTCCTCGTGGCTGCAGCGGTCACCGACGGCATGGAACTCGTCGTCGATCCGGACCAGCGCGATCCGCAGGTCGGCCACGTCGAACCGGCGGGCCTCCCCGGGGGCGAGATCGTCCACCGCACACAGTCGGGCCGTCGTACGTCCGTCGGTCGTCACGCCGGTCTCCTCAGGCACGGGACGCACCCGTCCGTGCCGCCAGGGACCGACCCACGAGGTCGCGTGCACCCGGCACCGGCACCTGATCGGCGATGCTCTCGAAGAATCCGGCGACGATCAGCTGCTCGGCCCGCTCCGGCTCCACGCCGCGCGACTCGAGGTAGTACCGCTGGTCCTCGTCGACCGGGCCCACCGTGGAGCCATGGCTGCACTTCACATCGTTCTCCTCGATGTCGAGGTTCGGGACCGAGTCGGCGTGGGCACCCTCGTCCAGCACCAGATTGTGGTTGGTCTGGACGGCATCCGACTTGACCGCGCCCCGACGGATCCGGATCAGACCGCTGTAGACCGAGTGGGACCGGTCGGCGACCGCTCCCATGAAGAGGAGGTCGCTCGTGGTGCGCGGGGCCCGGTGGTCCTGGAGGGTCCGGAAATCGAGCATCTGGTCGTCCCGGCCGAAGAAGGCGGCACGCAGGCTGGAGATCCCCGACTCGCCGGCCAGCGCCGAGTCGGTGCGGAGCCGGGCGTAGCTCCCACCGAGGGCCACGGCGTAGCTCGAGAGGGTGGCATGGGCACCGATGGTGCTCGCCTGGTGCGCCAGCTGCCACGTGCCTCCGCCGAGTGACTGGACGGACACGTACGCCAGCTCGGCCCCGTCGCCCACCGAGAGCTCGGTGACCGGCACGACCAGTCGTTCGGTCGACGCCCCGGCCGACGCCAGCAGGTCGTCCCGCCCGTCGGCGAGCAGACCGCTGTCGGCGTCGACGACGATCTCCACCACCGAGGCGGTGGACCCGGCACCGGCCCGCACCACGGTGCGAGGGAACACGGCCCCACCGGCGGCACCGGTGACGACGTGCACGATCACCACGGGGCCGGTGGGACGGGCCGACGGTTGGACGTCGATCAGCACCGGGTCCACGGCGAACGCGTCGTTGAGGAGCGGAAAGTCGTGCGGGTCGGTGAGCACCGAGCCGAGCAGCGCGTCGCCGTCGGCATGGTCGGCTGCCCGACCGAGCGACACCACGTCGTCGTCGACGGTGGCGGACAGGGTGGCCAGCACCCCGTTGATGGTCACGACGAGGCCGCTCCGGGGCCCGAGTCCGTCCACCAGGGCATGGATGCGCTCGGACGACGACGGGCCGGGATCGTCCCCGGTGCGCACATGGCCGGCCGGCCGGAACCGGTCGAGGTCGAGTTGGTCGATCCGGCTGTAGCGCCAGACCTCGTCCTTCTCGGTCGGGAGCGGTGCGCCGGCGAAGGCCTCGGCGGCCGCCGCGCGTCGACGCGTCAGCCACGAGGGACCGGGCAGGTCGGCGGCGATATCGGGGGTGAACGTGGGCAGAATCTGGACCTCTCGCGGATCGAGGCCCGGTCGACGAGCCTCGGCCGCCATACTACCGGCCACCGACGGGACCCCGGCCGGGCCCGGACCGCACCACACGGGCCCGCGCCCTACGCTGGGCGGCCATGAGCGCACCCTCCATCGACTCCTTCTCGTCCGACGTCCTCACCATCGAGGTCGACGGCCACGTGGCGACCCTGTGGCTCGACCGTCCCGAGAAGCGCAACGCCATGGGACCCGCCTTCTGGACCGACCTCCCGGTGGCCATGGCCGCCCTCGGCGCAGCCCCGGACGTGCGGGCGGTGGTGCTCGCGGCCAAGGGTCCGCAGTTCTCCGTGGGGCTCGACCTCATGGCCCTGCCCGACATCGCCGGTGGCGGGAGCGCGGTCGGCGACGGTCCGAAGCCTTCGGCCGCCGCCCGGGCCGGGCGGACACGGTCGGAGATCATCCGCCTCCAGGCGTCGGTCAGCGCCGTGGCGGCGTGCCCCGTCCCGGTCATCGCCGCTGTGCACGGGTGGTGCATCGGCGGAGGCGTCGACCTCATCGCCGCCTGTGACATCCGGCTCGCCAGTGCGGAGGCGCAGTTCTCGGTGCGCGAGGCGAAGATCGCCATCGTGGCCGACATCGGGAGCCTGCAGCGCCTGCCCCCCATCATCGGCCAGGGTCATCTGGCCGAGCTCGCCTACACCGGCAAGGACATCAGCGCCGAGCGGGCGGCCGCCATCGGACTCGTCAACCACGTGAGCGCGGACGCCGATGCGGTCCTGGCCGACGCCCGGGCGATGGCCGCCGAGATCGCCGCCAACTCGCCGCTCGCCGTGCAGGGGACCAAAGCGGTCCTGGTCGCCGGAGAGGACCAGACCGTGGCCGAGGGTCTGGACTACGTGGCCACCTGGAACTCGGCGTTCCTGTCGTCGGACGACCTCGCCGAGGCCATGACGGCCTTCATCGAGAAGCGCCCGGGGAACTTCACGGGCAATTGACCCGCCCGACGGATGCCGGTACGGCCAGTATCGGACCGTCGCGCCGCACCGGGGCGCCGTGGCGTCAGCCCTTGCGACGCCACCACTTCCGGCCGCGCCTCTCGTCCTCGGCGCGTACGTCGGCGAGCACGTCGGGGGCGACGGCGTTGACGATGTCCTCGGCGCTGTCGAGGACGGCCGCCGCCTCGTCACCGGGCACGTCGGGCATGGGCTCGATGGCCGGCTCGACCAACGAACCGTGATCCCACCCCACATCGGCCAGACGGGGCACGAACGACGGACAGTCGTCCGGACACTTCCAGGGGGCCTCGGGGGCCAGGTCGAGCACGCAGAAGCGGGCCACCTCGCCCGACGCATAGGTACGGCTCTGGAAGTGCTTGCACTCTTCACGCATCGGCATGGACGGGCTCCCTCGTCATCGTCGGGTCCATTGTGGCCCAGCCAGGGGACGGGCAGGCTCCACCGGCTCAGCCGATGGAGCCCTCCATCTGCAGCTCGATCAGCCGACTCCACTCGACGGCGTACTCCATCGGGAGCGTCCGGGTGATCGGCTCGATGAAGCCGTTGACGATCATGCCCATCGCCTGGGTCTCGGACAGGCCGCGGCTCATCAGGTAGAAGAGCTGGTCGTCGCCGACCTTGGAGACCGTGGCCTCGTGCCCGATGCGGGCGTCACGCTCCCCCACCTCCATGTAGGGCTTGGTCTCCGACACCGAGATGTCGTCGAGCAGCAGGGCGTCGCAGCGCACGAAGCTCTTGGCGTGCTTCGCTCCCTCGTCCACGTGGACCAGGCCGCGGTACGTCGTGATGCCGGCGTCCTTGGAGATCGACTTGGACACGATGGTCGACGTCGTCTCGGGTGCGGCGTGGACCATCTTGGCCCCGGCGTCCTGGTGCTGGCCGGCGCCGGCGTACGCCACCGAGAGCACCTCGCCCGAGGCCTTCGGACCCATGAGGTAGACGCTCGGGTACTTCATGGTGAGTCGGGACCCGATATTGCCGTCGATCCACTCGACGTGGGCCTCCGCCTCGGCCCGGGCCCGCTTGGTCACGAGGTTGTAGACGTTGTTGGACCAGTTCTGGATCGTCGTGTACGTGATCCGGGAGCCCTCGAGGGCCACCAGCTCGACGACGGCCGAGTGGAGCGAGTCGGTGGTGTAGACGGGAGCCGAGCAGCCCTCGATGTAGTGCACCTGGGCGCCGACGTCGGCGATGATCAGGGTCCGCTCGAACTGGCCCATGTTCTCGGCGTTGATCCGGAAGTAGGCCTGCAGCGGCTGGTCGACGACCACTCCGGGCGGGACGTAGATGAACGAGCCACCCGACCAGACGGCCGAGTTGAGCGCGGCGAACTTGTTGTCGTTCGGCGGGATGATCGTCCCGAAGTACTTGCGGACGAGGTCCGGGTGCTCGCGGACCGCGGTGTCCATGTCACAGAAGATGATGCCCAGCGCCTCGAGGTCCTCGCGGTTGCGGTGGAACACGACCTCGGACTCGTACTGGGCCGTCACGCCGGCCAGGTACTTCCGCTCGGCCTCGGGGATGCCCAGCTTCTCGTAGGTGTTCTTGATGGCGTCGGGCAGGTCGTTCCAGTCCTCCACCTGCCCCGACGTCGGCTTGATGTAGTAGTAGATGTCGTCGAAGTCGAGGTCCGGCATGTTGACCGCGAACCAGGCGGCCATGGGTCGCTTCTCGAACCGCTGGAGCGCCCGGAGCCGGAAGTCGCGCATCCAGTCGGGCTCCTTCTTCATCGCCGACATCTCGCGCACGATCGACTCGTTGAGGCCCTTCTTCGGCTTGAAGACGTAGTCCTCTTCGTCGGACCACCCGAGCTTGTACTTCCCGAGATCGAGGTCGGTGGACGTCATGTGCGCTCCTGGGAGGGGGAGAGACGGCAATTACCCCTATCCAGATAGTAACAACCCCGGACCCCTGGCCGCGCGGGCGCGTGCCAAGGTGTGCGGATGGCCGACACCCCGCAGCCGGATCCCCCCGGCGACACGCCCTCCGACACGCCCCGCGACACGCCCCACGGCGGCACTCCGGACCAGGCGGGGGGTGCCGCGACCCCACAGGCGCCCGTCCCCGAGCGGCGCCCCGTCACCCTCGAGACCCACGGCGACGTCCGCACCGACGACTGGTTCTGGCTCCGGGACAAGGACGACCCGGCCGTGATCGCCCACCTCGAGGCCGAGAACGCCTACACCGCGGCGGTCACGGCGGGGACGACGGCCCTCCAGGAGGCGCTCTTCACCGAGATGGTGGCCCGCATCGAGGAGACGGACCTGTCGGTCCCGGTGCGCAAGGGCCCCTGGCTCTACTACGGACGCACCCGCGAGGGCAGCAATTACGGCATCCACTGCCGCCGGCCGGTCGACGGGCCCGAGGACGTCGAGCAGGTCCTCCTCGACGAAAACGCCCTCGCCGAGGGTCACGACTACTTCTCCCTCGGCAGCTTCTCGGTCAGCCCCGACCACCGCTGGCTGGTGTACTCCACCGACACCACGGGCGGCGAGCGCCACACGATGCGGTTCCGCGACCTGGTGACCGGCCTGGAGGCGGACGAGTCCATCGAGGACACCTCCTACGGCGTGGCCTGGGCCAACGACAACGCCACCGTGTTCTACGTCCGGGTCGACGAGGCCATGCGCCCCTTCCAGCTCTGGCGTCACCGGGTCGGGACCGACCCGGCCGGCGACGTGCTGGTCATGGAGGAGCCCGACGACCACTTCTACCTCGGCGTGGGCCGCACGAAGGACGACTGCTACGTGCTGTGCGGTCTCGACTCCAAGATCACCTCCGAGGTCAGGATCCTCGACGCGGACGACCCCGAGGGGGTCTTCACCGTCGTCGAGCCCCGTCGCCAGGGCGTCGAGTACTCGGTCGACCACGACCGCGGCGACCCGGCCAACGGGCGCCCGGGACGCTTCCTCGTCGTGACCAACGACGGCGCCGAGGACTTCCGGCTGATGGAGGCGCCCGACGGGTCGCCCGGTCGCGAGGGGTGGATCGAGGTCATCCCGGCCCGCACCGGGGTGCGGCTCGACGCCGTCGACCCGTTCGTCCGCCACCTCGCCGTCTACGAGCGCGAGGACGGCGAGACCCGCATGCGCGTGGTCGAGCTCGCCACCGGCACCTCGACCCCGGTGGCTCAACCCGAGACGCCGTCGACGGTGTGGGGCGAGGCCAATCCCGAGTACGACTCGACCGTGCTCCGCTACGGGTACACGTCCCTCGCCACTCCGCGGTCGACCTACGACCTCGACCTCGACTCGGGCGAGCTCACGCTCCGCAAGCGCCAGCCCGTGCTGGGGGACTTCGACCCGGCCCGCTACCGCACCGAGCGGCGGTGGGCGACCGCCGACGACGGGACCCGGGTGCCCCTCTCGCTGGTCTTCCGCACGGATCTGGTCGGCGCACCGGTGCCCGGTTCGGCCGGCGCCCCCTGCCTGCTCTACGGCTACGGGTCCTACGAGGCGTCGATGGACCCGACGTTCTCGTCCCTGCGCCTCAGCCTCCTCGACCGGGGCTTCGTGTTCGCCATCGCCCACGTGCGCGGCGGGGGCGAGCTGGGCCGGCACTGGTACGAGGAGGGGAAGTTCGCCGCCAAGCCGAACACGTTCTCCGATTTCGTGGCCTGCGCCCGGCAGCTCGTGGCCGAGGGCTGGACGTCGCCGGACCGGCTGGTCGCCCGGGGCGGCAGCGCCGGTGGCCTGCTGATGGGCGCCGTCGCCAACCTGGCCCCCGATCTGTTCCGGGCCATCGTGGCCGAGGTGCCCTTCGTCGACTGTCTGACCACGATCCTCGACGAGACCCTGCCGCTCACCGTGCTCGAGTGGGAGGAGTGGGGCAATCCGGTCGAGGACCCCGGGATCTACCGGGTCATGAAGTCCTACTCGCCCTACGACAACGTTCGTTCGGTGGACGACGACGGCCACCCGGTCCGGTACCCGGACATCCTGGCCACCGGCGGCCTGACGGACCCGAGGGTCGGGTTCTGGGAGCCCGCCAAGTGGGTGGCCAAGCTGCGGGCCGCCAACCCGGCGAACCGCGTCCTGCTCAAGACCGAGATGGGGGCGGGCCACGGAGGGCCGTCCGGACGGTACGACGCGTGGCGGGACGAGGCCTTCGTCTACGCCTTCGTGCTGGACGCGCTCGGCATGGCCGACAAAACGCTGCAGCCCTACATCGGCTGACCCCGGGGACCCGGCCGGTCTGGCCATCGGCCCGTCAGGGCGTCAGGGCGTCAGGGCGTCAGGGTGTCAGCTCGTCAGGGCGTCAGGGTGCCGTCGTCGTGGTCGTCGACGTGGTGGTCGTCGACGAACCGGTCGTGGAACCGGACGTCGAAGGGGCCGGCGTGGTGCCGGGGGTGGCCGTGGCCGACGGGCTGAAGGTGGCGACGAACGGCGTGTGCACCGGCGACGGCAGCACGACCGGGATGGTGTCCACCTCCAGCGTCAGGGTCGGCGTGCCGAACTGCACGGTGGTGATCCCCGAGGCGTCGACGTTCTGGACCGTGCCGGAACTGAGCTCACCGGCCCAGACCGTCTTGCCGGTCGTCGCCGAGTCGACCTGGGCCCAGCACGTGCCGGTGCCCGTCAGGGTGATCTGGTAGGTCGTGTGCGGCAGCGTGTACGTGGCCGAGGTGCCGCCGGACCCGGTGGTGGTGGCGACGAACTGTGTCGGCACGGTCGTGGGGGTGGGGCGTGTCGAGGGCGTGGGGCGTGTCGAGGTCGTGGTGGTGGATCCGGCACTGCGGCGCGGACGGGTGGTCGTCGTCGACGCGTGGGAGGAGGTGTGCGACTTGTGGCTGCCGATGATGGCCAGCGCCCCCACGACCACGATGACGGCGATGGCCACCATCACGCCGGTGCCCGGCCGCCGACGGTGGTTCATCGAGTCGAGGGCCATCCGCTGCGCCCGGTCGGCCCGGGCCGGCGTGGTCGGTTCGGCGCCGTAGGGCCGGCCCCGCTCCACCGGTCGGGCGTCGTCGAAGACGATGGGGGCGTCCGGATCGGGGAACTCGTCGGTCCCCCGCACCGGCACCGGGGGGACCACCCGTTCGGTCACCCCGCCGGACTGGCTGGTCGGCACCACCCGGACCGGTCGCACGGTCGGCGGCCCGATCCGCTCGGACAGGTGCTCGAGCGTGCCGAGCGCGTGGTTGTAGTTCGCCACCGAGTGGACGTCGTCCCCCCGCGGCCGCCGGGCGACGACGACCGCGACGGCCACCACCACCAGCACCACAGCCACGAGCGCGAGCGTCCACATCCGGTCTATTCAACCCCGAAACGCCCCCCCGGGGGTAAGGCGGGTCCGCCGGAGGGACCGGCCCGGTCGGCACTGCCGTCGTATCGCCCCTGGTGGAAGGCTCAGATCGCGGTGACAGCGGTCATCCCGCCGTCGACCGTGAGGTGCGCCCCGGTCACGAATGAGGACTCCGAGCTGAGCAGGAACCGGATCGGGGCGGCGATCTCGGCCGGGTCGGCGATGCGCCGGAGCGGTGTCCGCTCCTCGATCTGCTCACGGAAACCCGGCAGTTCGAAGGCCGGTTCGAGCATCGGGGTCACGACCGCCCCCGGACAGACGGCGTTGACGCGGAATCCCTCCAGGGCGTAGCGCTGCGCGAGCGACCGCATGACGCCGAGGACCCCACCCTTCGAGGCGCAGTAGGCCGTCAGGACCGAGCTGCCGAAGAGCCCCTCGATGGAGGACACGAGCACGACGGCCGAGCCCGGGCCGGCCTCACGGAACGGTGGCAGCAGGTGGCGGGCGATGACGGCTGCGGCGCGCAGGTTGACGTTCAGGGTGGCGTCCCAGATCTCGTCGTCGAGGTCGTCGACGGTGGCGGCACCGGACACCCCCGCGGCGTGCACGAACCCACCGAGCGATCCGAGGGCCGTGGCGGCCTCGGCCACCGCTCCGGGCACCACCGCCGAGTCGACCACGTCGACCGACGCGGTGTGCACCCGCACCCCGAGCGCACGGCAGCGGTCCGCCGTCTCCTCGGCACCGGGCCCGTCGATGTCCCACAGGGCCACCGGGCGGCCGACCTCCGCCAGTGCGACGGCGGTGGCCCGCCCGATCCCGGAGGCCCCTCCCGTGATCAGGACGCCGGTGCCCGGAGTTCCGAGGAGGGTCGTGGAGGGGTCGGTCGGTCGGGGGTCGGTCATGGGAGGAGTTTCCCAGAACGTCCGGGGTGACCGTGCCGCTCAGGTGCGGAGTCCCAGGTAGGGCTGACGTCCCGGGGGGATCTCGGACCGGCGGGGGTTCTGCTGGTCACGGGCCGACAGGACGGGGTCGGTCACCCCCCAGTCGCCGGCGACCGCCGGATCGTCCCACGCCACACCGAGCTCGTCCTCGGGGTTGTAGTACCCGTCGACCAGGTACCAGAGCGTCAGATCGGTGAGCGAGGCGAAGCCGTGGGCCACACCGGGCGGGATGAAGAGGCCGCGGTCGTGGTCCCCCGACAGGTCGAGCGAGAGCGTGGCGCCGTCGGTCGGCGACCCCTGGCGCAGGTCGTGGAGGACGACCCGTGCGGTGCCGGCCAGCACGTACCAGTAGTCCGACTGGTGCAGGTGGTAGTGCAGTCCCACCACCGCCCCGGCCTGCTTGGTCGAGCGGTTGCCCTGGATCATCTCGCGGCCCAGCGGGAACCAGCTGCGCCGGTAGGTCTCGACGAACCGGCCCCGTTCGTCGCCGTGGGCGTCGGGCTCCACGATGATGACGTCACGGATGACGTCGGATTCGATGATCTTCGGCATGGCCCCTACCCCTCGTGCGGTGCTCGGTCGTGACCCACCGTATCGAAGTGGCTCCGGTAGAAGAGGAGGGGCGATCCCTCGCCGACGCCGACGCCACGCACGTGCCCGAGGATCAGCTCGTGATCACCCGCGTCGTGGACGAGGGCCACGTCACAGTCCACCCAGGCCAGGCTGCCCTCGATGATCGGTGATCCGGTACCCGGGGCCGGACGCCAGGCGACGCCCTCGAACTTGGGGCCCCCCGAGAGGGCGAAGCCCATGCACAGCTCCTCCTGGTCCTCGCTCAGAACGTTGACGCAGAAGCTGCCCGACCGGGCGATGCGGGGCCAGCTCGTCGAGGTGCGGGCCGGGGCGACGGCCACGTACGGCGGGTCGATCGAGAGGGAGACGAAGCTCTGGCAGGTGAAGCCCACCGGTTCACCGTCCTCCACACCCGACACGATCGTGACACCGGTGGCGAACCGACCCAGGGCCTCCTTGAACTGCCGGGAGTCGAAGGAGGGCGTCGCGCTCGTCCCGTTACCCGCCGTCACCGCTTCCTCAGTTCGAAGGTCCCGCCCTCCTTGGCCGCGTTGACCTGGACCTTGCCGGCGGACTGGGCGACCTGTCGGGCCGCTCGCAGCATGGTGTCGAGCTGCCGGTCGGTGTGGCCGGGGTCGTGGTGGAACATGTCGAGGCGTCGGGCACCGGACACCGTCGCCACGTGGACGGCGTAGGCCGGGGTCGAGTGACCCCAGTCGAACAGCTCGACGAACTCCTCCTCGGTGTACTGGGAGTCGTGGATGAGCAGATCCACGCCGTCGCACAGCTCCAGCACGTCGGCCGACACCGTGGTGCGGTCCACCGGTGCCTGGTGGTCGGGCAGGTAGGCGACGGTGGCGCCGTCCGCCTCGATGCGGAAACCGAGCGTGTTGCCGATGTGGGGGATGGTCCGGACCGTGACCGTGATCCCCCCCAGCTGGAACTCGTCCGTCCCCTTCAGGTCGTGGTACCGGAGCTCGCCCCGGAAATCGGCCATGTGCACCGGGAAGAACGGCGGCTTGACCATGCCCGCCATCGTGGACTGCAGGGAGTCGTCGACCTGGGCCGGTCCGTAGATCTCGAGCAGGGCACCCGGGTCGCGCATGGGCGGGAAGAACGGCGTGCCCAGGACGTGGTCGTAGTGGAGGTGGGTCAGGAGGCAGTTGCCGCGCAGCGGCCGCCCGGCCGGCACCAGTGCGGTGTTGAGGTGGTGGCCGAGCGCGCGCAGTCCCGTGCCCATGTCGAGCACGAGGGGCGGCTCGTCGTCGACCTCGACCAGGACGCAGGAGGTGTTGCCCCCGTAGCGACGTTGCTGGTCGGACGAGCACGGGCAGGAGCCCCGGACGCCGAAGTAGGTGATCCGCACAGTCAGAGGAGGCTAGCCGGAGCGGCAGGTGAGCCGTCGGGCTACCCTCCCGCCATGCACGATCGAGACACCGCCGCCGCCGCCGTCCACACCCTCACCGTCCGCGGCATGGAGTTCGCCTACCTCGAGGACGGGCCCGCCGACGGCCCTCTGGCCCTGTGCCTGCACGGGTTCCCCGACACTGCCCACACCTGGCGCCACCTGCTCCCGGAGCTGGCCGGCGCCGGCTATCACGCCGTCGCCCCGTTCCTGCGGGGCTACGCTCCGACGGCCGTGCCGACCGACGGTCGCTACGACACCGGCACGCTGGCCCTCGACGCGTGTGCGCTCCACGAGGCCCTCGGGGGCGACGACCGCGCCGTCATCATCGGCCACGACTGGGGGGCCCTCCTGACGTACCCGGCCGCCGCGGCCGAGCCCGACCGCTGGCGCCGGGTGGTCACCATGGCCGTGCCCCCTCCCGCATCGATGGGCTTCGGGTTCTTCGACTACGACCAGCTCCGTCGCAGCTGGTACGTCTTCGTCTTCCAGAGCCCGCTCGCCGAGTTCGCCGTCGGGAAGGACGGGATGGCCTTCATCGACCGCCTCTGGGCCGACTGGTCGCCCGGCTACGACGGCGCCTGGGACGCCGCCCGCGTCAAGGAGGCGCTCGCCTCCGAGGACCGGCTGTCCGCCGCCATCGGCTACTACCGCGCCATGTTCGCCCCACCGTCGGACGACCCGGCGGCCGCCACGGCGGCGGCGGCCGGTGAGGCCCCCGGCCCGCAGCCCACGCTCTACCTCCACGGCGCCGCCGACGGCTGCATGGGGCTCGAGATCATCGGACCGGTCACCGATCACCTCGCCCCGGGCTCGGAGCTGGTCGTGGTCGAGGGCGCGGGTCACTTCCTCCAGCTCGAGAAGCCCGACGAGGTCAACGGGCACGTGGTGCGGTTCCTGGCCGGCTGAGCGCACGCTGCGGGCCACGGATCGGCCGGGTCACGGGTCACGGGTCGGCCGGATCGGCCCGATCAGTCCGGACCCAGGGCCAGGGAGGCGACGGCGCGGGCGACCTGCTCCAGCATGGCGAGCCGGCCCGGGTCGGACGTCGGCTCACAGATCTTCCGCCAGGGGTTGTACTCCGTGCCGATGATCCCCGCGTGGTCGGTGTCGAGCTGGCGGAGCACCACCCGCCAACCGGCCTCGGCCAGGCGTCCCGCGGCGGCGACGGACCCGGCCGGGGGAACCACGGGATCCTCCGTCCCGTGCGCCACCAGTACCGGCCGTCCGGCGCCGCCCACCGGCCCGCCCGCACCGGGGTGACCGTCGAACGGCGACTCGTCATAGGAACCGGCCAGGCCGACGAGGCCCGACGGGTGCCAGCCGTCGGCGATGCCCGGTCGCTCCGCCACGGCCGCCGCCGCATTGGCGCCGAGCGACCAGCCCGCCAGGACGATCCGGCCCGGGTCGCCACCGAGCTCGCCGGCGGCCGTCCGGGCGAAGGTGATGGAGTCCACCAGCTCGACCGGTCCGATCACCGGGTCGTCGGAGCGCCAGTCGGGGACGAGTACGAGCGCGCCCAGCCTGGCGATCCCGGAGGCGAGCGGCGCCAGCACCTCCCGCTCGTCCGGCCCGCTGCCGTGCCACAGGAGCACCACCGGGGCACCCGCGGCCCCCGGGAGCCGGAAGACGTCCGTCAGCCGGCCGGGGCGGTACTGCTCCGCGTGGTGGGCGACGGCCACGACCGGCCGGGTGGCCGGTGACGGCCCGCGCTCCGATGGTTCGTCAGCCACGCCGGTCCCCTGGCGGTCTCAGCCGTCGACGTGGTCGAGCCAGGGCACGACCGTCTTGAGGAAGTCGTTCTGGTCGGGGCTGGCCAGCAGCGGATCCAGGTGGCTGTAGGTGCTCGTGCGGCTGACACTCGTCACGCTCGGGATCTTCGACTCGGCCTTGTAGGCCTCGGCACTGCCCACCACGCCGTTGTCCGCCCCGCCGAGGGCCGTCTGGAACGCATAGAGCGGCACGTCGACCTGCGCGGTGTGCAGCAGGCGCAACCCGAGGTAGGCGGCGACGGGGGTCTGCTGGAGCGGGGCGGCGGCCCCGGCGTCGATCGACAGCCGCTCGGGGTAGTACCACTCGGCCGCGGCGAGGGGTGTCTGGGCGAAGGTGTCGACCACGTTCTTGATGGGCGTGATGCCGTCGTCGACCCAGCCCGCCGGCGAGCCCGTGCCGACGTGGCCCGAGTGGACCTGGATCAGCTTGAGGCCCGGAGGGGACGACCGGTAGTCGAACGCGTTGCCGAAGAGTGCCTCGTTGGTGGCCGGTACGGCGGGTTTGAAGGAGGCCGGCAGGAGCGGAAACGACTCGAGCGTGGTGGCGGGCCCGTTCGGGTCCTTGTAGGCGGTCACCGCGCCGACCTCGCTGAAGACGCCGGTGGCCCAGGGCAGTCCGACTCCCAGCAGGTCGAGCCAGGGGCCGCTGGTCTGGAGCTTGGCCAGTGAGGCCTGCACCGAGGGGAGCGTGGCCGGCGCGCCGTAGGAGCTCGACCCACCGGCGCACCCGTCGATGCAGATGATGCCGTTGATGGTCGTGTACCCCGCCGTGCCGTTGAAGTCCCACGCCGGGTAGACCGCGGCCTCCGTGCCGCCGAGGGAGTGGCCGCCCAGGGTAACGGTCCGCTTTCCGCCCTCGCGGGCCTTCATGATCACGGCGTGGAGGTCGTTCATGGCCACGGCCATGCCCCAGTCGTCCACGAAGGCGTAGTCGGCCGGCTTGAGGGGCTGGTAGTGGTCCGTGATGTTCTTGTCGGCCAACCAGCCCAGGTAGTAGTCGAACATCTTCTGCGACGTCGTCGTCCCGGCCAGCGTCGACTGCACGACGGACTCGTCCTGCAGCGCCCCCTCGCGCCGCATCTCCGACCAGACCTGCAGCCCCGGGACGTGGGTGACCAGATAGGGGGCCACCAGGTCGAAGTCGCCGGCACCACCGTTGGTGCCCGGCACCAGGACCAGGACGTGCTTGGCCGACGGACTGCCGAACGTGCGCACCTGCACCTGGTCGAACTTGGCCGGCGTGCCCGCCACCGCCGGGGCGGCGATGGTCTGGACCGACTCGGGTACCGAGGCCGGTGCCCCCAACGCGATCGGCGTGCCCGGCACCGTGGTGGCCGTCGTGGTCGACGACGAGGCCGAGGAGCTGCCGCACCCCGCCAGCACGGTGGCCGCCACCGCCGCGGCGCACGCCGCCGCCGTCCACCGTCCACCACGTCGCATACGGCTCCGTCGCATACCGCTCCCGAGGTCGCGTCCCGCACCGGATCGGCCGGGAGCCGCCCGATCGGGCGACGGCACCACCGTAGCCAGCACCGGACCGCACCGACCCGCACCGTCGGCACGACGGCGCCCCGGGGAGGCCGACGGGCACAGTCAGGGCAGTCGGAGCGTCCCCGCCGCGTCACGCACGGCCAGGCCCTCCGCCACCAGGGCGTCCGACACCCGCCGGGCCCGACCGGGGTCGTCCGACCATCCGGCGGCCGCCGCCAGCCCGTCGGGTTCGACCGGCCCCGCCCGCAGCGCCGCCACCAGACGGCCGCGACCCTGCCGGTCGGACCCGGCGAAACGGGCCTGGGTCGTCGAGACCCCGGCGGAGCCCCTCGCCGGATCGGGCATCGGGTGGCCTGCCGCCGCCCACCGGCAGCGCCGTCGCACGGGACAGGTCCCACAGACCGGGGCGCGCGACGTGCACACGGTGGCCCCCAGGTCGAGGAGGGCCTGGCCGAAGGACCAGCCACGCCCCGGCGGCACCATGGCGTCCACCACCGCCTGCGCCTCCGTCGGCCGCAACGTCCTCCCCTCGACGGCACGCGCGATCACCCGTCCGGCGTTGGTGTCGACCACCCCCACGTCCCGCCCGAAGGCGAAGGCCAGGACGGCCCGGGCGGTGTACGGGCCCACACCGGGCAGGGCCAGCAGGTCGGCGAGTCCGTCGGGTACCCGGCCGTCGTGCCGTTCCACCACCGCCGTGGCGGCCAGGTGGAGGTGGCGCGCCCGGCGGTTGTAGCCCATGCCCTGCCAGGCCCGGAGGACGTCGCCGAGCGGCGCGGCGGCGCACGTCGAGGCGGTCGGGAAGGCGGCCAGGAACCGGTGGTAGGCCGGCACCACCCGGGACAGCTGGGTCTGCTGGGCGAGCATCTCGCTCACCAGCACGGCCCACGCGTCGCGGGTCGAGCGCCAGGGCAGGTCGTCGCGTCGGGTGGCACCGCCCGCGGACCGCCCCCAGCCCTCGATGGCGGCGCCGAGCGCCTGCACCTGCGCGACGGGCCGGTCCGGACGCGTGCGATGGTCCGGGCCGGCGGGGCGCCGCTCGGTTGCCGTCACCCGCGGGGATCCCGGTGCGACCGGGGGGTCACCCCCAGACGTCGTCGCCGTAGGGACGTCGACGGGCCGGGGCGAAGGCCTGCTTCCAGACCATGACCTTGCGGCGGAAGAAGCACACCTCGTCACCGTGCTGGTTGAACGCCTTGGTCTCGACCGTCACCACGCCACGGTCGTCGCGCGACTTCGACTCGACCCTCTCGATGACCTTGGTCTCGGCGTAGATCGTGTCCCCGTGGAACGTCGGCGCCCGGTGCAGCAGCGACTCCACCTCGAGGTTGGCGATGGCCGCCCCGCTGACGTCGGGCACGCTCATCCCCAGGGCCAGGGAGTAGACGAGGTTGCCCACCACGACGTTCTTCTTCTGCACCGACTCGTTCTCCGCGAACCACGCGTTGGTGTGCAGCGGGTGGTGGTTCATGGTGATCATGCAGAAGAGGTGGTCGTCCGCCTCGGTGATGGTCTTGCCCGGCCAGTGCCGGTAGATGTCGCCGGGGGTGAAGTCCTCGAAGCAGCGGCCGAACGGGCGGTCATACGTCGTCATGACCGCCGATAGTAGGCGGACGGGTCCACGGCGCGGCCCGGGGGCGTGGCGGGCCGGGTCGCGCGACCGGGTGGGTCAGACCTGCGACTCGGGCAGCGGCCGCGTGGTGAAGGCCAGCACCCAGTCGGGGTGGCTCTCGCCGTCGATGGCCATCCGCCACGTGTACCGGGTGCCCGGGGCCAGGGGCAGCGGGCCCAGGTTCACGGCGAGGGCGACGTCCACGGGCGAGCCCTCGGGCACGTCGGTCGGCCGTCCCACGGTGAATTCGCCCCGCACCTCGACCGGGTGCTCGCCGTCGGGGGTGGGGACCAGCACCGGGCCACCGTCGGCGTCCTCCAGGTAGAGCTCCCAGTGGTGCGCCGACTCGGCCTCGTGCCAGCCGACGTCGATCTTCAGCGCGATGGCCGAGGGGACGGGATCGGGCCCGGTCATGCTCCACCCGCCGCCGAGGACGTAGAGCTTGCCGTCGGCCACCTGGGCGGAGTCACAGAGCATCATCGTTACCTTCACGAACGGTGAGGCTACCGGTTCCCCCGGCGGGCCCCGCGACGGACCACCCACCCCGGTCCCGTGCCCGGGCGGCGGCGGGCGGGCGTCGGGCCTGACGGTAACTTGTGGCGATGGAACTGCGCGGCCTGCGGGACGACGTCTACCGGCGGCCCCTGGCCACGGCCCTCGACCGCCTGGGCATCGGCCCGGGCTGGACCTGCGTCGACGTGGGGGCCGGCGGGGGCGACGTGTCGGTCGCCCTGGCCGAGATCGTCGGCCACGAGGGACGGGTCTACGCCGTCGACTCCGATCCCACCACCCGGGACGAGGTGGCGTCGGCCGCGGCCGCCCACAGCCAGGTGCTGGCCATCACCCAGGCCGGTGAGGACCTCCGGCTGCCGGAACCGGTCGACCTGGCGTTCTGCCGGTTCCTGCTCCTCCACGTGGTCGATCCGGCCGTGGTGCTGCGGCGGATGGCCGCGGCCGTCCGGCCCGGCGGCTGGGTGGTGGCCCAGGAGCCGATCACGTCGGCCGGCCGGATCGCCGGCCTCCCCTTCTCGATGCCCGACGCCCGCCACCCCGACGTCGGGTCGTTGCTCCCCTCCCTGGTACGGGACGCGGGCCTGGTCACCGTGGACGCCTGGGCCGAGGCCCCCGCCGGTGCCGGTCCGGGGCCGGTGGCCGAGTACGTGGAGCTGCTCACCGAGGTCGATCCCGGGGACGACCCGGTGGTGCTTCCCCCGCTCGTGACGGTGGTGGCCCAGCGCCCTGTCGGCTGACGGCCCGACGGTCGCCGGCCCGGCGGACGCGCGCGCCGGGGTCCGCCTCCGGGCGGCTCTGCGACCGTCGGACGGCGACTCCGTCGGCTGTCCGGTCCGTCGGGCCGCCCGTTATCCTTGTGCGGTGACCACCGACGCCCTGTCCACGCCCGATCTGCTCGCCGCCGCCGACGCCACCGCCGTGGCCCGTTCCGTCGTCGAGTCCGGCATCGGGGCCCTGCGCGCCGCCGGCGGGCCGGACCGGGCCCAGGTCCTCGCCTACGACGTCTCCCATTCCGCCGCCGCCGTCCGTACGGCCGAGTCCGTCCTCACCTACGGCGCCCAGGGCGACACCGAGGCCCGCATCGCCTGCGCCTTCGTGGCCGACGCCCTGGCCGAGCTGGCCGCCCGACTCGTGGGCCGGACCTCCGAGTGGGGCGTCGCCCCCGACTGGATGGCGCCGGCCGAGTCCTTCGTGGCCACCTTCCGCGAGCCGACCTTCCTGGCGTCCCTGGCCGAGACACAGGGCGAACGCCACCTGGACGCCGACTTCGAGCTGGTGCGTGACACCTTCCACCGCTTCGCCGACGAGCAGATCCGACCGCGGGCCGAGCACATCCACCGGGCCAACACCGACATCCCCGAGGAGATCATCTCGGGTATGGCCGAGATGGGGGGCTTCGGCATGTCGGTCCCCGAGGAGTACGGCGGGTTCGCCGCGGAGGGCGACGCCGACTACCTGAGCATGGTGGTGGCCACCGAGGAGCTGACGTGGGGGTCGCTGGGCGCCGGTGGATCGCTGATCACCCGACCCGAGATCCTGACGCGGGCCATCGTCAAGGGTGGGACCGAGGAGCAGAAGCAGCACTGGCTCCCCAAGCTCGCCACCGCCGAGGTCCTCGGCGCCGTGGCCGTCACCGAGCCCGACTACGGCTCGGACGTCGCCGGTGTGATGCTGCCGGCCACCAAGGTCGACGGCGGCTGGATCCTCAACGGCGTCAAGACGTGGTGCACGTTCGCCGCCCGTGCGAACGTCCTGCTGTTACTGGCCCGGACGGATCCCGACCGTTCCAAGGGACACAAGGGCCTGTCGATCTTCCTCGTGGAGAAGCCACCCGCCGACGGCCATGGATTCACCTTCACCCAGGAGCCCGGCGCGGACGGACGTCCGGCCGACTCGGCCGGCAAGATGGAGGGCCGGGCCATCGACACGCTCGGTTACCGGGGCATGCACTCCTACGAGGTCGCCCTCGAGGACTGGTTCGTGCCCGACGCCAACCTGATCGGTGGCGACTCCGGGCTCGGACAGGGGTTCTACCTGCAGATGCAGGGGTTCGAGAACGGGCGCCTGCAGACCGCGGCCCGTGCGGTGGGCCTCATGCAGGCCGCCTACGAGGCCGCGCTCGAGTACGCCACCAACCGTGTCGTGTTCGGGTCGCCCATCCTCGACTACGAACTGACCAAGGTGAAGCTGGCCCGCATGGCGGTCCTCATCCAGGCGTCCCGTCAGTTCGCCTACGAGGTGGCCCGCCTGATGTCCAAGGGCGAGGGCGCGCTCGAGGCGTCGATGATCAAGGCCTACGTGTGCCGCACCGCCGAATGGGTCACCCGGGAGGCGCTGCAGATCCACGGCGGCATGGGCTACGCCGAGGAGTACCCGGTGAGCCGGTACTACGTCGACGCCCGCGTGCTCTCGATCTTCGAGGGTGCGGACGAGACACTCTGCCTGAAGGTCATCGCCCGTCGGCTGCTGGCCGACAGCTGACGTCACGCCGGCGGCAGCGATTATCGTCTGAGCGCCGGCGAACCATCCGGGAGGCGGCGACCGTCGCCTGAACGCCGACGCACCGTCGGCGCGTGGCGACCGGACGCCGGTCTCCCCCGGTACCGTGCAGCGATGAGCGACTCGACGTCGGGCGACCGTGCGCCCGGGCACGACCACACCGGCGCGGGCCACCGCGCGCCCGGACACGGCGGCTCCGAGGGGGCCGCTGACGTGCCTCCGGTGCTCGACCAGGCATTCTGGGAAGACCGCTACCGGGGCAGTGACGCCCTGTGGAGTGGGCGACCGAACGCCCAGCTCGTGGCCGAGGTCGGGCCGCTGGCGCCGGGTCGGGCGCTCGACGTCGGATGTGGCGAGGGTGCGGATGCCGTGTGGCTGGCCCGGCAGGGTTGGCGGGTCACGGCCGTCGACATCTCCGAGACCGCGCTCGGGCGCGCCCGCGGCCACGCCGTGGACGCCGGCGCCGGTGTGGCGGACCGCATCGAGTGGGTGCACGGCGACGTCACGACGTTCGACCCGGGCATCCGGAGGTTCGACCTGGTGTCGGCCCAGTTCGTCCACCTGCCCGGGGCGCTGCGGGACGCGGTGCACCGCCGGCTGGCCGGGGCCGTCGACGAGGGGGGTGTCCTGGTGATCGTCGCCCACGACCCGACGGACCTGGAGACGACCGTGGGCCGCCCGCCGTTCCCCGACTTCTTCGCCTCCGCGACCGACGTGGCCGCCGTGCTGCCCGGGGACGACTGGCAGATCCTCGTCACCGAGGCCCGGCCCCGTCCGGCCATCGACGGCGGAGGTGTCGACGTGACGGTCCACGATGCCGTGACCGTCGCACGCCGACGCGTCGGCGACGCCCCGTCGGGCTGAGGGCGCAGGTCCCGCCCCCCGCCGGTGGCGCCGCGGGGCGGGTGACGTTCCTCGTCGGCTCCGCGTCCGGCCGGGCCGGACAGCCACTCCGGGCTACCGGGAGCCGGCGGGGCCGCTCACGAGTCGCTGTTGACCCGCGTCAGCTCGATCGAGATCTGGTCGTCGGCGAGCTCCTGGCCGGAGAAGACGCAGTCGAACGCCTGGGCCACCCGCAGGACCATCTCGGCGTTCGAGGCACTGACCGCCATGTGGCAGGCGCCGTCGGCGCTGAGCCGCTCCCACAGGATGCCGATCTCGAACCCGCGCTGGAACTCGGGGTCGTCGGTGTCGAAGTGCAGGACCGATTCCATGCACCAGCTATCGGCCGTTCCACGTCATTTCTTGACCCCTCATGCCCGGCCGACCGATTGACGGCGGTGCGATGAGGATCGACGATGGGGCCATGGGTGACCGTGCGGGCCAACTGCTCGAACTCCTCCTGCAGGCGGCACCCCTCCCCGGGCCCCGCCCCGAGGTGCTGCTGCCCCCGGGCGGATCGCTCCCTTCCGCGTTCGCCGTGAGCGACCTCGCCCAGGCCTCGATCGGCGCCGCCGGTGCCGCCCTGGCCCGGTTGGCGGCGGGGCCCGGTGGATCCGCCGGCCCCGTGACCGTCGACCGCGACCTGGCCTCGGCGTGGTTCGCCCTGTCGATCCGGCCCGACGGTTGGAACCTGCCCCCGATCTGGGACAGCGTGGCCGGTGACTACGCCGCCACTGGCGGGTGGATCAAGCTCCACACCAACGCCCCCCACCACCGAGCGGCCGCCCTCGGCGTGCTCGGCGTGCCCGGGACCCGCGACGCGGTGGCGGCCGAGGTGGCCCGGTGGGACGCCGACGACCTCGAGGCCGCGGTGGTCACCGCCGGCGGGGCGGCCGCGGCCATGCGCTCGACCGCGGCCTGGGACGCCCATCCCCAGGGCACCGCCGTCGCCGCCGAGCCCCTGCTGCACGTGGAACGCACGACGGACGGGTCCGGATGGCCGGAGGGGGCACCGGCCGCCCGACCGGCACGGCCCCTCGCCGGGCTGCGCGTCCTCGACCTCACCCGGGTCCTGGCCGGCCCCGTGGCCACCCGGCTCCTCGCCGGTTGGGGGGCCGACGTGCTGCGGGTCGACCCGCCGGGGTGGGACGAGCCGAACGTCGTGCCCGAGGTCACCCTGGGCAAGCACTGCACCCGCCTCGACCTGCACGAGGACCGCGACCGGGACCGGCTGCTCCGACTCCTGGCGGATGCCGACGTCGTGGTCCACGGCTACCGGCCCGGGGCGCTCGAGGGACTGGGCCTCGGCCGCGGGGAGCGCGACGCCGCCCGGCCCGGGCTGATCGACGTCAGCCTGGACGCCTACGGGTGGACCGGGCCGTGGTCGGGACGGCGCGGGTTCGACAGTCTGGTCCAGATGAGCTCGGGCATCGCCGAGGCCGGACAGGCCGCGGCCGGTGCCGACCGGCCCGTGCCGCTGCCCGTCCAGGCGCTCGATCACGCCACCGGGTACCTGCTGGCCACCGCCGCGCTGACCGGACTGGCCCTCCGGCGCGAGGACGGGCGGGGCAGCCGCTGGCGGGCGTCGCTGGCCCGGATGTCCCGACTGCTCGTCGACACCGGGGTGGCCCCGGTCCTGGAGGGCGAGGGGATCGACCCGGCCGGACCGTCGCCCGACGTGCCCGTGGAGCACACGGCGTGGGGGGACGCCCGACGCCTGCCACCGCCGGTCCTCGTCACCGGGGCGCCCCTCCGGTGGGACCGGCCGGCCGGCCCGCTCGGATCCGCCCCGGCGGAGTGGCCGGTGCGCTGAGTCGCTCCGGCCGCCGGGGCCCGGGAGGGGGTCCGTCGCCGGAGGTCAGTCGGCCGGAACCGCCGTCACCGCGGCCGTGTGCTCGGCGCCGCGCACCACGTCGTGGAGGGCGAGCACCACGGCCACCAGACCCAGGGCGCCGCCGAACACGCAGACCCCCGCCCAGCCGTGGTTGGCGTAGCACCAGCTGCCCCCGGCCGAGCCGATGGCCCCGCCGATGAAGTAGCAGACCATGTAGGCCGAGTTGATGCGGCTGCGGGCGTCCGGCGCCAGGCGGTAGATGATCGACTGGTTGGTCACCTGGAGCCCCTGGACGCCCACGTCGAGCACGAGGATCCCCACGATCATCATGGTCAGGTCGTGCCCGCCCCACCAGAGGGGCACGAACGAGGCCGCCACCAGGACGGCGAACACGGTGGTGGTGCGACGGGTGAGGTCGCGGTCGGCCCACCGGCCGGCGAGCGTGGCGCACAGGGCCCCGGCCGCGCCCACCAGGCCGAAGAGCCCGATGGCGGCATCGCCGTAGTGGTACGGCGCGGCGGACAGGACGAAGGCCATCGTCGTCCAGAACACGCTGAACGCGGCCATGCCCAGGGCGCCGAAGAGGATCCGGCGGCGGAGCAGGCGTTCGGCCAGGAAGAGCGCCAGCGTCGACCGGAGGAGGGTGCCGTAGCCGATGGCGGGCCGTTCGCCTTCGACGGGGAGCACCCGGCCCAACACCAGGGCGAGCGCCACCATGACGACGGCCGCGGCCCCGTAGACGACCCGCCAGCTCGCGACGCCTGCGATCAGCCCCGACACGGTGCGGGCGAGCAGGATCCCGAGCAGCAGGCCGCTCATCACCCGCCCCACCACCCGGCCGCGGGTCGACTCCGTCGCCAGTGACGCCGCCATCGGGACGAGCATCTGGGCCACGGTCGATCCGGCCCCGACCAGCAGGGCCACGGCGATCAGCACGCCGATGGTCGGCGACAGGGCTGACGCGGTCAGGCCGACGGCCGTGGCCACCAGCACCAGCGGCAGCAGGCGCCGCCGGTTCAGGATGTCGCCGAGCGGCACGAGCAGGGCCAGCCCGACGGCGTACCCGATCTGCGACAGGGTGACCACGAGCCCGGCGGTGGCGGTGCCCGCACCGAAGGTGCGGGCGATGTTGTCGAGGATCGGCTGGGCGTAGTAGAGGTTGGCCACGGTGAGGCCGCAGGCCACCGCGAACAGCAGCACCAGTCCCCCGGACATGCCCGCCCCGGGGGTACCCCTCGTCTCGTCCGTCTCCATCAGGGTGCGCTCCATGAGTATCTGAACATCACGTACAGTATCAGTATTCCTGTACGCGACGTCCATGAACTACGGTGGCGACCATGACGACGGTCGATCCCCCGGCGGTCGGCCGGCTCGGCCGGCCCCGGAGCGAGCGGGCCCGGCTCGCGGTACTCGAGGCGGCCGCCGACCTCCTCGACGAGGGCGGGCTCGGCGCCGCGTCCATCGAGGCGATCGCCGGCCGGGCCGGTGTCAGCAAGGTGACGATCTACAAGTGGTGGCCGACCCGGGGCGCGGTCGCCATCGACGCCTACTTCCACCGCTACCGGCAGACCGGGACCTTCGCCGACACCGGCGACGTCCGGGCCGACCTCACCGCCCAGATCCGGGTGCTGCTCCGGGCCTTCCGGGGTCGGGCGGGGCGGATCATGGCCGAGTTGATCGGGCAGGCGCAGTCCGACGCCGTGCTGGCCGACGCCCTCCGCACCCACTGGATCGGGCCGAGGCGGACCGCCACCGCCGCCGTCCTGCAGCGGGCCGTCGACCGCGGCGAGCTACGGCCGGACATCGACATCGCCACCGTGATGGACCAGCTCTACGGGCCCGTCTACTACCGGCTCACGATGGGTCACGAGGCGTTGACGCCGGTACTGGCCGACACGCTCGTCACCTCGCTCCTGGACGGGATCCGGGCCCGCTGAGCCCGGTGGCCGGCGGCCGGCGGCCGGCGGCCGGCGGCCGGCGGCGGGCCTACTCAGGCCGGAGGGGTCACGCCGTCCCGGGCGATCTGGTCGACGAGGTCGGACGGGGTCAGCTGCTCCGACAGGAGCCGGTCGAACCGGGCGGGGTCGCCGTTGGTGAACGCCCGGCACAGCGGGAAGCCCTCGACGTAGCAGGTGAGGTAGGCGCGCCACGTGGGATGGGTCAGGAACTCGACGGCCTTGACCGCCCGGTCCCGGGGGAGCAGGCCCCAGCGCGCCACCTCGTCGATCACGGTCTCGGGGTCGGCGCCGTCCTCGTGGAGCCGGAAGGCGGCGTTCGTGCGCACCGCGCCGAGCGCCTCGCCCGCGTCGGCCACCGCGGCGACCACGTCGGCGTCGTAGCGGATGCCCAACGGCAGCAGGTGCTCGGCCACGGTCCGCTCGGGGTGCCGTCCCCAGGCCACCTCGAGGCCGAGGTCGGCCAGGCCCTCGGCGAGCAGGCACTGCGGCGTGCCCACCAGGAAGATCGACTCCTCCCACCACCGGCGCCGCCGCACCAGGCCGACCTCCTTGCGGGTGTGCTCGGTGTGGTGTCCCGGGTAGGCCTCGTGGGCCACCAGGTGGGCGAGGCCGGTCGACAGCACCGGGAGATCGGTGTTGATGGCCACCCTGCTCTGCAGATCGCCGAGGTAGTAGTTGAAGCCCGACCACGGCTCGTCGGTCACGAGCTCGAACTCGACGTGCTCGCCCTCGGGCAGGCCGAACAGCGCGCGGGTGCGGTCGCGCAACGAGTCGGCGAGCGAGTCGACGGCCCGCCGCAGCTGGTCGACCGGCACCGCATGGGACTCCCGCCAGGCCACCAGGCGCTCGGCCAGCGGTCCGCTGCCCGGCAGCACCTCGTCGAGCAGCCGGTGGGCCCCGACCAGTTCGTCCTCGTCGACCCGGCTCGGACGGACGCCGTAGCAGGCCTCGACCTCGTCGGCGTACCCGATGGGCTCGCCCGCGAGCTTGGCGCACGTGGTGGCCAGGCCGCGCACCTGAGCCGCCAGCCAGTGTCGTCGGGCCGGGGCGGCCGAGTCCTCCGGACCCGGCGAGGAGTCGAGTGGTCCGCCGTCCTCCAGGGCCGCCAGCAGCGCCCGGGCGGAGGCGAGCAGCCGGTCCGGGGCCAGCAACGGCTCCGCCCCGACGGCGTGGGCCAGCGCGGCCGGCCCGTAGTAGGCGTCGACCATGCCGTCGATGTGGCGGCCCAGTCGGAGGCCCAGTGTCAGGTAGTCCTCGACCAGTCCCGGCCCGGGTCCCTCCGCCACGACGCCCCGCTCAGCCGAGCTGCGAACGCAGGAACGCCACGGTCCGCTCCCACAACAGAGCGGCGGCCGCCGCGTCGTAGGCCTCGGGACGGTCCTCGTTGAAGAAGGCGTGGTCGACTCCGGGGTAGAGGTGGAAGGACGCTCTCTTGCCGAGTGCGGTGAGTTCGGCCACCAACGCGTCGGCGGCGGCCGGGCTGAACGAACCGTCGAGTTCGGCGACGTGGCCCTCCACGACCGCCCGCATGGCCGAGTAGTCCGGCTGGGCGTCGGGCCAGGGGATCACCCCGTAGGCCGGCACCACGGCGGCGACCGCATCGGGCCGCTGGCAGGCCAGCACCAGGGCGAGACCCCCGCCCATGCAGAAGCCGACGACACCCACCGACGACGCCCCCGTCCGGCGTCGGAGCTCGTCGACGGCGCCGCTGAGCTGCTTGGCCGCCTCGCTCATCTCGAGGGCCATCATGTGCTTGGCCGCTTCGTCCGGTTCGGTCAGCGGGACCGCCGTGCCCCCGTAGAGATCGGGGGCCAGGGCGGTGAAGCCCGCCTCGGCGAACCGGTCGCACGTACGTGTGATCTGATCGACGAGTCCCCACCACTCCTGGATCACCAGGACGCCCACGGTGCCGTCGCCACCACCGTCCGGGACGGCCAGGTAGCCGTGTGCGTGACTGCCGTTGCTCGGGAATTCGATGCGTTCACCCATGGCGCCGACCCTACCCCGGACCCCCGTCATTTCATGATTCGGGTAGGGTGCGACACCACCCGGACGGAGGCCCCGGCAACCGTCCGACACCCGTGCCCGACGCAATAAGTCCAGCTCAGGGCCTTGCGTTTGAGGGATGTCCTTGTGGTGGCCCAACCGGTGCACTACCATCTGCCTGCATATGACTCACGCCGAGCAGTACTCGACGGTCGAGCCAGGTGCCTGCCCCGCACGCCGCAACAAGACCCGTAACCGTGTCTTCGCGACGCTTGCAGTGGCCTCCGCTCTCGGAGTGACCTCCATGGTCGTCGCCTCCTCCACCCCGGCATCCGCCGACCAGATCTCCGACGCCCAGGCCCAGGCTTCGGCCGTCACGGCCAAGCTGAACGCGGCCGAGGCCCAGATCCAGACCCTCGCCGGTCAGGTCAACGAGGCCGACTACAAGCTGTCGCAGCTGCAGGGCCAGATCGCCGCGAACCAGGCCCAGGTGGCCAAGGACCGCGACCAGGTGGCCAAGGACCAGGGCCAGCTCCAGGTCCAGGCCATCAGCGACTACACGAACTCCGGCACCTCGAACACGGCCACCCAGATCTTCACCTCGAACGTGAACACCAGCGGCATCCGGTCCGAGTACTCGTCGATCGCCACCGGCAACGTGACCTCGACCATCGACCGGCTGCACACCGCCCAGGCCACGCTGGCCGCCAGCCAGGCCACCCTGGAACAGCAGAAGACCCAGGCGCAGGCGACCCGTGACAGCCTCGCCTCGGCCCAGAGCCAGGCCGACGCCCTGGCCAGCCAGGACAAGGCCACCCTGGCGAGTGTCGACGCCAACATCCAGCAGCTGGTCCAGCAGCGTCAGGCCGCACAGGCCGCGGCCGCCGCCGCCGCCGCACAGGCCGCGTTCAACCAGAAGGTCGCGGCGTCCAAGGCGGCCCAGGTCCAACAGACCCGTCAGACCACGTCCACCGGTTCGAGCAGCAGCTCGGGCGGGGGCTCGTCGGGCGGCGGCTCCACGGTCAGCACGCCGTCCGCTCCCCCGCCGCCGTTGTCGGGGGGCGCCGCCGGAGCCGTCCAGGCCGCCGAGCGTGAGATCGGCGTCCCCTACGTCTGGGGCGGCACCACGCCGGCCGGCTTCGACTGCTCGGGCCTGGTGATGTGGGCCTACGACCAGGTCGGGATCAGCCTCCCCCACTACTCCGGCGCCCAGTTCGCCGACACCACCCACATTCCGATGGCCGACATCGAGCCGGGCGACCTCCTGTTCTACGGTCCCGGCGGTGACGAGCACGTGGCCATGTACGTGGGTGGCGGGTCGATGATCGAGGCCCCGTACACCGGCGCCAGCGTGTGGATCACCGGCGTGCGGACCGACGGACTGGCCGGCGTCGGCCGGGTGGTCTGAGCCGGACCACCGCTCCGGGGCCCCGGGGGTCGTCATCGGCCCCCTCGACCACCTGACCGTCCCGTCCGGACCCTCCCATGTCGTTCGGCCAGCAGTCCGGGCCACCGGCCACGGCGCGCCAGCTGCGTGACCTGACCGCGCTCGTCGAGTCCGCCGGGCACACCGGCTTCCGCGACGCCCGCGGGCCGCTCGGCCTCACCCAGCGCCAGGCGGGCGGACGCTTCACCCGCGACGAGGCCGAGGACCTCATCGCCCGGCTGGAGGCCGAGGCCGAGGGCACCGGCTCCCCGGATCCGGACAACCGGACGCCCGCTTCCACCGCTTCCACCGCTTCCACCGCGCCAGCCGTCGCGGGAGCCACCCGCACCACCACCCGGCCGGCCCAGCCCCCGGCGTCCTCCCGACGTCAGAGCCTGGCGCGCCAGCTCGAGCGGGTACCCGAGGATCTCCTGGTCGACGAGCTCCGTCGACGCGGCTGGTCGGTCACGCCCCCGCCCGGCTGAGGGCGGCCCGCGGCCTAGGCCTGGTCGTGCGCGGCGAACTCCTTCGGCGGCATCTGGCCCACCGTGCCCCCGGCACGGGGTCCGGGCGGCCGGGCGAACCGGAAGGGCAGCGCCTCGCGTCCGGCCTGGATCACCATGGCCTCACCGTTGGCCTCCCCCGCCAGCAGGTCCACGACCGCGGTCGACACGGAGTCGACGTCGATGAGCGGGAAGCCGCTCGACTCGAGCACCTCACGCATGTCGGCGATCAGCGGGGTGTCGACGATGCTCGGACACACGGCGTTGATGGTGATCCCCTTCTCCGCCAGCTGCGGCCCGAGCGAGCGGACCAGGCCGACGACGGCGTGCTTGGTCAGGCAGTAGACCGGGTCCGGCGAGAAGCCGATCAGGCCGGCGAGTGACGCCGTGGCTACGATCGACCCGCCGCCCCGGGCGGCCATGGCCGGTACCACCGCACGCACGCCGTAGAACACGCCGTCCACATTGACCCCGGTGGCCCGGTCGTAGATCGCGTCGGTCACTGCGGTGATGTCGGCCTCGCCCGTCGTCACCCCGGCATTGAGGTGGGCGAGGTCGATGCCCCCGAAGCGGCGGGTGACGGCGTCGACGATGCCGGGCCACTCGTCGGACCGCCCGACGTCGGCCTGGAGCGCCAGGCCACCGAGCTCCTCCGCCGCCCGCTCGGCCGAGTCGCCGTCGAGGTCGACCACGGCCACCGACGTGCCGGCACCGGCCAGCCGGGTCGCCGTCGCCAGTCCGATGCCCGATCCCCCGCCGGTCACCACTGCGACCTTTCCTGCCAACGACACCACGGCGTCACCTCCGACCCGTACTCGGGGGCGTGCCCGCCCGTTGCGGTCCCGGACCCCCGTCCGCCCGGGCACCGGCCCCGGCGAAGCCACCCTACCGGCCCCCTGGGGCATACTGAGGGCCTGGCCGGTGCCCCGGGGCACCGCCGCAGGCCAGGCGCCCCCACCATGAGACCCATCCCCGTCGCCTTCCACATCTGGTTCCTCGAGGTCCACACCTACGGGATCGGTCTGGCCCTGACCTTCTGGTTCGGACTCCGCTACACCGAGCGGCGCCTGCGCAACCGGGGCTATCCGTGGCAGTGGGTGACGGGCATGTTCGTGTGGGTGATCGTGGCCGCCATCGTGGGCGCCCGGGCCATGCACGTGCTGTCCCACCTCTCGTACTACACGGCCCATCCGTCCCAGGTGTTCGCCATCTGGCAGGGGGGCCTGTCGTCGTTCGGGGGCCTGATCCTGGCGGTGCCGGTGGCGATCGTCAGCTCGCGCCGTCGCTGCCCGCAGCTCCCGTCCCTGCGCTTCGCCGACCTCATGGCCCCGGTGCTGATGGCCTGCTGGGGCATGGGCCGCCTGCTCGGCCCCCAGCTGATGGTCAACGGCGGCGGCCACCCGACCCACCAGTGGTTCGGCATGTACTACGCGGGCCTCCATCCGAACCAGAAGGTCCTGCCGGTGCCGATCTTCCAGGCCGCCGAGGACTTCGCCATCTTCGGCATCCTGCTGCTCGTGGAGCGGTTCCTCCGCGACCGGACACCCGCCGTCGCATCCGACGGGTCACCGATCCCCCGACCGCTGGCCCCCCTCCCCCCGGCCGGCATCGTGCTCGGCGTCGGCATGGTGCTGTGGGGCATCGAGCGGTTCCTCGACGAGCACCTGTGGCTGGGTGAGGACGGCCACCTCGGGTCGCTGCTGGTGCAGATCGCCGGGGTGTCCCTGGCGATCGTCGGCCTGCTGCTCCTGGCGTCGCGCGTCGGTCCCTACCGCCGCTGGCGCGACTCGCGGCCCGACCCGCAGCCGCCGTCGGACGACGCGGGCGGAAACTCGGACCAGACTGCCGGCGACTCGGACCAGAGTGGGGGCGACACCGGTGGCGACCCGGTCGGCGAATGGGCGGCGCCGGCCCCCGCGGGCTCAGCCGACGGCGACTGAGCGGTCCGGTCCCCGGTCCTGCAGGCGTGAGGGCGCCGCGTCCAGCGCGTCCGTCCCGCCGGCCGACGGCGCCGTGGTGACCACCGCTCCGGCGTCCGCCCGGACCCGGCGGAGGTGCCACACGGTCCGGAGCACCACGGTGGCCACGACGACGGTGCCGATGCCCGCCAGGGCGACGACGGGCCCGACGGCGAAGGCCAGGGCCGTCACGGTGACGACGAGCGTCACGAGCACCCCCCGGTCCGCCCACGGACGCAGGGCGGCGAACCGCTGGTGGAAGGCGAGGAGCGCCGCCGGCGTGGTGGTGCGCCACGTGAGGGTGACCGCCGTGCCCCGCACCAGCCCGAACACCAGGCCGACACCGAGCGCCGCCAGCGGGCGACCGGACAGGCCGGCGAGCACCAGGGTCAGGTAGACGGCGGCGGTGGTGATGTACGTGGCCAGCCCGCACCCGATCTGGAACCCGAAGCCGGCGCCGTAGACCCAGGGGCGGTAGGCGTCGAGCCACCGCTCGTTGACCTGGCGGAAGTGGGCCGGGATCCGGAACCCGGCGAGTCCGGAGTCCGACACCAGCGCCGCCGAGGTGGCGACGACGGCCACCGCGCCGACGGCGGCGGTCGACGCGCCGGCGACCGACACCAGCGCGGCCAGTCCGGCCGCCAGGGCACCCAGGGCGAGCCCTCCGGTCGTGGCACCGACCACGAACCACGTGGCGGTCGCCGCGTAGCGGTGGCCCTTGGCGCGCTCGCCGAAGGGGGTGATGGTCGACAGCATCGACAGTCCGCAGGGCGACCACGTCGACCGCACGGCGGCGGCCACGCCCACGAGGAGGGCCAGGGCTACGAGCAGGAGGGACAGGGACGACGTCATGGGGCTCCTCGGGTCGGCGACGGCTGACGGCACTGCGACGGCGGCGGGCCGGTGCCCGGGGTCGGACGGCGGACGGCCCTCATGCCGGGGACCCGTAGAACCCCGCGTCGAAGGCGAAGATCCCGCCGTCGGCGGCCACCATCCAGTAGCCGGCACCGTCGGCCGCCACCCCCACGATCGGACGCTGCAGCAGCTGGCCACCCATGGACCCGTCGAACAGTGCGTCGCCGAAGGCGAACACCCCGCCGTCGGAGGCCACCAGGTGGTAGCCGTGGCCGCTGGACGTGCCCACCATGCCCACGACCGGTGCGTTGAGGGCCTGGCCACCCATCGACCCGTAGAAGGGGGCATCGCCGAACGCGAAGATCCCGCCGTCGGACGCCACCGTCCAGTACCCGAGACCGGAGGGTGTCGCCGCCATGCCCACCATCGGCTCGTTGAGGGGATGGCCGCCCATCGACCCGCTGAACAGGGCGTCACCGAAGGCGAAGATCCCGCCGTCGGACGCCACCATCCAGTACCCGCGGCCGGTGGCCGTGGCGGCCATGCCCACGATCGGACGGTAGAGGAACTGACCGCCCATCGAGCCCAGGTAGGGGGCGTCGCCGAAGGCGAAGATCCCACCGTCGGACCCGACCAGCCAGTACCCGCGGCCGCTCGGCGTGGCCGCCATGCCGATGATCGGCGCCGCCAGCACGTCGGAGGTCAGGTCGCCCAGGTCGGGAAAGGACCCGTAGGTGAGGACCTTGCCGAAGGCCGTGACCATGCCGTAGCCGGTGCCGCCGACCCCACCGGCCAGGGCGGTCACCAGGCAGTCGGTCAGGGGCGAGAAGCACGGTGGGGGCGGAGGGGGTGGTGGCGACGGCGGGGCGCTCGTCCAACAGGCGGCGTCCATCTCCGCCGTGCTGTTGTCCACGGCGACCGTCGTCGTGCAGGTCGGGTCCACCGTCCACGGCGGCACGCAGGCCACGACCCGGCAGACGATCCGGCCGATGCAGTCGATCTGCTGGTTGCACTGCCCGTAGCGGAACTGGAAGCACCCGGTGACCCACGAGTTGCAGCCGTCGGGACCGCAGCCGCAGGTGACCCCGTCGCACCCCGTGTCGCAGAATCCCCAGCCACCGCCGCAGCCGGTGGTGCAACCGCACTGGGCATGGCAGTCCATGTAGTACCGGGGACCACCGCAGTACGACGAGTTGTCGGCCTTCCACCACCCACCCATCACGGTGTCGGTCGGGCAGTAGTTGTAGCCGTCGTTGATGGAACAGCAGAACTCCGAGAAGCCCGCACAGCAGGTCGAGCCGCAGTCGCAGGCGGTGTTGGCGCAGGTGCACACCGCCCCGTAGGCCGTGCCGGGGCGCAGCAGCAGGTCGACACCCGAACCGACCGCCACCGCACTGCCCACCAGGGCCGACCGGTTGATGAAGCTGCGCCGGGACACGCGTGTGGCCAGGAACGACGAGGCCCGCTCGACCAGGGTGACGCTCATGCCGCCGCCCCGCCCCGGGCGATCCCCAGCCGGTGGCGGGCCGCCCCGAGCTCGGCGAGCCGGCCCATCGTCAGAGCGGCCAACCAGGCGCACAGCAGCCCCAGCAAGGCCAGAGGGACCCCGTGCCACGGCTGCCCGGCCAGCAGGGTGGGCAGCCAGTCCGACAACCCCGAGACGGCCACCACGACGGCCGATGCGGCGAACGCCAGGGTGACGACCACGTGCGTGCGGGTGGCCGGTGTGTCGGGGGTCCCGAAGCACCCGCAGGTGGCCAGCGGTCCACCCCGCGCCCGGGCCAGCGTCACGAAGCCGGCGAACCCGAGGTAGGACACCGCCACCAGGCTCGCGGCGAGTGGTGACGGATGGGCCAGGGCCACCGCCCCGAGCACGGCCTCGGCGGCGGCACCGGTCCGCACCAGGGCGCGACCGGCTCGCAACGGCACCGGGACCACGGTCACCAGCGCCCGGGCCGTGTCCATCGGACGGACCAGCTTGGCGACCCCGGCGACCAGCAGGAGGGCGCACGCCGCCAGGAACGGGCCCATCAGTTCCACGGGGCCCCCGTCCCGGCCGGCGCCGGTACCCGGTCCACGCTCAGGCCCGCCAGCAGCTGGTTGACCCGCGGCACCAGTACCGACCGCCGGGCGTGGCTGCCCAGCACGGCGTAGAAGGTGAAGGGCCGGCCCGACTCGGTGAAGAACCACTGCGTCCCGGCCTGTCCGGTGATCCCCCGGCGGAGCACCTGAGGCTGGAAGTCGGCACCACTCAGCTTCCGGGGGATGCCCGGGTGGGCGAAGAGCCGGGTCCCCACGCTCTCGGCGCCGTACTCGAAGAGGACGGCGAAGATGTCGTCGTTCCCCATCAGCTGCACGGCCCCGCCCCCGAAATCCCCCACCTCGTCGGGCAGGGCGAACGTGGCGAATTGGGCCACGGCGTTGGTCACCTCGATGCCGTTCCCCGACCGCTTGAAGATGCGCCCCTCGAAGCCCGACGGGAGACCGGCGGAGATGCCGTGGGCGTGCATCGTCGTCATGGTCAGCCCGCCCGGTGCACGTGGCGTGTGGCCGACGGCAGTCGGGCGTCGGGTGGCCCGTAGAGATCCTCGAGGGACTTCGGGTAGAGGCTGGGGTCGCCCGGCAGGACACCGGCGGCGAGCAGTTCGGCATCGTTGGCCGACTCACGCTGGGGCCCGTCGAGGCCCACGTCACGTCCCGGTCTCGTATCAAGGGCGAACGCCCGGGCATCCACCTCGGCGCGCCGCACCAGCTCGGCCACCTGGCTCATCCGGTTGGCCACTCCCTCGCCGATCCGTCGGCCCGTCCCGCCGTCGATCAGGACGAAGAACGGCGAGCCGGGCACCTCGTAGTCGGTCCACGCATCACTGGACATCACCACCCGCAACCCGGGCACCGCCAGCGAGGCGACCTCGCCGGGGATCTCACGCTCGGGGCCCTTGGTGACCACCACGAGGCGGGTGGCCGCCGGGAGCCCCAGGTGGTCCGGCTGCCGGAAGGCCTCCCAGAACCCGGCGCAGGTGGCACAGCCGGTGGTGAGGAAGGCGAGGAGGGTGAGGCCACCCGACGTGGCGGGGGCCACGGCCAGGGCGTCGCCGGACGGGGTGACGCCCACCACGGCCGGGGCCGAGGTCGAGTCCCGGTCGGCGGCCAGTGCGGGCCCCATGGTCAGGGGAACGGACACCGGGCCCGCGGCCCGGCCGTCGGCTCCGTGGTCGTGTGCCGCGTCGCCGGCCGGGTCCCCCACCCCGGCCCCGAGATCGTGCAGGGCCTTCAGGATGTCGGCGTGGCTGCGCAGCAGGCCGGCCACCAGCACGGCCAACAGGAGCACCACGACGCCGAGGACGACGGACAGAGCAACCACGGGCGACCTCCCGGCGGGGGGCGATGACGACCACCGGCACGCGCCCCGTCGCGTCCGAGTGATTGTAGGACGGACGGCGCACCCGTGCCCGCACCGGGGGACGCGCGCGCCCGTCCCCCCGTCCCCCCGTCCGGCCGGGCGGCGACGGCGTAGGCTCTCCGGGACGGTCGGCGGACAGTCGTGGACCAGCGGAGGCGCACATGTCGTTGCGGATTGACACGGTCACCATCGACGCGGCGGACCCGCACGCGCTCGCCGACTTCTGGTGCGCCGTACTCGGCTGGGGACAACGCACCGACGAGGACGGTGACATCTGGATCGAGCCGGGTGGGGACCACCCCGAATTCGGCCAGGTCCGACCCCTGCTCATCGTGCGCGTGCCCGAGCTGAAGGCCGGCAAGAACCGCCTACACTTCGACCTCGTCCCCGACGACCACGAACGCGAGGTCGAACGGATGGAGTCGCTCGGTGCGACCCGGCCCGACATCGGTCAGTCCGGCAACGAGTCCTGGGTGGTGTTCGCCGATCCCGAGGGCAACGAGTTCTGCATCCTCGAGGAGCCGGACGGGTCCGAGGACTGAGCCCGGCCGGCCGGTCCCCGCGTCAGCCGGCCGCCTTCTCGGCGGCGGCCTTCTCCTCGGCGGCCTTGCGGTAGGCCTCCAGCTGGTCCAGCAGCGGCATCCGCTCCTGGCCCACCGTGGAGTCGAGGCGCTCGGCGATGCGCTCGGGCGTCCACCGGCCGTCGGCGTACATGGCCCGGACCTCGCGGGGCTGATTCCACACGGCGATCTTCGGGCCCACCGAGGTGTAGACCTGCCCGGTCACGTGCTTGGCCCGGTCGGACAGCAGGTAGACGACCATGGGCGCCACGTCCTCGGGGTCGCCCATCTCCGCCAGGTCCATCGGGACGTTGGCCGACATGCGGGTCCGGGCCACCGGGGCGATGGCGTTGGCCGTGATGCCGTAGCGGGTGAGGCCGGCAGCGGCGGAGCGCACCAGCGACACGATCCCGCCCTTGGCCGCCGCGTAGTTCGCCTGGGCCACGCTGCCGGCGAAGGCGCCCGAGGTGAAGGCCACCAGTGCGCCGCCGCCCTCCTGCTTGCGCATGATCGCCGAGGCGGCCCGGAAGACCGTGAAATGCCCCTTCAGGTGGGTCTCGATGACGGCGTCCCACTCGTCCTCGGCCATGTTGAACAGCATCCGCTCCCGCAGGATGCCGGCCACGGCCACCACGCCGTCGATCCGACCCCACCGCTCGACACCGGTCCCGATGATCCGTTCGCCGCCGGCCAGGGTCGTGACGCTCTCGGCCACGGCGACGGCCTCGCCCCCGGCTGCGGTGATCTCCCCCACGACAGCCTCGGCCACCTCGCTCGTCGGGTCCTCGCCGGCCATCGACACGCCGATGTCGGCCACGACGACCTTCGCACCCTCGGCGGCCGCCGCCAGGGCGACGGCCCGGCCGATGCCTCCGCCGGCGCCCGTGATGGCCACGACCTTGCCGTCCAGGAATGCTGTCATTGCGAGTTGCTCCTCATCTTCGGGTCTCGTGGGGTCCGGGCGGTCATCCGGCACCGTGGGCGCACGTGCCCCGGCGCCTGAGGCGGTTGACCGTCCACTGGAACCTGTTCTAGCGTCCCCACCGGGTCTGCGCCACCCCGCGCCCCTCCACCCACCGGTCGCCCCGCCAACGGGGCCGACCGCGTGCCGGAGGGCCGCCCGGGCGCCGCCGCCGGCCACGACACCGCAGTTCCGACGACGACACAGGGGATGGGACCACATGGGCGATCTCGGCTTTTGGGCACTGGCGCACGAGGATCCCGAGCACCTGGCGCTGGTCGCGCCGGACGGGACCGAGTACACCGCGGGTGAGCTGCTGGGCCGGGCCAACCAGGTCGTCCACGGCCTCCGGGGCATGAACCTGCAGCCCGGCGACGTGGTGGCCACGCTCCTGCCCAACGGGGTGGAGATGTTCGAGCTGTACCTCGCCTGCCTGCAGGCCGGTTGGTACCTGGTGCCCATCAACCACCACCTCATCGGGCCCGAGGTGGCCTACATCCTGTCCGACTCCGGGGCCAAGGCCTTCGTGGCCCACGAGCGGTTCACCGACGTCGCCCTCGACGCCGCCGAAGAGGCCGAGATGCCCTCGTCGATCTGTTTCGGGGTCGGGGACCTCCCCGGCTTCGGCTCGTACGCCCGCATGCGCGACTCCCAGCCCACCACCGATCCGGCCGACCGCACGATCGGCGACGTCATGAACTACACGTCGGGCACGACCGGCAACCCGAAGGGCGTCTTCCGCAAGCTCAGCGGACTGTCCCCCGAGGAGGCGGCGCTCGGCCAGGCCGGCATCCTCTTCCTGTTCAACGTCCAGCCCCAGGACGACAACGTCCACATCGTCGGCTCACCGCTCTACCACACGGCCGTCACGCGCTTCTCGGGTGCCTCGATCCACCTCGGCCACACCATCGTGGTGATGGACAAGTGGCTGCCCGAGGAGATGCTCCGCCTCATCGAGCAGTACCGGGTGACGACCTCGCACATGGTGCCCACGCAGTTCCACCGCCTGCTGGCCCTGCCCGAGGAGACCCGGGCGCGCTACGACGTGTCGTCGCTGCGCCACATGATCCACGCCGCGGCGCCGTGCCCGGTCGACGTCAAGCACAAGATGATCGACTGGTGGGGCGACGCCATCGACGAGTACTACGCGGCGTCCGAGGGCGGCGGCACGCTGGTCACCGCCCAGGAGTGGCTCACCAAGCCCGGCACCGTCGGGAAGGCGTGGCCCATCAGTGAGATCGCCGTGTTCGACGACGCCGGTGACCGGATCGAGGAGCCCAACGTCATCGGCACGGTCTACATGTCGATGCAGACGGGTGACTTCGAGTACCACAAGGACGAGCAGAAGACGAAGAGCAACCGCATCGGCAGGTTCTTCACCGTAGGCGACGTCGGGCTCATCGACGAGGACGGCTACCTCTTCCTTCGGGACCGCAAGATCGACATGATCATCTCGGGCGGGGCCAACATCTACCCGGCCGAGATCGAGAACGTCCTGCTCGGGTTCCCCAAGGTCGGCGACGTGGCCGTGTTCGGCATCCCCCACGAGGACTGGGGTGAGGAGATCAAGGCCGTCGTCGAGCCGGCCGAGGGCATCGAGCCCTCCGACGAGCTGGCCGCTGAGATCCTCGGGTACTGCGGGACCCGTCTGGCCAAGTTCAAGACGCCCAAGTCGATCGACTTCACCGACTCGATGCCCCGGGACCCGAACGGCAAGCTCTACAAGCGCAAGCTCCGCGATCCCTACTGGGAGGGACGCGAAAAGATCTGACCGCCGGGCCCCGGCGCCGTGCGGCCCCCGCCCTCGGCCCCGTCGCCGTCGGGCCCGAGGGCGCGGGACAGCCGGTGGTCGATGACCACCCGCCCGCCGAACTGCTGCACCCGCAGAACGCGGTCGCGCGCCCAGCCCTGGCGGTCGTAGAAGCGTCGGGCCCGTTCGTTGGTCGACAGCATCCACACCACCGCCGAGTCGTACCCCGCCGTCGCCAGGCGGGCCAGGGCGGCGTCGTGGAGTGCCCGCCCGATGCCGGCACCCCAGGTGCCCGGGGCCAGGTAGAGGGTGGTGAGCTGACCGGTCGTCGGACCGAGGTCGGCGTCGCGGGCCGGGCCGGCGTGGCCCACCCCGACCACCGCCCGGTCCTCCTCGGCCACCACCACCAGCTGGCGACGGTCGACCAGGATCCGCGCCCAGGTCGCCGTCCGGCGATCCACCGACAGCCCGTCGAGCACGGCAGGGGGCAGCAGACCCGGGTACGCCGCCCGCCACGAGGCGACGTGCACGGCGGCGATGGCGGCGGCGTCCCCCACCCGGGCGTGGCGCAGGGTCACGCCGGTCGCCACCGGCGACCCGGCCATCAGTCGCCTGACGGCTCCGCCGGCAGGTGGACGTCGCCCGGCACGTCGGCGGCCGCCCCGACGCGACCCGCCTCGGCGCGCATGGCGGCCACCACGACGGGGTCGTCGTGCTCGGCGTTGCCCTCGGCGATGGCCAGGAAACGCTCCGGGCCGACCTCGATGAATATTCCCTCGGCCTCCGCCGTCATCTCGTCCCCGTGGTACATGCCGGCCCACGTCCGGATCTTGCGTCCGTCACGGCCGAGGCACCGGGCCTCGATGCGCAGCGGGGTCCGCAACGGGGTGGGCCGGCGGTACCGCACGGTGAGCGTGCCGGTCATGGCCGGGCTGCCGGCCACCATGTTGGCGGCGCCGAGCATCTCGTCGAACGTCTCGGCGATGACGCCGCCGTGGACGCAGGTGGGCGGACCCTCGTAGGGCCAGTCGAACCAGGCCTCGGCCCGGATCTCGCGGGGGCCGCCGTCGGGGCCGTCGACCACTTCCACCGTCACGGGTGGGGCGATGGGGTTGGCCATGCCCATCACGGGGCTGGTCGGGAAGAAGTCCTGGGCGTGCTGCGCGATGTCGGGCTGCCGGCGCGGTCGCTTCGGCCCGGCGCGTTCGGTCAGCCCGCGCACGAACTCCTCCAGGCGGTCGGTCGCCTCGTCCAGGACGCCGTCCTCGAAGGTGCCGGACACCAACAGCGTGATGAGGGGCCGCAGGGTGGCGGCCATGCGACGCCGCGGGTCGTCGTCGTCCACCGACCCGATGGGGGTGTCGGTCACTTGCGCCGGTACACCGGCGGACGCTTCTCGGCGAACGCCTTCTGTCCCTCGGCCGCGTCCTCGGTGGCGAAGATGGGCCAGCCGAACTCCAGCTCCATCTTGAGCGCCTCCTCCTCCGGGATCCCCTCGGTGGCCTTGACCGATGCCTTGATGGCCTCGACGGCGAGCGGACCGTTGGCGCCGATGACCTCGGCGATGCCCAGCGCGTGCTCCAGGGCCGTGCCGTCGGGTACCACCCGGCCGATCAGGCCGATCTCCTTGGCCTCCTGGGCCGACACCTCCCGGGCCGTCAGCAGGAGGTCCATGGCCACCGTGAACGGGATCTGCCGACGCAGGCGCACCGTCGAGCCCCCGAGCGGGAACAGGCCGCGGCGGGCCTCGAAGACGCCGAACTTGGCGCTCTCGCCGGCCACCCGGATGTCGGTGGCCTGCAGGATCTCGGTGCCGCCGGCCACGGCCCAGCCCTCCACCGCGGCGATGAGCGGCTTCTTGAGGGAGTAGTGGCGGAGCAGGGCCTTCCAGTGGAGGTCGGGGTCGGCCGCCATGCGCTCCTTCACGTCGTCGTTGCCCGGGCCGGACATCGACTTCAGGTCCATGCCGGCGCAGAAGGTGCCGCCGGCACCGGTCAGGACGGCGCAGCGGATGCCGTCGTTGGTGTCGATCTCGACCCAGGCGTCGGCCATGCCGACGAGCATCGGGCCCGACAGGGCGTTCTTCGCCTCGGGCCGGTTCATGGTCACGATGGCGGTCGTCCCGACGACCTCGTAGGTGAGGTGCTCGGTGTCGATCATGGTGCTGCTCCCTTCGGGACGACGGAATCCGTCCGCGCCCCCTCGTGCGCCGCGGCGCTGCGATCCCGACGTACGCGTCCAGCACGGTGGCTGCACACGGAACTGGAACGCATTCTAGTTTCCCGGGCGCACCCGGGTCGGGTGGACGCCCCGTCGTGGTCCCGGTGGGGCGGCCGGACTCAGGCCGGCGCCGGGCCGGCGGCGATCCCGACCACCGGCTTGTTCAGCGGCAACCCGATCAGGGCCCCGGAGAAGGTGGCATCACCGAGCGGGTAGACGCCGCCGGCGGCCGACGCCAGCCAGTAGCCGTGGCCGCTGATGGTCGGGGCCATGCCGACGATGGGGCTGCCGAGCGACTCGGCCCCCGTCGAGCCGTAGAAGCCGGCCCCGCCGTAGCTGAAGATGCCGCCGTCGGAGGCGACGAGCCAGTAGCCGTTGCCGGACGTCCCGGGCGCCACCGCCATGCCCACGATGGGCCTGGCCAGCGGAATGTTGCCCGCCGACCCGGAGAAGGGCGCCGAGCCGAAGGCGAAGATGCCACCGTCGGAGGCCACCAGCCGGTAGCCGTGGTCGTCGCCGCCCGCGGCGATGCCGACGACCGGCTGGTTGAGGTGGGTCGCACCCATCGAACCCTCGAAGGCGGCGTCACCGAAGGCGAACACGCCGCCGTCCGAGGCCACCAGCCAGTAGCCGTTGCCGTCCGGGGTCGGGGCGATGCCCACCATCGGCTCGGCCAGGTGCAGGGCACCCGTCGAGCCGAAGAATCCGGCGTCGCCGAAGGCGAACACGCCGCCGTCCGAGGCCACCAGCCAGTAGCCGCGGCGGTCCGGCGTGGCCGCCATGCCCACGATCGGCCGGTTCAGGACGATGTTTCCGGTCGAGCCGAAGTAGCCCGAGGCACCGAAGGCGAAGATGCCGCCGTCGGAGGCGGTGAGCCAGTAGCCCGGCGTCGTCGGTGCGGGCGTGGGCGGCCCGGGCAGGCCGGCGTCACCGGCGAAGGCGTGCAACTGGTTCGATGACGGGGCCACCACGAGGTCGTCCGCGGCCGCCGGCGACGGGAAGTGGGTGGTCGGGTTGCCGACGTCGAAGCTCTTGTACAGGTGTCCGTCCGTGTTGAGCTCGTAGAGGGTGCCGCCGCCGAAGGACCAGATCTTGCCGCCGGCCACGATGGGCGAGCTGTGGGCCCCGGTGGTCGACGTCCACGTCGGCGCCGAGTTGGTCGATGTCGGCGTCGTCGCCGTGAGTTCGCTGCCACACGGCACGTAGACGGTGCCGTTCACCTGGGCGGCCCCACCGTCCGGGTCGTTGCCGGTGCAGAACCCGGCGGTCTCGTTCAGCTGCCCACCGATCCCCCCGAGGTGGGACTGGGACAGGACGTAGGCGGTGCGCAGCTTGCCGACCTGGAACACCAGGCCGTTGGGCAGCAGGACCGGGGCGGTGGAGGCCAGGTCCTGGTCGTTGTCGTTATCGGACTGCCACGTGCTGGGGGTGAAGC
>Ga0302202_10000761_pt1 | contig 41447 bp, 29 predicted proteins | sample II_Bog_N3_3_FD_194579 | JGI IMG/M metagenome (GOLD analysis project Ga0302202, IMG submission 194579) | Peat permafrost microbial communities from Stordalen Mire near Abisko, Sweden - II_Bog_N3_3 | ecosystem: Environmental > Terrestrial > Soil > Wetlands > Peat | place: Sweden: Abisko...
ACCGACCGCTCGCCCTCGCATCGGCTCGCGCAGATGGCACTCGCAGTCACGCTGCTGCTGACCGCCAAACTCATCGACTGGCGAAACCGGTGGGACGGCTGAAGGACGCCTATTCGCTCGTCCTCTAAGCCCGGCTGCCTTGTCAGCGTCCGGCCTCCCTCCGATGTTCCTGCGAACACCTTGCGTGAGGAAGTCAACCACAACGGCGGTGACTCCCAGGTTCTGAGGAGGGCTCTCGGGCGCGACATCGAATAACGGGCAGTTATCCACACGGCCAAATGTGCCGTTGGTGGACGGCCCTACTGACGTTGCCCAGAGCACTTTGGTTCGACACGCGATGATTGCCCTCGCAGGACCGCCCGACAGGCACGACCTCGCCAAGGAGGGCGCGTTCAATCTGTAGCCGGCTCCAGCAGCAGCTTGAACCCCCGATGACTCGGGACGAAGCCAAGCCTCTCGTAGAAGCGGTGCGCGTCCGTGCGCTCGACGTTCGAAGTCAGCTGGATCCGGTAGCAGCCGGCTTCGCGAGCAGCGCCGACGGCGGCTTCGACGAGGAGTGCCCCGATGCCACCCGAGCGGTAGTCCGGGTGGACATGCATGGACTCGATCTCGGCACAACGCCCGCCGTGGTGCTGGAGGTGGCGGAACACGATGAGCTGGCACATGCCGACGGGACGACCCCCGACGTCGGCGACCAGCACGCGGTCGTTTGCGCTGCTCGCGATCTCGCCCAGGGCCTCGGCGTAGGGCGCCAGATCGCCGGCGTCCTCCTTGCCGGGCTCGAGGGCGCCGTGCTCGAGGAGCGCGACAAGCGCGGCGGCGTCGGCTGGCTCGGCGTCGCGGATCACCACCCGCGCGGCGACGCCCTCTTCAGCTTCCATCCGGTGAGCGTACGGCCGCCCGCGGCTTTGTGCTCAGGGCGCGCTGAGCACTCCGACCGGCACCGTCGCGAGCACGTCTCGCACGCGCAGCGCACCCCGTCGGGGCACGACCGATGCGCCGTTCACCACATTGGTGAACGGCCCGGACCACTCGGGGTCGAGCGGGATCGAGGTGTCCGCCCACGCCTCCCCGACCGCCCACGTTCCCGCTCCAGCCAGGGCGTAGGTGTGGCGGGGGGCTATGACCACGACGGTCCCTTCGCGGTGCGGTCGGGCGAAGGCGACCAGGTGGCTGGCATGGCGCCCCCGCACACTCACCGGCACCGAGGGCGCATCGTCGAACGTGGCCCGACGACGACGGCGCAGGTCGAGGAGCACCCTCGTGACGGCGAGCTTCAGCCGGTCGTCGGTTGGGTCGCTGAGCCAGGGCACGGGGGGCTGGCCCTCGGCCAGCCAGGCGTTCACCTCGGCGAGCAACCGGCGCCGGCGTGCGAAGTCGACGGGACGGCGGTTGTCCGGGTCGACGAACGAGCGTGACCACAGCTCGGTGCCCTGGTAGAGGTCGGGCACGCCGGGAGTGGTCATCTGGAGCACGAGGAGCGACAGGGCGTTGGTGGCCGACGCCGGCCCGAGATCGGCCACCAGCTCGTCGAGGTCGCCGGGCACGGGCGACTCCGTGCGCCGCAGCGCCCGGCGGATGAAGCGCCCGAGCGCCTGTTCGTAGTGTTCGTCCGGGTCGAGCCAGCTGGTGCGGCGCTTGGCCTCCCGGGCGGACTTGACCGCAGTGTCCTCGACACGCCGGGCGAAGCCCTTCGACTCGGGGCCCCGGCCGGGCCACCCACCGAACAGGCACTGGTAGATGAAGAGCTCGTCGTGGGGTCCGATCGACACGGCGCCGCTCGAACCGAGCGCGTCGTGCCAGCGCTGCACCTGCGCCAGCCAGCGCTCGGGCACCTCAGAGAGCACCGCGAGCCGGGCGCGCACGTCCCCCGAGCGCTTCGTGTCATGCGTGCTGAGCGCGTTGAGCGAGCGGGGCCACACCTCGCGCGCGGCGATGGCGGCGAGGAACTCGGCCGGCTCCAGCGGGCGGCGCCCGGGCTCCTCCCCCACCTCGGCGACTGCCAGCAAGCCGTCGTAGCGGTAGAGGGCCGTGTCCTCCACGCCCTTGGCGGCCACGGCCCCGCTCAGCTGCGAGAAGCGGCGGCGCAACTCGAGGAGTGGCCAGCCCCGCTGCACTTTTGTGACCGCCCCGCCCACGAGCCACCCGACGAGCGCCCGGGCGGCGCGCCGCTCCTCGGCATCGAGTGAGGCCCCGGCAAGCTCGCTCGCCCGTTCCAGGCGGCCCCGGTCCTCCGCCGAGGCCCCCTCCTCGTCGGCGTAGATACGGTAGACGTCGAGGTTGGCAACCAGCTCGGCGATGGCCGCGGCGAAGCGGGCCTCGGCCAGGTCGAGGTGGCCATCGAGCTCGGCGAGCGTGCGGGCCAGCCGGGCCAGGCGTCGCACCTGGCCGGGGAAGAGGGTGGCGAGGACCTCGCGTTTTGCCTCGAGGGCGAGCTCGGCGAAGAACGGTGTGCCGCCGGCCAGCTCGGCCGAGCCCGCGGCGAGCAGGTCGAGGCCGGTCGGGTCGACCAGGAGCGAGCCGGCCCAGTCGGCGAACTCGTAGCCCGTGGTCCCGTCGGTTGCCCACGCGCCCGGCAACCGCTCCCCTGGGCCGAGGATCTTCTCGATCAGTACCACGGGGTCCCCCGCCCCCGCGCTGCGCCGCCCGAGCAGCGTGCGCAGCGTGCCGAGATAGCCAGCCGGGTCGGCCAGGCCATCGACGTGGTCGACGCGCACGCCGACCACAACCGGGTCGGCGACCAACTCGAGCACCAGGGCATGGGTGGCACGGACGACGGCCGGGTCCTCGATGCGCAGGCCGACGAGCGTGTCGATGTCGAAAAAGCGCCGGTAGTTGCCCTCGTCCCGCCCGAGTCGCCAATACGAGAGGCGGTAGTGCTGGGCGTCGAGGAGGGCTTCGACGGCGCGGCGGCGCCGGTCCCCGCGCGGGCCGCGCAGCTCGTCGAGCAGGTGGGCACTCCCTGCGGCGAGCGGGAAGCGCTGTTCGAAGTGGGCGAGCTCGGTGCCCCCGGCGCCCTCGGCCAGCGTGAGGGTGCCCTCGGCCAGGACCTCGCCGAGCGGTGCACCGAGCACCGGCAGGAGGACCTTGCCTTCCTGTGCCTCCCAGTCGACGTCGAAAAAGTGGGCGAAGGCCGACGACTCCCCGTTGGCGAGCACATCCCACCACCACGCATTGTGCACGGAGGCGGCCATGTGGTTGGGCACGATGTCGAGGAGGAGCCCCATGGCGCGCTCGGCGAGGGCGGCTTCGAGCGCGGCGAACTCGTCCCGTGTGCCGAGGGCCGGGTCGAGCTCGGTCGGGTCGACGACGTCGTAGCCGTGGGTGCTCCCCCCCTCGGCACGCAACACGGGCGCGAGGTAGAGGGTCTCGATGCCGAGCGCGCTGAGGTACTCGACCAGCTCTGTCGCCCCTTTGAACCCGAGTCCATGGACTTGGAGCCGGTAGGTCGAGCCCAGGTGGGCGGGCCGGCGCCGAGGCGGGCTCACCCTCCGAGTCGTTCGTCGTGGCGCAGCAGCAGGCTCGAGTGGGCGACCAGGTTGACCGCCGTCGAGCGCACGAGCCTGCGGCCCGCCCCCGGGCGCGCCGTGTTCAAGAGTTCCTCCCAGCGACCGGGCCGGTCCAAGTGGGGCAGCGTGTTGGAGCGCGAGCGCGTGCTCGCGTTCAAGAGCAACAAGATGGTGTCGGCCCGCGGCGAGCGCCGCCCCCGGAAGTCGATCTCGTCGGCCGCCTGGCCGTCGAGCAGCATCCCTATGGTGCGGTTCTCCGGGTCGCTCCAGTCCTCCTCGGTCATCTCGTGGCCGTCGGAGCGGATCCAAGTCACATCCTTCTCGTTGCCCGACTCGGGCTTGCCGCTGAAGAAGTCGCGCCGGCGCAGAATGGGGTTCGACCCGACGATCGAGATGAGCTCGGCGGTGAAGTCACAGAGCGCCTCGCCCCCCTCGTCGATGTCCCAGTTGACCCAGCCGATCTCGTTGTCCTGGCAGTAGGCGTTGTTGTTGCCGAGCTGCGTGCGCCCGTTCTCGTCGCCGCCGAGCAGCATGCGGACGCCCTGGGAGAACATGAGGGTGGTGAGGAAGTTGCGCTTCATGCGGTCGCGCATGCGCGCGACGGTCACCGACTCCGACGGCCCCTCGACGCCCCAGTTCCGGCTGTTGTTCTCCTGGGCACCGTCGTTGCTGTCCCCGCCGTTGGCCTCGTTGTGGCGTTGCTCGTAGCTGACGAGGTCGGTGAGGGTGAAGCCGTCATGGCAGGTGACGAAATTGACGCTCGCGTAGGTGCGGCGCCCGCTCGGGGCGTAGATGTCGCTCGAGCCGGTGAGACGCGACGCCAGCTCGGGCACCTGCCCGGGGTCGCCGCGCCAGAACCGCCGCACGGAGTCACGGAACGCGCCGTTCCACTCCGACCACCCCGGGGGGAAGCGGCCCAGCTGGTAGCCGTCGGGACCGATGTCCCACGGTTCGGCGATCAGCTTCACCTCCGAGAGGACGGGGTCCTGCTGGATGATCTCGAAGAAGGCGCTGGGCTGGCCCGCCTCGTACCCGCGCACGAGCACCGGTGCGAGGTCGAAGCGGAAGCCGTCGACGTGCATGTCGGTCACCCAGTACCGCAGGCTGTCCATGATGAGGGCCATGGCGCGCGGGTGCAGGATGTTGAGGCTGTTGCCCGTCCCGGTGAAGTCCAGGTGGTAGCGGGGGTCGTCGGGCATGAGCCGGTAGTACACGGCGTTGTCGATGCCGCGCAGCGACAGGGTGGGGCCCATCTGGTTGCCCTCGCCGGTGTGGTTGTAGACGACGTCCAAGATGACCTCGAGCCCGGCGCGGTGCAGGGTCCGGACCATGGACTTGAACTCGCTCACCTGCTGGCCGAGCCCGCCGGTGGCATAGCCCACGTGGGGCGACAGGAAGGCGATCGAGTTGTAGCCCCAGTAGTTGGTGAGGCCCCGCTCCACCAGGTAGCGGTCGGCCACAAACTGGTGCACCGGCATGAGCTCGACGGCGGTCACGCCGAGGCCGAGCAGGTGGTCGATGATCGCATCGGAGGCGAGGCCCAGGTAGGTGCCCCGGAGATGCTCGGGGACACCGGGGTGCAGCATCGTCATGCCGCGCACGTGGCACTCGTAGATGACACTGCGGTTGAGCGGGGTGAGGGGCCTTCGGTCGTCGCCCCAGGTGAATGCCGAGTCGACCACCAGGCACTTCGGCATCCCGCTGGCCGAGTCCCGGTTGTCGTAGGAGAGGTCTTCGGCCGGGTCGCCAATGGTGTAGCCGAACAGCTCGTCGCTCCACCGGATCCCGCCGCTCACTGCCTTCGCGTAGGGGTCGATCAGCAGTTTGGACGGATTGAAGCGGTGCCCCTGCTCGGGCTCGTAGGGCCCGCTCACCCGGTAGCCGTAGAGCGCACCCGGTCGCACGTCGGGCAGATAGGCGTGCCAGACCCGGTCGGTGGCGACGGGCATCTGGATCTCCGCACTCGGCTTCTCGTCGTCGGGGTGTTCGAACAGGCACAGCTCGACGGCCGTCGCGTGCTCCGAGAAGATGGCGAAGTTGACCCCTTCGCCGTCCCATGTCGCCCCGAGTGGGTGCGACCGCCCGGGCCAGACGCGCATGCTCAGTCCTCCTGCTTGGTCGAATAGACAACGAAGCCGAATCCTGCCAGGCAGATGGTGGCCTTGGCCGACGCATCGGCACTCAGCGTCTCGACGGGCCGCTCGCCGCTGCCGCCCAGTGCGGGGTCGGTCGAGTCGATCAGTCGGTGCAGCGCTCGCTCGTTGGCGAGCGACACCTCGACGCTGGCCGCCGTCATGTTGCACAGGGCGACCAGGTGTTCGGCGGGGGCGTGGCGCTCGATGGTGAGCACCCCGCCGTTCGTCTTGGCGGTGCTGGCGTGGCGAGTGGAGCGGGTGAGCGCAGGGTGCCTGCGGCGCAGCGCCAGAAGCCGACGGTAGAGCGAGGTGAGGGCCGCGCGCTCGGGGTCGCTCGCGTCGCGCGTGAGGACGGCGGCATCGAAGGTCGACGGCGCGGTGGCGTCGAGCGGCTCCTCATCCCATCCGTAGGAGACCATCTCCTCGGCACGCCCGCGCCGCACGCGGTCCAAGAGGACGGGGTCGGCATGGTCGACGAAATACGGGAAGGGCGAGGTCTCTCCGTACTCCTCGCCCATGAACAGGAGCGGCACGCCCGGCGAGCACAGGACGAGCACCGCAGCGAGGCGCAGGCGCGCGGCGTCGACCAGGCTGGCCAACCGCTCGCCGCGGGGCCGGTTGCCAGCGTGGTCGTGGTTGAGCGAGAAGATCACGAAACGCCCGGGTTCGACGCCGACCGACGGCGCGCCGTGGCGGCGCCGGCGGTACGCCGAGTACTCGCCCTGGTAGCAGAAGCCCTGGCTGATGGCCCGGGCAAGCTGGTCGACCTCGCCGAAGTCGCCGTAGTAGCCGAGCCGCTCGCCGGTGAGCACGGCGTGGAGGGCGTGGTGGAAGTCGTCGTTCCACTGCGCGTCCATCCCGAGTCCCCCCGCCGAGCGCGCGGTGACCACCTTCGGGTTGTTGTCCGCACTCTCGGCGATCAGCCACAGCGGGCGGCCGAGCACCTGGGCCAGCTCGGCGGTGGCGTCGGCCAGCTCGGCCAAAAAGGGTGTGGCGGTCGGGTCGACGATCCCGTGGATGGCATCCAGGCGCAGGCCGTCGAGGCCGAAGTCGCGGAACCACGAGAGGGCGTTCTCGATGAAGTAGCGCCGCACAGGGTCCGACGTCGGCCCGTCGACGTTGACCGCCTCGCCCCATGGCGTGGCGTAGCGGTCCGTGAAGTAGGGGCCGAAGGCGCTCAGCACCGCTCCCTCGGGTCCGATGTGGTTGTAGACGACATCGAGCACGACGGCGAGGCCGCGACGGTGGCAGGCGTCGACGAAGCGGGAAAACGCCGCGGGGCCGCCGTAGGAGTGCTGGGCGGCGAAGGGGAACACCCCGTCGTAGCCCCAGTTGCGCGTGCCGGAGAACTGGGCGATGGGCATCGCCTCGACGGCGGTGACCCCGAGCTCGACGAGCGAGTCGAGCTCGTCGATGGCCGAGTCGAAGGTCCCCCCGGCGGTGAACGTGCCGACGTGGAGCTCGTAGAGCACGCTCTCGGCGAGGGGGGCCGCCACGAAGTCGCTGGTACCGAACTCGAACGCCCAGGGCTCGACCACCTCGGAGGGACCGGCCACACCGTCGGGCTGCGAGCGCGACGCCGGGTCCGCGAGGGCGGTGCCGTCGAGCAAGTAGCGATAGCGAGACCCGGGGGGGCAGTGCTCCGCCACGCCGGCGAAGTAGCCATGGGCCGCGGGGAACAGGGCGACCGTCTTGCCGCCTTCAACGACGACCGCCACCTCGCTCGCCGAGGGCGCCCACACGACGAAGGAGCACCGTTGGTCCCCGAGCGGGACCGCACCGAGTCGCGGGCTGCCCGCCGGCAGTGCGGGCACGCCGCCCAGCTCCCAGCGGTGTGGGTTCATCGCGGGTCCTCGCGGCTGAAGACCACGCACCCGAGGGGCGGGGCGGTCACCGTCAACGTGTGGGGGCTCTCGTGCCAGGGGACGGGCTGGGCCACGACGCCGCCCATGTTGCCCTGGCCGCTGCCGCCGTAGATGGCAGCGTCGCTGTTGACCAGTTCGTGCCACAGGCCGTCGGAGGGCACCCCGACGAGCAGGTTGTGGCGCGGGACGGGGGTGAAGTTGCACACCACGAGCACCGGCTCTCCGGCCTTGGACCGGCGCAGATACGCGAGCACGCTGATGTCGGCGTCACCGGCGAGCACCCACTCGAAGCCGGCCGGGTCCACGTCGAGCTCATGGAGCGCTCCGTGGGCACGCACCAGCCTGTTCAAGTCGCCCACCCATCGGGCGAGCCCCGCGTTCGCCCCGTTCTCGAGCAGCCCCCAGTCGAGGCCCTCGTCGTGGTTCCACTCGGCGCGCGTGCCCAACTCGTCGCCCTGGAAGAGCAGCTTCTTGCCGGGAAGCGAGTACTGGTAGCCGTAGAGGAGCCGGAGGCCGGCGAACTGCTGCCATTCGTCGCCGGGCATCTTGTTGAGCATGGAGCCCTTGCCGTGGACGACCTCGTCGTGGGAGAGCGGCAGGACGAAGTTCTCGGTGAAGGCATAGATCGATCGGAAGGTCAGCTCGCCGTGGTGGTAGCGCCGGTAGATCGGGTCCTGGGCGAAGTACTCGAGGGTGTCGTGCATCCAGCCCATGTCCCACTTGAGGCCGAAGCCGAGGCCCCCGACGTCGGTCGGGTGCGAGACGCCGGGCCACGCCGTCGACTCCTCGGCGATGGTCTGGACGTCGGGGTGGTCCGCGTAGATGCCGGCATTGAGCTGGCAGAGGAAGGAGACGGCTTCTAGGTTCTCGCGCCCGCCGTGCTCGTTGGGCAGCCACTCGCCTGCCTTGCGTGAGTAGTCGCGGTAGAGCATGGACGCCACCGCGTCGACCCGCAGGGCGTCGGCGTGATAGGTGCCCAGCCACTGCTCTGCCGACGACGCGAGGAAGGCGCGCACCTCGTGGCGGCCGTAGTTGAAGATCAGGCTGTTCCAGTCGGGGTGAAAGCCCATCCGGGGGTCGGCGTGCTCGAAGAGGTGGGTGCCGTCGAAGAGGGCCAGGCCGTGGGGGTCGGTCGGAAAGTGCGAGGGGACCCAGTCGAGGATGACCCCGATGCCGGCCTGGTGGAGCTGGTCGACCAGCCCCATGAACTGCTGGGGCGTGCCGTAGCGGCTCGTCGGGGCGAAGAAGCCCGTCACCTGGTAGCCCCACGAACCGTAGAAGGGGTGCTCCATGAGGGGCAGGAATTCGATGTGGGTGAAGCCCATCGCGAGCACGTGCTCGATCAGCTGGGGGGCGATCTCCTCGTAGCTGAAGAGGCGACCGGGCTCCTCGAAGGCGCGGCGCCAGCTCCCGAGGTGGACCTCGTAGGTGGTCATCGGCGCGTCGAGGGCCACCGTCGCCTTGCGCCCGGCCATCCAGTCTGCGTCGTGCCAGTCGTAGGCGAGGTCCCAAACCACCGATCCGGTGCGGGGTGCCTCCTCGGCGTAGGAGGCGAAGGGGTCGGCCTTCTCGTGGCGGGTCCCTTCGGCGTCGAAGATGGCGAACTTGTAGACGTCACCGATGGCCGCCTCACGTGCGGTCCCCTCCCAGATCCCCGACCCCCCGAAGGCGTCGAGCACGTGGACGTCGTCGTGCCAACCGTTGAAGTCCCCGATCACCGAGACGGCGGTGGCGTTGGGCGCCCACACCGCGAAGTGGGTGCCCTCGCCGTCGTCACGCCGGTGGGCCCCGAGCTTCTCGCCGAGGCGCCGGTGGGTGCCCTCGTTGAACCAGTAGAGGTCGTCGGTGGTGAGCTGCGAGGCCGGCGCCTTGCTGCCCTTCTCGATCGTCATCGTTGCGCCTCCCCCGCTCCGGGGCGCCGGACGCCGGGGACTTTCCCGAAGACCAGCCGGGGCTGGTGGCTTGCGTGTCGCCGCCGGCGCTCGCCGACGGCCCCGAGGACCTCGGCGACGAACGGGTCGGACTCGATCTCGGCCAGTGACTTCTCGCTGCGGCGGCGCCAGTTCGACGCCTCGGCTCCGGTGCCCGGCCGGTTCTGCGGGCGTCGCTCCCCCCAGAGGTCCTCGAGGTCGACCAGCATGAGGCGGGCATCGCCCTCGGCCATGTGCTCGAGGCACGCACACAGCACGCCGAGCTCCTCGGACGGTGCTGCTGCCGGCGGTGCGGCCTCGGGGGCGCCGTCGCCGTCGGCCTGACGGTGGGCCAGCGACTCGAGCAGGGCCGTGCGCAGCGCGGTGCGCCCTTCGTGCTCGCGCGCCGCGTCCTCGGCGTCGACCAGACCACGACTCGCCCGTTCGTCGATGTCGAGGCCGTTCCAGAATGCGGCGAAGCGGGGAAGGTCGTGGGTCCCGAAGGAGGCCATTGCCCGCTCGGGCTCGGCGGGCAGCGGGTCCTCGGCGCTCGCCTCGAACTGGAACACCCACGAACGCAGCATCCCGTCGGCGGTCATGTCGGCGCGCACCGCCTCGTCGACCGTGCCGAGGTCCTCGCCGATCACCGCTGCGCCCTTCCTGGCGGCCTCGATGGCCACCACGGCGCGCAGCTCCTCGTCGCGGTAGCGGACGTAGGCGCCATGCCGAGCGTCGAGCTCGCCGGGAATCCAGTACAAGCGGTGGAGTCCCATGACGTGGTCGATGCGCAGCGCGTCGGCCCGGCTGAACGCGTGACGCAGCATGGCGATGACGTAGCGGTACTCGCTCGACCGGATGCCGATCGGGTGCAGCGGCGGGAATCCCCAGTCCTGGCCCGCCTCGAAGAAGGAATCGGGCGGGGCGCCCCCGCGCACGGACGCGGCGAAGGACTCGGGCTCCCACCACGGGTCGAAGCCCGACGGGTGCACCCCGATGGGCATGTCGAGATACAGGCCGGCCGTGCCCTGGGCCACGCCGGTGGCCGCGAGCTGGGTGGCCGCCACCCATTGGGCGTAGAGGTAGTACCGCTCGGCGGCGGTGTCGACCAGCTCAGATGGCACCTCCCGCGTACCCGCACTGCGCCAGGACGTCTCGCCGGCACCGGCCACCTCGTCGGCTGCACGGAAGCGCGCGTAGGGCGCGATCTCGGGGTGGGCGCCCACCCAGTCTTCGAGCGCCTGGCGGCGGGCGCCCCCGTGCTCGAAGAGGGCCTCGGCCAAGGCGGTGAGGACGCTCCTCGTCGTGGCCATGACCGCCGGGTAGTCGACGAGCACCGACTGGCGGGCTGCCGTCATGGCCCGGCGGATGTCGTCGGACTCGAGCAGGGCGACGGCCGCCGGGGCGATCTCGAGCTCGGGCAAGGAGGTCGGGTCCACGTAGAGCTCGTTCCAGGCCAGCTTCGTGACCGGGAGGTAGGGACTCGGGTCGACGGGTTCGTGCAGGTGGGCCGGGTAGAGGGGCAGCGTGCCGACAAGCTGGCCGCCGAGGCCCTTCACCCAGCGGGCGAGCGCTGCAAGGTCGCCGTAGCGACCGACGCCGGCGTCCGCGTCGGTGCGCAGGGCATGCAGCGGCAGGAACGCCCCCCAGCCCCTCGTCGGCTGGGGGCAGCGCGGCGCGACCATCAGCAGGCTCTCGGCCTCCACGCCCGGCGCCTCGAAGCGCAGGCGGTGGTAGCCCGTCGGCAGGTCGGGCGTCGATGCGCCGAGCCGGAGCTGGTAGGTGCTGAGTCGGCGCCCGTCGCGCGTCAGGGTCCCGATCGGGCGGGCGATCGCCGAGCTGAGCCGCTCGCGCTGGACCGACCCGTCCTCGAGCTCGAGGACCTGCCAGCCGTCGCTCGGATGGACGTGGGCGGGCAGCTCGATCACCAGGTCCTTCGGGTGACGGACGTCGTGGACGAGCACCGGCTCGAGGGCGCGCCACTCGGTCGCCGCCTGGCTCCGCAGCGCCTCGGTGGCGCCACCGGGCGAGTCGATCGGCGCGCCCAGCGCCCCGAGCACCGCCACCAATGTCTCGGGCGACGCCTCGTGCTCCGCGCCGTCGACGCCTTCATACGACGTGACCACCCCCCACGCCTCGGCCAGGGTGGCGAGCTCGGTGCTCGGGCGTGGCGTCTCTCGTCGTTCCGGCGTTGCGCTCACCGTTCCCCCAGGATGTCGAGGACCCCCTCGGCGGGGATGTCGACCCACTCGGGCCGGGCGTTGGCCTCGTAGCCGAGCTCGAAGATGGCTTTCTCCAGCAGGTAGAAGTCGAGGAGCGCGCCCAGTTGCTCGTCGGTGCCGAGGAACGGGGCGCCCTTGGCCTCTTGTAGGTAGCTGGCCAGGAAGGTGCCCGACACCCATCGGTACCAGATGGTCAGCCAGGAGCTCAGGTCCGCGTCCACCGAGGTCTCGAGGTCCCGGGAGAGCCGGATCGCAGCGGTGCGCGAGGCGTAGTGGAAGGAACGGATCATCCCGGCGACGTCGACGAACGCCGGCCGCTTGATGCGGCGGTGCCCGATCGAGCGGGTGGGCTCTCCTTCAAAGTCGATGATGACGAAGTCCTTCCCGGTCCACAGCACCTGGCCGAGGTGGTAGTCGCCGTGGCAGCGGATGCGCGAGACATCCATCTTCATCGAGCTCATGACCCGGAGGTGCTGGCCGATCTCGCCCTCGCGCTTGATGACCTCGGTCACGGTGGCCGAGCAGTCGGGCATGCTGCGCAGCTGGCGGAACGTGCGCTTGAGGAGGCTGCGCGCACCGTGGTAGGCGGCCTGGCGTTCCATGCCGGTGAGCGGCTCGGGCGCGAAGGCCGGGTCGCTCGGATCAGAAGCAAGGGCGAGGTGCAGCTCCGCCGTGCGCCGGCCGAGCAGCGTCGCCCATTCGAGGTGGGGCCCGACAAGCAGGTGGCCGGGCTCGAGGTCGGTCGATGCGACGTCGAGCAGGCGGGCCGGGGGCATGGTGTGGAGCTCTTCGACGCCCGGGTGGGCCAGGGCCTCTTCGAGCCCGTGGCGCAAGGCGTCGACCACGTAGTTGAAGCCGTCACCCTCGTTTGCCACGTACTCCTCGAGCGACGCGACGGTCACGACCTCGGTGGAGGGCGGGTCGGCCCGGAACTCGATGGAGCCCCCGACGCGTGGGGCGTGGGCGAACCGCGCCCGCTCGCCCAAGAACCTGCCCATCTCGACGCCGGGGTGGACGCCCTCTTCGAAGCGCCGGATGAACTTGATGATGGCCGCCTCGCCGAAGACCACCGAGCTGTTCGACTGCTCCGCGGCGATGGGGGCCGGCGTCGTGTCGGGGGGGATTTGCCGGCGCAGCCGGCGGAAGTTCTCGGCCGGCACGCCGGCCAGCGCGCCGCCTGAGCCCTGGGCGGGCCGGCGCCCGGTGAGCAGACCCACGATGTCCCAGGAGAAGGCGGGGTCATAGATGGCGTCATAGAGCAGGCCGTCGGTACCGTCCACGCGCAGGTCGGCCACGATCGACTCGGGCTTCCAGCGGGCGAGCTCTTCGGCGTCGGCACCCGACGCGTAGGCGAGCGGCAGCGAGTAGCGCTCCGCGCTCCCGTAGTCGAGTTCGACCTGGACGACACAGAACACCGCCCTCGGCGGCTCGCTTCGGGCCCGGCGCGCTGGGAGCGAGACCGTCTCGACAACGCTGACCGAGGTCACCTGGCGCTGCTTGTCGGTGAACCAGCGCCGCTCGGGAATGTAGCTCGCGAGGTATGCCTCGAGCTTGCGGACGTCGGGGCCGGTGAAGAGGCTCTCCCATGAGTTGCGCACGCTGAAGGTGCCCCTCGGGCGTACCGGTGCGGACGGCTCGGACTCGAGCGCGAACCAGTAGAAGCCGTGTGGGCCGAGAGTGATGAAGTACGGCAGGTCGCCGACCGCGGGGAAGGGGGTGTTGCCGAAGAGCTCGACGGGGACCGACCCGCGGAACTCGCCGAGGTCGAGCTCGACACTCTGGACGAAGCGGCTCAGATTCACGACCACCAAGATGAGCTCGTCCTCGTAACGGCGCAGGAAGGCGAGCACCTTGCGGTTCGACGGCCGCAGCAGCTCGAGCGAGCCGCGTCCGAACGCGTGGTAGCGCTTGCGCAGGCCGATGAGGCGCTTCATCCACCACAGGAGCGAGTTGGGGTTCTCGTCCTGGGCCTCGACGTTGACCGCCTGGGAGTGGTACTCGGGATCGATGACCACGGGCAGGAAGAGGCGCTGGGGGTTGGCGCGCGAGAAGCCGGCATTGCGGTCGCTGTCCCACTGCATCGGCGTGCGCACCGCGTTGCGGTCGCCGAGATAGATGTTGTCGCCCATCCCGATCTCGTCGCCGTAGTAGACGATGGGCGTCCCCGGGAGCGAGAACAGCAGCCCGTTCATCATCTCGATCATGTTGCGGTCGTTGCCGAGGAGGGGGGCAAGGCGGCGCCGGATGCCGACGTTGATCCGGGCCTGTGGGTCCTGGGCGTAGACGCGGTACATGTAGTCGCGTTCCTCGTCGGTCACCATCTCCAAGGTGAGCTCGTCGTGGTTGCGCAAGAACAGCGCCCACTGGCAGTCCGGCGGGGTCGGCGGCGTCTCGGCCAGGATGTCGACGATCGGGAAGCGGTCCTCCTGGCGCGCCGCCATGAACATGCGCGGCATGAGCGGGAAGTGGAAGGCCATCTGGCACATGTCGCCCTCCCCCATGTAGGCGACGGCGTCCTCTGGCCACTGGTTGGCCTCGGCGAGCAACATGCGGTCCCCGAAGTGCTCGTCGATGTGGGCCCGCAGGTCGCGCAAGTACGCGAAGGTCTCGGGGAGGTTCTCGCACGACGTGCCCTCGCGCGCGTAGAGGTACGGCACGGCGTCGAGCCGGAGCCCGTCGACGCCCATCGACAGCCAGAAGTCGACCACGTCGAACATGGCTTGGCGCACGGCCGGGTTGTCGTAGTTGAGGCTCGGCTGGTGCGAATAGAAACGGTGCCAGTAGTACGCCCCCACCTCGGCGTCGAAGGTCCAGTTGGACGTCTCGAAGTCCTTGAAGATGACGCGGGCCTCGGCGAAGCGGTCCGGGGTGTCGCTCCAGACGTAGAAGTCACGCTGGACGCTGTCGGGGCGCGCCTGGCGCGCCCGCTGGAACCAGGGGTGCTGGTCCGAGGTGTGTGCCAGCACCAGCTCGGTGATGACCTTCAGCCCGCGGCGGTGCGCTTCGCGCAAGAAGAGCCGGAAGTCGCGCAGTGTCCCGTAGGAGGGGTGGACCTGGCGGTAATCCGAGATGTCGTAGCCGTCGTCGCGCAGCGGCGAGGGGTAGAAGGGCAGCAGCCAGATGGCGGTGATGCCGAGCTCTTGGATGTAGTCGAGCTTCTCGATCAGGCCCCGGAAGTCGCCGATCCCGTCGCCGTCGCTGTCTCGGAACGCCCGCACATGGCACTCGTAGAAGACGGCGTCTTTGTACCAGTGCGCGACCTCCCCGACGGGCACGGTCGGTGCGGTGCGTGTGGCGCTCACCGCTTCGCCCCGGCCTTCTCCGGGTGGTGCACCCGGAAGATGTGGGCGGGGACCCCGCTCGGGTCGAGGCGAACGAAATTCGAGGGCCCCTGCCACTGGTAGTGGGCGTCGGTGAGGAGGTCGTGGACGTCGAAGGGCCGGCCGGGATCGAGCCCGAGCGCGGCGAGGTCGAGCTCGAGGATGCCCGACTGCTCGTAGGTGGGGTCGAGGTTGACGACGACGAGGACGGCGTTGGGGTCGCTCGGGGCGTGGGTCACGCCCTCGCCGAGATAGCTGCCGGGATCGACCAGCCACGTCTTCGAGTAGCAGAGGAGTGCGTCGTTGGCGCAGTGGTGGAAGCGCAGTGTCCGGTTGTGGTGCAAGGCCGGGTTCTCGTGGCGGATCCGGTTGACCCGGCCGATGAAGCCGGCGAGTGAGTCGGGGCGCTCCCGGTCCCAGTTGCGGATGGCGTACTTCTCCGAGTGCGCGTACTCCTCGGAGCCCTCCTGGCGGGCCACGTGCTCTTGCAGCTCGAAGGCGGGTCCGTAGATCCCGTAGTTCGACGACAAGGTGGCGGCGAGCACGAGGCGCGACAAGAAGGCGGCGCGTCCCCCGTGCTGGAGGTGGGCCGGGAGGATGTCGGGCGTGTTGGGCCAGAAGTTCGGGCGGAAGTAGTCGGCCACCTCGGTGGTCGTGAGCTCATCCATGTATTGCTCGAGCTCCCACTTGGCCTCGCGCCAGGTGAAGTACGTGTAGGACTGCGTGAAGCCGATCTTGGCCAGCCGGTACATGAGGCGGGGTCGGGTGAATGCCTCGGCCAAGAAGATGACCTCGGGGCGCTTCGCCTTCACCTCCGCCAGCAGCCACTCCCAAAAGGCGAGTGACTTGGTGTGGGGGTTGTCAACCCGGAACACCGTGATGCCCTGGTCGATCCAGTACCCCACGACGGCTGCCAGCTCGTCCCAGAGCTCGCGCCACTGCGGGGTTTCGAAGTCGATCGGATAGATGTCCTCGTAGCGCTTGGGCGGGTTCTCGGCATAGCGGATCGACCCATCGGGAAGGTGCCGGAACCATGAGGGGTGCTCGCGCACCCAGGGGTGGTCGGGCGAGCACTGGAACGCCACGTCGAGTGCCACCTCGATGCCGCGGCGCCGTGCGGCACGCAGCAAGGAGGCAAGGTCCTTCTCCGTGCCGAGCTCGGGGTGGATGGCGGTGTGGCCCCCTTCTCTGGCCCCGATGGCCCACGGGCTCCCCGGGTCCGCTCGCCGAGCGGCCCCTCCCCCGTCGGCGCCCTTGCGATTGGTGGTGCCGATGGGGTGGATCGGCGGCAGGTACACCACGTCGAAGCCCATGGCCGCCACCTCGTCGAGGCGCGCCTCGACGTCGGCGAGCGTGCCGTGGCGCCCCCCCCGCATGCCGGCCGACCGGGGGAAGAGCTCGTACCAGGCCGAAAAGCGCGCCCGCTCGGGGTCGACGAACACCGCCAGCTCGGGACCGACGGCCGCGGCACCGAGGTCGCGGGTGCGCCAGAGGAGGTGCTCGAGCTCGGGGGCCTGAAGCAAGTCTGCGACCGTGCGCAGCGGGGCGCCCTCGCTCAGGAGCGGATCGTGCGCCACGGTGGTCTCGAGGCCTCGGGGCGCGACTGCCAGGGCTTCGGCGTAGGCGGTGAGGGCGCGGCGCCCTACCCCTTTGGCCCGCACGGCGGCGCCGGTGAGGAGCTGCGCCCCGAGGGCCAGGTCGACGGCCACGTCCTGGCCGTCGTTCGCCTTGACGAGGGTGTCGCGTCGCCAGCTGGCGAAGCGGTCGATCACGGCCACGACCTGGAAGCGGTGCCTGCCGAGGTCCTTCGTCGGAAACGTCGCCCGCCACCGGTCGTTCCCGAGCGGGGCCATCGCCACGCTCGTCCAGCCCCGCGCCCCGGGGGGCCGGTGGCGTACCTCGCAGGACAGTGCGTCGTGCCCGTCGCAGAAGATGTCGGCCTCGACGATGACGGGCTCGCCGATCGAGGCCTTCGCCGGGTAGCGCCCGCAGTCGACTTGCGGCCGGACCCCTTCGATGACCGGGCGCACCAGGCCGACCGCCGCTTTCGTCAGTCGGGGGGCGCGCTCGACCGTGGCCGGGTCTGTGTCGTTGGTCACCGCGTCCGCCTCCTCATTCTTCTTCCGCCGTGAGCAATCGGCTCGCGCCGCGACCATGGGGGTTCGCCTCCTCGCTTGTGGCCCTACCCGGGGGCTGCGGTTCTACACAAGGGGAGGTTCGGCTTCGACTCGGCGCCGCCGGGGTAGCAGTGTCCTGTCGGCCCTGGTGAGGGGCTGGCCGCCGCCAGCAGCGCACGGCCGCCCGACGAGGACGACAGGAGATCCCGATGCAGATCGGCTACACGATGATGGGAGAACACGCGGGACCGAAGGCTCTGGTCGAGGACGTGGGGCGCGCCGAGGCGGCCGGGTTCGACTCCGCGGTCATCTCTGACCACTTCTTCCCGTGGCTCGACGAGCAGGGCCACGCCCCCTACACGTGGTCGGTGCTCGGTGCGGCCGCCCAGGCGACCTCGTCCATCCCGCTCATGACCTATGTGACGTGCCCGACCATCCGCTACCACCCCGTCGTCGTCGCCCAGAAGGCCGCCACCGCCGCCCTGCTCTCCGACGGCCGCTTCACACTCGGGCTCGGGACGGGAGAGAACTTGAACGAGCACGTGGTCGGGCGCCCGTGGCCGAGTGCCGACGTGCGCCACGAGATGCTCGAGGAGGCTGTCCTCCGCTCGCTCTTCGCCGGCGGCTGCGTGCACCACACCGGGCGGCACTTCTCGTTCGACTCCGCCAAGGTCTGGGACCTCCCCGAACAGCCCGCGCCCATCGGCGTCGCCGTCTCGGGGCCGGCGTCGTGCAGGCTGGCCGGCGAGCTGGCCGACCTCATGATCGCCACCGATCCCGACGCCAGCGTGGGCGAGGCCTTCGCTGCCGCCGGGGGTGCCGGCAATCCCCGCTACGGCCAGCTGGCGGTCAGCTACGACCCCGACGTTCACACGGCGCGCCGCCGCGCCTGGGAGCAGTTCCGCTGGTTCTCCGCCGGCTGGAAGGTGAACGCCGAGCTCCCCGGGACGGCCGCCTTCTCCGCCGCGTCGGTCGCCGTGCGCGAGGACGACGTGGCCGAGCAGATCCCCTGCGGGGCCGACATCGAGCAGTTCTTGGAGCGCATCGCCGCCTTCAAGGACGCCGGCTTCACCCACCTCGCACTCGTCCAGGTGGGCGGGGACTACCAGGCCCCCTTCATCGAGTGGGCGCAGCGGGAGCTGCTCGACGCCGCGCGCGCCGTATGAGCACCGCCTCGTTCAGGCTTCGTCGGCCGCCCCCGGTGCGTTCATCTGGTCATCGAGCATCTGGACGATGGTCGGGTCCATGAGGGTGGTGACGTCGCCCAGCTCACGGTGCTCGGCGACGTCACGCAGCAGCCGGCGCATGATCTTGCCGCTCCTCGTCTTGGGGAGCTCGGGAGTGAGCAGGATCTGGCGCGGCTTGGCGATGGGTCCGATGGTGATCGCCACCTGCTCGCGCAGGGCCACCACCAGGGCTTCGCCCTCCTCGCCGACGGCCACCACGTCGCCCTTCACGGTGACGAACGCCACAATGGCCTGGCCCGTCGTCGGGTCCGAGGCACCGACCACGGCGGCCTCGGCCACGCTCGGGTGCCCGACGAGCGCGTGCTCGATCTCGGTCGTCGAGATGCGGTGGCCCGAGATGTTCATGACGTCGTCGACCCGGCCGAGCAGCCACAAGTCGCCGTCCTCGTCCTTCTTCGCGCCGTCCCCGGCGAAGTAGTAGCCGGGGAAGCGCGACCAGTAGGTCTCCCGGTAGCGCTCCGGATCGCCCCAGATGCCCCGCAGCATCCCGGGCCACGGGTCAGTGAGCACGAGATAGCCGCCCTCGCCGTCGCCGACCTCGTTGCCGTCGTTGTCGACGACTGCCGCACCGATGCCGGGAAGGGGCTTCATCGCCGCCCCCGGCTTGGTGGCGGTGATGCCGGGCAGGGGTGAGATCATGATCCCGCCTGTCTCGGTCTGCCACCAGGTGTCGACGATCGGGCAGTTGTCACGCCCGACGTACTTGCGGTACCACATCCACGCCTCGGGGTTGATGGGCTCGCCCACCGAGCCGAGCAGGCGCAGGCTCGAGAGGTCGTGGGACTCGGGGAACTCCTCCCCCCACTTCATGAGCGTGCGGATGGTGGTGGGCGCTGTGTAGAGGATCGAGACCTTGTAGTCCTCGACGATCTTCCACCAACGGTCGCGCCCGCCGGCGTCGGGCGTCCCCTCGTACATGACCGAGGTGGCGCAGTTGGCCAGGGGGCCGTAGACGATGTAGCTGTGACCGGTCACCCACCCAATATCGGCCGCTGTCCAGAAGATGTCCGTCTCAGGCTTCAGGTCGAAGACGAGGCGGTGCGTCGTCGAGGTGTGGACCAGGTAGCCGCCCGTCGTGTGCAAGATGCCCTTGGGCTTGGCCGTCGTGCCGCTCGTGTACATGATGTAGAGCGGCTGCTCGGCGTCGAAGGACTGCGCCTCGTGCTCGGGTGGCTGGCGGTCGACCAGTTCGTGCCACCAGATGTCGCGGCCCTCGGTCCAGGCCACATCCTGGTGGGTCCGGCGCACCACGAGCACCGAGCGCACGTCGGGGCAGCGCTCGAGTGCCTCATCGACATTGGGCTTGAGGGCCGATGCGGCGCCTCGGCGGTAGCCGCCGTCGGCGGTGATGACGACGCGGCAGTCCGAGTCGAGGATCCGGCCCGAGAGGGCCTCCGAGGAGAAGCCACCGAAGATCACCGAGTGCGGGGCCCCGAGCCGGGCACAGGCCAGCATCGCCACGACCGCCTCGGGGATCATCGGCATGTAGATGGCGATCCGGTCCCCGGCCTTCACGCCCAGCTCGACGAGGCCGTTGGCAGCCTTGCACACCATGTCCTTTAGGTCCGAGTAGGTGATGGTGCGGTTGTCGCCCTCGGGCTCACCGACCCAGTGGAAGGCGACCTTGTCACCGCGGCCGGCCTCCACGTGGCGGTCGACACAGTTGTAGGCGGCATTGATGCGGCCGCCGACGAACCACTTCGCGAACGGCAGGTCCCACTCGAGCACCTTGTCCCAGTGCCGGTCCCACGTCAGGTTCTCGGCCTGTGCCGCCCACCACGCCTCGGGGTCGGCCGATGCCTCCTCATAGATGCCCGGCTGGGCGTTCGCCTGCTTGGCAAACGCCTCGGGCGCCGGAAACTGGCGGGTCTCGTGCAGGAGGGCCGAGATCGCCTCGCCCCCGCCGTCGTCTGCCGCATCGGTCATGGCTGCTCCTCTCTCGGATGTCACCTGTGGCCGCCGGGGTGATGCCCGGCGGCCACAGCGCGACAGCTACTCCTGGTACTGCCTTTGGCCGCTTATTACCTGGGCGCCAGCGGGAACACCGGGACGAGCGCCTTCTTGAAGGTCTCGTTGATGACCCCTGCTGCAGATGCGTACCACGCCAACGCCGCGGTGACGATGCCGGCCCAGCCGCCGATGTGGGTGATCGTGCTGTTGGAGTTGAATGCACCGATGGTGAGCAGCACGAACGTGATGGTCAGGACGAAGAACACGGCGACCACCGCTCCCGACACCCGCATTGAGGCGATCAGCATGTAGAAGGTGAAGATCGTCCACCCGAGCAGGAACACGCCAGCCGCGCTGGGAACGAGTGCCGGCTTGAGGGCGCCCACGAGGAACTTGACGAACACGTAGTACGAGATCCAAAACGCCCCGTACGAGGTGAAGGCCAGCGCCCCGAAGGTGTTCTTGCGCACGAACTCCCACATGCCTGCCAGCAACTGCGCGAAACCCCCGTAGACGAGGGCGAGAGCGAGGGCGGGGAAGATGGCCGCCGGCCAGATGTTGGCGTTCATCAGACTCAACGCGAACGTGGTCATGGCGAATGCCGCGAGCCCGAGTGGTGCCGGGTCCGCGACCGACTGCAACGCGGGTAACCGGACATCCGCCCCCTCCAGCGGCTCCCCTGGTTCATGATTGTGCATGGTCATGTCCTACCCCCCTCAGTTGGTACTGCCTCAGTTGGCTTGCCTAGCTCCTTGTTCTCCATGCGCTGGCCGACGTGGTTCGCCGGAACAGTTCATCCCCCCGAAACATACAGCGGACCGTGGGCCGGTGCTGGGACGACGCGCCGTCGACCGGTGCGGCGTCGTGCGGGCCGGATGCAGTCGGTGCCCTCGGATCGGGCCCTTCGTGTCCACTCCTACGCTGGCGTGATGGACACCAACCTCGGGGGCAGGCGAGCGCGCGACCCCGAAGATGCCGCCGAGCAACTGCTCGCGCCGGGCTCACTCGTGCTCGTCACGGGCGCGTCGGGCTACATCGGGGCACGGCTCGTCCCCGAGTTGCTCGACGCCGGCTACCGGGTGCGGTGCCTCGTGCGCACTCCGGCCAAGATCGAGCACGCCGAATGGCTCGACCGGGTCCAGATCGTGGCCGGCGACGTGGAGGGCGACCTCACCGAGGCCCTCGAGGGGGTCGACGCCGCCTACTACCTCATCCATGCCATCGGCGCTTCCCCGGACTGGGTCGAGCGCGACCGTCGCTCCGCCGAGAACTTCGCCCGGGCGGCGGACAAGGCGAGGACCTCGCGCATCGTCTACCTCGGGGGGCTCGGGGCGGAGAAGGAGGGCCAGCCCCTCTCCGCCCACCTGGCCAGCCGCCACGAAGTGGGTGCGGCCCTCGGTGGCGGCAGCGCCAAGGTCACCGAGCTGCGAGCGGCAGTCGTCATCGGGGCAGGCAGTGCATCGTTCGAGATGCTCCGCTACCTGGTCGAGGTGCTCCCCGTCATGATCACCCCTCGATGGGTGGACACCCGCTGCCAGCCGATCGCCATCGGTGACCTCCTGCGCTGCCTCCTGGCGGTGCTCGGGCGCGGCGACACCGCCGGGCGCACGATCGAGCTCGGGGGCCCCGACATCCTCACCTACCGAAAGATGATGTCGGTCTACGCCGAGGAAGCGGGGCTCCGCCGCCGCATCATCGTCCCCGTGCCGGTCCTCACCCCGGGGCTCTCGAGCCACTGGGTGGGTCTCGTCACGCCCCTCCCGCGCTCACTCGCCATCCCCTTGGTCAACAGCCTCGTGAACGAGGTGATCGTCTCGGGCGACGGGGGCGCAGCACTCCTCGGTGGCCACCTCACGAGCTACCGCGAGTCCGTGGCCCTCGCCCTCGGTACCGCCCCTGCGACCGACGGGCCCCGTAGGGAGGACGATGCGGCACGCCCGGTTGTCACCGACCCGGGCTGGGCCGGCGGCTCGCTCTACGTCGACCGGCGACAACGCCATGTCGATGCGTCGGCCGCCGCCGCGTTCGGTGCGCTGACCTCGATCGGCGGCGAGAACGGCTGGTACTCGGGCCACCTGCTCTGGGAGATCCGCGGCCTGCTCGACATCGTGGTCGGCGGGCCGGGCATGCGGCGCAATGTCCTGCGTACCGCCACCGTGGCCGTCGACAGCCAGATCGACTTCTGGCGGGTCGAGGCGGTCGAAGAGGACAGCCTGCTCGTGCTCTTCGCCGAGATGAAGATGCCCGGCGAGGCGTGGCTCGAGTGGCGCATCGTCCCCGACGGCGACGGCGGGTGCACCCTCTTCCAGGAGGCCCGGTTCCGGCCCCGGGGGCTCTTGGGCCGCGCCTACTGGTATTGCGTCGCCCCGTTCCACCAGATCGTCTTCCCCGGCATGCTCGAGGGCATCGCCGGGGCAGCCGAGGCTTCGGTGCGCACCGAAAACCCGCCGGCAACCCTCGAGGGTCCCGAGCGCAAGAGCGCCTGAGGTTTCAGCCCCCGGGCACAGGGCACCACCCCGGGAACCCGTGGTCGCCGGCCAGCCCGGCGATGAGGCGCCGGCAGGCCGCCAGATCGCGCCCCCATGCGCACACCTGTGCCGCGTCGCCGCTCGCGCCGAAAGTGACAGCCGCCCTCGTCCCATCCTCCTCGCGCCACTGGGCCACGGGCCGAGCCGCCAGGCCGTCGGGGTCGACCACGACCAGGGCGGCAACCGAGGGCGCGCCGTCGAGGACGGCCGCCGACTCCCACCCCGCAGCGCCCGTCCCCGCGTCGAGGGAGCTGTCGAACACCACGCGCCCGGCACGCTCGATGCGGGTGCGCGAACTCCATCGGCCGGGCGACTCTTCGAACCGGCCGAGCTGCACCTGCTCCAAGACGCCGACGCGCGCGCCCTCGTCCAATGCCACCGTGAGCAGGTTGGCGTGCTCGGCGCCGACGGCCGTGATCCCGGGCTCCCCCACCATGCACAACGCGGCCCCCCGCCCCGTGCGGTGATGGCCATGACCGACTTTGCGCCGTGCCGTGCAGCCCTCGCCAGGGTCGCACCGACCGAGCGGAGCTCGAGGGAGGCGCTGGGGTGGTCGGGCTCAATCCCTCCTTCGGGCGCTTCCCGATTGACGGGCTGCCCGAGCTGTTCGACTCGATCTCGCACCACGCGCCGCTGACGCGCTGCGTGGAGGACGCAGCGCTCTTCCTCGACGTCACCCAGGGGCACGACGACGCCGACATCCTCTCGGTGCCGCACCTCGACCCCGTCCGCCCGAAGCCGGGATCGGTCGAGGGCCTCCATGTGCCGTTCAGCACCGCCCTCGGCTGCTGGGCCGTCGAGCCTGCACTCGTCGACGCACTCGCGCACAGCGGCGCGCACGTCGAACCCATCGACGCAGGCGTCACCCCCCACAACGAGGAGATATGGGGCCAGGTGTGGGCGGTGTTCATGGTCGCCTACTACGGTCACCTCGTGGCCGAGCACCACGAACGCATCGACCCCGCAGTGCTCGCCCTCATCGAGGCCGGCCAGTCTATGGGGGCGGTCGAGCTAAAGCGGCTCGAGATCGAGCGCAGCGATCTCTGGGGGCGCATGGCGCCGATCTTTCGGACGCACGACGTCCTGCTCTGCCCGACGATGGCGATCGGTCCCGTCCCGCCGGGCTCGCCGAGCGGGCGCCGATGGGGTTCGTGGATGAGGCCGGCTACCACAGCCCCGAGATGACCACCCCGTTCAACCTGCTCGCACCGCTGCCGGCGCTCTCGGTACCCTGCGGGCACGACTCGGCGGGCATGCCCATCGGCGCCCAGATCGTCGGACGCCGATGGCGAGACGACACCGTCTTGGTGATCGGGCGCGCCCTCGAGCTGGCGCCCCCGGTGCCTCGGCGCGTCCGCCGGCCTGACGGGTCGTGGCAGCTCGGCTCAGTTGCCCGTCAATCGGGCCTGGGCCGACATGGCGAGCCGCTCGACCAGGGCGGCCGGCGGGGCGGCGCCGAGGTTGTCCACCTCGAGGACCGTCTCCGAGCGCCCCTTGTCGATGTAGATGTAGTCGCTGTAGATCGTGCCGGTGACGCCCTGGTACGAGACCGGGAGGGCGATCTCCTCATCGGCGGCGCTGGCCGGGAGGCCTGGCACCGTCCGCAGCGTGACCGCGAGGCTCCCCGCCGCCTGCGCGCCCTCACCGATGCCCTCGATGGTGCCCTGGACGAGGTCCGCACCTTGGAGCCGCTCGACGCAGCTGGGGGCCTGGGCGCTGCCTGCCGCTTCGACGTCGGCTTCGGCCGCGCCCGCGTTCGGATACACCTCGACGGTGTCGGAGGCCCCGAGCCCGGAGTTGGGGTCCGAATGGTACGGACCGGCGGCTTCGACGGGGCTGGCGTCCACCGCGGACGAGCTGAGACCGAGGCAGGCGGCCATGAGCTGGAGGTCCGACGGCGAGAGCCCGACGTAGAAGCCGGCACCGGTGAGCCCGCTCGAGGCCCCTTGGCCCTCCCACCTCGCCGGGTAGGCCGAGGGGGCGAGGAGCTCTCGGTGCGCGAGAGCGACAGCCGCCGCGTGCGGCCCTTTGTGCGCTTGCGTCGCCGACGCAGCAGAGAGGTCAGCGAGCGTGGCGGTGGCGCCGAGCAGCGAGCCGACCAATGCGCCGACCAGTGCCCGGCGCGCGGCGCCATGGCCCGACGTACGGCGGTTGGCGTCGGGGACGCTTCGCTCCCCGGGGACCTCGGGCCGGGTGGTGGGCGGGGTGGCTCCCGCCGGCTTCGGTGTTCCTGTGGGGACCAGGGAGTTGTGCATGGTGCCCACATTGGACGCGCCCGGTAACGGCTCGGTAAGCGCTGCTTCCCGATGCGGCGACCGTGGTCGCTCCCGCCCTTCGGTCAGGCCGAGGCGATCCTCTCGATCCTCCGCCAGCCCTCAGGCAGCCGGGCATCGAGATCGAGGGCGGCGACCACCTCGTGGAGGGCGTCGAGCGCGAGCGTCTTGCCGACGAGGCGCGTCGGGTCCCAGCCTGCGTCGGCACTGAACACCGCCGCTCCCGCACCCCCGAAGCGCCACACAGCGGTGGCCAGGCCGCCGACCCGCACGACACGGGCGTCGGGTCCGCTCGACCCGGCACCGCACTCGAGCACGATCGCCGGAGCATCGGCCGACTCGACCCGACGCCAGCACTCGACGTAGCCGTCGCCGCGCTCGACGAGGTGATCGGAGCCGTCTTTGGCCATCACGGCTGTGTCACTGTGCCACGGCGGGTGGTCGAGGGTGTCGATGTCGTGATGCCAGACGACTACGTCGCCCTCTTGGGACACCGTGCCGCTAACGCCCTGGGCGAGGTCGAGGGGGTGGGCCACCTCATGGAAGTCCTTGGGCGTGCGTACGTCGGCGAAGTACCGGCCCACCTGGAGCCAGAGCACGTCGCAGCGCTCCGAGCGAGGACCGTCGGCGAGCGCCCGCCACTCCCTCACCCATCCACCCTCGAACATCTCACTACCTCCCCTTCAGGTTGAGCCGGTCCGACCCGACTCCGCCGTCGGTGGGGACGTGTGCTGCTGGTGCGATCGACTCACTCCACTGTTCGGCGCGGGTTGACCGTCGCTCTGATGATGTCGATGGCCGCGTTGTGTGGAAGCTCCGTCGGCATAGATGCCCTTACACAGCCAGGCGATGAAGGTGTTAGCCATGACGACCGGCGAACTTGGGTATCTCCGTTTGCCGCTCACGAAGACCGTCGCGCTCGGCGAGTTGTCGAGCGCATGGCTCAAGCACGACCACTCGCTTCGGGCGGTCTTGGCCGGTTGCGCACGAAATCACCTGCGATCGATGCCGCACAGCGGGCAGAGGACCATCGCGGCGACGGCGGGGCTCCGGGTGCCACAGACGCACCAGACGGACGACGATCGTTGCCCCCCGTGTCGGCTCCCGTGCTGGCATGAACCCTCCTGGTCGACCGCGGTGCGGCATGCAGCGGCGCTCACCACAAGGAGCCTCGGGCGCAAGCCATGTCTGGATGTACGACCACTGCGATATTGGTTGTCCCTGGCAAGGTAGCGGCACGCGATTTCCTCACCGTGTCCGCATCGTGAATGCCCTGTTACGCACACAACGCGATCGATCGTCGCACCTGGTACCGAGCTAACGGCGCGCCAGGAGGCCGAGGATTTCGTAAGCCATGTTCGCCGCCGCGAGCGACGTCAGCTCCGCGTGGTCGTAGGCGGGTGCCACCTCGACGACGTCCGCGCCGACGACGTCGAGGCCGACAAGGCCGCGCACGATGGTTTGCAGCTCCCGGGTGGTGAGGCCGCCTGGCTCGGGCGTGCCGGTACCCGGGGCGTGCGCGGGGTCGAGCACGTCGACATCGATACTGAGGTACACCGGGAGGTTGCCGACCCGCTGGCGGATGCGGTCGACCACCTCGTCGGTGCCGACCCGGGCGATGTGCGCCGTCGTGATGGCCGAGAAGCCGAGCGCCCTGTCGTCGTCGAGGTCGCGCTGGGCATAGAGCGGCCCACGCAGGCCGACGTGGGCGCCGCGCCCGGGCGCGAGCAACCCCTCTTCGACCGCCCTGCGGAACGGCGTTCCATGGGTGAACGGCGCGCCGAAGTACGTGTCCCAGGTGTCGGGGTGGGCGTCGAAGTGCACGAGCGCCACCGGACCGTGCCGCTCCTTGGTGACGCGAAGGAGGGGCAGCGCGATCGTGTGGTCGCCCCCAAGGGCAATCAGGCGCTCCGCCCGCTCGAGCACCGACCGCGCGGCGGCCTCGATCTGGCCGACCGCTTCGGCAATGTCGAAGGGGTTGGCGCCGACGTCACCGGCATCGACCACCTGCTGGGAGAGCCACGGGGAGACCGCGAGCTCAGGGTGGTACGGGCGCAGCAGCTTGGAGCCGGCCCGGATGCCGGCGGGACCGAATCGTGCACCCGGCCGGTACGAGGTTCCCGCGTCGAAGGGCACACCGAGCAGGGCGACGTCGGCCGAGCCTGGGACGTCGTCGAGGCGCGGCAGGCGGGCGAAGGTGTCAGGACCGCTGAAGCGCGGGTACACCTTCGCGTCGGGCGGCCCGATCGGTGCGTGCTCGGGTGACCTCGGTTCCTCGCTCATCAGCCTCCGGCCCCCGCTTCGTGGCACCGCCAGGCGCAGCATGTCCCCCGGGCGCGCACTGCCGCAACATTGCGCCCCTGTGCTCGGTGCACAGTGGGGCCGCGTCCGCACCGCAGGATCCGACAGTGGTGTCGGTTGTCGCACGGCGTTGCACCCGATGGAGCGCCAGCACCGTGCTTCGGACCACGTTTCGCGGACCTTCGAGAACTTGTACAGATTTCCGGCAACAGGGGCCTTCAGGCCCTAGTGGCCTGAGAGAGGCGCGGCAATGATGACAGCTGATGTCGATCTATAGCGACCTCTTGACGACTGCAGTGGGAGCAGATGAACTCAGATGGCGGGCCTCACCCGGTGAGCTTCTCGCCACCGTGCTGGAGTGGCGTGCCCGGCTCCAAGCGGCCGACGAGCGGTCACCCGGTGGCTTCCATCGCGATGTGTCGCTCGCACTCAATCACGACGTGGCGCTGCTCCACCTTGGACGTGCCATGGGTATCGAGGTCGGACCCGAGCAGTTCGCGCAGCCCCATGTGGGGCGCGAGAGGCTCGTCCGCCAGCTCGCTTCTGCGGGCCTCGACCTCGAGGCCGCCGAGCTTGCCGGCGAGGAGCGGGAGGCGTGACGGCGGGCACCGGCCGGGTTCAGCGGTCGTCGCGCGCCCTGCGCTCCGCCAATCGCGCGGCGTAGACGGCGGCCTCGGTCCGTCGCTGCATCCCTAGCTTGGCCAGCAGGTTCGAGACGTAGTTCTTCACCGTCTTTTCCGCCAGGAACATCTCGGCGGCGATCTGGCGATTCGTGCGGCCCTCGGCGATGAGGTCCAGGATCTTCTTCTCCTGGCCGGTCAGGCGGCCCACCAGCTCGTCTTCCTCCGAGCCCCGTCGCATGCGCTCCAAGAGCGCCTTGGACAAGGAGGGATCGAGCAGCGATCCACCCGCATGGACCTTGCGGATGTCCGCCACCAGGTCCATGCCGCCGATCTGCTTCAGCACGTAGCCGGCGGCACCCGCCATGATGGCGGCGAAGAGGGCGTCGTCGTCGGCGTAGGACGTCAGCATCAGGCACGCCGTCTCGGGCATGAGCGAGCGGATCTCCCTGCAGACCTCGATGCCCGAGCCGTCGGGCAGGCGCACGTCGAGGATGGCCACGTCGGGATGGGTCGGAGGAATGCGGGCGAGCGCCGTCTCGACGGTCCCTGCCTCCCCGACGATCTCCATGTCCTCTTCGGTCTCCAACAGCGTGCGCAGACCGGTCCGGACCAATTCGTGGTCATCGAGAAGAAACACGCGAATCGGCACTACTGGAATCTTGCCACGCCGACGCCCCCACCGGCTGTTCTTCCTCGAGCCTTGGGCCCGCACGGTGAGTGGCGCGCATCTCAGGCCGAGATCGGCGCGCTGGCGGTACTACCATCCAGGCGTGCCTTACCGTCGGGTCGACGACCCGGTAAAACTGCGGCGGTTGCTGCAGGCAGTGCTCATGATCGAAGGCGATCTGAGTCTTCCGGTACTGCTACGCCACTTGGTGGAAGAGGCCCGGGCGCTGTCGGGCGCCCGATTCGGTGCGCTCGGCGTCCTGAACGAGAGCCGCACAGCGCTCGACCAGTTCATCACTGTCGGTCTCGACGCGGCCCACGAAGAGGCGATCGGACCCCGTCCGCAAGGTCACGGTGTCCTCGGCCTCCTCATCGTCGACCCGGTGCCGCTTCGGCTCTCGAGGTTGGCCGACCATGTCGACAGCTACGGCATCCCCGAGCACCATCCCGAGATGACCTCCTTCCTCGGTGTCCCGGTCAAGGTGCGCGACGAGGTCTACGGCAACCTTTACCTCACCAACAAGCGCGACGGTGCCGAATTCGACGAGGAGGACGAGGCCCTGGTCTCGGCATTGGCGGTCGCCGCCGGTGTCGCCCTCGAGAACGCTCGTCTCCACGCGCGGGTCCAAGAGATCGCCGTCTTCGAAGACCGCGACCGCATTGCCCGCGACCTTCACGACACGGTCATCCAGCGCCTCTTCGCGGTCGGGCTCTCACTCCAGGGAACGGCGCGCCTCTCCAGCCGCCCCGAGGTGGTGGGTCGCATCGAGCGAGCCGTCGAGGAACTCGACGAGACGATCCGCCAGCTCCGCACCGCCATCTTCGACCTCGAAGTCGCGGTCCATCAGGACGGCCTGCGCCGAGGCGTCATCGACCTGATCGAAGAGCTCGTCCCGGTCGTGGGCCTGCGCCCAAAGGTCACCTTCGGCGGACCGGTCGACTCCGCGATCTCGGCGGCGGTGGCCGAACACCTCCTCGCCACGCTGCGCGAGGCCCTCACCAACGTCGCCAAACATGCACAGGCCAGCTCCATCTCGGTGACGGTCTCGGTCGCTGACGATCTCCTCTTGGTGGTCGCCGACAACGGCCGCGGCATCGACCCTGAGGCTCCGGTCCACGTCGGGCACGGGCTGAAGAACCTCCGGATGCGCGCCGAGTCACTCGGGGGCTCGCTCGAGGTCGAGAGCCCGTCCCAGGGCGGGATGCGGCTGGCGTGGCGGGCCCGCCTCTGAGGGCATCACCCTCAGCGGTTGGTGCGCACCACCACCACTGGGCATTTCGCATTCGCCGTGCAGTGCTCGCTGACCGAGCCGATGAGCATCCCGGCGAACTCGCCGTGCCCTCGGCTCCCCACCACGAGCAGGTCGGCGCCCTTGGACGCCTCCACCAGTGCGGGAGCCGGGTGTCCCTCGACGACCGTCAGATCCGTTCTCACGTCGGGGAACGCGGCCCCCACCTCGACGACCGCCTCTTCAAGCGTCTTTCGGGCGTCAGCTGACGGCGAATAGTCCGACGGGTACGGGGGGGCCCAGCCGTAGGACTGCGGCCATTCCCACGTGACCACAACTTCAAGCCTGGAGCCGGTCAGTGTCGCCTGGCGCATGGCCCAGCGGAGCGCCTCGAGCGAAGCCGGCGAGCCGTCGATGCCGACCACGATCTTCCCGGGCTTGGGCGCCTCGGTATATGTCATTGCGTCTCCTCAACTCAGCGGGCGGTTGCGACGTCGGTCATCATCGTGCACGCGTGCCCTCGGCGGGTAGTCGGGCTGTCCACCACTCTGGCGTAGCGCCGGGGCCGGGGGCAGGGTCAAAAGTCACGGTTCGCCCCAGGGGGTGGGCGTGACTGGGTTCACCCCTCGATGCAGGCGGGAAACCCCGAAACCAGGGCGCCCCGGGTTGGCCGCGTGGGCATGCGGGCGCGAGCGGCCCGGAGGGGCGACCCCTCCCAACCGGTCCGTTCGCGCCTGCCACCTGCAGGTGGCAAACTGCGCGCACCGCCGGAGCATCTCCGGGTCGGTGGTGTTGTCGGTGTGATTGCTCAGCCGACGAGAGAAGCGGTGAGCTTCCGGTCGTCGTGGCGCCACGTGGCGAGTCCGAACAGTGCCAAGAGCAGGACCATGAGCACCGCCCACCACAGGTCCGCTCCACCCCACTGCGAGTTGGAGAACCACGTGGCGAAGACCGCCACGCCCACGGCGGAGAAGAACACACTCGCCCGGCGCGGCGCGGCGCAGAGCACCCCGAGGGCTAGGACGGGCCAGGTGTAATAGGCGTCGAGCACGGCCTCGGACGCCACGCGGGCCGCAAAGGCGACCGCCAGGGCCAGCACGACGCGCTGGAGGGTGGTCGTGCGCCGGCAGAGCACGAAGCTCGCCACCACCGCCACGGCGATGCCGACGACCCGGCTGGGACCGGCGGCAACGCCCGAGAAACCCTCGAAGACGAGTCGTGGGGCGAACGTGGTCCACGGCGTCGAATGGTTGAACCCGATGTAGTTGGGCTGATGGGTGAGCCAATCGCTGAGCTGGGACCAATCGAGTGCGAGGGCCGGGAGCAAGAGCGCGGCGGCCGGTGCCACGGCGCGAAGCGACGTCGCACCGAGGGCCCGGGCTCCCCACCGCACGCCCACCACCGTGAGCAGTGCTGGCACCGCCAGCAGTGCCAGCGGCTGGACCGCGATGGCCGCACCGAGGAGCCACCCCGCGCGCGGCACGCGCTCGGCGTCGAGGGCGACGGCGGCGAAGAGGGCCAGCCCGACGGCGACCGCGTCCTCGGGATGGCCCCATTTCACCGTCACGTTCGCCAGGAGGACGGCTTCGGCGATGGAGAGGGCGAACCGTCGGCTCCGAGGGACCCCCCACCGCTCGGCCACCGCGTCCGCGGCGAAGAGAGGCAGCGAGGCGATGAGCAAGATGAAGGGCCCGAGCAGCACCCAGCCCGTCGGGGTCGCGAAGGCCGCGAAGTTGGGGCCCACCTCGAGATGGAGCGCGCTGCCGATGGCGGCGATCGGGGCGAGAGCGACCAGGATCCCCGGATAGGCGGCGTAGCCAGAACTCAGATGCCCGTGGACGAGAGCCACCGAGTCGAGATAGGTGCCCCACACGTCGCTCGGCGCCAACCAGATGTTGTACTCGCCGCGCGTGAGGCCGGCCCAGAGGATCACATAGTCCATGCCGAAGAACAGGGTCAGCCCCGTGGCCACGAGCGGGGCGGCACGCCGCTCGGCCCATGTCCGGAACCTCGACGGGTTTGATGGGCCGTCGGCCTCGCGCACGCCGGCAGTCTTCCACAGCGCGAACCGCCAGCCGTGTCCATCGCGACCCTCTCCGGCGCCGTTCTTCGAGGTGCGTGGCCAGTTGAGCGCGAGGATCTGAGCGTGCAACGACAACGACGGAAAAGGGGCGAACTGCGACGACTCGATCGGCGGGCTTCCCGATCGGTTGGGGACCACGCCCGACGGAGCACCCGATGAGCTGGGGGGACCTCGCCGTCGTCATGGTCCTCGTGGTGCTCTGGGCGTCGGTGGCCGTGCGGGCCGACCGCGCGGGCATCACCGCGCCGATGGTGTTTGCGTTGGCCGGCGTGGCCCTCGCCGGCGACCGGGCACTGCACATCACCTTGTCGTCGGGGAGCATCAAGCTGACCGCCGAGCTGACACTCGTCCTCGTGCTCTTCACCGACGCCGCACGCATCCGCATCTCGTCCCTGCGCCAGGACATCGGCCTCCCGCTGCGGCTCCTCGGCATCGGCCTGCCGCTGACCGTCCTCCTCGGCGCGTTGGCCGCTCACCTCTTCTTCGGCCAGCCGGGCATCTGGATGGTGGTACTCATCTCGGCGTGCCTGGCGCCAACCGACGCCAGCCTGGGCAGCGGGATCGTGACCAACGAGTCGGTGCCGAGCCGGGTGCGCCGCGCCCTCAACGTGGAGAGCGGCCTCAACGACGGCATCGTCGCACCACTGGTCTCATTGGCGGTCGCCGTGCTCGCCGGCCAGGCGGGCGAACACGGCGGGCCCATCGCACTGGCACTGCGCGAGATCCTGATTGGCGCGGCCATCGGCGTCGGTGCAGGATGCGTGGCCGGCTGGCTCCTCGCCTACGCGGTGGGAAAGGGCTGGACGTCTGGCGGAGCGGCCGCGGTGGCCATGGCCGCCGCGGCGATCGGGACCTACGCGCTCGCCGAGGCAGCGTCGGGCAACGGATTCGTGGGGGCGTTCATCGGCGGCCTGTGCTTCGGCGCCTTCCAGGGGCACCTAGATCGCGACGTGCCCGAGGTCGCGGTCGGCACTGGTCAGCTGTTGGCGTGCCTTGTCTGGTTCGCATTCGGCGCGGCGATGCTGCGCCCGGCGCTGAGCAGCCCCGACCTCGCTCGTGCCGCCGGCTACGCCGTCGTCAGCCTCACCCTGGTGCGCATGGTCCCGGTCGCGGTCGCACTCCTCGGCGCGCGCCTCGGTTGGGCGACGGTGGCCTTCATGGGCTGGTTCGGCCCGCGCGGCCTTGCGTCGGTGGTTTTCGCGCTCCTCGCTTCCGACGAGCTCGGCCATTCCGCCTCGACCCTGCTCACCGTCGTGTCGGTCACCGTGGCGCTCAGCATCGTCTGCCACGGCGTAAGCGCCAACCCACTCATCCGCCGGTATGTCTCGCACATCTCGACGCGCGAGCCCGGCCATCCCCTCCTGGTCACCGTCGACGTCCCACCGGCGCGTCGGCCATTGGGTGCGGGCATGACCGCCCGCGATGCCCGGCCCACGTGACGCGCCGCCGTGGTGGGACCGCGTGGGGGGTCCTCGCCCCGAGTCGCACTCGAATCGGCGACTGGCCATGGCCATGGCCAGTTCACACCACGACACGCCCCGGTGACTACCAGCAGTGAGCACCGCCGTACCTGATCGATCGATCCCAGCGGTCGAGATGTCGCGCCGCCGGTCGGCCCCTGCTGTTCGTGAAGCGTGCCGCCGACGACCGTCGAGGAGGCCGGCGGCGCGAAGACGGGACCGGTTGCTCGGACGCTATGTCGAGGCGACGGCGACGATCGGGACGAACACCGGATGGCCACCTACGGACCCGTTGAAGTCGGCGTCGCCGAACGCGAACACGCCGCCGTCGGCGCCAGCCATCGTGTAGCCCCCCTCATCGGGCGACGCCGTGATGCCGACGATCGGCTGGGCGAGCACCAGCCCGCCCGTCGAGCCGAAGAAGAGGGCCGAGCCGTAGGAAAACACGCCGCCGTCGCTCGCCACCAGCCAGTACCCCTGGCCCTGGGCGGCCGGCGCCATGCCGACCACGGGCTCGTTCAGGTGCATCGAGCCCGTCGAGCCGAAGAAGCCGGCGGTGCCGTAGGCGAAGATGCCGCCGTCGGCCGCGACGAGCCAGTAGCCCCCGGACCCGTCTGCGGCCATCCCGACGATCGGCTGATTGAGGTGCGTGCCACCCATCGACCCGTAGAACTGGGCGTCACCGAAGGCGAAGACGCCGCCGTCGGCCGCGACGAGCCAGTAGCCACGATCGTCGGGTGTGGGCGCCATGCCCACGATGGGCAGGTTGAGGTGGATTGCCCCGGTCGAACCGAAGAAACCGGCGTCGCCGAAGGCGAAGATGCCGCCGTCGCTCGCCGCCAGCCAGTACCCGCGCCGATCGGATGTCGCGGCCATCGCCACGATCGGCTTGTTCAAGGCGACACCGCTCAGGTCGCCGAGGAACGGGGCATTCCCGAGGTTCACGATCTCGCCCCAGGCGTCGACCATCCACGTCCCGTGGCCCGGGCCGCTGAAGTGCTGGTCGATGGCCTGCTCGAAAGCGGACGCGATCGCCGCGTAGCCCGCGTCGTTGGGGTGCAGCGTCATGCCGGTGTTGTCGCACATGTGGGTCATCCCGCAGACGTCCGCGTCGATCGCCGGTGCGACCCGCACGAGCGTCACGCTGTTCGAGGCGTAGACCGCAGCGATGGCCGCATTGATGTCGTCGGTCATCGCCGCCGTCTCCGTGAACCAGGAGGTCGGCAGCGCCGCGACCCCGGCATTGGGGTCGTCGTCGGGTGTGCCCAGATCCAGTTGGCCCGCCGAGTAGGGGTCGTAGACGTCCATGCCGAAGATGGGGACCCCCGGAGCGGCCGCGTGGAGGGCCGCCACGATCTCGGGAAGCTGCAGGCTGAGGGCTGCGATGCCTGTGGCCACGCAGTTCTCGTCGACCACCCCAACCGGCGTGTGGGCAACCGGCGCGAGGGTGCAGCCGTCGACGTTGTTGATGCCCACTTCGAGCGTGATGTAGGGGACCGCTCCCGGGTGGTCCGAGAGGAACGTGGTGGCCGCATCGAGCTGGCTCACCTGCGAGGAGTCCGGGAAGGGGCACGCGCCCCAGGCGAAGAGCATGGTGGAGGTCGCCGAGCCGCCACAGGCAAGGTTCTCAAGCTCGAGTCCCGGGAAGTTGGCTTCCTCGTGGCCGACGATGAGGTCGGGATACTGCGTGGCCCCCGCGCTCGCCCCGGTGCCGGTCGAGAGCGAGTTGCCGAGCGTCAGCTGGTATTCGGGGTGTTGGGCGGCTCGGGCAGGCGTGGCGACGAGGGCCACGCTGGCGAACGCCACGAGGGACACGACGACGAGGAGCCGGGGCAGCGACCGGCGGCCGGCTGTGGGGCGCTCATTGGGCGTCGGGGCCGGGATTGTGCCGGGCACCTCGTGAGTATGGCCGCCCACCCACCAGCTGCGCCATGGCCGTTCGGCCACATTTCGCCCGAAGGGGTGACGAGAACACTGCGGACCCGTGCTCCGGCTCGGCTCGCCGACGCACCCGTATGCCCCGCTATCTAGGCTTTGTCGCATGGAGACGTGGGATGCCATCTGTTCGCGACGAAACGTCCGGGTCTACGACGAGCGGACCCTTGCGGCCGAGCACCTCGACCGCATCCTCGAAGCCGGGCGGCGCTCGCCGTCGGCCTCCAATCGCCAACCATGGGATTTCGTCCTGGTCACCGATCCGGCTCAACTCCGGGCGCTCTCGACTGTCTGGGCGGGGGCGGGCCACCTGGCAGCCGCCAAGGCCGCCATCGTGCTGATGTTGGGTGAGCCCGAGGCGGAGCGCTACCTCACCATCGACCAGTACGACCTCGGCCAGGCGACCATGGCGATGATGCTGGCCGCCACCGACCTCGGCATCGGGAGCGGTCACTCGGCGATTGGCGACCAGGACGCTTGTCGGCGGATCCTCGGGGTCCCCGACGACCGGCACTGCGCTTACATGTTGGCACTCGGCTACCCGGCGGACCGCCCGCTCCGACGAATCGCGAACCCCGACCGACGGCCCTTCGACGACGTCGTCCACCGGGGGAGCTGGTAGCGCGTCCGAGGGGTGCGCGCCCGGGTCCGACGTTGACTCGGGCGCGCGATCAGCTTCCCGTAGGCACGAGACGGGCTCACGAGCCCCGACGCGGCCGCGTCTCCATGCAGGGCTCCCTGGCCGGGAAAGACTGATCATCGGCGAAGAGGCCGGCGACGAGAGCTGACGGCGAGCGACGCCTCCCCGGTGCCACTCTGAGCGGTCGCGGGGACGCACCGCCAAACGATCGTCTGACGTACATCAATGCGGCGGCGGGCGACGACGCCGAGCCGGGACACGTGACTCATTAGTCTTTGGCGGGTGGCAATGTTCTCGGTGAAAGCCCTGTCGGGGATGCAGGTCAGGGTGACAAAGAGAGGCGTCCGCACGGGGGCAAGCCCTCGGCTACTGCCAGTCCACGTGCGCGTCGGAAGGCTAGGTGTCTCTTCCGAAGCTGGTTCGGCAGACCTCTACCAATCCCTTGGCCGCTCCTCTCGGCGAAGTCACGACGCCCCCGGATCCCTGCGACCACCGGCCGACGAGGGGCGCGACCCTCTTCCGGATTCCGACCTCTGGTTTGGCGAGATGCTGCAGGTTGGGGCAGGGCCCCAACAGCCAGATGAAGAGGCTTGGCGGGACCTCGCGGCAGAGTTTCGGAGAATCTCGTCGTTGCTGCGAGCGGAGTTCAGACCCGCCACCGAGCCGACGTTGCCCGACACTGCGGACTTCGACGAGGCGGCGGCCCTCCGTGCGGCCGAGGCGGCGGCCCTCGAAGGCGTCGGACGCCTGCTGCGCGCTGAAAGGGCAGCGGCACGCGACAGAGCGAGAGAATCGGTCGCCGACGAGAAACGTCAGTTTGACCAGCAGCGTGAGGCGGAAGAAGCAGCTCTCGTTGAACTCCGACGCAAGTGGGAAGATCTCAAGGCCAACGATCCAGAAACCGTCCTGCAAGTCTCCGGAGAGGCCTTAGAGGAGATTGATGCTTGGGCTGGCGTCGTCGATGTCAACGTCGACGAGATCACGGTCCTGCATGTGGTTCCGAGCGTCGCTGCCATTCCGCTCCGATACCCCGAAAGAGTGAGCGCTCTCATCGCTCCAATCCAAGGCTTGGACGAACTCCAAAGAAATGGGTACTACCGCACGCTCGTGTTCGGAAACCTCATCGTCACGCTGAAGGAGGCCTTTGCCGTCCTACCTGGCGTCGCCCGCATTCGTACAGTGGTCGTTCGGCGAACGGAATCGGCCCTTGAGTGTCTGTTGGCGGCAACATTCGACCGGAGTCGGTTCGTTGCCGCGAATTTCGGCACAGACGGTGCAGAGCAAATCATCTACCAGACTCACGGATCCTTCTGCATGGAAGAGATCGGCCGTGTGGGTGAACTCCTGCCCCTCGATCCTCATGATCAGCCCGAGATCGCCGCACTCCTGGAGCAGATCACGTACGTCGAAGAAGAGCAGGTCGGGCCCGAGCGGCCAATGCTCACCTTCCGACCAAACATCTTCGCGTGGGACGAAACAGGGCAAACTGAGGCCGAAGCCTGAACCGGCCTGAGTTTTCCGGAGTCTCTGACGTGTCCTGGGTTCGGTGGAGCCGACTGACCGGACTCTCGCCGCTGTCAGAACTCGAACCTCGGCATGAGCAGAGGGTGCCCACGCCCGTCCGCTGGCCCCCCCGTTCTCGGGTGGCCGGGCCGCCTTGCCGTCGCCGGGGTGCGCGGCGGTTTCGGCCCCGTTTCGCGGCCCCGCCCCTCTCTCCCGCGCGACGTCACAAGGGCGCCCCCGGCAGGATTCGAACCTGCGACGCACGGTTTAGGAAACCGACGCTCTATCCCCTGAGCTACGAGGGCCGAGATGGTGTCGCTGACCCGGACCCTAATGGGTCCAGACCGGCCTGCGAGGGGCACGACGATCTCCGAGCGCGAGGCGCGAGCACCGCCGGGCCGGGATCGTTCCCCGTCGAAGACGAGGTGCCGGTCGGTCTGCGTCGGCCTTCGCAGCGTTTACGGCGTACGAACAGGCGCTGGGTGCCCTCTTGGCGATGCTCTTCGACGCGTTGGCAACCAGTGGCTCGGTTGGTGTGGCGCCCGGGGACGGCGTGGCCGATCTCGAGGAGGCGCCGACCGACGGGTGAAGTAGGAGTTGGCCGACGTGTAGTACCTGCCGCCTGACGCGATGGAGGAACTGAATGCCTCGGCTCAGGGGAGGCGGGGGTGCGGCCGAGGTGATGGCGCTCGACAACAGGCCGCCGGCAAGCACTGCCGACCCGAGCCCATCCGCCGGAGCGCCAATTTCCAGCGCTGGAGCGACTCATCCCAATTTTGCGTACCCCTGCCCCCTCTCGGATCGCAACCTGAGCTGCGGCGTGCGGTACAGCACCAACATCGGCGATACCGGGCACGGCGGTGCCCTGACCAGGGAGGGCGACCCCAAGGGCGCCAACTGATGCGACCAACGGCGCCGGGCGAGTTGAGTGGCGGGACGCCCAGCGGTGGCTATCCTGTGGCAGAGGATGTGACAATAGAGAGGTGTCCCCAATGACCGCTCGCGAGGATGCCCCGCCGGCACGGACGCAGCTGCACGGCACGCGCTACGGCGAGCTGCTCTTCGCTTCGCTCGAGGGCGACAGCATCACCGCAGACGTCTGGACGACCTTCACGCTCAACGACTGCCCGGCTGCGCTGTGGGATCCGATCGACGCAGCAGCCCTCGCCACCGAGCGTGGCGCCACCTTTGGGCTGAAGAACGGCCCGCGCCACTGGCTCATCGACGAACTCCAGCGGGGCTCGGTCGTCGAGGACGTCGAGTTCGCGCAGTTCGCCGGCCTCGAGATGGTGCGCGTGGCGTCGGTACAGATCGACCTGGCCTCGCTGGGCTCGAGAGAATACCGCCCGAACCATGTCGACCGCCGCAGCCTTTTCACTTGGAACGCTGGGCAGAGGGTGTACGAACTCGTAGGTGAAGATGGTGCGTCTTACGTGATGCAGGCCTACAGCCAAATCGTCGACCCGGCACTCGAAGAGGCGGACCTCCAATCGCTCGGCTCAAGGCTGCAACTTCCCGAAGGCTGGCGCTACGACACCCGCGTGCTCGACGAGAACCTCTTGGTCGACACGCGGTCGGTCAAGGCCACCGTCATCCAAGACGAGCTCCAGAACAGCTACTGCTTGCGCGACTGAGTCCTGACTTCGGCGCTCTCGGCTGCTCGTACAAAGGGCCTGCGCCCACCACTTTGGGGCACGCACGCCTGCGAACGCCACCTCCGCTCTGGCGATGACCTGCACCCTTCCCTCATGGCCCGCGCGCGGCTCGTGGTGCCCCGGCGACCTGAGCTCTCACCTCGTATGCTGCGGGCATGGCCAGTAAATCGAAACCCGCGGGTGAGGCAAAGAAGCCGGGGCGCTCCCTCAAAGAGAAGCGAGCCGCAAAGCACGAGAAGCAAGCTGCGCAGCAGCAGGCCCGCAAGAACGCCTGAGGACATCGTGGGCGCTGCGACAGCGCCCTTCGCATTGACCGAATCGGAGGCGTTGCCTCGCGACGCGGTCGAAAAAAGTTCCTTGCAACATTCCGGGGCCCTCAGGCGTCTCAATTGCGATGGACGAGGCACCCACCGCCGTGGCGTCGCACCCTGGTACGCCTGACAACGCCCCACACCCGGATGCGTCGACGGCCGAGGTGCCGTCCAGCCCGGGTGCACTCCCCACCGCTCGCCGGGTCGAGTTCATCGAGTTCTACGAAAAGAATTTTGCCTCCCTCGTTCGGCTCGGCACCCTCCTCACCGGTTCGCCGGAGGTCGCCCTCGATCTCGTCCAGGACTCGTTCGTACGGCTCCACCGTCGGTGGCCCAGCGTGGACGCACCCCTCCCCTACGTCCGGCGATCGCTCGTCAACGCCGCCACCTCCTACCATCGGCGAGCCGCACTCGCCCGGCGCCATCTGTCGACGATGCGGCCCGAGGTGGGCGAGCTCGAGCCTGACGAGCTGTTCGACGCACTGGCCAACCTGACCCAGCGCCAGCGCGCCGCCTTGGTGCTCCGCTTCTACGACGACCTCGATGACCGCGCCATCGCCGCTGCGCTGCGCTGCCGACCCGCAACCGTTCGCTCGCTGATCCACCGCGGTCTCGGCGAGCTGCGAAAGGTGATTGACCAATGAGCGACCCCGACAACACCGAAGACCGCCTCCGCCTGTCGCTGCACTCGCATGCCGATGCTGTCCAGGTTGAACCCGACTCGAGTGGGCTCTTTGAGCGGACCGCCCGGGACTCCGTGCACCGGCGACGCCGACTCGGCGCCCTCAGTGTCATCGCCGTGGTTCTCGTCGGCGCTGCCGGGGTCCTCGGCGGCCAGGCACTGGCCTCATCGGGCACGAAGCAAACCACGGCTTCCCTCGCCCCAGAGTCCGCCGCCGCGCCCTCGACCGGCGGCCCGAGCAGCGGGGCGGCGATCGTTCCCAGCGCACCGCTGAACCACCTCTTCACTCGCACGACCGGCGACGGGATCACGATCCGGGCCTATGTGGGTCAGGCTGAGACAGCGCCCACCTGCGAGAACGGCTGCACCCCGGCCCCGGGCACCACGTCGACGACCGGTGCAGGCCAGCCCACGCCGACGTCGTCGCTGCCCGTGCCGAAGGGCGCGGGCGCATCGTCGGGCACGATCTCGCCTGCCGCGTCGACGGGCACCGGCTCGCTACCGGTGATGACGGTCCCCTTGACCCCCGTCTCGCCCGTGAGCACGACGACGACGGTGGGCGCGGGCGCTGGGACCACGAGCACCACTGCGGGTTCGGGAGGTGGGGCGACGACGTGCACCTCAGCGCCCGTCACCATCGAGCTCTCGACCGACGCCGCGGTCACCACCGCTACTGCCGCCGTCGAGACGCCGGTGGCCGGGCAGCTCGTCGTCGAGGCGAGCGGCGTCTTCGGCACCGCCGAGGGAAACCCGGCGTCATGGGTGCTGGTGGCGACCGGCTCCGATGTCGCCTCGGTTCGACTGGGCGGCGCGGGGAGCGACACCATGACGCCGGTCGACGGCCTCGCCGTGCTGGCGGTGACGGGCAGCTCGGCGCCTTCGGTCGTGGCCCTCGACCCCAACGGGGTGGTCCTCGCCAGCGTGCCCGCTACGGTGTCCTCGGCCACCCTCGGGTGTGCGGTCACGGGGAGCCCCCCGCCCTCGAGCACCACGGTGCCCTCGACCGTGCCTCCGGGTTCGAATCCCGGGGGACCGGTCACGACGATCCCGATCGACCCGCCCGTGAACAGCCCTCCGGGTACCGCGCTCCCCCTGGCCGACGACGCCGTGGGGGCGACGGGCGCAAGAGGCTGACCGAACGAGCAAGCCCTCGGCTAGATGTACTTGGCCATCAGGTTCGTGACAGCCGACTGATCGGCGGTCGTCCTCCAAGGGAGCTGTGGGGACGCTCGGTGTTGTAGCGCCGGAGCCATGTTGCCAGAGCACGAGTCCGTTCGCCGTTGGAG
>Ga0302202_10000779_pt1 | contig 40963 bp, 34 predicted proteins | sample II_Bog_N3_3_FD_194579 | JGI IMG/M metagenome (GOLD analysis project Ga0302202, IMG submission 194579) | Peat permafrost microbial communities from Stordalen Mire near Abisko, Sweden - II_Bog_N3_3 | ecosystem: Environmental > Terrestrial > Soil > Wetlands > Peat | place: Sweden: Abisko...
ATGTGCAAAAGTTGTTGATCTGCTCTGGGTGGGGCGTTGTCAGAAAATCAAACGCCCCCATCTTTTTCTCGATCTCGTGGAGCGACTGCCTGAGGTGCGATGCGAGATGATTTGCCCCAAGGAAGAGGTGGAACTTTGGCATGCTGTGGAGGCTCGGGCCGCCAGACTACCAAATCTCATTTTTCATGAGCGGATACCGTATCACGAAATTCAGAGGCATTATGATCGCACGCGCTTTCTCGTGAGCACATCGGAAGCGGAGGGATTTCCTAATGTGATGATCCAGGCGGCGCAGGGAAGGACCGGCATCCTTTCATTCAATCTTGATCCTGATGGATTGATTGCCACGTTTGGAGCCGGATATTGCGCCGGGGGTGATTTTTGGCTGCTTGTGAACAAAACACTTGAACTCCTGTCGAGCCCCTCTCTTTCAGAGCAAATGGGTTCGGGAGCAGAGCGCATGCTCGAGGAGTGGTTTGATAACCAACGCAACACGGATGCCTTTCTGGAGGGGTTGACATGAAGCCTCCGAGGAGAGTGTTGCATGTCATCGACAGTTTCGATCTAGGTGGAGCACAGACTTTTCTTCTCGATCTGGTGAAGCATCTCGATCCTAAGATCTTTGTCGGCGAGGTCGCGGCAATGCATGGTCACGGTGTTTTTGAAGCTTCATTTCAGAAGGCAGGGATCAAGACTCATTCGCTCTCTCCAGGAAAATGGCCCCCCTTCTATCTGCTGAATTTTCCACTTCTCATGCATCGGGGAAAATTTGACATCCTGCATTTTCATCTCTTTGGTGCCAATCTTTGCGCTAAGCCGCTGGCCATCGCGTGCGGCCACCGTGCCATCGTCGTGCATGATCAGTGCAATGATGCTTCACGTGATCAGAGTTCTTTCCTTCTTGCCGCCGATGCGCTGGCCAACAAGGGGGCTTCCCGCATCATTGCTGTCTCCGAGAGTGTGCGTCGCTATCTCGTGGAGCATGAGGATATCCCGCCTGCGAAAATCGAGATGATTCCCAACGGAATTGATGCAGGGGAATTTATACCTGTATCAGAGGAGCAAAAGCGGCTGGCGCGCGCCAAACTTGGCATTCCCGATGGGGAATTTGTGATCGGTGGAGTGGGGCGACTCGTGGCGCAGAAAAATTTTAGCCTCATTCTGGAGATCGCAGCACAGATCAGGGCCGGGGATCGAAAGCTTGTGTTTGTGATTGCGGGAAGCGGACCGCAAGAAGCTGAGTTGCGGGCTCAAACCGTTGCTCTGGGAGTTGAAAAAAGAGTTCGCTTTCTCGGTCATATTTCGGATCGGGTAACTCTTTATCACGCTCTGGATGCACTCCTGATGCCATCGAATTTCGAAGGGACACCCATGACTCTGCTGGAAGCGATGGCCAGTAGTTTGCCCGTTGTTGCCTCCGGAGTTGATGGGATCGCTGAAGTCTGCACCAACGGGGTCGATGCGTTGCTGATACCGCCAGGAGATGCAAGAGCCTTCACGACAGCCTTGGAACAATTGATTCAGGAACCAGGCTTGCGTGAAGTGTTGGGAGCGAATGCCCGTCGGACGATTCTTGCTCACTATGATATTCGTGGTCTTGTCAGGCAAGTGGAACGCCTTTATGAAGAAATTCTTGAGCGCTGAGTTGATTTGCTCTTCAAACAGGAAATTAAAATGACATCCCGTTACTTCTTACCCCTAATTATTTTTACAGCCTTTCTTCTTACGGCCTGTAGCTCCATCGAATACCCGCCGGACAAGGCTCCCCGGATGGTGGTGCTTCATGACGGCGTGCCGTTCTACCTTCACGGACCGGCTCAGGGAAACGGTGATGATGGCAAACTGGCCCAGGGCGATGAGGTTCAAGTGTTGCGCAAGGAATTCGGATATAGTTTTGTCCAGCGAAGCACTGGACAGAAGGGATTTGTGGCGAATGAGGAATTGGCAACAGCACCGCCTCTCCCGAAGCAATCACCCACGCCGTCTCAGAACTCGTCAACACCCAGCCTCTGGCCGCAGGAGAAGAGTCTGCCCGACATCCAAACACCGGATTTCGATACCAATGGGCCTCTGGCACCACCGGGATTCCGTTACTGATTTTTTCAGCGTTCCGGACCGCCGGTGAGTGATTCGTCAAGAGCGACCAATCTCTTCCATCGTTCCTTAAATCCCTTGTCGTAGCGCTGATCCTGCCATTCGTTCATCAGTTGACGGTGGGAGAGGATCTGATCCATCACGGAAGTAAGTTCCATGAGGATTTCCCGTAAAAAACGAAGGGCTCCCGGATCGCGGTCCCAGAGTGTGGCGTAAGATTGGATGAAATCCTGGGCGTAGCCAAATTCCGAGCGGTCATTGGGATGCCAGATATCGGCGGGAGGGAGTGGGAGATCGAGAAGCAGTGGTGCGATATAGATATTTTTAAGCATCGCCATCCGGTAAGCCTCACGAGCCATTTCTTCACTGCCGATACGCCACTGAACGAGCCCTTTGCCGAAAAGGAGCGCCGGTTCGCAATAGTCGTCAGGGTAATTCAGTTCATAGAGTTCCAGACTCCTGAGTGCTTCGGCGTCGTTGTCCTCAAGTAGGTGAACAAGGGGGATGAGGAAGCGCACTCCCTGATTGTCGGAGGGATTGAGAGTGAGTAGTCGCTGAAGATCCGCCGCTGTTTGTGAAAATCGACCCTGTTGCCACTCCGTCATAGCGTGCCCATAGAGGGCGCGAAGGTAGGGACGGGTTTCCAGATCGCTCCACCACTCGGGATGTTCTCCGTGCCAGCGGCGTTGTTCTCTATCGATAATCTCCTGGTAGCCCCGACGGCATTCATTCCATTTTCCTGATTGGTAATCAGTGTCGGCGAGTTCAATCCGTGCCAGCGCACATTCCTCATCCTGTTCGAGAGCTTTGCGAAGGTGGGCTGCCTTTTTCTCCACCGAACGCAGACGGCTTGCCGTGGCGACGAGGCCGCGGGCGACAGCGGAGGGGGCATGGAAAGTATCACCCTGCAGACGTTGGGCGATTTTACGGGCCACCTGACGAAGTTCACCAGGTTTTCCCGAGGGAAAGGTGCTGAACGAGATTTCAAGCCGGCAGTCCACCGCAAAACTGCGCCAGGCTTCCGTATCCCAGTCGCCGCTTTCAGCAATCGTCAGTCGATCTGGGGTGCCATGCTCTTCAAAAAGTCTGCCAAGAAGCTGTTCGGCACGGGGTTGATCAAGTTCCTCCAGAATTTCCGGTGCTGAGAGCGGTTTTCCCGATGCCGTGGTCACAAGCATGCAGGTTGGAAGGTAATATTCCAGTCCCTTGAGCGAGGGAAAAATGGTGAGGGCAGGGGCCGTCAATCCCTGCGCTTCCTCCACCAGCGAGGGCCTCGGCACGGGTTCATCAAGATCAAACCAGAGGAGCCTCCAGCTGTTGCGGGATGTGTCGAGTGGCTGAATCATAGCTGAATTTTCAAAGTCTGTTTTCTTCCGAAACGGTCACTGTAGTGAAGTTCGCCATGCTCCATTGCGTATTCATGGACAAGCTTGGTTACTTTCACATCAAAGCAGCAATATTCGGCAATCTCCATGATTTTACCCTCGCGCCACCAGCGAATGGCATCCAGTCCATCGCCGGTTTTGCCGATGCCGAGCGTTGCCTGAGCCACCGTATCCAAAGAAAGGCGGTGACCGGCAGCCTTTTCCACAACCTCCAACAGATCGAGAGTTGGAAGCTGATGCGGCAGATCGAGGATCGTGTAACCCATCAGTACCTCGTAGTCGAACCGCCGGTTGTTATAGCCAACGACCAGATCGGCCCGTATGAGCAGATCAACTAGCTCAGGAACCCGTTTTTCAGAGAAAATTTCATAACAGTTACTTGCTGTGCTGTAAGTCACTCCAAGGGAAATGCCCATCGCTCCCTTTTTATCCCATCCGCCAACATCATTGGCTGTGCGTTGGGTTTCTAAATCAAAATAAACGATATTTTGCGCGTTAGCCATGAGTCGAGGCAGCCTATCTTAAAGAATGTGAAGATCCTAGTTCTAAACGCAAATGATCGTTATTAGTAACAGGGGCTTTTTCAGATAATTTAGCATTCTTGCGAAAAAATAAGTGATTCAAAAAACAATAGTTGCTAAAAATGATGATTTTCCTTGGCAGATACAGAAAATATCTTTACTAAACTTGACCTTTATGGCTAAAGAAGAAGCAATTACTACAGAAGGTGTTGTCGTCGAGGTTCTCCCCGGTACAATGTTTCGGGTTGAACTCGGCAATGGCCATGTGGTGCTTGCCCATATTTCCGGGAAAATGCGTAAGCATTTCATCCGAATTGTCCCTGGTGACAAAGTAACGGTGGAGATGTCCCCTTACGACCTCACCAAGGCTCGCATCACCTTCCGTACAGCATAACTCAGAAAGAAGAATCCAATTATTACTCCACGAAAATGTCCATTCCTGACTCCCTAACCCTCCGCAAAGCCACCAAAATTGCCACCAAAATTGAGCGACTGCAGGAAAAGCTTCATGCTCTGCTCGGCGACACCCTGGAACTGCCTCCCGCCACACTGGCCATCACCACGCAGTTGCTTGAAGTAGCCAAGATTCCTCGTCGTCGCGGTCGCCCTCCCGGTTCAGGACGCAAGTTGGCTGAGGATGGCACCCGTGGTCCTTCTAAACTCGCCGGTCGTCCACGTCCTGCCTCTCCCTCCGGCCCGCTGGCGCCGGCTGTTGTGAAGGTTCTTCAGCGTTACGGTCGCGCCATGAAGGTGAACGAGATTCTCATCGGTTTGGAACACGATAACTACATCTGGACGGCTAAAAATCCCCGTCAGACCCTCTATGTTCGCATTGGCAAGTTGGCCGGCGTGAGCAAGGTGGATGAGGGACTCTATATCGCCACAGAACTTCTGGCTGGTACAGCAGCTCCCGTTGGCATTGCTCCCGAGCCCATTGTCCCCGTGAATACCTTTGAGTCATTCACTCCAATGCCCGAGGCACCTGTTTCACCGGAACAGCACTCCTACTAAGAATCATTCCCGTGATATCCCCGCTTGAAGGCAGGGTTTCACGGGATTTTTTTGCCCCTCCCTCATGACTGGTCGGATTTCAGCGCCGACCCTTGCCTTACTCTATGCCAAGGCTGGGGTCGATTGGGGGGATCACCCGGCCTTTGCCATCCGTCGGCACGACGGCTCCTTCCGCTCCATTTCTTACTCACAATGGAGGGACCGCTCCTTAGTCCTCGCTGAGGCCTTGATCGAGTTGGGAGTGAAGCAGAGAGAACATGTGGCGATTCTCTCGAATAACCGATTCGAGTGGATCCTTGCAGATGCGGCGATTCTGTTTTCAGGAGGGGCGGATGTTCCTCGAGCAACCGACATTACCGAGCAGGAGATCGCTTACATTCTGGATCACGCCGACGTTGAGGTCGCCTTTGTGGAGAATGAATCTGTCCTGGCCAAGGTCAGGGCAGTGCGGGATCAACTGCCGAAGCTTCGTCTCCTGATCCTGATGGAAGGCGGGGAGAACAAGGAATCGCTACAACAGGGAGACCATCGTTTGCGGGATTTGGAAATTAGGGGAGAGGTCTTGAGGGAAAAGGGAAGTCGCGAGGCCGAGAAACGAATCGCATCCGTCTGTCCGGAGGATCTCTTCACGATCATCTACACCTCAGGAACAACCGGAGTTCCGAAGGGAGTGCAACTCACTCATTCCGCCATTGCCTCGCAGATCCGCAATCTTCCATTTGAGCTTACCCCCTCAGACAGGGCACTCTCCATTCTGCCGATCTGGCACAGCTATGAGCGGGTCTTTCAGGTGATTTCCATCTCCTGTGGCATCTGCACCTACTATACTTCTCTCCGTTATCTTGCAGAGGATCTACAGGTGGTGCGTCCCACCATCATGATCTCCGCCCCTCGACTCTGGGAGGGGCTTTATAAAAAGATTCTTGGCCGTGTGGAATCGGGGGCATCTTCGACACGGAAGCTCTTTGTCGCGGCAAGGATATCCGCCCATGCCGTGCGCCGTGCCGAGGCATTTTTTAGAGGCCAGCAGTTGGATCTGCGTGGACGCAACCCGTTCGTTTTCGGAGGGCTTGCCATGCAGCACGCTGTTTCCTGGATTTGTTTCATTCTTCCTCACCTGGCACTCGACAAACTGGTGTTGCAAAAACTCCGTGCCGTCGTGGGGGGCTGTTTCCGTGGGACGATTTCCGGTGGTGGAGCCCTTCCTCCGCATGTGGACGACTTCTTCAATGACATCGGCATCCCCGTGTTGGAGGGGTATGGACTCACTGAGAGCTGTCCGGTACTGGCTGTGCGCACTTGGGATCGTCTCGTGATCGGCACCGTGGGGCCTGTTTTTCCAGAAACGGAAATAAGGATAGTTGAAATCGGGACGGGGAGGATTCTATATCCCGACTCTTCCAGATCAGATCGGGGACATGGCCTGAGGGGGGAGATTCATGCCAAGGGACCGCAAATCATGAAGGGGTATTACAAGGATCCCGAGGGCACGGACAAGGTATTGCAGGACGGATGGCTCGCCACCGGCGACCTCGGCATCATGACCTTCAATAACTGTCTGAAAATCGTCGGTCGCTGCAAGGAGACAATCGTCCTGCTGGGAGGGGAAAATGTGGAGCCGCTCCCCATCGAATCCCGCTTGTTGGAATCGCCTTTGATTGATCAGTGCATGGTGGTCGGACAGGACAAGAAGCACCTTGGACTTCTGATCGTGCCGTCGCTGGGTGGATTTGCAGGAGTCGGAATTCAGGCTCCAGATCTTGCCGCTCTGAAACATCATTCGCAGTGCCACGATTTGCTCAGGAGTGAAATTATCAGATTGGTGAGCGGTCCAACGGGATTCAAACCGTTCGAAAGAATTGCCTCCTTTGATATTTTGGAACGTCCCTTTGAGGTAGGCGAGGAACTGACGATGACCTTCAAGCTGAAGCGTCACGTGATCGCGGAACGATACGCCTCATCTATTGAGCGAATGTTTACAGCGTAGCCACTTGTCAGAGGAAGGTTCCCGCAGCATAGTAGATAGAGTTATGCAGATTTATATCGACGGCAGTTTTTATCCCGAGTCCGAGGCGAAAATCTCGGTGTTCGACCATGGTCTTCTTTACGGGGACGGAGTTTTTGAAGGGATCCGATTTTACAACGGCAAGGTCTTCCGTTTGGAGGAGCACATGGAGCGACTTTATAAGTCGGCTGCCGCCATTGGTCTCACGATTCCGCTGGATACGCCTACTCTCACCGAGGCTCTTCTCGAGACAATCCGTCGCAACGGACTGACTGATGGATACATTCGGCTCGTGGTGACCCGTGGTAAGGGCGATCTTGGGCTTAGCCCTTGGAATTGCCCCAAGCCAACGATCATCATCGTTGCCGCAAAAATCACACTCTATCCCGAGGAGAGTTATGAAAAAGGACTCAAGGTGGTGACCTGTGCAACGCGCCGTATCGCCCATGGCGCGCTGAGTCCGATGGTCAAATCACTGAATTACCTGAACAATATCATGGCCAAGATCGAGGCCTCCCATGCCGGTGCTGGTGAGGGACTGATGCTCAATGAGCAGGGGTTGGTGGCCGAGTGCACGGGGGATAATATCTTTCTGGTAAGCGGGGGCCGTATCACGACTCCTCCCATCTCGTCCGGCGCGCTTGCCGGGGTGACTAGGGCTGTGGCGATCAAGTTGGCAGGCGAACTCGGCATTGAGGTTTCCGAACCCCAGACGACCCGTTACGACATTTACACGGCGGACGAGTGTTTCCTGACTGGCACAGCCGCTGAGATCATCCCTGCCGTGGAATTGGATAGTCGTCCGATCGGAAATGGAAAGCCGGGTCCCGTGACCCGGCTCCTGATCGAGCGTTTCCGTGAACTGACCCAAAAGGAGGGAACTCCGTTCTGATGTTCTGCGATGTCTGCAAATCAAAAGAGGCCACTGTCTTTCTGACTCAGATCGTTGAGGGGAAGATGCAGAAGGTGAACCTCTGCGAAAGCTGTTCCAAGGAGAAAGGGGTGAACGATCCCACCGGCTTTGCCTTGGCTGATCTTCTGCTAGGACTTGGTGCTGCTCAGGAGATTGAAAAAAATCCCGCAGGGATTCGTTGTCCTGTCTGTGGATTTTCTCAGATTGACTTTAAGAAGACGGGCCGTCTTGGCTGTAGTGCCTGCTACGATGCCTTTGCCGAAGGCCTGAGCGGAATGCTCAAGAACATGCACCGGGGGCTTATTCATGTTGGCAAGGTGCCAGCCAGCTTGGCACTCACCCGCCGCCGGATCCAGGAGTTGACGAAGCTTGAAGAGGGACTTGCCAAGGCTATCGCCGCTGAACATTTCGAGGAAGCCGCGGCATTGCGTGATAAAATTCGCACGCTTGAAGCGGAATCCGTTGCCCAGTCGGAGGAGCCAGAACCGGTAAACAGAATTGCAGCGCTTACTGAACCGGAGGCTTCGGTCGTGGAGCAGGCACCGAAGTCCCGGAAAAAGCCATGAAACTTTCCCGGATCATTGCAAATACCGGCGAGTGGCTGAGCGGGTCAGGCCCCCATGATCAGATCGTTGTCAGCAGCCGTGTTCGACTTGCGCGCAACCTGAAGGGAAAACCGTTCCCCGGATGGGCCAAGAAAGCTGAACGGGTGGCCATCCTTGAGGAGATTCGAGGAGCGGTGGAGCAGTTACCTGAAATGCAGGAATCCTTTTCCGAGAAGCTGGAGGATCTTTCTCCGCTTGAAAGACAGGTGCTCGTGGAACGTCACTTGATCAGCCGCGAACATGCCGCCAAGGGGGCGGGTAGCGCCGTCGTGATGAACACTGCGCAGACCCTCAGTTTCATGATCAATGAAGAGGATCATTTGAGAATGCAGGCAATCAGGGCGGGCCTTCAACTCGACGAGGTTTTTGCGATGATCAACCAGGCGGATAGTGAACTGGAGGAATCGCTTGATTTTGCCTTTCACAACGATCTTGGTTATTTGACGGCCTGTCCCACCAATGTGGGCACCGGGATGCGTGCCAGTGCCATGCTTCACCTCCCGGGGCTTGTCATGTCGGAACAGGTGAACAAGATCATCAACTCGGTAAATAAAATCGGTCTGGCCGTTCGGGGGCTTCATGGTGAGGGTACCGAGGCGATGGGAAATCTCTTTCAGGTTTCCAATCAGACGACCCTTGGAGAAGCGGAAGTGGAAATCATCGGAAGGCTGAACAAAGTCATCTACCAGATTCTGGAGCATGAACAGAATGCGCGTCAGATCCTTCTCCAGCAACGTGCCGAGACCCTGCTCGATCAGATCGGAAGGGCCTATGGCATTCTCTGCCATGCTCATTCTGTCACCTCGAAGGAGGCGTTAAACCTGCTTTCCTTTATCAAGATGGGGATCGATCTCGGGCTTTTCCCCTCCAAAAATCGCCTCCAGGTTGATGAACTCTTCATCGAAACCCAGCCCGCGCATCTGCAAAAAGGACTTCAGACAACAAAACTTGGCGCGGAAGAACGCGATTCCTTGCGCGCGGCCTTAATTCGAGCAAAGTTAAAACAGATGCCGGAACCGGAAATCGGGAAAATCCCGACGACTCCGACAACCACCACTCAAGAAAGCACTGAATAAATCTCATGAAGCCCGCTGAAGTTCATTCGCTGATTTTTCAACGAGATGGCACCAACAGTTTCCATGCGATAAATTCGGTTCAATCTTCAAAGGCGAGGAATCATGATGAATAACTTCACCCCACGCGCACAACAGGTTCTGGCCCTTGCCCGCAAGGAGGCCGATCGGTTCAACCATAACTATGTCGGCACGGAGCATCTGCTTCTGGGCTTGATCAAGCTTGGTCAGGGGGTGGCGGTGAATGTTCTCCAAAAAATGGGTCTCGATCTGGAGACCGTGCGTCAGGAAGTTGAGAAACTGGTCGGATCTGGTCCAGAGAACAAAATGTCGGGGAACATTCCCTACACGCCGCGCGTGAAAAAGGTCCTTGCGCTTGCCGGCAAGGAGGCGAAGGCGCTGCAGCATTCCTATGTCGGCACCGAGCATATCCTGCTTGGACTGTTGCGTGAAGGTGAGGGAGTTGCGGCTCAAGTTCTCAAAAAGCTGGAGATCGATCTGGATCGCACGCGCAACGAAGTCCTTAAGGAACTCGATCCGAATTTCAATCCCGAGGAGGGTGAAGAGGAGGTTCTCGACAGCGAGGAAGTCGCTTCCGGAGGAGCCGCACGCAAGGAATCAAAGACACCGGCGTTGAAAGCCTTTGGCCGCGATCTAACCGACCTGGCCGAGAAAGGTGAACTCGATCCCGTCATCGGGCGTGCCGAGGAAATCGAACGTGTCATTCAAATTCTCTGCCGCCGCAGTAAAAACAACCCTGTCCTCATTGGTGAAGCCGGTGTGGGCAAGACCGCCATCGCGGAAGGATTGGCCCAGGAGATTGTTTCAGGAAATGTTCCCGAACTCCTTGTGGACAAGAAAGTGATCACTCTTGATCTGGCCCTCATGGTGGCCGGCACGAAATACCGCGGTCAGTTTGAGGAGCGCATTAAGGCTGTCATGGATGAAATCCGTAAGAACAGGAACATCATTCTCTTTATCGATGAACTTCATACGATTGTCGGTGCTGGTTCTGCCGAGGGAGCGATGGATGCCTCCAATATCATCAAGCCTGCTCTCAGCCGCGGCGAGCTTCAGTGCATTGGAGCTACGACGTTGAATGAATACCGCAAGTATATTGAAAAAGATTCCGCGCTGGAGCGCCGCTTCCAGTCGGTGAAGGTGGAGGCTCCCTCCGTGGCCGATACCATCCTGATTCTCAAGGGACTGCGGCCCAAGTATGAGGCGCATCACAAGGCGGTCATTACTGATGCCGCGCTGGAGGCCGCCGCGAAACTTTCAGATCGTTATCTCACAGGGCGTTTTCTGCCCGATAAGGCCATCGATATCATGGATGAGGCGGGCTCCCGGGCCAGGATAGGGGCCATGACGCGGCCTATTGCCACCAAGGAACTCGAGGCCGAAATCGACCGGATCCGTGGAGAAAAGGAAGCCGCTATCAAGGCCCAGGATTTTGAAAAAGCCGCTGCTTTGCGCGATTCTGAAAAGAAGGCGAAAGAAGATTTGGAGACTGTTCTGGCCAACTGGAGAAAAGACCGCGATGAGCACGAAGTAGTTGTCGACGAGGAGGCAATCATGCATGTGCTTTCCAAGTGGACCGGTGTTCCGCTTCAGCGCATGGAGCAAAAGGAGACCATCAAACTCCTTGCCATGGAGGATGAACTTAAGAAGCGCGTGGTTGGTCAGGATGAGGCGGTCACTGCGATCAGTAAGGCGCTCCGCCGTTCCCGCGCTGATCTCAAGGATCCCCGCCGTCCGATTGGTTCCTTTGTTTTCCTCGGTCCCACAGGCGTCGGAAAAACTTTCCTGGCACGCTCGCTGGCGGAGTTCATGTTCGGCGATCCCGATGCCCTCATCCAGATCGACATGTCGGAGTACATGGAGAAATTCACCTCCTCCCGTCTCATCGGTTCACCTCCGGGTTATGTTGGTTACGAGGAAGGAGGACAGCTTTCCGAGGCGGTTCGCCGTCGTCCCTATTCCGTGGTGCTTTTCGACGAGATCGAAAAGGCGCATCCCGATGTCATGCATCTCTTGCTTCAGATACTGGAGGAGGGAACAGTAACCGACAGTCTCTCCCGCAAGATTGATTTCCGTAACACGATCATCATTCTCACCTCCAACGTGGGTGCCGAGTTGATCAAGAAGCAGACAACGCTTGGTTTCGGGGCTCCGACACTTGACGGGAGCCATGACACGATGCGTGACAAGATTTTGGAGGAGAGCAAGCGGGTCTTCAAACCCGAGTTTCTCAACCGTCTCGATGACATCATCGTCTTCCACACGCTCTCCAAAGAAATGCTCACCCGCATTGTTGATCTGGAGGTGACCAAGGTTGCCGCCCGTATCAAGGACAAGGATATCCATGTCACTCTAGATGCTTCCGCCCACGAGTTGCTCATTGAGAAGGGGTATGATCCCTCCTACGGAGCAAGGCCGATGCGCCGTGCCGTGGAACGCTATCTCGAGGATCCGATCGCCGAAGATATTCTTCGTGGCGTGATCAAGAGAGGGGATCAGGTTGGCGTGACGCGTGACGGGGATAAGCTCTCCTTCAAAGTCGTTTCGGGAACCCCTCCCACCGAGGCGCTTGAAGAAGCCGCTAAGGAATAAGGGTTTTCTTTCATCCAATCGTTTTCCCCCGGGCGTATGTCCTTTCCGTCATCGTCTGGTTCAGCTACGTCGAAAGAGCATCTGAACAAACCGATTGCGGAATTTCTACGCCCAGGCCCTCCACCCCTCAGGATGGATCAAACTGTCGCCGAAGCTCTGGAGGCGATCCGTACGACAGGACTTGAGGAACGGATTTTTTACTTTTATGTGGTCGATGCCGACGGGCGACTCTCTGGAGTGGTGCCCGCTCGCAAACTCCTGACGGAATCATTGGATCGGTTGATTGGGGGGGTGATGATAAAAAGGGTGATGTCTCTTCCCGAAGGGGCGACACTACTGGAGGCGTGCGAATGCTTCATCCTGCACAAATTCCTTGCCATACCTGTTGTCGATTCAGAAAAGCGGTTGAAAGGGATCATCGATGTGGGGCTTTTCACTGATGAAGTGATGGAACTAGGAGAGGGAAATTCCACGGACCAGCTTTTCCAATCCATCGGTATTCATGTTCAGGAGGTCCTACACGCTTCTCCATGGAAAGCCTTCCGTATTCGTTTTCCTTGGCTGGCGGCAACGGTTTCTGGCGGAGTCCTCTGCGCCATGATGGCCGGTGCATTTGCGACAACGCTTCAGCAGCGTGTGGTGCTGGCGGTATTTATGGCACTCGTTCTTGGTTTGGGGGAAGCGGTGGCGGCACAGTCGCTGGCGTTGACCGTTCAGTCACTTCCTCAGTCCCGAATCCGTGGGAAATGGCTGCGGGTTAAGCTGCAATGCGAAGCATTGACCTCCATTCTACTCGGGGTACTCGCAGGATCCGCTGTGGCCTTGATGGTTGAGTTCTTCTGGCATGATCTTCGTTCCGCAATCGTCATCGGAGGGAGTGTGGTGATCTCCATCTTGATGGCTTCCCTGATAGGGGTGCTTGTCCCAACTCTTTTGCGCGTGGTGCATTGGGATCCCAAGATTGCAGCTGGTCCCATTACCCTGGCTGCCGCTGATCTCTTTACCGTAAGTTGTTATCTGATTACGGCTAAATTGTTACTTGGCTAGGGAAGCGCTGAAGACTCTTTGCGTTTGTGACGATACGTAACGATCACAATCAGGGTGCCAAGAGCTAGGAGCACATAACTTGCAGGCTCAGGAACCGCGCCGATTGTGATGTCATTTGCTCCGGGGATGGACGCTGTGATCGTCAGCGAGGTGATGGGGTTGAGTGAAGTGAATCCGACAAAGCCAGTACCGGATGAGACGACATCAAGGGTTCCGTCATTGAGTGTTACGGTGAAATTATTATCTCCACCATCACTATCAAAGAAGTTACCACCGACAGCCGTCACATCCTCTCCAAGCGTGAATGAGAAAATGAGATTGGTGCCAGTGTTATTAAAGAGATGCCCCGAGGTACAAAACAGCCCTCCCGTCCCTGTTGTGATTGCAGTGCTGTATCCGTTGCCGGAGAGGTTCAACGGTTCACTGATGCTACCGCTAAAATTAGTAAAATTTGTGGAAAAGCTTCCTACAGAGATGGCCGCGTTAAAAGCGGATTGGGATGTGTAGATGGTATCCGCTCTGAGAGCTGAGGTGATGAATAAACCGGTGAGTAGTACCGTGAGAGTGAGCACACTGTTTTTCATATGTCGTTCTCTTAACAGAATGAGTAAAAGGAACAATGCTTTTTAGCTTCACGAAAAGGTGTCTACTGTTTGAATCTGGCACTATTCAGATCTGAAACCGGCGTTTTTTGCTCGTGGGAGGAGAATCTCCGGATCAGTATTATAACTTATGGCTTTGCGCGCTCTTTTCTTTGATCTGGATGACACCCTTGCTGTTGATGAGGCGGTCTCTCATGAAACTTTTGCCCACGTGGCGGCGGTTGCTTCCTCCCGATTTGGGGTAGATCCGGCTCTTTTTGCACGGGATTCGATGGCGATCGCGCGGGAACTTTGGAGCGAGGGAGAATGCCGCCCCTACTGCCGCTCGATTGGGATCAGTGCCTTTGAATGTCTCTGGGGAGGATTTAAGGGGGAGAGTGCTGATCTTACGGCACTTCGCAATTGGGCGCAGGCCTATCGCAACGAAGTCTTTGCGAAGGCCCTCTCCGCGCAACTGGAGGAGTTTCCCGTACAAGCCCCCGAGTTTTTGTCCGCTGAATTTGCCAGTACTCGCCGGGCCAGACAGCGCCTGCTTCCAGGTGCCCGCGAATTGATCGGGCAGCTTGCTTCCCGATATAGTCTGGCATTACTGACCAACGGTGCCCCCGATCTTCAGCGCGAGAAGATCGCCGCAACCGGCCTGGAACCCTTTTTCAAGGCGATCGCCGTTTCCGGGGAATATGGGATCGGAAAACCGAAGCCCGAGATTTTTTATCATCTGGTCGGAGAATTGGGCGTGAGTGTCGATGAGGCGATCATGGTGGGGAACAGTCTTGAGCGGGACATTGCCGGGGCCCGCAATGCCGGCATCCGTTCCATCTGGATCCGGGTGCCGGGTTCGGAGGAGCATGCGGAAGTGAGTCCTGACCATACCATCACGGCACTTAACGAAATTCCCGCCATTTTGGAGCAGTTTCAAGCCGTTGTCCGTAAATAGCGGCTTGACCCTTGCTTTCCGGCAACTCATCTAATGATGGGCATTTTTGGTGCCTTCCCGATTTTTACTCAAAAGACTCATGACCAGCCTCCGATTTTTAGCTTTTTTGCAACTCTTTCTGGGAGTCTGCCTGATCCTTTTTCCAGTTCGCCATCTCTCAGCCCAGATGCCCGAGCAAGTGCAGGCACAGGCACCTCCGGTTATTCAGCAAATTGATGTGCAGTTTGTCGGTGAGACAACACTGAGTAAGCAACGTGTGCTCGACAACCTCGCGACCAAGGTGGGGGCCCCTTACAATGACCGTCTGGTGGATGAGGATATCAAGTCTCTCTACGCCACGGGGAATGTTTCCAATGCCCGTATCTTTGCAGAGCCTGTAGAGGGGGGAGTTAAAGTTACCGTTCTTCTGCAGGGCCGTTCGACCGTCGGGGAAGTATTGATCGAGGGAAACGATGTGATCGGTTCCTCTAAAATCAGGAAGGAGATTTCCACTAAACCGGGTGACCCGATGAGCGAGGAGCACCTATCCGAGGATCGGCAGAAGATCATCAAATTGTACGAGGACAAGAATTTCACTGATGTGAAGGTGGATACAAGAACCTCCCAACTCGCCGATAAGCATATGCAGGTGGTTTTTTCGATTAATGAAGGCCCGAAGCTCGTCATTCGCCGAATCACCTTCACGGGTAATGATTCAGTGCTTCCCAAGGATCTGCTCAAGGTGATGAAGACCAAGACGGCCAATATTCTTTCCTTTCTGACCAAGGCTGGTCGCATGGTTCCCTCCCAGATGGATGATGACAAGGAGGCCATCAGGAATCTCTACATGAACAAAGGCTTTGCCGATGTCCGTATCACCGATGTCCAGACCCAGCCCCTTCCCAGCGGTAAAGGAGTCGATCTGGTGATTTCCATTTCCGAGGGGATCCAGTACCGGGTTAACAAGCTGGCCATCGATGGTGCCGCGATCGTGCCCGCTGCCGATCTGGAACACGCTCTCCGAATGAAAAGCGGTTCGCTTTACACGCCGGACGGCATGGGTGCTGATCTCAAGAAGTTGCGCGATTTTTACGGTTCCCGTGGCTATGTTGACATGGTGGCCCAACCGCAGATTGATCCAGCTGGCGATGGGCAGGTCAACCTGACCTATCATATCGACGAGGGGGTCCAGTCGTATGTGAACCTGATCAATGTGCAGGGGAATACCAAGACCAAGGACAAGGTGATCCGGCGTGAGTTGGCGGTCAGTCCCGGTGGTGTGTTCGACACGACGCTCGTCGATGTCAGCAAATCACGCCTGATGAATCTGAACTATTTTAACAAGGTGGATATGGCCCCCCAGGATACCCTGGTACCGGGTCGCAAGGATCTCGATGTCATCGTGGACGAGAAAAAGACAGGGTCGTTTAACTTCGGCGCCGGGTTCAGTTCGATTGACAGCCTTGTCGGGTTTGCGGAGCTCCAGCAGTCCAATTTCGATCTCTTCAACTGGCCCTACTTTACGGGAGCCGGCCAGCGCTTCCGGATCCGTGTCCAGTATGGTCTCCAGCGTCAGGATTTCACCATGTCACTTACCGAGCCATGGTTCATGGGGTACAAAGTCTCGGTCGGCGGGGAACTCTACTACCATGCCGCCACCTTCCTGAGTCCTGTCTATAGCCAGTCCAATCTTGGAGGTGTCCTTCAGGCCCGCAAAGCGCTCACCCCCTTCACCGCGCTTCGCGGTGAATATCGTCTTGAAGATATCCGGATTTACAATCTGACGGGTAACTATGGAAGTGTCATTCAGGACGCAGCTAATAATTCCCCTTACACAAAGAGTTCCGTTCTTCTGGGTCTCGACTATGACAATCGTGACAGTCTCTTCCTTCCTCGTAAGGGACAGACCGTCAACCTAAGTGCTTTCATTGCAGGAGGAGGCCTCGGAGGGACCGTGCAGGATTATGGAGTTACCCTGAACGCGAAGAAATATTTCTCGCTGCCCTGGGATATGATTCTGGAGACCAAGGGGGGCGTGGGTGTGGTCAACGGATGGGGTGGGGGTTCTTCGACGCCGCCGATCTTTGACGAACTCTACCTTGGTGGAGCCAATGACATGCGGGGCTTTGCCTTCCGCGAGGTCGGGCCTAAGGATCAGTACGGCAATCCTATCGGTGGCTCGACCTCGGTCGAGGGCACGGGAGAGTTAACCTATCCAATTATTCCTCGCCTCCGAGGGGCGTTCTTTACCGATTGGGGCTATGTGAATTCCGGTCTGGTGATCGGACCGACCAGATATGCCAATGATTCAGGTGGCCTCAATGGCGATGTCGGTATCGGCGCCCGCATCGAACTTCCGATTGGTCCGATTCGCGTTGATTGGGGTTATCCGATTGAGAGCGATCAATGGAATCACAGCCATGGACAGTTTAACTTTAATGTTGGCTACACCTTCTAAGAGGGGGTATAGAAGGTTTTCCACAACCATCATTTTATGAAATCTCTCCTCCGTACCTCTCTCATTGCTGCCCTGCTTTTTATTGGCGCATCAGGCCTAGCTAACGCTCAGGTTAAATTTGGCACTGTCGATATGAACCGCGTTTTCAGCGAGTACTACAAGACCAAGGATGCCCAGACCAAATACGCTGCTGCCGAGGCCGCTGCTAACAAAGATCTCAACGACCGCGTTGAGACGCTCAAAAAGAGCATGCAGGAGATCAGCCAGATCAATACAGATCTCGAGAAACCTGATCTGAGCAAGGATGATAAGGATGCAAAGTTGAAGGATCGCGAGACTAAGGTTGCCGCCGCACGCGCCTTGGATCACGACATCACGGAATACCGCAGCACCAAACAGAAGACGCTTCAGGATCAGTTTCTGCGCATGCGCAAGGACATCGTCGATGATATCATGAAGACCGTGAACGACCTTGTGAAATCCAAGGCTTACGACATCGTGTTCGACAAATCAGGACTGAGCGCTGGAGCGGTTCCCGTGGTGCTTTATTCCCGTGATGATCTTGATTTCAGCCAGGATGTCATCGCTGCCCTGAATAAGAACGCCCCGGCTGCCGACACCAAGCAGTAGGTTTTCTTCAGGCACCCTTTAAAATCAGCAAGTAGCTCTTCTCGATTGATTTCATCAGCCTCCATGAGACTGCACGAGATTGCAAAGCTCGTGGGGGCGGTGCTTGAGGAGGGCGTGCCTGATCTGGAGATCACAGGTGTGGCCTCCCTGATGGAAGCCCGTTCAGGGGATCTGACGTTCTTCGGCAACCCCCGCTATCTGGCTCAGTTACGGATCAGTGTTGCCTCGGCTGCCATCGTTCCCTTGGAGTGCCAGGAAACTGTTGCCCCGATCTTGCTTCGTGTGGCCAATCCCTCGCTTGCGTTCGCCACTGTTGTTGCTGCGTTTGCGCCAGTCGAGGTTGTTCCTGCACCCGGCATTCATCCCTCTGCAGTCGTTTCTCCGGAAGCGCGTCTGGGCGAAGGAGTTTCCATTGGAGCGCTTGTTGTTATTGATGCTGGCGCTGAAATTGGCGCAGGAACGGTGATTGAGTCGGGATGCGTGATCGCTCATGCGGTTCGTCTTGGCACTAATTGCCGGCTTTACCCCAAGGTGACGATACGGGAGCGCTGCATCCTGGGGGATCGTGTCATCGTTCAGCCTGGTGCCGTGATCGGATCGTGCGGGTTCGGCTATGAATTTCAAGAGGGACGCCATCAGAAAATTCCCCAGACTGGAATTGTTGAGATCGAGGACGATGTTGAAATCGGGGCGAATACCACCATTGATCGGGCTCGCTTTGGACGCACCGTGATCGGTCAGGGAAGCAAAATCGATAATCTGGTTCAAATCGCCCATAATGTTCAGGTTGCTGCCCACACGATCATCTGTGCCCAGGTAGGTATTGCCGGCAGTACCCGGATTGGATCCTATGTCACGCTCGCTGGTCAGGTTGGACTTGCCGGTCATTTGGAGATCGGTGACAAGGCAATCATTGGAGCACAGTCCGGCCTCTCCAAGAATGTGCCGGCAGGAAGTATGGTCATCGGTGCCCCTGCGAAACCGATCAAGGAATGGAAGCAGACCAATTTCTATATCTCCCAGCTCCACAAGCTGTTTGAACGTGTGAAAGAATTGGAGCAAAAGGTGCCGGAAGTCAGAAGTCAGAAGTCAGAAGATTAACGGTTATTCAAACATCTCCAGGTTTGAGGCTTCAATGCTGCGTTTTCTGAACGCTGATCTCTCTTGCACCACAATCCCATCCCTCTACCATGTGGTGTATCAACCTCTAAACGCCAGATAGGCCCAATACCTTGTATAATCAGAACGAAAAAGTCGAACCAATCGATGTCGCCGAAGAGATCTCACGATCCTTCCTCGATTACTCGATGTCGGTCATCATCTCCCGCGCCCTTCCAGATGCCCGTGACGGTCTGAAGCCCTCGCAGCGACGCATTCTCTTTGCGATGAGTGAGCTTGGTGTGATGCCAACGCGGAAGCACCTCAAGTGCGCGAAGATCGTCGGTGAGACGATGGGTAACTATCATCCGCATGGTGACCAGGCGATTTATCCAACCCTTGTGCACATGGCCCAGACATGGGCGATGCGCGAGACGCTGATCGAGGGACAGGGAAATTTTGGATCAGTTGAAGGTGATCCTCCAGCCTCCATGCGGTACACGGAGGCGCGTCTGCGTCCGCTGGGAGCCATCCTCATGGAGGACATGGATCACGACACGGTGAATTTCGTTCCGAATTACGATGACACCCGCGAAGAGCCCACCGTTTTCCCTGCTTCGATTCCCAATCTTCTGGTCAACGGAGGTACCGGTATTGCCGTCGGCATGGCGACCAATATCCCGCCTCACAACCTTGGAGAGACGATTGATGCCGTTTGTGCGCAAGTTGATAATCCGGATATCACGCTCGATGAGTTGATGAAGCACATCAAGGGGCCTGATTTTCCGACCGGTTGCCAACTCTGTGGAGTCGGCGGCATCCGCCAGTATTTCGAGACAGGCCGTGGTTCGGTCAAAGTGCGTGGTCGTGCGGGAGTTGAGGAAATCAAGGGTGGCCGCGAACAGATTGTCATCACCGAAATCCCTTACAATGTGAACCGCGCCACTCTTGTGGAGCGGATTGCAGGACTGGTGAACGAGAAGATCATCACTGACATCAGTGCCATCCGCGACGAGTCGGATGAGAACACCCGAGTGGTCGTCGAACTCAAGCGCGATGCCATCCCCAAGGTTGTCATCAACAATCTCTACAAGCATACGGCATTGGAGTCTTCGTTTGCCGTTTCCATGCTCGCCATCGACGGCGGTCGTCCCAAGCTGCTCTCTCTCAAGGAAGCCATAGCCTGCTTTATCGAACATCGTCGCGAGGTCATCCTGCGGCGCACCCGTTTCCTGCTTCGCGAAGCTGAGACGCGCGCGGAGAAGTTGGAAGGCTATCTCATCGCCCTAGCCAATCTGGATGAGTTCATCCGGATCATCCGTGATTCCCTGAACCGTGATGAGGCGCGCGTACGTTTGCTTGCCTTGGAATTCTCCAAGGACCAGATAGCAAAATTCGGAATCCTGCTGCGCGGCGAATCCCGCCTTAGCGACGACGGCCAGTATTGTTTCAGCGAGCAGCAGACCGATGCCATCCTCGAACTCCGCCTCTATCAACTGACCGGACTGGAGCGAGATAAACTCTCCGCGGAGTACCAGCAGCTTCTGAAGACCATTGCCGATCTGCTCGATATTCTCAGTAGCGAGGAGCGCGTCATGACGATCATGAAGACCGAGTTGCGCACGATCCGGGACAAACATGCAGGGCCCCGTCTCACAGAACTCATTCCCGAAGAAGGTGAAATCTCCATCGAGGATCTGATTGCCAACGAAGGCTGTATTATCACGGTCACTCACAAAGGATTCATCAAGCGCACCGCCGTCAGCGCCTACCGCTCCCAGCGCAGGGGAGGCAAGGGGGTTATCGGCATGACCACCCGGGACGCGCAGAACGAAACCGAAGAGGGGGATTTCGTTGAGCATCTCTTCACTGCCAGCACTCATGACTACCTTGTGTTCTTCACCAAGACCGGTCGTTGCTATGTGGAGCGAGTGCATGAGATTCCTGAAATGAGCCGGACGGCCAAGGGACGCTCCATCGCCAATATTCTCAATTTCCAGTCGGGCGAGCAGATTGCTGCCACGCTACGAATCGAGGCCTCCTCCACTGGTGGTGCCGCCGGAATCGACACGACCTGGAATCCCGAGAAACACATCCTCTTCGCAACCCGTAGCGGGATTGTCAAAAAATCCAACCTCGGTGACTTTTCCAACATCCGTAAGGGAGGTATCATCGCGATCAATATTGAGGAGGGTGATGTGCTCATCTCCGCTTCCCTGACCGATGGTCACGACGAGGTAGTCCTTGTGACCAAGGACGGAATGAGTATCCGTTTCAGCGAAGAAGAACTTCGCGATCAGGGCCGTGCCACCGTCGGTGTCTGGGGTATCCGTCCCGATAAGGGGGATGAAGTTGTTTCTGTCAGCCTTGTTCGTCCCGGGTCCACCCTTCTGGTCGCAGGGGAGAATGGCATCGGCAAGCGCACGCCATTTGATGATTATCGCTCGCAGTCTCGTGGAGGTAAGGGAGTGATCACGATGAAAACCGGCGAAAAAACCGGTCAGGTTGTCGGGGCGCTTTCCGTGACGGATGATGATGAGATCATGCTCATCACCAGCGGTGGGCAGATGGTTCGCACTCCTGTGGCTCAAATCCGTGAGACCGGACGTATCGCTATGGGCGTGAAACTGATCGATCTTCCTGACGGTGAGAAATTGCAGGGAATTGCGCCAGTGGTTTCCCAAAAAGAAGACGAAGTCGTAGAGGGCTAGGTCTTTTGAGTTCTAGCGGCGTTGCCCGGCGCTTGCCGTAGGTTTACTACGGCTGACGCTTGGGCGCCTTGCTATCTCCTCAAAATACCGTCGCCCTGATCGGAGTGCGATTTGGGCGAAGAGAATTGTTGTTGCACGCTGCCTGAGTTGTCAAAATCGTCGCATTAGTATCGATACGACGAAATACGCCTCTATGTCATAACCCCGTCGAGTATGTGCTCAGCGTGATGCTTACAGATCTGCGTTGGTGAGGCTGTCGCAACGGCGTGACTCTTGCTGTCTATCACATATCTAGGTCAAATACAGAAACTCGCCTAACAGCCTTCAGTCTAAACCGCTTCAGCCTGTTCTTTATCCTCTTAGTCTCTCAATCGCGCCTGTTACATCGTCAAGGGTCACCTGATTGCTCACGAAAGCGGAGCCGAGTTGTTTTGTCAGGACGAAGCGGATCGCACCTTGATCGAATTTTTTATCCCGACCGAGGGCGGCTAAGATTGATTCAGTGCTTAGGTTGCCGGGGATGGAGGAGGGGAGGCCGCAATCCTTGATCGTCCGTTGGATGCGTTGGGCCTGATCAAGCGGCAGGCCTGCGAGTCTGACGGAGAGATCGAGAGCGGCGATCATCCCGATCGCCACGGCTTCACCGTGGGAGAGCGTTCCATATCCAGCAACCGACTCGACGGCGTGTCCGATGGTATGGCCAAAATTGAGCAGGGCGCGGGTGCCGCTGGTTTCAAATTCATCCTGGGCCACGATGGTCGCCTTGATCGAGGCATTCCTGGCAATGAGTTCCGAGAGATCCGAGTTCCTTGACGGAGGCAGGAGATCCAGCATGGCGGCATCGGCGATCACCGCATGTTTGATGACCTCGGCGAGTCCTTCCTGAAAAATGCGATCAGGAAGCGTGGAGAGGGTTTCCGTGTCGGCAAGGACAAGGCTCGGTTGATGAAAGGTGCCGATGAGGTTTTTGCCAAGGGGACTGTTCACCCCTGTCTTGCCACCGATGGAGCTATCAACCTGAGCCACGACGGTGGTCGGCACTTGAATCACCGGAATGCCACGGAAATGGATGGAGGCAACAAATCCGGCGAGATCACCGACAACTCCCCCCCCAAGGGCAAAGAGAACGCTCTTTCGGTCGAGTCCATATCCAATCAAGCGATCGCAGAGTTCAGAAGCTTGAGCCATTGACTTGGAGCTCTCGCCCGAGCGAATCGTGATCATGTGGGGGGTGAAGCCTGCTTCCCTCAGGGAAGAGAGCAGTTGCTCTGCATGAAGGGGGGCAACGATCTCATCCGAGATGAGCGCACAGTTGCACGGCTTGACGACCTTTGCAGCCTGTGTGCCGGCAGCGGAGAGAATGCCCCTGCCAATCTGAATCTTATAAGGGTTCGCCTGGATGGCGACGGGAACGGTAAAGAATCTTCCCGACTCGCTCATGGTTTCACCGTCACGGGTGTACCAATGGGAGTATTAATGAAAAAGGTATGGGCCATCCTGTCCGGCAGTCGGATGCATCCATGCGAATCCGGGACACCTGGCAGGAAACCTGTGTGCATCCCGACGCCCGGTGCAAATCCCACAAACCAAGGCATCGAGGAACCCTGGAAGTGAGCACCCGGAGGAGGAATATCCTTCTTATATTCGACATTTTTTACGACGACGACATTGTTCGCATCGACAAAATCACCATAGAGATTGGAGGCATGTTTCTCATCCTTGGTGTAAACTTTGAAATTCCCAACTGGAGAGGCATGTCCTTCACGTCCTGTGGAGCAGGCGGAGACGCCGACGAGTTTTCCACCCTTGTAGTAATAGACTTTCTGTTCGCTGATGTTGATCACGATGGAGGGAGCACCGGTTGCACCATCCCCTTCCCAATAAGATTCCCGCTCCATGACGGAGAGATTGGAAGTGCGGGAAACAATCGAACCGTTCGTGCCGAGGTATTGGGTGGTGGTGGAATTCAGACGCCCATCATAGGAGGCGCAGGCAGAAAGAAGCAGGGCAAAACCCACCAGCACCAGGACGGGAAGTTTCACCGTTAAATAATTCAATGAGGGGATGGGCATAAAGTTTGTACTTAGTGGGCGATTAACGTAGCAGCAAGACTACCCTTAATCAATCACGGTTGGAGTCGGGGAAGATTTTGGGGTTGGAGTCTGTTTGGGGACCTTGGGGATGGGCGTCGTCTGAGGCTTGGCGGGAGATTTTAATTTTTTCTTTGATGTCTCGGGAGTTGAGCTTGAGAGAGGCAGGGCAGGAGGGCGATCAGAGAGCTTGGCTACTGTGGCTGGCGGCGGCGTGGCGTGTGGATCATAGGCAATACCCCCGAGCACCGTTACGCTTCCATCTGGAAAGCGCTTGAGTTGGGGGCGTTCCTTGGGAGCCTGCAAGGAGCCGCGTTGCAGAATCTTTCCATCAAGTCCTATCTTGGAATACACAAACTCACGGGGGGACGTATTCTGAAGCACATGGATCGTGTTATCCGAGTCCAAGAGGATATCAGGTTTTCCATAGGCGATGTAATCCCCGAGATTGTGGGTGCAATAGACGATGCCAGCATCTTTGTCCTCAATGCGCAGGTAGAGATCCGTCCGTTCTGTCAGTCGGTGACTTAGCAGGCTAATCGTTCTGGTGGCATTCCCGCCGCCGGGAACCCCGACGGTTTGCTGCCAGAGGAGGCGTCCTTCAGTGATCTCAATCGTCAGCGGTGGACTGCTGAAATAATTGTTCAGTTCGGTGGCAAAAACGGAGGCCCTGACGCGATAACTCCCAAAATCGCTCAGAGGAAAGAGCTGTGTCAGATTGACTGTTCTGGTGATGGATTCCCCCGATTCAATCTGGATGGGGGGTATTTCATAGTTCGGATCAGAAGGGGGAATTGGTCTGCCGTCGATGGTTTCAATGTCAAAGCCAAACCACTTTTTTCCTTCCACATCGGCCAGAAGCAGTCGATTGCCCGAGAGATTGGTGATTCTCACCGTGGCCAGAAGGGGTTCATAGGCAATGTACATCGTTCTCTTGATGGAGAGATCTACGAGAACCTGGGCCTTCAGTGATAGGATAGGGAAGAAACCCAGCAGGAAGAGACCAACGAGCAGCGGAATCCTTTTGGCCGAGGAGAAGATAGGCGGCATCATGTGCTAATCTTCTGTCCCGATGAAGTACTTCAAAGGGAAAAGCTTGGTCAGACTGGAAGGCTCCGAACGATAGTCCTGCAGATCACCCTTGTAGTAAATGGCGACGATATATCCCGCGAACTTGATGTCTGAATCCACGGAGTCCGGAAGGTAGCGGACTTCCAGGAGTTCCGGTTCGCCGTCTTTCCAATCCACCGGAGGACTCGTCCAACTGGAGGTAACTTGAGCCTTGCTGGGGGTGATCTCTGTGCCGTCAGTATCGTAAAAATAGACCTGTACCTTGACCTGTGGAACATCTATCGGAATTTTTGGATTTGCCTTGATGGTGATCAGCAGCTTTCTGGATCCTTCATCGGACCCATCAAGTTTGGCGCTGACGATTCCAAGTGTACTGCCACCCTGTTGCGCACTATCGTTTGAAGCCGGTTGCAGAGGAGTGTCGGGAGTGGTAACATCCCGGGTGAGGTCAGGAAGGGAGGCTCCGTCCAGAGTAGGTGTGGTCTGTGGTGGAAGGGGATGGGTAGGCTGTGGAGCTGGAGTTGTGGCAGCTAACGATGCAGATTGGCCGTTGCGCACGGCTGCCAGAATACGTGGCGTCAAAGCGATGCCTGCGAAGACAAGTTCCAGGAAGGCAACAAGTGCCAGCACCCAGATCGTCACGACAATTGTCGTGTTACGGCGTTGGGTTTTGAAAGTCGGAGGCTGTTCAACCATGGGGATGGAGGACTTTAGCCTTGCTCTGGTCCTGACCGCAAGTGTCTCTCATCACTTTGTCGGGTACCTAGGCATGAATTCATTTGGGAGTCAACCAGTTGGCCTGTAGGCAGTACTTCGTTAGGTTGTCATGAAGTCGGTTTTATGATCCGAAAGATTTTACAACACCCAGCAATGTCGGGGTGAGTGGCTTCATCGTTGTAAATCTCCGTTTTCTGCGACGCCGGGCTCGTCGAGTAGTTGAATAGAAGAAGCAGGCCCGAGATCCGCTGGCGCATCCCATGAGCGCAATGCCCAGACGACTTTCTTTTCGGGGGTCACTTCGAGAAGTTGTACTGAACCTGGCCAGTCTTTTGGATTTTTCAAATTAACCGGGCACCAGTTGCAAATCACAGTATTGCCATTGGCTAGACGCGAGGCTTCCTGAAGGATGAAGAGCTTGATGTCGGGCACATCCTTTTGATTGAACTCCCAGACAACATCACCCTTCGGATTTACCTCGCGAACTGTCGAGGCGCCGGAAGTAATGAGGGTGTTGCCATTCTTGAGACGCGCCGCTGACCAAGGGCCAGGCGCGGCAAAAGACCAGATTTCTTTGCCATCCTTATCGTATTCCACGACCTTTCCCTGGTCGAGATGTGCGGCAAGGAATGTGCCGGCTTGAGTCATGTGGACACGTCGGAATTGCAGATGCGGTTTGTCTGGATGCTGGACGGGGATCGTCAGCTCCTTCTCGATCTTTCCCGTCGCCTTTTGAATAATCATCAGCTTGGCCGGATTGCCATTTTGCACAACTAACACCCTGTCAAGGCCGATGGGTTGGACGCAGTGAATCTCGGAGCCCTCGGGTGCGTCGATGTTCCAGACAATCTTCTTGTCGGGCGTAATTTCGCTGGCGCCGATTTTACGGCAGAAAAGGATGTTTCCGTTTGAGAGCATGGTCGCATCGCCAAGCTCCTGGAGATTGCCGTGTTCGTCTTTCGTCGGGATGTCGTAAGTCCACGCTACCTTGCCATCGCGAACGACAAAGAGAGTCTGGACAGGTTTGCGAAAATCCCACTCGCCAGAGTAAAGAAAGGAATGTTGTGCGAGTCCATTCCCGGGGAGGGTGACCGGCGAAAAGGGGGTGGGGCTAATATCAGCATGGGCCATGCTGTTGCTGTCGCCGGCCTTGATTTCGGGCACAGCGTGCGTGGGGGCGGCGTCAATGGCGAGTAGCACCGAGGCACCGAGGAACGTCAATGAGAGGCAGAGGAGAGCGTTGTTCATAAAGGGATTGGGATTTGCGGGATTACGGAGTCACCACAATCCGGTCGCGGGCTCGGATGTCTCCGGAGGATGCTCCGACGAGCACATCAAAGGGGCCGGGATTGACGACAAAGGCGTGGGTGCGCTCGTCCCAGTAGGCGAGTTTTGCGGCGGGAACAGTGAAGCTGAGTGTGCGGGTTTCACCGGCCTTCAGTGCGATGCGTTGGAAGCCGCGCAACTCTTCCGCGGGACGAACGACAGTGGGCTTCACCTCGTGGATGTAGAGCTGGGTAACCTCGTCGCCGGGGCGGACGCCGGTGTTTTTGACATCAATACTGACGGTGAGGGTTCCGGTGGTGGAGAGGGTTGCAGGTGAAACTTTCAGATTCGAATAGGCAAAGGTCGTGTAGCTGAGACCATGACCGAACGGGAACAGAGGTGCCCCTTTCAGATACATGTAGGTGAAGCCCTTCGTGATGTCGTATTCGTCGATTGGCGGAACCTGGGACTCGGAGGCATAGACAGTATGGGGCAGTCGTCCGGCGGGGTTGTAGTCGCCGAACAGGACGTCGGCGATGGCATTGCCTCCTTCTTCTCCGGGCCACCAGGCCTGCAGGACAGCGGGTACATGTTCCTTGATCCAGGGAACGGTGAGGGGGCCAGCGCTCATTTCCACGACGATGGTGTGGGGATTAACAGCTAGGACAGCTTCGACAAGTTGCTCTTGGTTGCCCGACAATCCGAGAGAGGTACGGTCGCGGGCTTCCTGTTCGATGGCAGCGGTGGTGCCGACGCAGACGATGGCGACATCGGCATGGCGGGCCAGTTCCACGGCTTTCGAAAGTTCTACGGCCTCATTAATCTTGGGCTCCGTGGAGCCTTTGACCCCGGAATTGGGTTTGCCACCGACGACTCCACCGACCCCATAAAGAATTTCCGTTCCCGGTGCCGCACGGTCCTTGATTCCTTGAAGAAGTGTCACCGAATCCGGCAGGACGCCATTGTAGTTATTCTTGTTAACCCGGTCGGCTAGCGGCCCAAGGACCGCTATTCGCTTGATCTTCGCACGATCAAGCGGGAGGAGTGCTCCCTGATTCTGAAGCAAGACGATGGATTCCCTCGCGACCTTCAGGGCTATGGCGCGGTGGGCAGGACTGTTGACCACAGAGATTGGAATCTTACTGTAAGGATTCGTGTCAAACGCATCGAACTCGCCCAGACGGAAACGGATGCGGAGCACGCGAGTGAGGGCGTCGTCAAGGCGCGCCTCGGTAAGTTTCCCCTCGCGTACGGCTGTAGGAATATTCTCCTGAAATTCCTTGTCGGAGAAATCGCAGCCGGCCATCACGCTCTTTGCGACCGCCTCCACATAATTCATCTGCCCCTTCTCGTGACCCTCGACCATTGTCTTCACGCCGCCAAGATCGGAAACGACAAATCCCTGGTGATTCCACTCGGTTTTCAGCAGATCGGTGAGCAACCAATGGTTGATATTATTGGGTGTGCCATTGATTGCATTGTAGCTGGCCATGAGCGAACTGGCCTGCCCCTCGACCACGGCATCATGCCAATGTGGCAGCCAATATTCGCGCAACATGCGCTCGGAAACTGCGGCATTCAGCTTTGTGCGATCGCCTTCAACGTTGTTTACCGCGAAGTGCTTCAAGGTGGCGGCGAGTTTGAGGTGATCAGGATCGTCGCCCTGAATGCCCTTCACATAGGCGACAGCCATGCGGCCTGTGAGGAACGGATCCTCCCCCCACGACTCGTGATTCCGACCCCAATAGGGATTGCGTTCGATATTGATGACCGGTGCGCGATAGATGAGTCCCTTGTGTTCGCCGGGGGCCCGGGGATCGAGATGCCAATTATTATAAATGGCGCGGGCTTCATCGGAGAGGACGGCGGCAACATCGCTTTGGATAAGCTCAGGATTCCAAGTTGCTGCGAGGCCGATGCAGACGGGGAAGAGTGTTGTTGGCCGGTCCCACTGCACCCCGTTAAGGCATTGGTTCCACTGGTCGGCACGGATATTGAAATCCCCGACAGCGACGGTGGGCCCCCTGTGATTAAGCAACTGGGCCTTTTGCTCGAGTGTTAGCCGAGCGATGAGATCCTGGATCCGCTCCTCCAGTGGTGCTGTAGGGTCGAGGTATCGAGGAGTTGGTGACACCTTTGGTGCTGAAATGGCATTGGAGTCCACGGCGGCAGAGAGCGAGAACAGACCTGTCGAATAAACGCCAATAAGACAGGCCAGGTAAAAAAGACGACAAGGTCTCATCATGTAAATTGTTAAATTGTGCTGCGGGAGACTAAACCGTGAACAATTCGATACCCTTCCCGGCAGGACTCAGATTGCGGCTGTACTGGCGATCGTTGGCATTATTCCAATGTTCATGAACACCCTGACTTCCTATGAGGAGACCATTCGGCTTATAGGGCCCGAGTTTATTATTCGTTCCCAAGGCTGCCTCGTGGAGGTAGTTGTCGCAATTACGGATAGCCCCGAGAGGAAATGCTTTGTTTCCACTGAACCCAAGGTCGGTCGGGTACTCGGTGCGTAGAAAATCGAGGCAGACCGAATCGATCGCCACCGGATCCTGTGACATGAAGTAGCAGGATGACCATTCCCCGTTGAAAAGGGTCTTCCATCGGTCGCGATCGAGCTTGGGATCACCGACGTTTGTCATCATCCCGTAAAGACCGTCTACGATGTAGAGCATCGATTTTGCACCGAGATTGGGACATCCCATAAGGTCGACATAGGCCGAATAACTGTCGGGAGGACGGTTCATCGGTGTGACATACTTTGGGTGATCCTTTTGCGGAAATTTGATCGATCCGAAATGGTTTTTGCCACACAGCGTCACCCCGGACATTTCATGCCCCTTGAACAGGGCGAAGTTGATGAGATAAGTGGCATCGATGATCTGCTTCGGGAGCATGGAACCCAATTCGGTTTCCGGTGATGTATAGGAAATTGAACCGTCCACCCAATCGGCTTTCTCTCGTCCGTTGAGTCCCTGGCCGTCCATCCAACGTACCTCGGGAAACTCAGCATGAAGAGGGGCGTAAATGCGGTCGGGAAGAGCGCGCACTCTCCACCCTACACTTGCGTCATAAATCAGAATGTCCTTCTGCGAGATACCTCCGGGACCGGTTAGCTGACGGAGAAGCGCCCGTGTCGCCTGCGGTGATTGATCGATGTGATTCTTCTGATCATCGTACTTGAGGGTATTATTGACATTGATCTTCACGGCAATCGTTTCGCCCTCCTTCCATCCAGAGTCGCCACGGGCATGCGTGCTGTTATAGGAAGTAAATAGCTTTTTCCAGGCCTCGGCATCGCTGGAAGTCCCTGTAAGTCCGCGTAAGGACTTAGAAAACATTCCTTGCAGAGCCTCCTCGTTGATGTTCGCAGGATCCCACCAACGTCCTGTTTTTCCATCCCAGAGTGCCGCGCTGGGATCACGGGCAAAAGTCACTCTGCCGGGGAAAATACCACGAGGGTTGCCGATCGGAGTATTGGATGCATCAAGCGGAACCCATGGCTGAAGCGGTCCTGGGGGAGTGGGTGGCAGTTGTGCCCGTAGTCGGCTTTGCATCAGAAAGAAAACTCCTGCCGCACCACTTGCGGCGAGTTTGAGAAATTTTCTACGTGAGAGTGTTGTCATGTTCAGGAGGGGTTAATCTGCGTTTTCTTAGAGGAAGATGTTGAGGTATTTGACGATTTTAGTGATGGGAATGATTTGATGCGGGTCGTGTGATTCAAAATAGATCGAACCACCCGCGGCGAGTCGATGCCTTTCCTGGCCGACTTCAACCCACATGGCTCCTTCCAGCAGATAGATAAACTCCTCGCCTTCGTGTTTGAAGTGGTGTTCTTTCACCTCCCCACGGTTGGCCACGATGAACATCGGTTGCATTTTTTTCCCCTGATGCCTTGAGGCGAAGGGATAAAGCCAGTAGCCCTGCTCGGTCAAGGATAGCCCCTGCCTTACTTCTTCCGCCGTACCGGTAACGACTCCCCGATGATTTTTTTCCTCAACAAGGGTGGAGAGGGTCGTGCCGAGCGCCGAGGCAATACCTATCAAGGTTGCAACAGGAGGAGTAACTTTTCCTGATTCTATCTTGGAAAGAAGACTCTTGGTGAATCCCGCACTGCCGGCAACATCCTCCTGTGTGCGTCGCTGGGAGAGGCGGATTTTACGGATACTACTACCAATTCTTTTGGGAAGGGTTGTCACCACAAGTTCACATTCAACAAAGTTGAATGATAGTCAATTTTATTTGAAAATATGTCAACCGAATGTCGGCATAGTGCCGGTATCGAGTTAAAAGGAACTAGGAATCAGTTTGCCGGTTCCTCTTCCATGATCACAGTGAGTTCAAGCGGTTGTTCTGCGCGCAGGAGACCAAATTTTACCGGAGTTCCCACCTGGGCCTCCGCGACACGATTGCGAAGATCCGTGCCATCCCGAATCGGTCGTCCATTAAAGGAAAGAATCACATCCCCTCCCTGTAAGCCGCTCCGTTCGGCGGGAGAGTTGGCCTGAGTGGCTGCAATGAGTGCCCCGTGCGCATCGGGGAGTTTGAGTTGCTGGGCCAGTGAGATGGTTAGCGGACGCATGATGACACCCAACCAGGGATGAATCACGCGACCACGTTGGACGATATCCTCGTACACCTTGCGGGCCACATTTGAGGGAATCGCGAAGCCAATGCCTTCAGAGCCCCCGCTGCTGCTGATGATAAAATTATTGATCCCGATCACCTTGCCGTGAATGTCGATGAGGGGACCACCTGAGTTGCCTGGGTTGATGGTCGTGCTGGTCTGGAAGAACTCATTCGCCGCCTCACTCGTCGTGCGACGACCTTTGGCACTGATGATTCCCTGGGTCACGGTTTCCTGAAGTCCAAAAGGATTGCCCACGGCAAAAACCATCTGTCCAACCCTGACCTGTTCGGAATCACCAAAATCAATCGGAGTCAGTCCTGCGGCATCAATCTTTAGCACGGCAATGTCGGAACGTTGATCCACTCCCGCAATTCGGGCTGGGAGCATCCGTCCATCGTTGAGTTGCACGGAGACTTCAGTTGCCCCGTTGACGACATGCCAATTGGTCACGATGTGCCCGTCGGGGGAGACGATCATCCCTGAGCCCATTTTGCTTGTCTGAGCAACACCTCGACCTCCAATGCCGAAAAACTGCCGAACCAATGCCTCGCGATCGGGAGCCGCCGTGGTGGTGATGCTGACCACAGAGGGAATCACGCGTTCCACGAGGCTTGTGAATTCCCGATCGATGGATTCCAACGACCTGTCAGAGTCTGTGTAGTCTCTCTCGACAGGTTGTGAGATGCTGCCTCCATGATAGACTGCTCCGGGTGTCTCCTGCCGTTTGGGCTGCATCATTCGCCAGAAAGAAAGCGCTCCAACAGCGAGACCAAGCAGGAGGAGAAACAGCAGAAAACCGGGGAGATTACCCGGACGTTTATAGGGGCGAATCATGGAGTTACTGCGTCGGATCGAGTTTGATGCCGGAGAGAATTTCCTCCCTGAGATCGTGGAGCTTTTCCGCCTCTTCCTTCGGGGATTGCCAGAGAATGACCGTCAGTGTTCCGGTGCTGTCATTGGCCTCCAGCACCTCGGTTACCAGGAGAGGTTGGTCCCCGGCGACAGGGAATTCAAAGCGTATCCGATGAAACGGTCCTGCGTGTGACTCCGTAATTGGGGAGGCCTCGTCGCCTGCTTTATCGCTGGCTTGATGGGCGAGTGCGAGAGCGTAGTCACTGGCCTTCTGGCCGGAGTCTTTGGCCCCGTTGCGATCGACGGTCATGCTAAGACCTGTGGCCCATGGGTCGGATTCAGAGGTAATTTTTTCCCTGGTTGCCAACAGCACATCCCCTTCGAGTAACTTTCCCGGAAGGAGGGTCCACTCTTTGGGAAGCAGCATGGTGGCGTGAATTTCAGGAATCTCACGGGGACTCAGAGTCGTCGAAGAGCTGATCGATGGAGAAGTCGCAGGGGTTCCTGTGGCAGACGGGGTCGGTGTCGCGCTGGCGGTTTGTACCGGTGGCAGGATATCCGTTGCCAGAGCGGGAAGGTGCGGGACGAGTAGCGACAGAAAACCCAGGGCAAGCGATTTCATTGTTTGGATTTTGGAGGCACGGGAATATTCGGAAAGCGTTTTTGCAGTTCGGCGATCGTTTTATCGGCTTCCGTGATATTGCCGGCATGGCGGTAGGCGTCAATTGCCTTGATCAACGCCCTGGGCGTCTGTACGGGGTCGTCGGAGAGAACAGCCACGGTGATATATGCTTTGGCCGCCCCCGTATAATCCTGCTGCGCGCTTAGCAGGTCTCCGCTCAGGATCCTGGCCTGTGCATTAATCGGTCCCTCTGGCTGCAGCAGCATCGCCTCATCGATCATGGAGGAAGCCTGCGGGAGATTTTTCATGGAGCGTTGAATGGAAGCCGCGACAAGGAGTGCCTGAGCCCTGGAAGCCGGATCGTGGGCCAGCCTCAGACAGATCGATGAAGGAAGCTGCGCCTCCTTGTATTTTCCCTGGGCGATCAGGGCGGAGGCAAGAGTCCCCTGGATCTCTGCGTCGGAGGCACCGGGCAATCCCTGGGCAATGAGCGGTATTAGGAATTTTTCAGCCTTGGCCGGGTTACCGGCCTCCATGGCCTTCATGCCGAGCCAACGACCGACTTCCGGAGGAATCATGGAAGGGGGGAGTGCCGCCGCTTCGCGTGCTGCATCCTCAGGTTGATTCAGGTAGTAATCGGCGAGCAGGAGACGTATTCCCGCACGCTGCCCGAACTGCTTGGGATCACCGAGTCGTGCCTTGGAAAACTCCGTGACCGACGTCGCGTAATCCTTGTTTTCCATTGCGGCCCAACCGAGCCAGTAATGAGCTTGGGGAGCCGCCGAACTTTTGGGATAGTCATGAAGCAAGAGGGTGAACGCATCCACCATGCCCTTGTTGTCCTGCCGCTGGCCGAGCAGAAGGGCCTTTTGGTGAATCGCCAGTTCCCGCTCGGGGGCCTTGGGGTATTCCTTTTCCAGCTGGGAAAAATCCGCGAGGGCCCCACTGATATCTTTTGTTTGCTGTTTGAGCAATCCTCGTTGCGCCAGCGCCGTTGCCGCCCGCTCATCCTTGGGATAGGCCTCCAGAAATTGGGTCAGCGCTGCGATCGCAGCCGCCTGATCGGCAGTCTGTGTGAGTGCCCAGGCCTCCTTGTACAGAATCTCGGTTTTGGAAGAGGGAGGAAGGGCCGAGGTGTCGAGCTGATGGTACAGATCGGCAGCCTCCTTGTACTTGCCAAGGCGCAGGGATTCCTCCGCTTTAAGAAGCTGTGCCCGCGCCCGATCGGAGGGGTCCGAAGTCGCCAGTAGGTAACGATCTATCTCACCAATTAGTGATTCGGCATGGGTGGCATGAAGAACCAGCAGTCTCTGAAACAAGGCCAGTGAGGCGGTCTTGCTCCCGGGATAATCCCTCATGATCGCCTCGTAGATTTGAAGGGCCTGAGCATTCTTCCCCAGCTTGCGGAGAGCATTTGCCTGCGACAGAAGTATCTCGGGCCTGTTGTCGGTATTTCCGGTCAGGGCGATGTCCGCCACTTTAAGCACGGCAGTTTCATCCCCGGACTGCGAGGCGAGTCGAAGGGCACCGAGGGCTGCGACCGACTGCCAGCCGCCAGCATCCTTTGAGACAGCGACTTTTTCAAAAAGAGTTCTAGCCTCCGCATTTTTTCCGAGATCCGACTGGATCAGGGCCGATTTGACTGCCGCCTCGGCAAGAATCTCACCGGTGGCCTTCGACGAAAGAACCTGATCATACCAGGAAAGCGCGGCCTCCTTATTGCCAGCCTCCTGCGCTGCGTTTGCCAGGTGAAGCAGCGATAGGATGCGATAGGGGTTGGTCGCAGGGGTCTTGGCAAGAATTTCAAAGAGAGCCTGGGCCTGATCTTTCCGTCCTGATTGTTCCAAGCAGAGTGCCTCTCGGAAATGAGCCGTCTGCACGATAGAGTCGTCCTTTGCGTTGCTGGCCGATTGGGCGAAGTGGTCGGAAGCGGCGAGGAGATTTCCATTGGTTTCATTGATTTCTCCAAGGCGGAACTCGGCCGCGGCTTTGTACTGACTGGAAGGATTTTCCCCGATCAGGCGTTGCAAGGTCGATTCCGCCGCCGTCATGCTTCCCATGAGTCGTTGGCACTCCGCCAGATGATAAAGGGCTCCCTCCCTTCCGGGTGAGTCCTTGGAACTCATGATGAGAAATTTCTCATACTCGGGAACAGCCTCTTCGGTCTGCTTACGGGTATAGAAGCCGTCGGCCATTTGAAGCTGTGCGGCAGCCAGTGCTGCCGGATCGGCGGACGTCGATGGAGCGAAACGAATACTGCCATCGGGATCCGATGGCGGTACCGAGGATTGATAAGGTGCGAATGGGGTAGAGGCTGGTGTCGCACTCGGAACCACTACGGAAGATGGCGGCGGAGTGGGAGGTGTGGTAAACGAGTTGACACTCGGATCGGATACAGGCGTCCCAACCGGCAACGCCTTCATGACCGGAATTGGAGTAGGGCTCGAAAACGGGGCATTTGCAGGCAGTGCTTGCCGCACTTCAGGTTCCCCATCTGTTGAGGAGAATGCCGACTGTGCCTTCAGCGTAGAAGTGCCCGGCGCATCCAAAAGAATGGCAACTAAAGAAATTAAGGAGACGCTTTGGGAAATTCTCACGGTACGGTGGATGTTCCGGCCGGGGGAGTATCCGAGGATGGGATGTTTGCTGTGGCAAAGGCGACATTCCAAATGTTGGCACGACGGCAAAGATCAAGTGTCTGCACGATGTGCCCGTAATCAACCCTTTGATCTCCTCGCAGCACCACCGCCTGATCCGGATAGAGCTGGGCCACCCTGGTCAGGGCGGTTAAGAGTTCGTCCGGGCTCATGATTCGGCGATTCATGACAAGTGTGCCGTCGGCTTTCACGTTCACGATGACTTCACCGACAGAGCGACGCTGTTCTTTGGCCTCGCCAGCCGATGGCATTTGGACATCCAGTTCCCGTTCCTGCCTGGAGAAACTCCAGGTCAGCATGAAAAATCCCAGCAGAACCAGCAGGATGTCGACCATCGGGGCGATCAGAAAACCCCTTGGTTCGGGTTGTGTGCTCGTGCGAAAGTTCACGGCAAGGTTTCTTTTTTGTTTAAAATTAGAATCGGGAATTCTCTTTTCGAGAAATCACCAGCTTCGCCAAAAGCAGGGAGGTGGCTCCTTCCATTTCGGAAATCATGCCCTGTACTTTTCCCCTGAAGTAAGCGTAGGCGGCCATGGCAGGAATGCCCACCGCCAACCCAGCCGCTGTCGCAACAAGAGCCTCTGCGACACCTTCCGCCAGTAGCATTGGGCGGGAAGCTGCTACATCATTGGCCATCACGCTAAAGGAGCGGATCATGCCGAATACCGTGCCGAGCAAGCCAAGCATGGGGGCGATGGTGGCGATGTCCGCCAGCCAGGCAACTCGCTGATTGAGGGTGGCAGCCTCGCGATTGCCCTCGGTCTGGGCGATCTCTCGGATCTGATCATCGGAGGCTTTGGGGTTGCGAGCCAAAAATTCCAATGTTCGCGAGAGAATGCCAGCCACCGTGTCACGGTGCCTGTTGGCAATGGCGAGTGCACCCATCAGATCCCCTTTGCTGAGGAGTGTTTCCGCGGTGCTCATGAAGCGGGATCCGGCGACAGCACCGCGCCGAAGAGCAACGAAATATATCAGGATCAGGGCGAGTGTGATCACGGAGAGGGCAACGAGGGGGAGCATCACCACGCCGCCGGCAGTTAGCAGCTTGGCGAGCGTCTCGGGTTGCGAGCTCTTGCCATCCATCAACGAGAGAGGATTGGCCGGTGCCGTGATGGAGGCCGAGGGAGAAGGCAACGGAGAAGCAACATTCTGGGCAGAGAGAGCGGTGATAAAACAACTCATCGCCACAAAAAAGCCGACAACAGTGCGTCTGAAAAAAGGGAAAGTTCTGCGCATCGGTCACCAAGATAGCGGAGAGAAACGCGCACGCAAGGCCGTCTCTTATCAGGAAGAGAGAATCCCCTGATGAAGTATCTGAGTGGCGGCCCCTGAAGGGAGGGTAATCCCTGAAAGGTCGGTGGTGGAAAGGATTGCCTGAGAACCTACAGGTATCCCGTGCAGTAGGGCATCGCGCCGTGAGGGATCGAGTTCCCCGAAGATATCGTCCAGAAGAAGGAGCGGAGGCTGGCAGGTTTTCTGATGCAAAAATTCAGCCACGGCGAGTTTCAGGGCGATGGCGATTGTACGGCGTTGCCCTTCAGAGGCAAAGGTTCCCGCAGGAATGCCATTGAGATGCAGGATCAGATCATCCCTCTGCGGGCCGACACGCGTCTGACGCAGGCGTATTTCCTGTTCCCTGCTTGAAACGAGTGCTTCTAGCATCGGGATCTCGGCTCCGGGCTGATACACGAGGGAGAGGTTCTCCCCGGAAATACGATGGCAGGCTGCTGTAGCCAGGGGGGAGAGTTTGGCTGCCAAGGCAGCACGGGCGGCCATGATCCTCTCGCCGTTCTTCGCTAGAGGAATATCATACGCTTCGATTTCGCGGCGCGGTTTTCCTTCCCTGAGGAGGAGATTGCGGGAACGCAGAGCACGATCATAGTTTTTTAGATCCCCTCCGTAACTGGTGGCGGGTAATTGGAGTCCGGCACTATCAAGCAGTTTGCGACGGCGTTCCGCCGAGCCGTTGACCAGGTTCAGGTCTTCGTTCCCAAACCAGACGATTTTGCCCTTGGACAGATAATCCGTGGTGCTTGATTGGACGACTCCGTCCAGTTTCAGGGAGCGGCCGGGGGGAGTACAGGTCAGGCAAAGGCGCGTTTGGTTAACGATTCCCTCCAGAGCAAAGGCCTCTCCGCCGAAGCGTACCATCTCACCCAGATTGAGTGTTCTTGGCGAGCGGAGTCTCAGGAGGACGCAGGCAGCTTCCAGAATGGAGGTTTTCCCCTGTGCGTTGGCTCCGGTGATGAAATTTAGTCCTGGGCCGGGTTCGTAGCGCAGGGTTTCAAATCGGCGAAATCCCCGCAGCAGCAAGAGATCGATTTTGCTCACGGCAGTCGGGGATCATCACCCCGCTCAATTAGCGGAGTGCCAGTGCCGCCAGCACGGGAGCCGGATAGATGCCGAGTGCCAGAATGCCCGCACCGAGGAGGGCGATCAACAACTTGACCGTCAGGGAAACAGGGATCGCGGTGGATTCGGTTGGCTGTTGCCAGTACATGGCGCGTACAACCTTGAAGTAGTAATAGAATCCGGAAGCGACCGTAACGCAGCCGAGAACCACCAGACCAAAGTGTCCTTCCTTGATGGCTACGTAAAAAATCAACAACTTGCCGATGAAGCCTGCGGTGAAGGGGATGCCAGCAAGCGAGGCCATGGAGAGCAGCATGGCGCCGGCAAGAAGAGGGGAGCGCTTGGAGAGGCCGTTGAATCGGGAGATCTCATCGCCGCCGGTGTTCTCAGCCACAACAAGCAAGACGAGGAAGGCCAGCAATGTCATGGCAAGGTAGCCTGCAAAGTAAAATCCGATGGCGGGAATGGCCATCAGGGAGCCGATGCTGGCTACTCCCATCAGAAGATAACCGGCATGAGCGATGCTGGAGTAACCAAGCAGTCGTTTGAGGTTGGTCTGCGGGAGAGCTGAGAAATTACCAAAAATGAGAGTCAGCGCCGTTAGCAGCACGATGACAGCCATGATTTTCGGAGCCAAAACGGGTACCTGAAGAAGTACAAGAACGAGCCGAATCAGGACAACAAATCCAGCAGCCTTGGATGCCACGGAGAGGTAGGCGGTGACGGGAGTAGGGGCCCCCTGGTACACATCAGGAACCCAAAACTGGAAAGGGAAGGCTGCGATCTTGAAGCTCAGAGCAACAAAGATGAGGGCAATGCCGAAGAGTAGCGGCAGTAACGCATTCGATGGGAGTGAGGCAATGGCCTGAGGGAGAAGCGCCAGATTAGTCGTTCCAGTGACGCCGAAAATCCAGCTGATTCCATAGACCAGAAAACCAGTCGAGAGTGCACCGAGGATCAGATACTTTGTGCCTGCCTCAAGGGAGGATTGATTCTGACGCAGGTAGGTAACCAGAATATACAGGGTGATCGTGGCCAGTTCCAACGCCACAAAAATCATGATGAAATCAACGGAACGAACCATCCACATCAGGCCTGCACAGGAAAAAATCGGCAGGATGGCGAATTCAGCGACTCCTCCACCCTTACGCTCCGCTGGAACATAACGCTCGAGCACAGGAACAAACGAGGGGGTCATCAATACCACGATGATTGTTGCAATGAGCAGGAAGCGGACGAAGAAAGTCGAGCCAGGATCGATGGAGATGAAGGCCGCTGTCGGTCCGTCCGCCAGAGGATTGATCTGGGGCAGGAAACTCAGGGCAAGCACACCGGCGAGTCCAAGAGCACCGAAGTAGGAAATATAATTCTTATTGGTACGATCGTTGAAGGCATCGACCAGCAGAAGCAGAACCCCAAGGGCGACAACGGAAAATTCAAGGAGAAGGGTATTCACAGGATAGGTCGGTCGTTATTGCGGTATAAGGGTAGCCACCATCTTCAGGATGAATTGTGGATAAAAACCCGCGATCATCAGTGGGATGAGAAGCAGAACCACACTGTAAAGGGCTGTCGGGCTGATGTCGGTGAGCGATTCCCAACGTGCGGCAATGGGGCCCCAGAAGATATTACGATAGGCGCGAAGCATGTAGATCGCGGAGATAACGACACCCCAGACACCAATGATGATGGTGATCATCATCAGGTAGCCAGTTGAGGGAAGAGCAGCAGTAGCTCCAAAAAATACCAAGATTTCTCCGGCAAAGTTGGCGAATCCGGGAAGCCCGACAGAAGCCATCGCGACAAACCCAAACAGGAGTCCCAATACGGGAACTGACTTGGCCAGACCACCAAGTTCCGCGTAATCGAGCGTGCCGGTGCGCTGGCGGATTTCGCCGCAGAGGGCAAAGGCAGCGGCTACCGAGAGACCGTGGGCGAACATCAGAATTGCTGCGCCGTTGAGTCCCAAAAGATTATAGGCCGCAAGTCCGAGGAAAATATAACCCATGTGCATCACGCTGGAGTAACCGATCGTCCAGTCGAGGCGCTTCTGGGCGACGGTGACATAGCCGATATACCCGATGTTTCCAATGATGAGAATGAGAAGCAAGGGATTGAAAAATTCATGCACCGCTGGTGGAAAGAGTGTCAGGGCGATGCGGATAAGGCCGTAGAGGCCGAATTTCTTGAGTACACCTGCATGCAGCATCGCCGCCGGTGCAGGGGCGGAGGCATAGGCGGGAGGTGCCCAGGAGTGAAAAGGAAAGAGAGAGACCAGCGTGCCAAATCCGATTAACAGAAGCAGATAGATCACCGGACTACTGGTATTCCAGTGTCCGTTCGCTGCAAGATCAGTCATTTGGCGCAGGTCAAAGGTGCGTACGTCGGCCGGCATGCTGATGTAGAGGGCCAACAGACCTATCAAAAGGACAAAGCTTCCCGTGCCGAGATAAATTGTCGCTTTCCACGCGGCGGCCTGACGATCACCGGAACCCCAGATACCGATCAACAGGAAAGTTGGGATGAGGGCAAGTTCGTGGAAGGAATAGAGGAAGAGCACATCGAGAGAGGAGAAAGCGCCGATGACTCCCGCTGAAATGAAAAGCAGGGCAATATAGTAGAGGCCTTCCTGTTTCTCAATTTTAGGAGCAACCCAAAGTGCTGAAAAGGTGACGAGGGTAGAGAGCAGGAGCATGCTCAGGGTGAGTCCATCCGCACCGAGGATCAAATTGATGCCAAGACGGGGAACCACATGCCATTCCGAGACAAACTGCCATCCGCCCGCATGGAGATCATAGCGGGCAAAGAGAAAAATGGAGAGAATTAGGTTAAGGAACGCTGCGCCGAGAGCGGCGCGGCGTGCATTGGCCCCCACGGCAATAAAGAGAGAGGCGAACAGCGGCAGTAGAATCAGCAGAAGAAGAGGACTCATGAAAGGTGCTTAGTTAATGAACGGTGAAGAGCACATAAATTAGGCCGAGGACACCCGCTCCGAAGAAGAAGGCGTAGGCTTGA
>Ga0302202_10000786_pt1 | contig 40666 bp, 38 predicted proteins | sample II_Bog_N3_3_FD_194579 | JGI IMG/M metagenome (GOLD analysis project Ga0302202, IMG submission 194579) | Peat permafrost microbial communities from Stordalen Mire near Abisko, Sweden - II_Bog_N3_3 | ecosystem: Environmental > Terrestrial > Soil > Wetlands > Peat | place: Sweden: Abisko...
CGTGGTGGGGCGCTCGGGCGAGGACGGCAGCATCAGCGTGCCGGTCTCGGCGATGCCGGCGAAGGCGTGCTGCAGGCTCACCGTGTCGCTGGGCTCGGCGCGGCCTTCGCGGATGCGCAGCAGGGGTCGCGACGCCCAGGGGATCGCGCGCAGCTCCGGGTGCGGCGCCATGACGATCTCAGTGGGCAGGTTCTGCGCGGCGAGGTAGCCGGCCAGCGACTCCGGCACGGCGTCCAGGTCGGGCACGCGCGCGACGGTGCCGAACTCCCGCTCCACGTTGGCGACGAACAGCGCCACCTGCTCCGTGTGAGGGACCCGGCTTCGCCCCGGAATCAGGTGCCGGGGATGCGCCGCCAGCCGTGCCCGTAACCCCGCCACCTGGTCCTCTCCCAACGGTCCCCGCCGCAGGCCGCGGCGGATCGCGGTCAGCACCGTGTCCTTGCTCATTGCGCGCGCCCCCGGCCAGCCGTGCCCTCGCCGGCATCCGGTCGCCCCGGATGGGCGTGGCCAATCCGGTCGTAGCGGGCAAAGAACGTGTCGCCCTCGGGCGCGGGCAGGTCGCGGCCGGCGGTCCAGCCGCCGGCGAAGGGCAGGCGCCGGAAGCGCCCCCGCTTGCGCCCCAACCGCCCGAGCACCGCCGCACCCGCCCGGGTGACCAGGCGATACAGCGCCGGGCGGCGCGCGAGCCAGCCCCACAGCGCCAGCCCGCGCCGGGCCGCGGCCGGTTCCAGGTGCCGCTCGAATTCTCGTTCGCGCCAGTGGCGCATCAGCATGGGCAGCGGGATCTTCACCGGGCACACGCTTTCGCACTTGCCGCAGAAGGTGGAGGCGTTCGGCAGGTTTCCGGCTTTGTCAACGCCGATCAGGCTCGGTGTCAGCACCGCCCCCATCGGTCCCGGATACACCCAGCCGTAGGCGTGCCCGCCGATCGCGCCATAGACCGGGCAATGGTTCATGCACGCGGCGCAGCGGATGCAGCGCAGCATCGGCTGGAACTCGCTGCCCAGCATCGCCGAGCGCCCGTTGTCCACCACCACCACGTGGTAGTCCGCCGGCCCGTCCAGGTCCTCCGCCCGGCGCGGGCCGGTGGAGAACGTCGTGTAGACGGAAAACTCCTGCCCGGTGGCGGAGCGCGCCAGCACGCGCAGCAGCGAGAGCGCGTCTTCAATCGTCGGCACGATCTTTTCGATCGTCGCGACCACGATGTGAACGCGCGGCAGGGTCTGCGTCAGGTCGCCATTGCCCTCGTTGGTGACGATCACGCTGCTGCCGGTCTCGGCAACCAGAAAGTTGGCGCCGGTGATGCCGACATCGGCGGCGATGAAGCGCTGGCGCAGCTTGGCGCGCGCTTCCGTCAGGATGTCGCGCCGCTCGGCGAACACGCGGTCGGCGGGCAGGTCGGTGTGCGCCTTGCGGAACTCGCGCTCCCAGTCGTCGCGGTTGAGGTGGAAGGCCGGCGCGATGATGTGGCTGGGCGGCTCGTGGCGGAGCTGGATGATGTACTCGCCGAGGTCGGTCTCGATCGGCTGGATGCCGTGCTGTTCCAGGTGCTCGTTGATGCCCAGCTCCTCGCTGACCATCGACTTGCCCTTGGTGACGGTGCGCGCGTTGGCGGCGCGGCAGATCGCCAGCACGGCGGCGCGGGCTTCGTCCGCATCGTGGCACCAGTGCACGTTGCCGCCGGAGGCCAGCACCTTCGACTCCCATTCTTCCAGGTAGAAATCGAGATGCGCGAGCGTGTGGTCCTTGATCTCGCGGGCGATGTCGCGGAGCTGTTCGAACTCCGGCAGCGCGGCGACCGCTCGGGCGCGGCGGGCCATGAACTGCGGGCGGCTGTTGGCCAGCGCCTTCTGCAGCGAGGCGTCGCCGATGGCGCGGCGCGCGTTCTGCTTGAACGCCGGCGAGGTGGCGGTGACCATTGGGTTTCCTCCTGGCCGGTAAGTGTAGCGGGGGTGGGGGGTTTGACCAGACGGTGGGGGGGCCGGTAGCAGGTGTCTTTGGGCTTGGCCTTTGGACGGCCATCGTTCGGGCCGGGCCGTTGGGAGGTGAAGGATTTTGGTTGCATGATTGACGCTCGCGCCGAGGCGGCGAGGCCGGCCGATCTTCATCGGACCAGCAGGGCAGACTGAGAGCGGGATGCCCCTTCTGTATCATCCTAAACCCGGCACGGTGGTCATTTGTGATTTCGGCCAGGGGTTCCGGGTTCCCGAAATGATCAAGCGGCGCCCCGCAATCGTTGTGAGTCCGCAGATACAAGGGCGCCCCAATCTATGCACGGTTGTGCCGATCAGCACCGAGGTGCCGAAATTCAAGATGCCGTATCATTTGGAATTGCCGAACCTGGCTCTGCCGCCGCCCTTTCACGTTGGGCCTAATTGGGTAAAAGCAGACATGATATTTGCGTCGTCGTTCGCCAGGCTTGACCTGTTAAGGGCTGGTAAAGATGACCGGGGAGCGCGTATATATATTACGGAATGCTTGCCGCCGGAGGACTTCCTGGCGGTGCAGAAAGCGATGCTTTGCTCTTTGGGGCTTGCGTCCTTGACAAAGCACTTGGGGCCGCCTAAATAGCCAGCGTCCGCCGCTCTCCCGGTTATCCGGGATCGGCATTTAAGACCCCGTGAGGGGCGGCCGCGCCACGGGCCATGCCAAGCCCCGGCGCGGTGTCGAGGTGCCCCACCTTCAGCGGGGCTGCGCATTTCCGGGACTGATGACCTTCCTCCGCCGTTTAGGCGGCATCTTCGCTGGCTCCGGCGCGGCGGGCCACGGTCGGGGGCATTAAATAGAAGGAGGGCGACCATGGATGTCGATGCAAAGCGCCCCCTGCCGGGACTGGCACAGCTCCCGCGGCGTCCGCTGACCGTTGATGAGTATCACCGCATGGGCGAGGCCGGCATCCTGACCGAGGATGACCACGTCGAACTTATCGAGGGAGAACTGCTGGCCGTGACGCCAATTGGCCCCCCTCACAACGGGACGGTGATCGCCCTGACCGACCTGTTCTCGGAGGCGGTGAGAGGGCGCGGGTATGTTTCCGTCCAGGGTCCGGTGCGACTCGGTGACCGCTCGGAACCCGAGCCAGACATCGCGGTGCTCAAGCCGCGCGCCGATCGCTACCGGAGGGCGCTCCCCGCGCCGGAGGATACGCTGCTGGTGATCGAGGTCGGGGATAGCAGCTTGGTGCGCGATAGCATCATGAAGAAGGCGCTCTACGCGCGCCATGGCATTCCCGAACTGTGGATCGTCGATCTGGCTGCCAACGAGGTGGAGGTCTGCCGGGCGCCCGTAGGCGACGACTACGCGGACGTTCACCGCGTCGGGCGGGAAGGGGTCTTGGAGCCTGTGATGCTGCCGGGCGTGACCATCCAGGTTGGCGCGTTCCTCGACTGATCGAGCGTGGCAGGCTGCCAAACGCGCCGGCGGGAATAAAATTCGGAATATTTTTCTTGCCGGAATCGCGCGAATCGGCCATTTTTCCTCGGATCACCGCACCCGAGGGACTGGCCTATGCCCGCCGACGATCTGGAAGCCGTCATGTCGTCGTTCGCCCCAACGTTCCTCGACGATTTCGACCAGATTTGTCGGCTGAGCCATGCGCGGTATCGCCGCTATCCCGCCGCCGACCTGCTGGAGCATGACGGGCGCGCTGCTGCTGCTTGCACGTACTGCCACATGTATGAGGAAGCGATCAGGCGCTGGACTGACCGTCCTGGCATCAAGCCGCTGGACATTCGCGGCCGGAAGGTTTGGGCGATCGGGGCAGAAGTCGTCGTGCGGCTCAAGAAGACCGACGAAGACGGCCGGTCGAGGAATTACCCCACCCGGCAGGACCAGGATTACGATCGCGGCCTGCCGTTGCCGGGGTTGCCTGAGCCGGCGGTCCGCCTGACCGTGGGATACTTGCTCAGCCCCACGCAAACGGAAATTGTGCGCATTCAAATTTCAAAGCCTCTTGGGCGCCAGATCGAGTGGTGCGCCGCCATCGTTCCTGCCGAACTGGCTGTCGGCGGGAGACAGTGGGAGGACGTGACGCGCCAGCGTGGCTTTGGCTGACGGCCGGTCGCTGCCATGGACCGCTTCAATCCTCACATGCTGGCGCTGGCGCGCGACGTGCGGGGTTTGACGCAGCCGGAACTGGCGCCGCTGATCCCGATCGCTCAAGGCACGCTGTCGAAATACGAGACCGGCGTTAAGGAGCCTCCGGACGAGTTCGCCGATGCGGCGGGGCGGGCATTGGGCTTCCCGCCCTCATTCTTCTATCAGCCCGACCGGCCTTATGGGTTTCCTCCGTTCCACTATCGGAAGCGCAAGAAGCTGTCCGCCAAGGCTCTGGGGCGGATTGTGGCTGAGATGAACATTCGGCGGATGCACATCCGGAAAATGCTGCCCTCGTTCCCGCTGCCGACGAACCGGTTCATTCCGGAGATTGACCGCGACGAATATGGCGCGAGCCGGAAAGGGCGGCTCGACATCGAGGACGTGGCGCGCGCCGTGCGAGAGCACTGGATGGTTCCCAGCGGCCCGATCGAGAATTTGATGGCGCTGCTTGAGGACAACGGGGGGATCGTCATTCCGTGCGATTTCGGCACGGATTTGTTGGACGCGATGAGCCAGCGTATCGACGGCATGCCGGTTCTGTTCTTCGTGAATACGCACTCTCCGTCCGACCGGTTGCGCTATACGTTGGCTCATGAACTGGCGCATATGGTGCTTCATACCATCTCCTTGCAAGACGATGCGGCGATGGAAGACGAAGCGGATGAGTTCGCCGGCGCATTCTTGATGCCGGCCGACGAAGTGAGGCATCATTTGCGGAAATTCGACCTCCGCCAGCTTGCCAATATGAAGGGGTATTGGAAGGTCTCCATGGCAGCTATCGCGGTTCGGGCTGATCGACTGAAGCTGATTACCCCCTATCAGAGTCGTATGTTCTGGATGGAGATGAGCCGGCTTGGCTATCGAACAAGAGAACCGAACGAGCCTGCGCCGGAGCGTCCTACCTTTCTTGACAAGGTGGTTCGACATTTAGTTACGACGCTTGGTTACACGCGAGAGGATGTGGCCAAGCTTCTGGACCTCTTGCCGGTTGAGTTCGACAGAATGTATGGTCCGCGGACTTCCAGCTTTCCTGAAATCAAGTCGGCCACTCACCTCCGGGTAGTTAAATAGCGGAAGTCCTCCGCAGATCGGCTGTCCAAAGGCCATTTAAAAGCGCTTCGCCAGTGACGCTATTTGCTTTGCAGCAGTGGCGAGCTCGGTCGAATCTCCGTTTCGCCAGTAAACCTCACCGTCAACGTACGAAAGTTCACTTTGCGAAGGTACAGTTACAACAATAACACCAAGCCCAAAATAGGAGTTAAAATCTATGCTAGAGAGAACGCCATCGCGAAGCGTCGCAGACAAACCAGAGTTCTTGATACCGTCTTTCCACTTTCCAAGATAAGATTCTACTGTTATTTTGAGTGCCTTTGCCTCGCGATTTACTCCTACAACCTGGCGTTTTCCGACCTTTCTAGGGTCTACACCGTCCAGCGCATGTATCCTTTCTGCATCACTGTCCTTGTCCGTAACTCCGATAATTATTTTTCCCACCCTTTGCGGTCCGTTGTTCGCAATCGCGCAAACTGTTTTGACAACCTTGCTTACCACGTTTGGATCAATAGATCTATCATCATGAAGAGTAAGAAGGCCTTGTTTCAATTCATAATTAGCCAATTCAACTTCCGACCGCCGTATAGCTGAGTCAATATCGGTCGTGCTGTGGTTATCATAAATTCTTGGCTTCTCTGTGGCGGCAATGAAACAATCATTAATTAGACCCTTGACAATGTCTATGTTTTTTCTTCTCTCGTCGGGCGAAGTTGCGCGGCGTCCCTGCTCGATTCTTGAAGAAATATTACTGATTGACTTCTTTACACATTCATAGTTCGCAATAATTTGTCCGTCGCGGACAATGAGCTCGTGGAAGGCGATTAGCAGCGCAGCGAAAACGGACGGAAAGGCATTTGTAGTCTTCCGATCAAAAACTAAGTCCCTGAGTTTATCATTGGAGTTTGCGCGGCATACCTTGAGAATCTCGTCCACGCAAAACTTGAATTCGTCTGCAAATTTTTCTGCACCGTAAACCCCTAATGCCGTATTGACTCGGTCCGACTCTGCGCTGCCCTTCAAATATATTTCATCGAGGGCATCCTTCGAGCGATCGACAAGCACTCCGCGTACTATGCAGGCAGCGATGTCCGCTATGCACTGCTCATCCATGCTGTCGCGGAGGTCGGTCGAACGCAAAATACCATGGACTACCCAGAAAACCTCGTCTGCTTGCACGTCATAGCCGTGCTTACTCTTCGGGAGATCGATGCTGATCGAAGGCATCATCCTGAGGGGGAGGACATCCGCCGATTCGTCTCCTCGTAACGTACAAGCAATCGTTCGAACCATGTTGGAGAATTCGTTTTGGACGCCTGCCTGGCGTCTTTCTTGATCGCTAAGACGGTGGCCATAAGTGTTAATTCTGTCGAAAACATCATTCACTTCTGTTTCTGTCGCACCCCGCATAACAGATAAGGCAATGTTATAGTCAAGCAATGCGCTTACTTCTCTTTGTGATATATAGTCACCGTCTTCAAAAGGAATAAACAATCCCTCATCGGCCTTGCTTTTGGCGGTAGGGAAAAAATTTAAATTAAAACGCTTGCCATCGGCCGTGGGGAATGTTGTCTCGATATAAGAGACGATCGCATGCAATCTCTGAAGTCCGTCAATAATCTCGTAAGTGCCGGGTGCGTCTTCACGCTCGGCTATGAGAATCGCCGGAATCGGGTATTTCTTCACGATAGAATCTATTAGCTTCTGCTTCTCCTCAAGCGTCCAGACTAGCTTGCGTTGGTAGCGCCTGTTCACGAAAAGTTTTTCTTCCCGGAACCACGAATACACCGATTGAACCGACGTTGGTTGCGACGCTAGATCGGCCATTCTATTCCCCTTTGGTCGTCACAAAACGTAGCATGAGCTGACCCGATCTCCAATGACGCCGTGCGGATGCCGGAGCGATCCACAAGCCGTTAGCCTTTCCGCCTCCGCCCAATTGACACCCCGCACGCTCACCCCGACCGTCCCAACCATGCCCCACCCCCACCCATGATCGACAAGCTCGAAATGCTCCTTGCTCTCGCCCGCGAGCAGCATTTCGGCCGTGCCGCGGAGGCCTGCGGCATCACCCAGCCGACCCTCTCCGCCGGCCTGAAGCAACTCGAAGACACGCTCGGCGTCCTGCTCGTCAACCGCCAATCTCGCTTCGTCGGCTTCACGCCGGAGGGCCAGCGTGTGCTGGACTGGGCGAGGCGGATCGTCGCAGACAGCCGCGCCATGCGCCAGGAACTGCGTGCCCTGAAGGACGGCCTCGTCGGCCATCTGCGCCTCGCCGCCATCCCCACCGCCCTGCCGATCATCGCCGCGCTCACCACGCCGCTGCGCATCAAGCACCCGGACCTCGTGTTCACCGCCCTCTCGCGCACCTCCATCGACGTGCTGACCCTGCTGGAGAATCTGGAGATCGACGCCGGCCTGACCTACATCGACAACGAGCCGCTCGGCCGGGTGCGCGCCATTCCGCTCTACCACGAGCATTACTGCCTGCTGACCGCCTCCGACGCCCCGCTCGGCGACCGCGGCGCCGTCACCTGGGCGGAGGTCGGGCGCATCCCGCTCTGCCTGCTGACGCCGGACATGCAGAACCGCCGCATCATCGACAGCCGGCTGCGCGAGGCGGGCATAGAGCCGCAGCCGACGCTGCAATCGAACTCCATGCTGGTGCTGTTCTCGCATGTGCGCACCGGGCGGTGGGCCAGCGTCTGGCCGGCGGTGTTGGCCGAGACGCTGCGCCTCGCCCCGCCGATCCGCTCCATCCTGATGACGGAGGCCCGCCCGCCGCCGGTAGTCGGCCTGGTCTACCCGCAGCGCGAGCCGATGGCTCCGGCGACCGCCGCGCTGGTCACGGAGGCCCGCCGGTTCGGCCAGACGGTGGAACCCAGACGATAGACTTGTTCTATCGCAGCATAACGCGGGCCGGCTTGCAGACGGCGGCATCATCCCTTCTAGTAGCGATAACAAACCGGTCAGTTTCCGGGAGGAGGGCGCTGTGGACGCCACACTTGTCGCCAACGAGCCATGGTCGGACGAGCGGGCAACCGCCATCATCGCCGCCCATGCCGGGCGCGAGGGCGCCGCGCTCCCGATCCTGCACGATTTGCAAGCAGCGTTCGGCCACATCCCGAACCAGGCCGTTCTGCTGATAGCCGACGCCCTGAACCTGACCCGCGCGGAGGTTCACGGGATCGTCACTTTCTATCACGACTTCCGCCGCCATCCGCCGGGCCGGCACGTGTTGCGCCTGTGCCGGGCGGAAGCCTGCCAGGCGGTCGGCGCGGAAGCGCTCGGACACCACGTGCGGCGGCACCTGGGCATCGACTGGCACGGCACGACCGCGGATGGCGCGGTGACTCTGGAACCGGTGTTCTGCCTCGGCCTGTGCGCCGTGGGTCCGTCGGCGCTGCTGGACGGTCAGCCGCTCGCGCGACTCGACCCCGACCGGCTCGATGCCGCCCTGAGCGCTGCGCCATGACCGCCCCCGACCACACCCCACGGGTCTTCGTGCCGCGCGACGTTGTGGCCCTGGCGCTGGGCGCCGACGCTGTCGCGGAGCGGCTTGCGGCAATGGTGGATGGCGCTGCGCTTATCCACCCTACGCCGGCGCCGCAAGCAACCCCGCAGGCGTTGCAAGCAGCCAAGCCGGCGTTGCAAGCAGCCACGGCGGCGACGCAAGCAGCCTCGCAAGCAACCCCGGTAGAGATCGTGCGCACCGGATCGCGCGGTCTGTTCTGGCTGGAGCCGATGATCGAGGTCGCCACGCCCGCCGGACGCATCGCCTACGGTCCGGTGGCGGCGTCCGACGTGCCCGGCCTGCTGGCGGCCGGCATGCTGCAGGGCGGGGCGCACCCGTTGCGGCTGGGGCGCGCTGACGAAATACCGTTTCTTGCCCGCCAGACGAGGCTCACCTTCGCCCGTTGCGGCATCGTCGATCCGCTGTCGCTCCCGGAGTATCGCGCGCATGGCGGGCTGCGCGGGCTGGAACGCGCCCTGACGCTGGGCGCACACGCGGTGATCGACGAAGTGACGCGCTCCGGCCTGCGCGGCAGGGGCGGCGCCGGCTTCCCCACCGGCATCAAGTGGAAGACCACGGCGGATGCGCCGGGCGCGCGCAAATACGTCGTCTGCAACGCCGACGAGGGTGATTCCGGCACCTTCGCCGACCGCATGCTGATGGAGGGCGACCCGTTCGTCCTGATCGAAGGCATGGCGATCTGCGCCATCGCGGTCGGCGCCACGCAGGGCTACGTCTACACCCGCTCGGAATATCCGCACGCCATCGCCGCTTTCGACGCCGCGCTGCGGATCGCGCGTCGCGAAGGGGTGATCGGCCCGCACGTGCTCGGCTCCGATTTCGCTTTCGAGCTGGAGCAACGGGTCGGCGCGGGTGCCTATATCTGCGGCGAGGAAACGTCGCTGTTGGAGAGCCTGGAAGGCAAGCGCGGCCAGGTGCGCGCGAAGCCCCCGCTGCCGGCGCACAAGGGCCTGTTCGGCTGTCCGACCGTGGTGAACAACATGGTCACGCTGGCGAGCCTGCCGATGATCCTGGAACACGGCCCGGACGCCTACCACGAGATCGGCATGGGCCGCTCGCGCGGCACGATGCCGATCCAGCTCGCCGGCAACATCCGCTATGGGGGTCTGTTCGAGGCCGGGTTCGGCGTCACGCTGGGCGAGCTGGTGAACGACATCGGCGGCGGCACACTGTCCGGGAGGCCGATGCGGGCGGTACAGGTCGGCGGCCCGCTGGGCGCCTATTTCCCCCCCGCGCTGTTCGACACGCCGTTCGACTACGAGGCCTTCGCCGCGCGCGATGGGCTGATCGGTCACGGCGGCGTCGTGGTGTTCGACGACACGGTGGACCTGGCCCGCCAGGCGCGCTTCGCGATGGAATTCTGCGCCGCGGAATCCTGCGGCAAGTGCACGCCGTGCCGGATCGGGTCGGTGCGCGGCGTGGAAGTGCTGGACCGCATCATCGCCGGCGAGCGCGTTGCAGAAAACCTGGTGCTGCTGCGCGACCTTTGCAACACACTGAAGTTTGGCTCACTGTGCGCGCTGGGTGGTTTCATTCCGTACCCAGTGATCAGCGCGCTGACGCATTTTCCAGAAGACTTTGCCAGCCCCGCGCTGCCGCGCGTGGCGGCGGAATAAGGAGGCAGTCATGCCGCTGATCCAGGAAACCGATTACGGCACACCGCTCAGCGATGGCGCCCGTCCGGTGCTGCTGACCATCGACGGGCAGGCGGTGACCGTGCCGGAGGGGACCTCGATCATGCGCGCGGCGATGGAGGTCGGCATCAAGGTGCCGAAACTCTGCGCCACCGACATGTTGGCCAGCTTCGGCTCCTGCCGGCTGTGCCTGGTGGAGATCGAGGGCCGCGCCGGCACGCCGGCCTCCTGCACCACGCCGGTCGCGCCCGGCATGGTCGTGCGCACCACGACCGACCGCCTGCGCCAGATCCGGCGCGGGGTGATGGAGCTGTACATCTCCGACCATCCGCTCGACTGCCTGACCTGTGCCGCCAACGGCAATTGCGAGCTGCAAGACGCGGCGGGCGAAGTCGGGCTGCGCGATGTGCGCTACGGCTACGCGGGCGCCAACCATCTTCAAGCGAAGGTCGATGCGTCCAACCCGTATTTCCAGTTCGATCCGGCGAAGTGCATCGTCTGCTCGCGCTGCGTGCGGGCCTGCGAGGACGTGCAGGGGACGTTTGCTCTGACCATTGAGGGGCGGGGGTTCGCGTCCAAGGTCGCCGCCGGCATGGACGAGCCGTTCCTGGCCTCGGAATGCGTCTCTTGCGGCGCCTGCGTGCAGGCTTGCCCGACCGCGACGCTGATCGAGAAGACGGTGGTTGATCTCGGCCAGCCCGAACACTCGGTGGTCACGACCTGCGCCTATTGCGGCGTGGGGTGCAGCTTCAAGGCGGAGATGCGCGGCGATACCGTGGTGCGCATGGTGCCGTACAAGGATGGCGCCGCGAATCACGGACATTCCTGCGTGAAGGGGCGGTTCGCCTGGGGCTACGCGATGCACCCGGACCGCATCCTGAAGCCGATGGTGCGCGCCCGCATCACCGATCCTTGGCGCGAAGTGACCTGGCAGGAGGCGATCGCGCATGTCGCCTCCGAGTTCCGGCGGTTGCAGGCGGCGCATGGCAAGGCGTCGATCGGCGGGATTACGTCGTCACGGTGCACAAACGAAGAAGCCTATCTGGTGCAGAAGCTGGTCCGTGCCGGCTTCGGCAACAACAATGTCGATACCTGCGCGCGGGTTTGTCACTCCCCCACCGGCTACGGGCTGAAGACGACCTTCGGCACGTCGGCGGGCACGCAGGATTTCGACTCGGTCGAGCACGCCGACGTGGTGCTGGTGATCGGCGCCAACCCGACCGACGGGCATCCGGTGTTTGCGTCGCGGCTAAAGCAGCGGCTGCGCGGCGAGGGCGGCGCGAAGCTGATCGTGGTCGATCCGCGCCGCATCGACCTGGTGCGCACGCCGCATGTCGCGGCCGACTATCACCTGAAGCTGCGGCCCGGCACCAACGTCGCGGTGCTGAACGCGCTGGCCCATGTGATCGTCACCGAGGGGCTGGTGAACCAGTCGTTCGTGCGGGAACGGTGCGAACCCGACACCTTCGCCGACTGGGCCGCGTTCGTCGCCGAGCCGGGCAACAGCCCGGAGGCAGCGGAACTCGCCACCGGCGTGCCGGCTCAGCTAGTGCGCGAAGCCGCCCGGCTGTACGCGACTGGCGGCAACGGGGCGATCTATTACGGACTCGGAGTCACCGAGCACAGCCAGGGCACGACTGCAGTGATCGCGATCGCCAATCTGGCGATGGCGACCGGCAATATCGGCCGGCTGGGCGTGGGTGTGAACCCGCTGCGCGGCCAGAACAACGTGCAGGGCTCGTGCGACATGGGTTCGTTCCCGCACGAACTGCCTGGCTACCGCCACATCAGCGACCCTGGCGCGCGGGCGATCTACGACACGCTGTGGGGCGTGACGCTGGACTCCGAGCCGGGGCTCCGCATCCCGAACATGCTGGATGCGGCCCTCCACGGCACGTTCCGCGGCCTCTACATCCAGGGTGAGGACATCGTGCAGTCCGACCCGGACACGCAGCACGTCACCGCGGGCCTTGCCGCGATGGAATGCGTGGTGGTGCACGACCTGTTCCTGAACGAAACGGCGAACTACGCCCACGTCTTCCTGCCCGGATCGAGCTTCCTCGAAAAGGACGGCACCTTCACCAACGCCGAGCGCCGCATCAACCGCGTGCGCCGCGTGATGGCGCCGCTGGCGGGCATGGCCGATTGGGAAGCCACGCAGGCCATCGCCCAGGCGATGGGCATGGACATGCGCTACACCCATCCCTCCGAGATCATGGACGAGATCGCCGCCACCACGCCAAGCTTCGCCAACGTGTCGTATGCGAGGCTGGATGCGCTGGGCTCGATCCAGTGGCCGTGCAATCCCGCCGCTCCGGAGGGCACGCCGGTCATGCACATCGACCACTTCGTCCGCGGACTCGGCCACTTCGTCGTCACCGAGTTCTTCCCCACCGACGAACGCGTCGGTCCGCGCTATCCGTTGCTGCTGACAACAGGCCGCATATTGTCACAATACAACGTAGGCGCGCAGACCCGGCGCACGGCTAACGTGGTCTGGCATGAGGAAGACAGGCTGGAGATCCATTCGCACGACGCCGAGCAGCGCGGTATTCGTGATGGCGATTCCGTGCGGCTCGCCAGCCGCTCTGGCGAGACCACTTTGCGTGCGCGGGTCACCGACCGCGTGGCGCCCGGCGTGGTCTACACCACGTTCCACCACCCGATGACCCAGGCGAACGTGGTGACCACCGACTACAGCGACTGGGCGACGAACTGCCCCGAATACAAGGTGACGGCGGTGCAGGTCTCACCCTCGAACGGACCCAGCCAGTGGCAGGAAAGCTACCGCGAACACGCCGAACGCAGCCGGCGGATCGAGGCGCCGGCGGAATGATGCCGTCCATCGCAGGGCCTGACAAACCCGCCGCTGGACTCATCCCGCCGCCGAAGCGGACCGTGGTGCGCACCGCCTGGCGCGACGGCGAGTCGGCGGTGGGCACGCGCGACGTGCCCGAAGAAACGCCGGTGGCGTTCACCTATAACCGGGCCACGCATGCGGTGATGCTGGCATCGCCCTCAGACCTGCACGACTTTGCCATCGGCTTCAGCCTGACCGAAGCCATCGTGCGGCATGCGGACGACATCGAGGAGTTGGAGGTCGTTCCGGTTGGTCTGGGCATCGAACTCCGCATGTCGCTGACGGCGAACCGGCTCGATGCGCTGACCCGCCGTCAGCGCAGACTGGCCGGCCCCAGCGGCTGCGGCCTGTGCGGGATGGACAGCCTGGCGGAAGCCGTGCGCACGCCTCCGCCAGTGGACTGCGGCGCCCGCTTCGACGGCGACGCGGTTGCCGCGGCAATGGCGGCGCTGCCGGCCGCCCAGCAGTTGAACCGCCAGACGCGGGCGGTGCATGCCGCCGCTTTCTGGCATCCCTCGGACGGAATGCTGGCGGTGCGCGAGGATGTCGGCCGCCACAATGCGCTCGACAAACTTGCCGGGGCGCTGGCGCGCGCGGGCAGGGCGGCCGGTGACGGCCTGCTGTTGCTCAGCAGCCGGGTGTCGGTGGAGATGGTGCAGAAGGCGGCGATGATCGGTGCTCCGGTGATCGTGGCCGTCTCGGCGCCAACCGCGCTCGCCATCCGCGTCGCCGAGGCCGCCGGCATCACCCTGCTCGCCATCGCACGCGACGACGGGTTCGAGGTCTTTACCCATCCGGATCGCATCACACTGGGACACGCGCGGCATGTCGCCTGACAAGCTGGCCTACATGGCAAACCAGATCGGCCGCTTTTTTTCCCACAAGCCTCACGATCAGGCCGTGGCCGGCATCCGGGACCATCTCAGGCAATTCTGGGAGCCGCGGATGCGCAACGAGATCATTGCGAATCTGGACAACGCCGCGCTTAATCTCGATCCGCTGGTGCGCGAGGCGATCGAGGGCCTTTGCGCGCCTCGTCCATCTTCAGGCGACTGACCCGCGCCAGACACGGAGGCAAAAAGCATGAGCTCGGCTACGTTTCCTGAGAGCAACGTAGTCCGGCCGGGACTGTTGGACCGCGATCGGATCGTCGCTCATGCCGGGTTTCATCGCTGGTTGGTGCCGCCCGCAGCGCTGGCGATCCACCTGTGCATCGGCATGGCCTACGGCTTCAGCGTGTTTTGGCTGCCTCTGTCCCGCGCCATCGGCATCGGCAAGCCAATAGCCTGCCCGTCCGGCACGCTGCTGCTCGACTTGCTGTTCACGACCTCCTGCGACTGGTCGGTGAGTTCGCTGACCTGGATTTTTACCCTTTTCATCTTCTTCCTGGGCGTCTCGGCGGCGCTGTGGGGCGGCTGGGTGGACCGGGTCGGGCCGCGCAAGGCCGGCGTCGTTGCGGCGCTGTGCTGGTGCGGCGGCTTGGTGGTCGGCGCGGTGGGCATCTGGCTGCACCAGCTTTGGATCATGTGGTTGGGTACCGGCGTGCTGGGCGGCATCGGGCTGGGGCTGGGGTATATCTCGCCGGTCTCGACGCTGATTCGCTGGTTTCCGGACCGGCGCGGCATGGCGACCGGCATGGCGATCATGGGCTTCGGCGGCGGAGCGATGATCGGAGCGCCGCTCGCGCAGTTGCTGATGAACCATTTTCGGTCTGCGACCGATGTCGGCGCCTGGCAGACGTTCGCCATTCTTGGCGCGATCTATTTTGTGTTCATGCTGGGCGGCGCGTTCGGCTATCGCGTGCCGCCCGCCGGCTGGCGCCCGAACGGCTGGGAACCGCCGGCGCCCAACGTCAAGGCGATGATCACCCACGGCCAGGTGCGCCTGAGCGACGTGATCAAGACGCCGCAGTTCTGGTTCGTCTGGGTCGTGCTGTGCATGAACGTCTCGGCTGGAATCGGGGTGCTCAGCATGGCCTCGCCGATGCTGCAGGAGATTTTTGGCGGTGCGCTGATCAGCCAGCCGGATGTTTCGTTCACCGCGCTGACGGATTCGCAGCGCGCGGCGGTGGCGATCGTGGCGGCGGGATTCACCGGGCTGCTGTCGCTGTTCAATATCGGCGGGCGGTTCTTCTGGGCGTCGCTGTCCGACCATATCGGCCGCAAGCCCACCTACTTCGTGTTCTTCCTGCTCGGCATTGCGCTTTACGCCGGTGCGCCGTGGGCCGCGCATTCCGGGGAGCGTGCGCTGTTCGTGCTGTTCTTCTGCGTGATCCTGTCGATGTACGGCGGCGGGTTTGCGACCGTGCCGGCGTATCTGGCCGACCTGTTCGGCACGCAATACGTGGGGGCGATCCACGGCCGGCTGCTGACAGCGTGGTCCACCGCCGGGATCATCGGGCCGGTGCTGGTCAGCACCATGCGCGACGGCGCGATCGCGGCGGGCGTGGACCGCGCGCACGTGTACGACGTGACGCTGTACCTGCTGGCGGGGCTGCTGGTGATCGGGCTGATCGCAAATCTGCTGGTGCGGCCGGTGGCGCATCGCTGGTTCATGCGGGACTCGGAGGTGATGGCGCTACAGGCCGCCGGCCGGGCGGTCCCGATGCCGGCGGCGGCTCGCGGGATTGGCGGTGGGGTCGGGCTGAGCACTGTGTTTGCCTGGACGGCGATCGGCCTGCCGCTGGCCTGGGGAGTGTGGATCACGCTGGCGAAGGTCGCGGTGCTGTTCGGCTGAGCCCCGCCGCGGGGTATCGCAACAAAGGCGGTCGTTAATCCTGCGGTATGGTTCGCGCCCGGCGCGCTGCGCAGCATCGAGCGGCAGGCGGGCGTCAAGCTGAGGAAATAGACCATGGCGCGCTATTATCCGGCCATCGTAGAGGCCGACACCGAAGGCTACAGCGTGTTTTTTCCGGACGTGCCCGGCTGCGCGAGCGGCGGCGCGACCTTGCAGGAAGCCGCGCAGAACGCCGAGGAGGCACTTCAGGCCCACCTCGATCTGTCGGAAGAACACGGCGACACGCTACCCGAGCCGTCCGATCTGGATGCCGCCGCCCCGGTGGACCCGGACATCCATGTTGCGGCGCGGCTGCTGGTGCGTGTGGAGACCACGAAGGCGAAACCGGTACGGGTGAACATTATGATGCCCGGCGATTTGCTGGCGGCGGTGGACCGCTACGCTGCACGCCTTGGCTATACGCGGTCTGGCCTGCTGGCCCAGGCGGTGCGGGACAAGCTGCGGCGGGAGAACGACGCGGGAGCGCGTTAAACCCCGAGATACGGCGTTTAATAGTTCCGCTTGCCGGTTCTATTTTATGGCTTACCCGGCTGCAAAGACATCGCGCTTGCTGTTGTGCGCATAGGTGTCCCAGGTGATTTCGTATTCGTCGCACTGACTTCCCCAGCCGGTCCATAGTTCGCGTTTGCCGCGCGCGAACAGTTCCAGATAGGGGCCGGGGCTGCACGCCTCGATGATCTGGTATAGTTCGTCCGGCTTGCGGCTATGCTCGCGCTTCTGCGTCGCCAGCAGGTTCACCTGACGGCGACCGGGCGCAAGCGTGCGGGCATTTTTACCGCGAACGCCGAACAGGACCAGCTCCGTCACATTGCGAAAGTAAAATCCCACGCCCCTGCCGTCAGAACCGCCGTCTTTCCTGATTTTGTGCCAAACGATATTGCTCTTGTATTCGAATCCCCATGCCCTGAGCACCTGAATTCCCTCTGGCAGCAAGGCATTGGGAACCCACAGATAAAGATGGGACGTGTCAGCCGTCACCGTCTGCATCGGCAGGGCCATAATCTCTTCCAGGTGCATTGTGCCATAGCGGCTCAAGCGGCGATGCTCCGGCGCCATCTTTCCCGTCCGATTCAAAAAGCGCCACGGCGGGTCGGCCAAGATCGTCGAAAACCGCTGGCCCGTAAGCTGTTTCTTGAAGTCGGCAATTGGGTCAGGTCGCGGCATCTTCATCGCTCCAGCCGGATATACGCTTCGGGCGGCGTGGGCCGTTCAATGAAGTGGATGACCTATTTTGCAAAATTCAGCAGGGCATCGACGTTCCTGCGGAAATTCTTCTTAGCTTCCGGATTGCTACTGAATGCAATGTAGTGATGGTAACATTGCGAATCCATTTCACGGCCAGTGGCACAGCGATAATTGAACCATGCACGGTCGAAACTGCGTCGTTTCCGCCAAGGGACGAAGGGGCGGAATTGTGCGACGGCGGATTGCAAGGTCGGCGCGACATCACTTAAGGACGAAGTGATGTCATCAGGCCACCGGAAGGGCAAGGGATAGAAGCCGTTGAGCGCAGATAGAACAGTGGCGCGGAAAGTCGCAGCAGCATGACGTTTGGCATTCCAGCGATCACGTCGCGCAGCCAGCCTGTGTGTCACTGCGGGCGCGGCGAATATGCTGGCCAGAGTGACCGCCGCGAGGCCATAGGACCATCGCTCGCCATCAGTCAATGAGTTGACCCATTCGTGCAAAATCATCCGGATGATTATAGCAGCGCATCGGCGATTCCAATATCGGCCCTTGTCCAGGCGGCGGGATCGAACGAGCAGGAGGCTGGGCCGAGCGCGCACGGCATTTCTTTTCCTGCGTGCGCGACACTGTCAGAGCCTTATAGATGAGCGCCGTGGCGCGTGCCAGCCGGCGATCTTGCAGGTTGTCGTTTCTCCGGTCGTGAGCTCGCCGCGTCGAACCATTCCGGCAGCGATGGGCACGATTTTCCGAGCCAGCAGGGGCCGACGACAAGAGTGGGGTTGCCCTGCCTTCCATCGTGTCCCCCCATCCCCACCCCCCGTCTGGCGGCGGCGCCCAAGCCGTGCTCAATAGCCGCCATGGAGCGAAGCTTCGACTGCCTGATCGTAGGGGCTGGCGTCATCGGCTTGTCGCATGCGCTGGCCGCTGCGCGGCATGGCCTGCGCACGGCCGTGGTGGACCGCGACGCGAGCGCGGCCGGCGCCTCGGTGCGCAATTTCGGTTTTATCACGGTCACCGGCCAGCCGGCCGGCCTCACCTGGCGCCGCGCCCGCCGCGCGCGGGATGTGTGGGCGGAGGTCGCGCCGCTCGCCGGCATCACCATCCTGCAGCGCGGCCTGCTGGTCTGCGCCCGCCGCCACGAGGCGCTGCACTGCCTGGAGGAGTTCGCCGCCGGCCCGATGGGCGAGGACTGCCGTCTCCTGCGCGGCGGCTCACTGGCCTATCCGCTCAGCTCGGACCTGACCGGCGCGCTGCACAGCCCGCACGAGCTGCGGGTGGACAGCCGCGAGGCGATCCCCCGCCTCACGACGTGGCTGGAGCAGGAGCGCCGCGTGGCGTTCCACCCCCGCGTCGCCGTGCGCGCGGTGGAGCCGGGCCGTGTCGAAACCTCGGCCGGGCGCTTCACCGCGGAGATGATCGTGGTCTGCCCCGGCCCCGACCTGGTCACGCTGTTCCCGGAGGAGCTTGCGCGCCGCGAGGTCACCCTCTGCAAGCTGCATATGCTCCGCATCGCTTCCCCCGGCTGGAGCATCCCCGCGCCGGTGATGAGCGACCTGAGCCTGCTGCATTACGACGGCTATGCCGACTGCGCCTCGCTGCCGGCATTGCGGGCGCGGCTCGCTGCGGAGCAGGGGCCATGGCTCGCCGAGGGCATCCAGCTCGTGGCGGTGCAGAACAGCGATGGCTCGCTGGTGGTCGGCGAAAGCCGGCACTACGGCGCGGCGCCGGACCCCTCCCAGCCGCGCGAGGTGGACGACCTGATTCTGTCGGAGCTGTCCGCCGTCCTCGATATCGAGCGTCCGCAAGTGGTCGAGCGCTGGACAGGCGTGTTTCCCTCCGGCCCGGACATCGCCTTCGTCGAGGCGCCGATGCAGGGTGTGCGGCTTGCCATGGTCACCAGCGGCACCGGCGCCAGCACGGGGTTTGCCATCGGGGAGGAAACCATCGCCGACCTGCTCGGCCTCGCCGCCCCGCCGTACGCGCTGGACCCCGGCGCCTGACTCTCGGCGAACTCGACTTGCGGCGCAGCGGGCTCGCCGGGGGGGCGCCACATCATCCAGCCCGTGCCGATTGCCAGCGTTAGCAGCGTCAGCGGCGCGCCCACGCGGAAATAGTCCCAGAACAAGATCACCACGCCGCGCCGCGCCGCCTTTTCCACCACGATCAGATTGGCGACCGAGCCCAGCACGGTAAAGTTGCCGGCCAGCGTCGAGGCCATCGCGACCGTCAGCCACGCCGTGTCCCGGTCGTGCAGCCGCTCGATGAAGGGCTTCAGCACAAGCACCGCGGGCACGTTGCTGACCAGGTTCGACAGGATCGCCGTCACACCGCTCAGCACCGGCACGCGATCCAGGCCGAGGCGTCCCACCGCCTCGAACACCGGCGGGGTCAGCAGCGCGCGCTCGGCGCCGGCGACGATGATGAACAGGCCGGCGAACATCAGCAGCAGGGACCAGTCGATCTCGGCGTAGACCCGCGCGCTTTTCATCCGGCGGGTCAGCAGCAGCAGGGCCCCGACGACGATCGCCGCCTTGGCCGGCGGCTGGCCGGCAAAGAACAGTGCCACCACCGCGCCGGTTGCGACCAGCGCCCGGAGCACCAGCGCGCGGTTGGCGCGGATGCGCGGCAAATGCGGGGCGAGCCGGACGGCGCGGAACTCCCCCCGGTGAAACAGTGCGATCAACGCCACGGTCAGCACCAGCCCGGCCAGCGCGGCCGGCGCCAGCGATCCGGCGAACACCGTATAGGGGATGCGGGAAAAGCTGCCGATCATGATGTTCTGCGGGTTGCCGGTGATGGTCGCGGTGGACCCCACGTTGGATGCCATCGCCACCGCGAGCAGATAGGGCACCGGGTTGCGGCGCAGCGACAGCGTCAGCTCGACGACCAGCGGCGCCAGCACCAGGCAGATCGCGTCATTGACCAGGAAAGCGGAGAACACGCCCGACACCGCGGCGATGCTCGCCAGCAGCACCAGCGGACGGTGCGCGCGCTGCATCACCCAGCCATTGGCCAGTGCGAAAAACCCCGACAGCCGCAGGTTGGCGACCACGATCATCATGCCCAGCAGCAGCGTCAGCGTATCGAGATCGACCGCCTTGTAAGCCTCATCGAGCGGGATCGCGCCGGCGGCCACCATCAGGCACGCGCCCAGCAGAGCAACGCCAGCGCGGTCGATCGACAACCCCGGCACCTTGCCGACCGCGAGCGCCAGATAGCTCGCAACAAAGATCCCCCCCGCCGCGATACGCTGGGCCGGGCCGTTCTCGCTCGGCATCAGCCAGGGCATGGCAGCGGCAGCCAGCGCGAGCAGCAGCAGCAGCGCGACCGCTCCGAGGCTCGCCAGCCGGCCGCCCATTCAGCGGTTCGGCCAGAGCCCGGGGGTGGCCACTTCCAGCGAATGCCCGTCAGGATCGCGGAAATACAGGCTGGTGCCGCCATGCGGCCAGGCGAGCCGGCTTTCGATCGCGACGCCGTGGCGGCCCAGGTGGGTCTCCCAGGCGGCCAGTTCGCCGGACGGGATGGCGAAGCAAAGGTGCAGCGCCCCGCGCCCGTGATGCGCCGGGATGAAACTGTCGAGGACCGGAGCAGGGGTGTCGGTCATGCCGTGGCGGAACAGCAGCAGCACCTGCTCGTCCGGAATGCCAAGTGCGCACATGCGGCCGTCGCGCATGAATTGCTCGAACCCGAACAGGCGCAGGTAGAATTCAGCCGCGACGTCCAGGTCCCCGACGTAGAGCGAGGTCTCCAGGATTTTGCTGACCCGCGGCACGTCGCGAGTCACAGGGCTCGCCCCAATGGCGCTGGCCATCTGCCCGCCTCTAACTGCCCGCGCAATCGGGAAGCGGCCTGGCGCGCAGGGTCAAAGCAGGAAGAAGGCCAGTAGCACAAGCACCACCACCACCGCGAGGATGGCGGCTTGCGTGGCCTTCGTGAACCCATACCAATACCGCTGCCGATCGACCAACATCGGATCGGGCTTCTCGGACTCCGGCTGAGGCGCGCCGCTCTCACCAGGTTGCGACCTACTTTGACCACCCGGCGCTGAGCTTTGACCCGGCTGTTGAGTGCTCGGATCGGGCCACGGCGCGCCCGCTCCGCCGAGCGGCGCGGTCTGATCCTGCGGGCGCGTGGCCTGATCGCGCAGCGGCGCGCCCGGCTCGGCCGGCCGAGCATCGTGATCGGCCAGCGATGCGCCCTGCTCGCACTGCGGCGCGCCCGGCTCGGCCAGCCGAGCACTGTGATCGGCCAGCGATGTGCCCTGCTCGGGCCGCGGCGCGACCGGTTCGGACAGGGCCGCGCTCTGATCGCGGCCGGCTTGATAGGGTTGCGGATCGCTGCGACCGGCCAACGGCGCGGCCTGATCGGGTTCCGGCCTGCGATCGCCCAGCGGTGTGCGTTGATCGCTCATGTGTGACGCTCCTGTTTGCTTGCACGATGTCTGCAAGCACAAAGCGCCGCGTACTATGGACCGTCGCCGGGGCCGGGCAAGGGGTTGCGCAATGCCGCGGTCGCCGGCGGGGCCGCTCCCGCCGTGCCAGTCGCCAACATGTGCAGTGCGAGCGGGTAGATCACGTGCTCCTGCGCCAGGACCCGGGCGGCCAGCGCCAACTCGTCGTCGCCGGGCAGCACCGGGACTGCCGCCTGGGCCAGGATCGGCCCGTCATCCACCGCCTCCGTGACCAGGTGCACCGTGCACCCATGCAGCGTCACCCCGGCGGCGAGCGCGCGGGCATGCGTGTTCATCCCCGGGAAAGCGGGCAGCAGGCTGGGATGGATGTTCAGCATCCGCCCGTCCCAACGCTGCACCAGGAACGGCGTCAGCCGCCGCATATAGCCGGCGAGGCACACCAGCTCGACGCCCGCGTCGCGCAGCACGGCGTCGATAGCAGCCTCGTGCGCGCCGCGATCGGCGCCGAACCGCCGGTGCTCGACCACCGCCGACCGCACCCCCGCCGCGGCGGCATGCGCCAGCCCCCCCGCGTCCGCACGGTTGGACAGCACCAGCACGGTTTCGGCCGGATATCCTGGGTCCCGCGTCGCCGCCAGCAGCGCGCCCATGTTGGAGCCGCGGCCGCTGATCAGGATCGCGGTGCGTTTCCTCACGCCGGCCAGCCGTCCGGCAGGTCGATTCGCACCGAGGCCGGACCGGCGCCAGCCTCGATGGTGCCGATCCGAAAGCCGGTCTCGCCATGCTCGGCGAGCAGCGCCAGCGTGGCATCGGGCTCCGCCGTCACCAGCGCCATGCCGACGCCGCAGTTGAACACGCGCAGCATTTCCGCGGGCGCGATACCGCCGGTGCGCGCCAGCCAGCCGAACACCGGCGGCATAGGCCAGCCCGCCTGCAGCACGGCCACGGTTCCGTTCGGCAGCACCCGCGGCAGGTTGCCGGGCAGCCCGCCGCCGGTGATGTGCGCCGCCGCCTTCAGCAGCCCGGCGCGGTGCAGCGCCAGCATTGCAGCGACGTAGATCCGGGTCGGCACCATCAAGGCGCGGCCGAGCGCTTCGCCCGAGCCGAACGGCGCCGTCGTGTCCCAGGTCAGCCCGTTCGCCTCCACCACGCGGCGGACCAGCGAGAACCCGTTGGAGTGCACGCCGGAACTGGCAACCCCCAGCACGGCGTCGCCCGGCGTCACCCCGCTTGGCAGCAACTGCCCGCGCTCCGCCGCGCCGACGGCGAATCCGGCCAGGTCGTAGTCGGCCTCGGCGTAAAGCCCCGGCATCTCCGCGGTCTCGCCACCCACCAGCGCACAACCGGCCTCCTTGCAACCGGAGGCGATCCCCGCCAGCACCGCGCGCGCGTGCCCGACATGCAGCTTGCCGGTGGCAAAATAGTCGAGGAAGAACAATGGCTCGGCGCCTTGCACCACCAGGTCGTTGACGCACATCGCCACCAGGTCCAGCCCGACCATGTCGTGCAACCCGGTCTCGACCGCCACCTTCAGCTTGGTCCCAACGCCGTCCGTGGTGGCAACCAGCACCGGATCGGCGAACCCGGACGCCTTCAGGTCGAACAGCGCGCCGAATCCGCCGAGCCCGCCGAGCACGCCGGGCCGGTCGGTGGCGCGGGCCAGCGGCTTGATCTGCTCCACCAGGGCATCGCCAAGGGCGATGTCCACGCCCGCCGCACGATAGCTCAGCCGGTCGGCGGCAATGCCCCCGCGAATGGGGTGCCTGGAGAGGCCGCTTCCGCCGCTGGTCCCGCTGGTCATCTCCCCACTGGTCATTGCCGCCCTCGATACGCTAGGCCTTGGGCAGCGGAGCTCCGCAACGGTGCCCGGGCGGCGCAAGGCGAGTTGAACGTGGCGAAACCAACCATAGCGCCGCCCCCGGCGCAATGTCGTCCATGCGCCTAGGGCGCAATGTCGTCCATGCGCCCCAGGCGCAATGCCGTCCATGCGCCCCAGGCGCAATGCCGTCCATGCGCCCCAGGCGCAATGCCGTCCATGCGCCCCAGGCGCAATGCCGTCCATGCGCCCCAGGCGCAATGTCGTCCGTAAAGGATGGGAGCACCGCGAATGCCTGACGGAACGCAGCTCAGTCGAAGTTCGAGTGCCGCGCTGCTGACCCTGCCCAATGCGATCACCTTCGCGCGGCTCTGCGCGGTGCCGGCCTCGGTCTATCTCGTGGTCGAGCGCGAGCTGGCGCTCGCCTTCTACCTGTTCGTCGCCGCCGGTCTGTCCGATGCGGTGGACGGCTGGCTGGCGCGCCGCCGCGGCGGCGGCAGCGCCCTGGGTGCCATCCTGGACCCTGTGGCGGACAAGGCGCTGCTGGTGTCGATGTATGTCGCGCTGGCCGCCGTGGGGGAGCTGCCGGCCTGGCTGGCGATCATGGTGGTGTTCCGCGACGTGGTCATCGTGGGCGGCGTGTTGGTGCTCGCCCTGATCGGCCAGCCGGTGGCGATCCAGCCGCTCTATGTCTCCAAGCTGAACACGATGCTGCAGATCGTGCTGGTGGCGGCCAGCTTGTTCATGGCCGGGTTCGGCCTGGACCATTCCCAATTCGCCGGAGCCCATTTCGTCCAGGCCGATCTCATAAAGGCCGTGCTGATCTGGGCGGTGGGTGTCACCACGCTTGCGTCCGGCGGCGCCTATGTCTGGAACGCGGTCCGAACAAGATGACCGTCATAACATGACCGTCGGGGCCGAAGTTCCGCCGCCCGAGTCGCAGCCGGCGGCCGAGCCCACGGGCTGGTCGCCCGACGTGAGTCTTCCGGCTGCGATTCCTGGGCAGTCCACCAAGGCGCAGCGTGTCGCGCTGATCGCCGGCTTGCTGGTGGCCGTTTGGCTTGCCCTGCAGTTGTTCGCCTCGGTGCTGGCCCCGTTCGTGACCGCGGCCGTGCTGGCCTACGCGCTCGATCCGCCGGTGAGCCGCCTGACCAGGCTCGGCGTTTCGCGCGGCGCCGCGGCACTGATCGTGGTGGTGGGCCTGCTTGCCCTCGGGCTGCTGTTCGCGCTGCTGCTGTACCCGATGATCCTCTCGCAGCTCGGTCTTCTGATCGGCCGCATCCCGCAATACGTGTCCCTGCTGCAGAGCTGGGCGCGCGACGTGATAACGCACCTGCAGGAAAATTTCGGCCCGGACGCCGTCAACGACAAGCTGCGCGATGTCGTGGCGGGGCAGGCGGGCAGCATGCTGACCTTCCTCGCCTCGGCCCTGAGCAGCGTTATCGGCGGCGGTTTCGCCATCTTCAACGTGCTGACGCTGGCTGTGGTCACCCCCGTCGTCGGCTTCTACTTCCTGCGCGATTGGCGAGCTATCATTGCCAGGGTCGATTCCTGGCTGCCCCACCGTTATGCCGGGGTCATCCGAGCGCAGGCGGGTGAGGTGGACCGCATCCTGTCCGCCTGGGTGCGGGGTCAGGCGCTCTGCTGCCTGATCCTGGCACTTTACTACGCGTTCGCGCTCACCTCCGTCGGGCTCGATCTGGGGCTGATTGTCGGCATGACGGCCGGTGCGCTGTCGTTCATTCCCTATGTCGGCTCGATCACCGGCGCCGTAAGCTCGATCGCGCTGGCGATCGCGCAGTTCCAGAGCTGGCACGGTGTCATCAAGGTCTTCGTCGTCCTGGTCATCGGGCAGGTTCTGGAGGGCTACGTCATCTATCCGCGCTTTCTGGGGGATCGGGTAGAACTGCCTGCCGTGTGGGTGATCTTCGCCCTGTTGGCCGGGGCTGCCGCGTTCGGCTTCGTGGGCGTGATGCTGGCGGTTCCGGTCGCGGCGACGATCGGCGTGCTGTGCCGCTTCTGGCTGCGCCGCTACCTGACCAGCCCGCTCTATCTCGACCCGCCCGGCAAGCATTGATCCGGCCTCATGGCCGAAGGGGAAAGGACATGATCATCCGCGCTGAAGACTGGCAGCCGCGCATCCTGGGCCTGGTCCGCGTCGTCGCCGGGCTGCTGTTCCTGGAGCATGGGCTGTCCAAGCTGTTCGGCTTCCCGCACGACCCGCGCTTCGACCATATGACGCTGCTGTCGTTGCTCGGGATCGCCGGGGTGCTGGAGACGGCCGGCGGGCTGCTGATCACCATCGGGCTGCTCACCCGGCCGGTCGCGTTCATCCTGTCCGGACAGATGGCGGTCGCCTACTTCGTTGTGCACGCGCCGAACGCTCCGTTTCCGATGCTGAATGGCGGCGACGCGGCAATTCTGTTCTGCTTCCTGTTCCTGTATCTGTCGGTCGCCGGCGGCGGCGCCTGGAGCCTCGATCGTCTGCGCCAACACTGATCGTTCAATCACGGCGGATTTTGCGGCGCCTGCCGAACCGGCGCGATAAAGCAGTGCTCATGCTGGGAACGGTACGCGTTTGCACGATGTCGGCGGCGTTGCTGGCCATACTCGCCGGTTGCGCGACGATCAGGCCCGATGCCAACGCCTCGCTGTTCGCGCCGCTGCCCGCCTTCGCGGTTGGCGATTCATTCACCTTCGACGACGGGACCACCGATCGTGTGGTCGCCGTGACGGGGGACGAGGTGCACTGGCAGCGCAGCGATGGCGCCGAATTTGTCACATCGAGGGACGTACTGTTGCCGGCGGCGTCATGGCGGGGCGGGGACCGGACGGTGCAGCGGGACGTCACGCCGGCCGAGGGGCTGTTCCCGCTCCGCGTGGGCAACGAGGCAAGCTTCGACGTGGCCCAGCGGGAGCGGGCGTTGCCCGACGGTGCGGAAGCCACGACCCGCGAGGCCTGGCGATGCAGCGTCCCCGATGCTGCCTGGGTGCATACGGGGGCAGGCTGGTTCGATACCGCTCGCGTGGTCTGCGCCATCTCCGACCAGACAGAAGGGGGAAGCCTGGAGCGGGTTTTCTACTATGCGCCGGACATCGGCTTCTACGTTCGGCGGGAGGAGCGCCGGGCGGACAAGTCCTCCGGCACGGTGCAGTTGGTCGGCTATACGCTGGGCGAGCCACCGCTGTCCGACGACGCGCTCAGCCGCCGCGCTGCCGGCCTGCAACAGGCGCTGCAAGATCCGAAGGGCGCGCCGCTGTCCTGGGCCGACCCGAACGGGGACGCCGAAGGTGTGATCACCCCAGAAGGGCTGGTTACTTCGCCGGACGGTCAGACCTGCCGGGCCTTTGGGGAATTGATCGAGGCGAATGCCCGCCGCTACCGTCTGTCGGGAAAAGCCTGCAGCGGCCCAGGTGCGGTCTGGCAGGTTGTCGCGCTGACCCCCGCCCGGTCGGGCTGAACTGGCCCACGCAGATGACTCGGAAGCCCTGTGGGTTGGTGAATCGCGTTTGTAGCCAGGAGTAATCTCGGCTCGGAGAATCCGCCAGTTGGCTTCCCAGAGAGGGAACATCGGGGGTGGGGCACCCGGCGCCGCCTGCCGTGCTTTCGGGCATGGTTGCCAAGCAGAGCCGCAGACCGGCGGAATGTGACGGACTTGGCAGCAGCGGTTCTGTTGTCCTATGGTGCGTAACGAAAAGTATGTTGCAATGAACGTAGTGGATTTTGTCCCGAGCACGATAGAGACATGCAAGCGGTTTGGGGGCTCCGATGGCCAAAAAGGCAGGGTTTAGAGATTGGCGCTTCAGCAGCGAATCTGAGGCAGATAGGGGTCGCTTGAGTGAGATTCTTAGAAATTTTGGCTTTTTGTTTCTTGTTGTCGGTTTGTTGCTTGCCATATTCACGCCGGAACGCGTCGAGGATTTGAAGTTTGGTCAGATGAAAGTCGGGAATTTGCTTCGAGAAACAGAGACCGCTTTTCTTATTGGTGGATTGATAGCGTTAACGATCGAAATATCTTCGAGAAAGGAGCAAATTCGCATATTTCGTCGCCATCTATTAGAATCGGAAAGCATAATCGAGCGTTATATGAGGACTATTGCAGGGGGCGCAAAGCTAATGGGATTTTTGGAAGACCTAGGACGTTCCGATGCGCCGCCCATTGCGAGAGAAATCGCGAGAATTATACTTAACGAGTATGTAGACGGAATCGAGGCAACAGGTGATGGTTTCACCGTGAGATCAACAAACTGGGCTTTAGAAAGCAATCACCTATTTTATAAGGTTTTATTCGATGGCAACGCAACCAATTTTGAAATTAGGGTTACTCACGCTGGTCCTCCGGAAGATTGGCTCGACGGGAATGCCATTAGGTCTCTAGAGGCACAAAGAAAGGTTGTGGATTCTGGAAGAGGAAAGATAACACGTATTTTTATTGGTCGCGATTCGAAGCAAGATGTTGATAACGACAAGAAATATAATGATGTCAAGAAGAAAATGGCGGAATACAGTATATCAACCGGGTATGTGCAGAGGAATAAAACATTCGTGGAAGATATGACTTGGATTCCTGATGCTGGGATACTTATGCTTTGGAAAAGGAGTGAAGTTGGCGTTGATAAGGTTGAGATAAAAAATCACGATGGAGATAAAAATCTTAAAGAAAATCTTGAAGAACTTTGGACGGGGCTAATTCAGGAAGCTGGCTTGATACGGAAACCTTAGAACTTGCTTTGAGGTTGCGGAGGTTGCGGTATCTGCCGGCGCGCGCTGGAAGCCGGGCGAGCGGACGGGTGGCGGCGGGCGCAGCGGTTCCGCGGGTTTCGTCGCAGACTCTATTCGACGGACAGCGCATTATGTTGCGACTTCATAAGTTCCTTGGCTGCGCACCATGAAACTGGCGATCCTGTGTTCGGACGATGCCCATCATGGCTATTTGGTCGACCGCTTGGCCGAACGCTTCACCATCGCCGCCGTGGTCGTCGAACCGGTGCGCTGCCAGCGGCGGCGCCTGCGCATCAAGGGACGATACCGAGACTGGTTTTGGGCACTCTACCATTTTTGGCGTCGGGAGTTCCTGGGCCTCAACCGCTATCGCAGAACCTATTTCGGGGGAAACGGACCCCGTCCCATCGCCAATACGGCCTGGCTAAATACGGAATGGATTAACGACCCGGCAGTTCTGGAACTGCTTGCAGTCGTCGAACCAGACATCACCATAGTCATGGGTACCAGCATTCTGAAGACCCCGGTGCTGCAAGCCGCCAGAACCGCTATCAACATTCATGGCGGCTTCCTGCCGTTCTATCGCGGCAACCACTGTTTCTTTTTCGCACTCTACCAGGAGGCTTTCGACCATATCGGGTCAACCATCCATTTCGTCGATTCCGGCATCGACACCGGTGACATGATCGAGCTCGTCGTCCCGCCCCTCTTTCCCACCGACAATGCTGAAAAACTGTATTCTCGGGCCGAGAAGATGGCGATCCACCGGCTGGTCGCGCTCCTGAGCGCGCTGGAGGCCGGAATGGCGTTGCCACGGCGGAAGCAGCCCGAGAAGGGCCGGCTATACCGCACCCGCGACCGCGGCCCCTGGCATGACCTCGCGCTGTTTGTCCGGCTGCGCCTGGGAATCACCCGCATCCCGGCGCGACCGGCCGAGGCCATTCGGCAGATCAAGCCATGACGTCGAATAGATGCGATAAGCAGCGGTTAGCGCAATGTCGGGACGGCACTCCAACAGCACGGGTCGATCGGGCAGCGACGCGGAACAAGCGCTGGCCTTTCGATGTGGCTATCTCCGGCCGGCGACCGCGAAGCGAAGCGGGTCTCCCGTTACCCTGGCGCCCCGCCCCGTCTTCACCGCCGTTCGCGCGGCACCCGGAACGGCAGCATCCACTGTATCCCAAGCGACCGGAACCGGTTCAGGCACAGGCTCTCGTGCATCGCTGTCAGGTTCTGCCCGAGCAGGCGCGTGGCCAGCACCGATCTGGAATAGAACGGCGTGTCCTCCAGCGTCTTGATCACCGTGACCGGATGCCCGGAATCCGCACGCGTGCCGCGGGCCATCCGCCACCAGCGGGTGCGGGGGAGCTCCGTGTGGGGAGGCGGCTGGAAATCCTCGACCCCGCCCTTGGCGTCGTACTTCATCGACAGCGACAGGCCGGTTCCGTCGCGCCGTGTGACCTCGTACAGCACCGACGTCCCGTGGGGGACCGCGGCGCGGCTCCAGTCCCAGCGGGCGAAGTCAGCCTCCAGCGGCGCGTCCCCGTCGTTGGTGTCGAAATAGGCCGGCCCTGACCAGCGCAGCCCCGGCGTTTCCAGTTCGACCTCGGCCCGCGCGCAGGGCGCGATCGGCGACCAGCGGTGCCGGCCGGCCGCGTCCAGGGTCACCACGCGGTTTTCGATCGCGACCGGATGCAGGCGCACCACGCCGCGCACCGGGGAGGGCAGGGGCGCCGTCGTCTCGTTGATGCGGACGGTCAGCGTATCGCCTTCCCAGGACAGCGCGCTCGGCCCGATTCGGAAGTGGGTCGGGCTCCGCTCGATCGACGAGCGCCGCCGCTCGGTCAGCGTCCAGCGGTTTTGATCCTCACCGTACAGGACGACGTTGAGCGCACAGTGGTCCATCGGGTCCGCCGGCCCGAACCTGCGCGCCCAGGCATAGTACGGAGAAAACACGGCGCCGACGAAGGCGATCAGCGTCAGCCCATGGCGGCCGTCTTCGCTCAGCGCATCGACATACCACCAGGCGTAGCCGTTGGTCGCTACCGGGTGGTCGAAGCGCGGTCCGCGAGCAGCGTCGCCGCCGCGATCCGGCCGGACAGCGCCGCCATCGGCACCCCGGCTCCCGGATGGGCGCTCCCCCCGGCCAGATACAGACCCGGTATCTTCGTCTTCGCCCCTGGCCGGCTGAACGACGCCTTCCACCCGTGCTGGGCCAGGCCGTACAGCGCTCCGCCTGTCCCCGGGAACATCTGGTCGAATTGAGTCGGCGTCGTCACCACCGTCGCTTCCGGGCGGCGGTGCACGGTCAGTCCACAGCGGGTCAGAAGGGCGAAGGTCCGTCTCTCGCATTGCTCGATCTCCGATGCGTCGAAAAGCCGGGCGTCACCCTCGGCCGGCGCGTTGACCAGGCAGAGCAGGCGCTCGGGACCGCCCGGGAAAGCGCCGGAGTCGTTGCGGTCCTGCGCACAGATGTACACGGTTGGCTCGGCGGGAAGCCGGCCGAGGCGGAAGATGTCGTTGAATTCAGCGGGATAGTCACGCGAGAAGAACACAGTGTGGCGAAGCAGGGGGAACCCCTCGGTTTCGGCCACCAGGGACCATGTCACCGCCGACAGGGAGCGCGCCGAGCGGGCCACCTTCGGCACGGCGCCGGCGATGGCGCGGCCCAGCCGTCCGGCCGCGACGGCGGCGAAGTCCGCGTTCACCACCACGGCGTCGGCGTCGATCCGCTCACCGGTTGTGAGGCGGACGCCGGTCACGCGTCCGCCTGCGGTCAGGACCTCTGCCGCCTCCTGCCCGTAGCGGAAGGTCGCGCCGCGTGCCTCGGCCAGCCGGGCAATGGCCACGGCGACCTGGTGCATGCCGCCTTCCACCAGCCACAGGCCGTCCTGCTCGACATGAGCGATGAGCATCAGCGTCGCCGGCGCCAGAAAGGGCGAGGACCCGCAATAGGTGGCATAGCGCCCGAACAACTGCCGCAACCTTGGGTCGTGGAAATACGTGCCAAGCTCGCGCCACATGGTGGCGAACGGCGCGATGCTCCACAGGCCGTTCAGGCCGCCGATCCCGCCGTCGCGGACCAGCGCCAGCGGGGACGGCCGGGCGTTGCGGATAAACGGCCCTTCGACCGTACGGTAGATCTGCCGGGCCCGCTCCGCGAAGGCGCGGTAGCCCTTCGCCTCGGCCGCGCCGGCGAAGGTGCCGATGGCGTCGGCCGAACGATCGACGTCCGCGAATAGGTCCAGGCGCTCGTGATCGCTCCAGGCGTGCCGCGCCAGCGTTTCCGCCGGCAGCAGCGTCACATGGTCGGCCAGCGAGGCGCCGGCGGCGGCGAACACCTCCTCGAACACCCAGCGCATGGTGAACACGGTGGGACCCGCATCGATGCGGGCGTCGCCGATGGCGACCTCGCGCATTTTGCCGCCGGGCGTCGCGGCGCGCTCAATAACCGTGACATCCAGCCCCTGGGCGGCTAATTCCAGCGCCGTTACCAGCCCAGCGACGCCCGCCCCGATTACCGCCACCCGGCTTGTGCGCACGCTGTTCTCCGAAGAAACCCGTTGACACCACTGTCCATACTACATGACACTTTGGCGTGACAATTTGCCCTGACAGTCACGCATTACGGAGACCATTCCATGGATGCCATGTCGCGGATCGAGCGCACGCTGGCTGAAGCCTTGGCCTGGGCCGAGGCGCCAGGCGGGCCGCCGCGACTGGCCGAGGCGATGCATTATGCCGTGTTTCCGCGGGGTGCGCGGATCAGGCCGCGTCTGGCTCTGTCGGTCGCCTACGCCTGCGGCGACGACAATCCGGCGCTGGCCGATGCGGCGGCGGCCTCGATCGAGCTACTGCATTGCGCGTCCCTGGTGCATGACGACCTTCCCTGTTTCGACAATGCTGGCATGCGGCGCGGCAAGCCATCGGTGCATCGCGCCTTCGGCGAGCAGCTCGCCGTGCTGTCCGGCGACGCCCTGATCGTGCTCGCCTTCCAGGCAATCGCGCGGGCTGCGACCGCCAACCCCGAGCGCCTGCCCGCTCTGCTGCTCATCGTCGGCAATTCCGTCGGCGTGCCGAAGGGCATCGTGGCAGGCCAGGCCTGGGAGTGCGAACCGCAGGTGGACCTGGCCGAGTACCAGCAGGAAAAAACCGGCGCGCTGTTCGCTGCCGCGACGATGGCGGGCGCGGCGGCGTGCGGCGCCGAGGCCGCCCCGTGGCGCAGCCTGGGCGAGCACCTTGGGGAGGCGTACCAGGTGGCCGACGATCTGCGAGACGCGACCTGCGACGCGGAGGAGCTGGGCAAACCGGTCGGGCAGGATAAAGCGCACGGCCGCCCCAGCGCCGTAACCCAGTTCGGAGTCGCCGGCGCCGTGAAGCGGCTGGAGGCACTGGCGGCCGGCGCCGTCGCGTCGATCCCGCCCTGTCCGGGCTCAGCCGTTCTGCAGTCTTTGATCCTGCAAGAGTCAAAGCGCCTGATGCCCAAGAAGCTGGCGCAGCACGCTGCCTGACGATCTGGCGCCGGCCGACCCGATCATGGGCATTGCACCGCCCGCTGCAGGAGACATCCTGCAGCGCCAGCCCGCCTGCCTTGACGGCGGGCTGGCGACACCGAAATTCGACGCCAGCAGCGCGAAGCCGGGCGACCGGTCAACAGAACGGGCTGGCATGACACCTGGCGGCTTTTCGGCGTCGCTGATCGACCGGGGCTACGCGGCCTGGAACCGGTTGGTTGCCAGCACGCGCTTCCAGCGTTGGGCGTCGGGATTTCCGCTCACCCGGCCGATCGCCCGAAACCGGCAGCGCGCCCTGTTCGACCTGTGCGCCGGGTTCGTCTACTCGCAGATCCTGTTGGCCTGCGTCCGGCTTCGGCTGTTCGATATCCTGCAGGAAGGGCCGCAGACCGTCGCCGCCCTGGCGCCGCGGCTGGCGCTGTCCGAGTCGGCCACCGAGCGACTGCTGGCCGCCGCGGTGTCGCTGCGGCTGGTGGCACGGCGCGGCGCCGGCCGATTCGGGCTGGGTCAGTTGGGCGCTGCGCTGGCCGGCAACCCGGCGATCACGGCGATGGTCGAACACCACACCATGCTCTACGCCGATTTGGGCGACCCGGTGGCGCTGCTTCGCGGCGAGCAGGCAGGCACCGAACTTGGCCGCTACTGGCCATATGCGGAGCGGGAGCCGGGCACGGCGGCGCCGAAGCCGGAACAGGTGGCATCCTACACCGCGCTGATGGCCGACTCGCAGCCAATGATCGCGGCCGAGGTCCTGGACGCGTACAAACTGGACCGCCACCGCTGCCTGCTGGATATCGGTGGCGGGGACGGCAGCTTTCTGGCCGCCGCCGCCGCCTGCGCGCCGGCGCTGCGCGTGATCCTGTTCGATCTGCCGCCGGTCGCCGAGCGTGCGAAGGCCCGATTCGCCGCGGCCGGACTCGGGGACCGCGCCACCGCCGTCGGTGGCGATTTCCGCACGGACACGCTGCCGCCGGGTGCGGACGTCGTCTCGCTGGTGCGGGTGATCCACGACCACGACGACGCCACGGTGATGGCCGTCCTGCGCGCAATCCACGCTGCGCTGCCCGCGGATGGCACGCTGCTGGTGGCTGAGCCGATGTCCGGCACGCCGGGCGCCGAGCCGGTCGGGGACGCCTATTTCGGCTTCTATCTGCTGGCGATGGGGCGGGGCAGGCCGCGGACGTTCGGCGAGCTCAGCACCATGCTGCGCAGCGCCGGATTCCGCGAGATTCGCCTGGTGTCGACCCGCAGTCCGTTGCTGACCCGGCTGATCACGGCGCGGCCATAAGTTTTGGTCGCGGCTCTGTGAATCCCGCTTGACATTACAAACAGTCAATGTAGGTTGACACCGCTGACGCTTACCAGGGGGAGGAACCCGGCTAGGTCCCTCAACAAGCTGGCTAACGCGGAGCGCTGTTGGTGTCTGTCTGTAGGATGGATTGCGTGAACGGAAGATTGCGGTTTAGCAATTTTAGTTCGGTCTCTCCGTTTCCTATGGAAGCGTCCGGCAGGTTGCAGAGTGGTCATCCGGCGTCGCCGGGTGGACCGATTTATCGTGGCGGGGTTCGCCACGACGATACCTGGCCGCGAGGGTTCTCCGCGGCGACGGCCGAATAACCCCATACGGAGGGACTATAAATGGCTGACAAGAGTCTGTCGGGCTTGACCGATGTGGAAGCGCGTGAGTTCCACAGCCAGTTCACGACCACTTTTTCGGCGTTCCTGCTGATCGCCGCAGTTGCGCACGTCCTGGTTTGGGTTTGGAAGCCCTGGTACTAATCGAGTCAAGGAGTTATCCCGATGGCAAATCCCGCTGACGACTACAAGATCTGGCTGGTTCTCTCCCCGGCGAAGGCGCTGCCCTTGATTTGGGGCGCGGCTCTGGTTGTTGCGATCGTCGTCCACCTCGCGACCCTGAGCAACCCGAAGTTCAACTGGATCAACGGCCCGACGCCCGTCGCCGCGGCTGTGAAGTAAGCTACGCGACAGCGTAACGTACTGATCGTGGCGGGCGGGGCCAGGCGGCCTCGCCCGCCACAGTTGTTATGGGGCTGGCCAGGCTGCCGGCTTGTTCTTTGTTTTCAAGCTTCGAGACGGTTCGCGCCGGCACCATCGGCCTTCTTGACACCAAAAGTAGTCAATGTAGGTTGACAGTCGATTGACCGTATCAGGACGTCGGACTCGGTTCCTGTAAGTTCGCGTGCGGGTGCGTGACAGCGGTTGGCCGCCGATCGCTGAGGCTTCGCCCGACGGCCGCCCCGTCACCGAATGCTGACCGGAGCAGCGCTGGCCCTTTGGCTCGTGACGGTCTGTGAATCTGGCTTGACATTAAAAACAGTCAATGTAGCCTGACACTTGATTGAGAGCAGCAGGGACTTCGGGGGGTCCCGACAATGGACACCATCGCCGTGGTGCTGGAGGCGCCTGAGCGCCTTGTGCTGAGCCGTATCGACCTGACGCCACCCGGCGACGACGATGTTGTCGTCGATGTGGCATGGAGCGGCATCAGCACCGGTACCGAACGGCTGCTCTGGTCCGGTCGTATGCCGTCCTTTCCCGGCATGGGCTACCCCCTGGTTCCCGGCTACGAGTCGGTTGGCCACGTGAGCGGGGCTGGTCCGCGAAGCGGGTTGCGGGAGGGCGACTTCGTATTTGTGCCCGGTGCCCGATGTTTCGGTCAGATCCGGGGCTTGTTCGGTGGCGCCGCGGCGCGGCTTGTCGTCCCCGGCGCCCGTATCATTCCGTTGAACGAGCGGCTGGGCGAGCAGGGCGTGCTGATGGCCCTGGCTGCGACCGCCTACCACGTCACCTCGCGCCACGGTGCGCGGCAGCCCGACCTGATCATCGGCCACGGCGTCCTGGGACGCCTGGTCGCCAGATTGGCGGTTATCCTGGGCAAAGAGCCCCCGGTGGTCTGGGAGCGCAACCCGCAGCGGGTGCACGGCGCGACCGGCTACACCGTGATCGATCCGGCGGCGGATGAGCGCCGCGACTACCACTCCATCTGCGATGTCAGCGGCGACTCCTCACTGCTGGACACGCTTGTTTCACGGCTCGCGCCCGGCGGGGAAATTGTCCTCGCAGGCTTCTATAGCGAGAGCCTGCATTTTTCGTTCCCGCCGGCGTTCATGCGGGAAGCACGCATTCGTATCGCCGCCGAGTTCAAGGACCCCGATCTGGTCGCCGTCAAGGACCTGATCGAAACGGGGCGCCTTTCGCTCGACGGGCTTATTACACATCGGCTCGAAGCGGATCAGGCGGAGGCAGCGTATAAGACCGCCTTCGGCGATCCGACGTGCCTAAAAATGATTTTGGACTGGAGGAGGGTTTCATAATGGACGCACATTCGGACAATCGGCAGCCCAACATGACCGAACAGCTTCGTGCCGAGGCCGCGATCGGTCCCGATCCGGTGGTGACCGGCGAGCCGACACGCAAGACTCAGATCATCGCCATCTACGGCAAGGGCGGGATCGGCAAGAGCTTCACGCTGGCCAACCTGTCCTACATGATGGCGCAGCAGGGGAAGCGAGTCCTTCTGATCGGCTGCGACCCGAAAAGCGACACCACGTCGCTGCTGTTCGGCGGCCGTAGCTGCCCCACCATTATCGAAACCTCCTCCAAGAAGAAGCTCGCCGGCGAGAAGGTGATCATCGGCGACGTGTGCTTCAAGCGTGACGGCGTGTTCGCCATGGAGCTGGGTGGCCCGGAAGTGGGCCGCGGCTGTGGCGGGCGCGGGATAATCCACGGATTCGAACTGCTGGAGAAGCTGGGCTTCCACCAGTGGGATTTCGACTACGTGCTGCTCGACTTCCTGGGCGATGTGGTGTGCGGCGGCTTCGGCCTGCCGATCGCCCGTGACATGTGCCAGAAGGTCATTGTGGTCGGTTCGAACGACCTGCAGTCGCTCTACGTCGCCAACAATGTCTGCTCGGCGGTGGACTACTTCCGCAAGCTTGGCGGCAATGTCGGCGTCGCCGGCATGGTGATCAACAAGGACGACGGCACTGGTGAGGCGCAAGCCTTCGCAACCGAAGTCGGCATTCCGGTGCTTGCTGCTATTCCTGCGGACGAGGACATTCGCCGCAAGAGCGCGAACTACGAGATTATCGGCAAGCCCGGCGGCCAATGGGCATCGCTGTTCGAGGCGCTGGCCCAGCAGGTGGACGAGGCCCCCCCGATTCGTCCGCGCCCGCTGACGCAGGAAGGGTTGCTCGGCCTGTTCAAGGGCGAGACCGTCGGCCGTAACGTCGTGTTGCAACCGGCGCTGATGGAAGACATGTGCGGCGCGGCGACGGTCGAGAAGCCGTCGCTGGAAGTGATTTACGAAGGTTCCGAATAGGTCGATGGCAATGACGCTCGATCAGGGAACCCCACAGCTTCCGGAGCCCGGCCCCGCGACCAGCGGGGATGGGTGCCACGGCGGCCGCGAAACGATGATCAAGGCGGCCAACGCGGCCGGCAAGACCGAGGGGATGGCGCGCCTCGCCGCGGACTATCCGCGCGGGCCGCATGACCAGCCGCAATCGATGTGTCCGGCGTTCGGCGCGCTGCGCGTCGGCCTGCGGATGCGGCGCACCGCGACGATCCTGTCCGGGTCGGCATGCTGCGTCTACGGCCTGACCTTCACCTCGCATTTCTACGGCGCCCGCCGCACGGTGGGCTACGTGCCGTTCAACAGCGAGACGCTGGTCACCGGCCAGTTGTTCGAGGACATCCGCAAGGCGGTGTTCGAGACGGCGAAGCCGGAGAACTACGACGCGGTGGTCATCATCAACCTCTGCGTGCCCACCGCGTCCGGCGTGCCGCTCGATCTGCTGCCGAAGCAGATCGACGGGGTGCGCATCATCGGCATCGACGTGCCGGGCTTCGGCGTGCCGACGCATGCCGAGGCAAAGGACGTGCTGGCCGGGGCCATGCTGCGCTACGCACGGCTTGAGGCCGAGCAGGGTCCGGTGGCCCGTCCGCGCAACCTCGCGCTTGACCAGCCGATGGTGACGCTGATCGGTGAGCTGTTCCCGTCCGATCCGGTCGGTGTAGGGGCGATGCTTGCCCCTATGGGTCTCACGGTTGGTCCGCAAATACCGGCGCGCGAGTGGCGCGACCTGTATGGCGCGCTGGATTGCGTGGCCGTGGCGGCGGTGCACCCATTCTATGTGGCGTCGGTGCGCGAGTTCCATGCGGCCGGACGGCCGGTGGTCGGCTCGGCGCCTGTCGGCCTGGACGGCACGGCGGCCTGGCTGGATGCCATAGGCAAGGCGACCAATGTGTCGGCGGCCAGCATCGATGCTGCCAAGGCGAAGGCTCTGCCCGCGATCAAGGCCGCGATCGAGGCCAGTCCTGTGAACGCACGCGTCACCGTGTCTGGCTACGAGGGCTCCGAGCTGCTGGTCGCCCGGCTGCTGGTCGAGGCCGGCGCCGAGGTGCCATACGTTGGCACCGCGTGTCCGAAGACCGAGTGGAGCGAACCGGATCGGGTCTGGCTTGAGGCGCACGGCACGCATGTGCAGTACCGCGCATCGCTCGAACAAGACGTTGCGGCGATGCAGGACGTGAAGCCCGACCTCGCCATGGGCACGACGCCGCTGGTCCAGAAGGCCAAAGCGCAGGGCATTCCGGCGGTGTATTTCACCAACATTGTGTCGGCGCGGCCGTTGTTCGGCCCGTCCGGCGCCGCCGCACTTGCCTCGATCGTCGCCGCGCAGACCAAGAGCAAGGCGCGGTTCACCCGCATGGTCGACTTCTTCGACAAGGTCGGCAGTGGGGAAAGCGCAGGCTACGGCTGGAGCACCGTGCCCAAGGAGCCGCCAGGGTCGCGGGAGCGCTATCGCAAGATCCGCGAAGCCAAGGCGCGCGCCACTGAAGCTGTGGGGACCTGATCATGCTTGTCATTGATCATGACCGCGCCGGCGGCTACTGGGGTGCCGTCTACGCCTTCACCGCGATCCGCGGGCTGAGGGTCGTCATCGATGGTCCGGTCGGGTGCGAAAACCTGCCGGTGACGGCGGTGCTGCACTACACCGACGCGCTGCCGCCGCACGAGCTGCCCGTCGTTGTCACGGGTCTCTCGGAAGACCAGTTGTCGATGACCGGCACCGAAGGCTCGATGAAGCGCGCGGCCGCGACGCAGGACCCGGATCTGCCGGCTGTGGTCGTGACCGGCAGCATCGCCGAGATGATCGGCGGCGGGGTGACGCCGGAAGGCTCCAACCTGCTGCGCTTCATCCCGCGCACCATCGACGAGGACCAGTGGCAGAGCGCCGACCGCGCGATCTACTGGCTGTGGTCGGAGTTCGGCGCAAAAAAGACCAAGATACGGAAGCAACGTCCCGAGGGCGCCAAGCCGCGCGTCAACATCATCGGCCCGATCTACGGTACCTTCAACATGCCGTCGGACGTGGCCGAGATTCGCCGCCTGGTGGAGGGCATCGGCTGCGAGATAAACCTCGTGTTCCCGCTGGGATCGCATGTCGAGGATATCGGGCGGCTGGCCGATGCCGACGTGAACGTGTGCATGTATCGCGAGTTCGGCCGCCTGCTCTGCGAGGAGCTGGGCAAGCCGTACCTGCAGGCGCCGATCGGGATGTTCGCGACCACCAATTTCCTGCGCAAGCTTGGCGAACTGGCCGGGGTCGATCCGGAGCCGTTCATCGAGCAGGAAAAGCACACCACGATCAAGCCGATCTGGGATCTGTGGCGCAGCGTGACACAGGATTTCTTCGGGTCGGCATCGTTCGCGATCGTTGCAACCGAAACCTACGCGCGCGGCGTGCGTCGCTTCCTGGAAGACGAGCTGGGTGTTCCGTGCACCTTCTCCTTCGCGCGACGTCCTGGCGTGAAGCCGGAGAACGAGAAGGTTCGGGAGGCGCTGCGCACCAAGCCGCCGCTCGTTCTGTACGGCTCGTACAACGAGCGGATGTACGCCGCGGAGCTGGGGTGTCGTGCCATCTATATCCCGGCGTCGTTTCCCGGCGCGATCATCCGCCGGGCGACCGGCACCCCGTTCATGGGGTATGCTGGCGCGACCTACATCGTGCAGGAATACTGCAACGCGCTGTTCGACGCGCTGTTCCACATTCTGCCGCTGGGCAGCGAACTCGACCGGGTGGCAGCGACACCTGCCCGTGTCAGTCGCGATGTCACGCCGTGGGACGAGGATGCGCTTCAGATCCTGGAAGAATACGTGGAGGCAGAACCGTTCCTGGTGCGCATTTCGGCGGCCAAGCGGCTGCGCGAAGGCGTGGAACGGGATGCGCGCGATGCCGGCGATGAGCGCGTGACGGTGTCGCGCGCGGCAGCATCGCTTGCAGCGCTGGCCGGGGAGCGTGTGGCATGACCGCAACGCTACTTGCAAGCAACGAAATTCTATGGTGCTCTCATTCCCGCCGACTGGCGCGCGTGGGAGTGCCGTCAGGCCGAGTTTCCGTCCGGCAAGGCCGGGCGGAGAGCCCGCCGTGGCAGGCTATCGCCACGGCACCCCCAGCCGCGGGGACACACGCGGCAAACGCCGAAAGGTCGTTATCTGGAGGTATGAATGGCTGATACAAAAGCAGGCGTCTCGACGTCTGGGCTGACTGAAGCCGAGGCGAAGGAATTCCACTCGGTTTTCGTGACGAGCCTCATCACGTTCTTCATCGTCGTGATCATCGCGCACGTGCTGGCGTACAATTGGCGTCCGTTCTGGCCGGGCCCGAACGGCTGGGTCGCGGCGATGGGCGACCATCTGTCCACCGTCACCTCGTTCCTGGCATAAGGGGCGCACACCATGTTTCGTATCTGGCTGCTCTTCGATCCGCGGAGAGCTCTCGTTGCCCTGTTCGTCTTCCTGACGGTTCTGGCACTGCTGATCCACTTCATCTGCCTCAGCACGTACCGGTTCAACTGGCTGGAAGGCAATCCTGCCCTGAGGGCACATGCCGCGTTGGTTGCTCCGCTTCCTGCGCCCGTGAAGTAACGCGATCCACGGTGGCGGGCGAGGTCCGGGCGTATTCCGGGCCTCGTCCGGTGCCTCGGGCGCGTCGAGAGGGCGAGCCCGCTCCGT